>Ga0272444_10005064_pt1 | contig 11456 bp, 6 predicted proteins | sample SSMForm13_FD_201033 | JGI IMG/M metagenome (GOLD analysis project Ga0272444, IMG submission 201033) | Marine sediment archaeal communities from Little Sippewissett salt marsh, Falmouth, MA, United States - SSM-Form-13 | ecosystem: Environmental > Aquatic > Marine > Wetlands > Sediment ... | reverse complement strand
ATCTGCTCTTCCGGTCTATCCACGTACTCGTCCTGCACCTCCAGCCCGGTGGCCAGGGCGGGGTCGAGCGGGCTGTTGTGCCGGTAACCGCGGGCGATCATCTCGGCGACGATCCGCTGGTGGCGCAGGAAGAGCGCGCGCTCCTTGCCCCGCCAGCGGCGCGTCTCAGGGTGGTTGGCGTAGCCCTTTTTGCCCTGGCTCAGAATCACCCACAGGGCATGGATCTCGCTGTGCTCACCGAGCAGATGCTGGCGGCAGAGTTTTTCGGGGTCGAGGTCCCAGATACGCATAGCAGTTGTCAGTGTCCAGTGTTCAGTGTTCAGTTGGCAGTTGGCAGTTTTGGGCGTTCAGGTTTGATAAATCCAGCTCTCGTTGCGCGAAAAGCGCCAGCGCGGTGGAAAGAGCGTCCCGAGCACGTCGCGAGCCTCGGGCGAGAGTGATGTATTGTGCAGCAGGGCCAGCACCTCGGCCGGCCGATAACCGGTCACGAGCTGGGCCAACGCCGCGGACGGCCAGGAGATGCGCTCCGCCAAGGGCTTTTCGCTGCTGGACAGCACCACGCCGCCGGCCGCACAGATCAAGGTCGCCGTGCCGGCATCCGTTTCGATGGTCAACAGCATCGACGGCAGCGGCCGGAGCGGCATAAACCCAGCCAGAGCCGCTTGTAAAACAGCCGCCGCATCCAAGACCTTGACCCAGTCGGCATCGGGGATCGTACCCGCTTCGGGGTCTGCGCCCTGCACAATCACTTCGGCGCCACAAGTACGCGCCAGGGCTGTAAAGGCCGTCTCGGGCGTGGAATAGACGGGGTAACGCGAGCCGTAAGAAGGCGCCGCAGGGTGTTCAAAGAGGATCCGCGTCCGACCGAGCTCCCGGGCCAGAACTGCCGCCGCGCGGAGCGCAGCACGGTGGCTCGGCAAGGAAGTAGATGTAACGTCGCTGACCACCAGGAGGTCGGGCTGCAAGACTCGGTGATCCATCGTCACCAGCAGCTCGCGGTCCTCCGGCGCGCAGCCGTCCCCTAACTGCCGTTCGATCTGCTCGGGCGTGACAAAGATGCCACTGTGATAGGTAAAGACGTCAAAGCCGAAACGGCGGTAGAGAGGGTAGCGGCCGTGGGTGACAACGAGGGCGTGACCGGTCTCGTGCAGCCGGGTAAAGGTATCCTCCATCAGCCCGCGAAAGTGCCCCTCGCCACGGCGGTCCTCACGGGTGGCCACATCGCAGATAAAGGCAAAGGGCAATTCGCTGTGCAGGGCATCCATCCGCCGATCGGGGTCGACCAGGATATAGGCCACAGGCACGCCATCAGCCAGCCGCACCCGTGCCCAGGCCGGCGGCACATTGTCCACGTCGCCGGCATAGGAATGGGCCATCACCTCGTCCAGCGCCTGCCGGCCGGCCGAGGTTTCGGCGGTGAGATAGGTGATTTCGTGTTCCAATAGGCCTCCCCAAAGATTACGGTAGCGCTTCAGCGCTTGCTAACTCTGAAACCTGCATTTTCTATACAAACGGAACAAGATTGGGACACAAATGAACACAGATCTGCACAGATTTTCAAACTTGCCAATCTGTGTCCATCTGTGTGAATCTGTGTCCAACCCTATTCTAACGCATGTCCCAGATTGAATCAAGTGAGGAATATGAACGTTTGATTACCGCACGCCCCACACCCGGGTCGTCCCATCGCCCGAAGCGCTGAAAAGCAGACACTCATCCGGAGAAAAGGCCAGCCCACCCACCCAGGTGTTGTGGCCCTCCAGCACATTGAGGAGTGCTCCATCGCTGACACTCCAAAGATAGATCGGTCCTTCCACCGAACTCCCCGCCAGGATGGAGCCATCTGGGGAAAAGGTCAGTCCCAGGCCGGCCTCTGTCGGCACAGTCAAGGTAAAAAGTCTCTCCCCACCCGTCACCGGCCAGAGGGAGACCTCCTGGGCCGCCGTCCAGGCCGCCAGGAGCTGACCGCCAGGGGAGAAAGCGAGTCCCCCCATCGCCTCATCCTGGGAGACATCCCACCGTTGGACAAGCGTGCCTTCCGGAATCGCCCATAGGGATATGGGACTGCCCAATCCTGATGTAGCCAGGTATTGCCCGCCAGGTGAAAAGGCCAGACTACACAGGCTCGACAACGCCGTGGAGGTCATTGTCGTCGTCCAAACAAGTTCCCCCTCCGGCCGCTGCCAGAGCTGCAACTGCCCCGCATTCGAGATTGCGGCAACCCGGCGCCCATCGGGCGAAAAGACGGCGCAGTGCACCAGGTCTTGTGGAGGCGCCGAGGGATTCATCTGCTCCGGATAAGGCCCCAGCTGTTCAAAAAGCGTCCCGTCCACTTGCCAAAGCGAGACCATCTCCCCACTCCCGACGGCCAGAAGCTGGCTGTCAGGAGAAAAGGTGCCGGTCCCCAAACCACATCCTGCCGGCGCCGGGAGCACGTTCTTCGGCATGGCACGCGCCACATCCCAAAGGGAGAGCACATCGTCCATAAAGGTGCGTACTGCTACGGTCTCGCCATTTGGCGATAGGGCCAGCCCGCACCACGGCAGCGTAAAGGCGGCCTGCGCTCGACGTAGTACACCCAGTTCCACATCGAACAAGAGCAGTGGCCCCACGGTCGGCCCCAGGGCCAGGCGCTGGCCGTCGGGAGAGATGGCCACCCGCGAGCCAAACGGTGATGACCCTATATAGGCATTGAGCAGGATATTCCCCGCATCGCTTGGAATCTCGATCAGGCGCACGAACGCTCCGCTGTCCAGCCCATAGAAGCGGATTGCCTGGCTATCGACCACCAGCAACGTGCGCGCATCGGGAAAAAAGTCCAGGCTCAGCAAAGCGCCCTGCAGCCCATCTTCCAATGTGTACAGCAACGTGCCGTCGGAAACCTGCCAAACGCGCACGCCAGCCGGAGCCGAGGCTACGGCCAGGAAGCGCCCATTGGGGGACAAGAGCACTTGTTCCCATCCAAGCAGGCCAGTCTCAATCGTCTTGACGTACTCCCTGTCGCCAATCTGCCAAAGATGGATCTTGCCATCTGACAAGCCGGCGGCCACATAGTTCCCATCCGACGAGAGCGCCATTGCTGCCGGACTGGCAGCCACGACCCGGTCATCCGCGGCATCCAACGTCGTCCCCCCACCCCCCTCAGAAACTATTTCGGGGCGGGGCAATCGAATCGCCATGCCATCTCGCCACAACATGGGTGAGGTATCCCCTGGCGACATCCAAGTGAGGAGCAGTTGGCCCGCGGGAGTAAAACCGACGTCCAGGTGCGTAGCGTCGACACCCGCCACCGTCTGTAACAGCGTGCTGTCGGCAATGTTCCAAAGCTGCACCTGCCCCTTGCTCAGTCCCAGGGCTATAAACTGGCCATCGGGGGAAAAGGCCATGGGGCCAACACTATCGCCAACGTCCAGCAGGGTGATCGCCTCCAAGGACCGCGGCTCGTACAGGTAGACACCGAGCGAGGTGCCCACAGCTAGGAGGCGGCCATCGGGCGACCAGACAACGCCGTTCAGCACACCGCGGCCCCAGCGGGCCACCTCCTCAACTTGGGCCGCGCTGTCCACTCGAATGGGCTGGAGGGAGGCTGGCAGGGGGGTACTCGCGTACTGCTCCCAGCTCGCAGTTGGCTGCGTACCGGAGGCCGTGCCCGAGGGTTGCGAGTTTGCGACCGCAGCCGTTTGGGTCCGCACCGCGGCTGTCACCGCCGCTTCCTCGACCTGACGATTGGACTGGACAACAAAAGAAGTATAGATCACCATCCCCAAAATGGCAGCCGCACCGAGAAAGGCTGCGGTTTGAAGCCAACGATGAAGACGACCGCGCCGTATCTCTTGTTGGCTGAGGTTGGTTGACAAAGACGCCTCCTGGTGAGTCTGATAGGTGAAAAATGCGTATGTAAACTCTGCGAGAATCTTGGTGCGTCTTGAGAACTCTCGCAGAGTCGCACTCAATCCCATTGTACCGTATAGACCTGCTCAGCGCAACCGTCTTTTGTTGTATTATCGTAACACAAGTTGCGTACCACGGCAGGGTGTAGTACAATGCAAAGCAGCAAATGTGCCCCTTGGGGCTCCCGGAAGAAGAAAACCATCGCCATTGTGAGGAATACCTGATGACCAAAACGATCGCCGTCGCCGGCAAAGGGGGGACCGGCAAGACCACTTTTTCCGCCCTGCTCGCCCACTGGCTCAGCGGCTTTGGCACCGTCCTGGCTGTCGACGCCGACCCGGCCTCAAACCTGCACATGGCCCTGGGCATGCCGCTGGAGGACACCGTCGGCGACATCCGCGAGAGCATGCTCCAGGACGTGAAAAGCGGATCCTTTATGCGCGGCATCAGCAAGCAGGACTATTTGGAATTGCGAATCAACGAGGCCATCGTCGAAGGCAAACGCATCGATCTGGTGGCCATGGGCCGGCCCGAAGGCCCCGGCTGCTACTGCGCGGCCAACAATATGTTGCGCTCATGCCTTGACCAGTTGCAGAGCAATTATGATTATGTAGTTATTGACAACGAGGCCGGGATGGAGCACCTCAGCCGGCAGACCACGCGCGACGTCGACGTGCTCTTCCTCGTCTCGGACGCCTCGCTGCGCGGGGTCAGTACCGCCGTACGAATGCACGAACTGATCCACGAGTTGCGGACGATCGTGGGCAAAATCGTCCTCGTCGTCAATCGCATCAGTGACGGCATCCCACCGGCCTTGCAGGAAGCCATCGAGACCAGCCCGCTTGAACTCTTGGGCACGCTGCCGGACCACATCGCCGTCCGCAACTATGACGCCGAGGGCCGGCCGTTGGCCCACCTTCCAGATGACGATCCCCTGCGCCAACAAGTCGTCGACCTAGCCCAACAGGTTGGATTACCGTAGGAGCTGACTATGCGCGCTCTTGTCACCGGGGCTTCTGGATTCGCCGGCAGTCATCTGTGCGAGCACCTCCTGGAAAAGGCCGACTGGGAGGTCTATGCCGTCTGCCTGGCAGGCTGCTCCACCGAGAACCTGGACTCTGTACGCGAGCGACTGACCATCCTCTCCGGAGACCTGCTGGACGCGCCGTGGACCACCCAGATCGTCGCCGAGGTCCGCCCGGAGGCCGTCTTTCACCTGGCCGCCCTATCCTCGCCCCAGGCCTCCTTTGATGACCCCTGGGGCACCCTCTCCAATAACATCGCCGTCCAGATCCACCTGTTCCAGGCTATCCGCCAGGCCGAGATCGATCCCACGGTGCTCGTGGTCAGTTCCGGGGATGCCTATGGCATGGTCCGGTCGGAGGACGTGCCAGTCGACGAGGAGACACCGCTGCGGCCGGCCAACCCCTACGCCGTGAGCAAAGTGACCCAGGACTTTTTGGCCTTGCAGTATCACATCTCGTACGGGTTGCGCGCTGTGCGCGTGCGTCCGTTCAATCATATCGGTCCGCGCCAGGCTCTCGGTTTTGTCACCAGCGATTTCGCGCACCAGATTGCCGAGATCGAGGCCGGCCGCCAGCCCCCCGTCATCCGCGTGGGCAATCTCAGCGCCCAACGCGATTTCACCGACGTACGCGATATGGTCCACGCCTACAGCCTGGCCGTGACGAAGGGCGAGCCCGGAGCGGTCTATAACATTGGCAGCGACGCTGCCCACAGCATCAAAGAGATCCTGCACACGCTGCTTGGCCTCAGTACGGTCGAAATCAGCGTCGAGACCGATCCGGCACGCATGCGCCCATCTGACGTACCGGTCCTGTTCTGCGACAGCAGCCGTTTTCGCCAGCGCACCGGATGGACACCGCGGATTCCTCTGGAGCAGTCGCTGCGGGATATTTTGGCCTATTGGCGGGGAAGATAATTGGGTATTGGTGATTGGTGATTGGGTATTGGTGATTGGGTAGCGGGCAGCAGATATCAAGCATGAGGATTTGTTATGTCCACACCGCTCCTCGCCTGGCACAAAGCACCGCGCGGCATCACGATGGAAAGCCTCGCTTGGGTGCTAGACTATGATCTACCCCTGGGCCTGTTCGACCTATCCGCGCCGGCCTTTCCCCGCTTCCGCGTTCGTTGGGCCCGGGCCCGGGCGTACTACCATCGCGGCAAGTCCCTCCTCGCAGCCGGCACGGACGACGGCCAGCCGCGGGAGTGGCGGGTTGACCCTGTCGAGGATGGGTACGGATCGGGACTGCGCCTCTGGGTTCAGGTGGGCACCAGCCGCCGGCCGATACTCGAGTTCGCCGCGACCCTGTATCAGGACGCCCCTTTCCTCGTCCTCGAGCTAACCCTCTGCAATACACTTTCCACCCCGATCACCGTCGAGACACTCAATCCGCTCGAGATCGACCCCGAGTGGGGCGGCAAATTCAGCCTGGGGGGCCAGCTCAGCGGCCTGTACTGTACTGGCTGGCAGTCCTGGAGCCCCGCCGGATGGAAAGCCGCTCGAGCACGTAACGTGCGCACCGCGCTCGGGCCGCTCTTTGCCGCCATGCACGATTCCCCCGTCCTGCGGCCGCTGCAGGCCGGCCAGTTTCGCTCCGACCTGGTCGGGATACTCACTGCGGACCCGGCCGGCCCTTGTTTCCTGGCCGGCCAGCTCAGCACCGCCGACCAATTCGGCTTCCTGGAAGCGGACCTGGGGCAAGCACGCCCCGACATCGCCTTTAGCTGCGCAGTTGATGGCATACCCCTGGCCCCCCAGGAGCGGCTATCGTCGGAACGCGTCGGCCTGCACCTGGTCCCACCCGGAGAAGCACCCCTGGCCGGTTACAGCGAGGCCCTGGGCCAGGAGATGGCGGCACAGGTAGAGACCAAGGCACCTCAAGGCTGGTGCTCTTGGCCGGCCTTTGGCCCCAAGGTAACCGAGGACGACGTCCAGCGACAGATCGATTGGTTGGTCGAAAACCGCGCTGCCTTCCCCCTCGACGTCCTCCAGATCGACGACGGCTGGCAGCGCGCGGTGGGCGACTGGGAAGCCAACGAAAGCTTCCCCCACGGTATGCAATGGCTGGCCGAACGCATCCGTGAAGCCGGGTTCACCCCGGGTCTCTGGTTGGCCCCAGTGATCACCCAGCCGCGGTCGGAGTTGGCCCACAACCACCCCGAGTGGCTGCTGCGCGACGAGCGCGGCCGGCCGGTCAGCGCCGGCCTCAGCTCGGTTGGTTTCAGCCAAAGCCTCGACCTGACCCACCCCGAAGTGCAGGACTATTTGCAGCAGTTGATCACCACCATCGTGCAGGAATGGGGCTACACCTACCTGAAGCTGGATTTTCTCTACGGCGCGGCGCTACCCGGCCAACGCCACCGCCCCGAGGTGACGCGGGCCCAGGCTCTGCGCCGGGCGCTCGAGATCATCCGGGAGGCGGCCGGCCCGGAGACGACGCTGCTGGGCTGCGGCTGCCCCTTGGGGCCAGCCATCGGCCTGGTGGACACGATGCGCGTGGAACAGGATGTCGCCCCCTACTGGAAACCGCGCCTGGGCATCGCTACACCCCTCCTCCGCGGCGATCCCTCCTTCCCAGCCACTGTCAACACAGTGCGCAACATCCTGACCCGAGCCTGGACGCACCGGCGGCTCTGGCTGAACGACCCCGACCCGCTGCTGGTCCGGCAGGCCGGGAACCGCATGACCCCAGCCGAGATCGAAACGCTGGTGTCGGCCATCGCGCTCAGCGGGGGTTCGTGGATACTGGGCGACGATCTCCCGACGCTCGAGCCGACGCAGCGATTGCTGACCAAAGTAGGATTGCCGCCCCATCGCGGGCAGCCGGCCGTGACAGACCTGCTGGGGAAGGAATACCCCCAACAATGCGTCCTGGAGGTGAGCGGCCCCTGGGGTCAAGGCTGGATCGTGGCCCTCATCAACTGGGCTGACCGGCCGGCCGACCTCTCTTTTGATCTGCATACACTGAGTCTGCCCCCCGACACCCCCTGCCACGTGCACGAGTTCTGGAGCGACGCCTACAGCTGCGTCGAGGGAAAGGTACGCTTCGCCCAGGTCCCGGCGCACGGCTGCCGGGTGGCGCTCCTGCGCCCGCTGGAAGAGGCACCTCAATGGGTGGGGTCGACGCTACACCTGGTGCAAGGGAGCGCAGTGACGGCGTGGCAGGCGACGGCGGAGGGGATTACCGTGCAGTTAGAGGCCGGCCGGGCGCTGGAGGGGAGCATCCTGCTTTGGCTACCCCAAGCAGACAATCCTCAGCTCACGACCGCCGAAAACGCCGTGGCCAGCCTAGAAGCGGCCGACGAGGGGCTGTGGCGGATAGACGTACAGACCGGGCATGAACCGGCACAAGTGGTACTGGAGTGGGAGTGAACAAAGCGCTTTTTCATCTGGTGGTATGCGAAACACTCGCCGGCGAGTTCCGCGCCGTGCTGGCCCAAGAGAACAGTGCCGACATCGTCCTGAGTACTTTTCCCGCCCGCTGCACACCGCCGCACCTCGACCCTGAGCGCCTGACGGCGGCCTTGGCCACCTGCCCTCCAGGGCACGGCTGTGGCATTGTGGGACCATGCGGTACAAAAGCGATTGGCGAGCTGCCCGCGGGGCTGGCCGGCCGCTGCAGGTGGATCGAGGCCTGCCCCGACCTATTTCTGGGACCCCAGTTAACCGATCACTATCGCCGCCAGGGCGACTACCTGGTCCTAGCCGGCGACCTGGCCCACTGGGAAACGGACCCGGACATTGCCAACAACGAGCAGATGCGCGAGGCCAAACGCCTGGTCCTCTTGGACACTGGGCAGGACCCCAAAGCACCGTCCAAACTCGAGACCGTAGCCGCGGACCTCGGCTGCCCTGCGGCCACCCTGCCGGTCGGGCTGAGCTATCTACGGCTGTTCCTCGTCCGCATCGTGCTGGCGTGGCGATTGGAACGGGAGCGGAACCGTTCCACAGTAGCCCTGTCCGAAGCCATCCGCCGTTCCTCCGACCATGCGATGGCCCTGGACCTTATCGGTACCCTGACGCGTGTCGTGACCGAGGCCGAAGCGATCGACAACATGCTGGACCTGTTCACCCTGCTCTTTGCCCCAGGACGGATTCTCTATACCGTGTGGCGCGAGGGCGAACCGGCCGAGCACCTGGTCCGGCCGCCTGACAGCGCCTCGCCGGCCGCAAGCACGGAGCTGCTGGAGCGCTTACCGAACGACCATGCCCTGAGCACCTCAGGCACCGGTTTTCTCTTGCGGATTGGCCACGCGGAGGAGACGCTCGGGCTGATCGAAATTGACGACGTCGCCTTTCCCCAACACCTGGCCCACTACCTCGACCTGGCCCTGATCCTGGGCCGGGTCTGTGCCCTGACCATCTCCAACGCCCGCGCCTACGAGAAGAGCAAGCGCAGCGAGGAGATCATCCGCCACCAAGCCTACCACGACACCCTGACCGGGCTGCCTAACCGCCGCCAGTTCCAGGAACAGCTGACCGCGGCCCTGGGCCAGGCCGAGCGGGAGAAAGGGCAGATCGCCGTACTCTTCGTGGACCTGGACGGCTTCAAGCAGGTCAACGACCAACTGGGCCACGACATTGGAGACCTGCTGCTGCAAGAGGTGGGGCAACGCCTGCAAAGGGCGGTGCGCATCCACGACCACGACATCGTCGCCCGGCTGGGCGGCGACGAGTTCCTGCTGCTCCTCCCGGCCATTACCCAGGCCCGGGACGTCCTCCATGTAGCCCAGCGCATCCGGGAGAACCTGCACCGGCCCTTTGCCCTGGCGGGAGACAAGCTCCGCATCACGGCCAGCGTGGGGATCGCCCTCTACCCCCAGGACGGGGAGGATGCCGAGACGCTCATCCAGCACGCCGATGCGGCGCTGTACTGGGTAAAGGAGCGGGGGAAGGATGGGTGTCAATTGTTTGGGGAGATGGCGGCTAGCAAGTAACGAGATCGTCTTTGGCACCTACTTTGGCGACGAGCACGCCTACGCCCTCAACGCCGAGGACGGCAGCCTCAAGTGGCGCTTCGACGGCGGTGGCGGGCCGCTCGACGCTTCCGCCACCATCGCCGATGTGAACCTGGACGGCAACTTGGAGATCCTCGTCGCCGCCTCTTGGGGCATCCAGTACTGCCTCGACGGTGAGGGCAACGAACTATGGCGCTACCCCCCCTCGGGCTATATCGAATGCATCGATTCTCCCACCGCCGTCGCCGACGTGGACAACGACGGCAAGCCCGAGGTCATCTTTGGCGCCTGGTACGGCAAGGTCTATGTCCTGAACGGGGAGGACGGCTCGTTGGAATGGGACCAGGATCTGGGCGAGACCGACTACATCCAGTCCCAGCCGGCCGTCCTCGATGTGGATGGTGATGAGCAATTGGACGTTGTCGTCGCCTCCTTCTCCGACGCGGCCAAGGTCTGGGCCCTGCGGGGATACGACGGCTACCTCCTGTGGGACTTTCAGGCCGGTGACTATATGTACCACGGCCCGGCCTTTGCCGACATCGACGAGGACGGACTGCCCGAACTGGCCATCAGTTGCTACGACGGTTATCTGTACGTCATCAACGCCGAGGACGGTTCGGAGCGCTGGAGTTACGCGACCGGCGCGCTGCCCCTTTATAGCCCCGTCGCCCTGGCCGACCTGGACCAGGATGGCCACCTGGAGCTGGCCGTCTCGGGGCACAGCGGCCTCTACGTCCTCTCACATACCGCAGGATTGGAGTGGAGCTACCCGACAGGGAGCTCGGTCTTTCGCGGCGCGACGATCGCCGATGTGGATGGCGACGGCTGGCTGGACCTGGCCTTTGGCTCGGACGACCACACCCTGCGCGTGCTCAAGGGCGCCGACGGGAGCGTGATCTGGTCCTGGAACCTGGGCGGGGACAACGAGATCGACCATGCGCCCATCCTTGCCGACCTGGATGGCGACGGCGACCTGGATCTCTTTTTCGTCGCCGGCTACTGGCAGGAGCCCTACAACCACGGGCAGGTAGGGCAATCGCATTCTCCGATTTTAGTGTACAATGGGTTATCGGTTCCTGGACCAAGGAGGATAACCCATGTCCGACGATCCTACAGCAACCATAGCCGAGCACTTTTCGGAGTTGGAGGAGACCCCCGCGCCGACAGTGGGAAACGCCATCTCCTGTTGGATATCATCGTCATCGCCATCTGTGCCACCATCTGCGGGGCCGATGATTGGGTCGCCGTGGAGCTCTTTGGCCAAGTCAAGGAGGAATGGCTGCGTACCTTCCTGAAATTGCCCCACGGGATCCCTTCCCACGATACCTTCGGGCGAGTTTTTCGGGTGCTCGATTCGGAGCAGTTCCAGCAGTCGTTCCGCTCCTGGATTGAGGCGGTGGAAGGAATTACGAAAGGGCAAGTGGTAGCCGTGGATGGCAAAACGCTGCGTCGTTCGCACGATCGGCCCTTGGGCCAGGCCGCGATCCAGATGGTCAGCGCCTGGGCCACCGAGAACCGGCTGGTGCTGGGACAGACGAAAGTCGCGGACGGGTCCAATGAGATCACGGCGATCCCCGAAC
>Ga0272444_10005063_pt1 | contig 11458 bp, 6 predicted proteins | sample SSMForm13_FD_201033 | JGI IMG/M metagenome (GOLD analysis project Ga0272444, IMG submission 201033) | Marine sediment archaeal communities from Little Sippewissett salt marsh, Falmouth, MA, United States - SSM-Form-13 | ecosystem: Environmental > Aquatic > Marine > Wetlands > Sediment ... | reverse complement strand
GCCATTGCCATGAATCGCCTGGGGGCCATGAGCAACTGCGGAGAGGGGGGGGAGGACCCGGCCCGATACCGTCCCCTGCCCAACGGGGACAGCCGGTCGAGCGCCGTCAAACAGGTGGCGAGCGGGCGTTTCGGCGTGACCGCCGAGTACCTGGTGAACGGACGGGAGATTCAGATCAAGGTGGCCCAGGGCGCCAAGCCCGGCGAAGGGGGGCAGCTCCCCGGTCACAAGGTCAATGAGGAGATCGCCCGCGTGCGGTACTCCACGCCGGGCGTCACCCTGATCTCACCGCCCCCGCACCACGACATTTATTCCATCGAGGACCTCTCCCAGTTGATCTTCGATTTGAAGAACGTCAACCCGAGGGCCCGCATCTCGGTCAAGCTCGTCTCCGAGGTCGGGGTCGGCACGATCGCGGCGGGCGTGGCCAAGGCCCATGCGGACATGGTCCTCATCAGCGGCTATGACGGGGGCACCGGGGCCTCTCCCCTCTCCTCCATTCAACATGCCGGGGTGCCCTGGGAGCTGGGCCTTTCCGAGACGCAGCAGACCCTCGTGTTGAACCAGCTTCGAAGGCGGATCCGCGTCCAGGTGGACGGGCAGATGAAGACGGGCCGCGACGTGATTACGGCCGCCCTGCTCGGGGCCGAGGAGTACGGTTTCGCCACGGCCGTTCTCGTGGTCCTCGGCTGCGTGATGATGCGGAAGTGCAACCTGAACACCTGCCCCGTGGGAATCGCAACCCAGGACGCCGATTTGAGAAGGCGGTTCGCCGGCCGGCCCGAGTATGTGGTGACCTTTTTCACCCTGCTGGCCGAAGAGGTGCGGCGCTACATGGCCCGGCTGGGCTTTCGACGCATGGACGATCTCATCGGGCGAAGTGACCTTCTGGAGACCAACGAGGCGGTCCGGTTCTGGAAGACCCGGGGACTGGATTTCTCGGGGATCCTGTGCCCTCCCGAAGACTTGCTGTGCCGGGAGGAAGGGGAGGAGGACCGGGCCCCGTTCATTCGGCGGTGCATGGAGCCCCAGGATCACCACATCGACGACGTGATGGACCGGGAGCTCATGGATCTCGCCGCGGAGGCCCTGGACTCCGGAAAACCGGTTCGCATCGAAAAGTCCATTCGGAACGTGAACCGGACCACGGGGGCCATGCTCTCCGGCGAGATCTCCAGGCGATATGGTTTTCAAGGCCTTCCGGACGACACGATCGTCTGCAGCTTTCGAGGGGCCGCGGGGCAGAGCTTCGGCGCCTTCGGGGCAAGTGGCTTGACCCTCATGCTCCAGGGTGAGGCCAACGACTATGCGGGCAAGGGCCTCTCGGGAGGGCGGATCATTCTCAAGCCCTATGCCGGCGTCGATTTCGATCCGGCGGAAAACATCATCGCCGGGAATGTGCTTCTCTACGGGGCCACCGCCGGTGAGATGTTCATCAACGGACGGGTGGGAGAGCGTTTCGCCATTCGAAACAGCGGCGTGCGTGCGGTGGTGGAGGGCGTCGGGGACCATGGTTGCGAGTACATGACCGGCGGACGCGTGGTGGTCCTGGGAGAGACCGGCATCAATTTCGCCGCCGGCATGAGCGGAGGGATCGCCTATGTCTACGATCCGGAGAGGCGTTTCGACAGCCGGTGCAATCTGGACATGGTGGATCTCGAACCCCTCTCCGAGGCCAGAGACCTCGCGGAGCTCACGGACCTGATTCGCCGTCACCATGAGCTCACCGGAAGCCGGCGAGCCGGCATGATCCTGGAGAGCTGGGATGCCTGTCTTCCTTTTTTTGTCAAGGTCTTTCCCATGGAGTACCGGCGGGTTCTTGGAAAGATGAGCAAGGAAGACGAAGCCACCGAGCGAGAGGAAATCGAGCACAGGTAACCCGCAGGGCCGAGGCCGGTGGCTGGAGGGTGAAGGGGACGGTCAATGATGGAATCGAGGGTTCGAGGCTTTTTCGACATACCGCGTGCGGATCCCGGATACCGCCCGGTGGAAGAGCGCCTGAGGGACTATCGGGCTGTGGAGAGGCAGCTCAATCACGCGCAGATCCACAGGCAGGCCGCGCGGTGCATGGATTGCGGCACGCCGTTTTGCCATGCCTACGGGTGCCCCCTCTCCAATGTGATTCCGGAGTTCAATGACGCCGTCTATCGGGGACATTGGGAACATGCGCTGAACATCCTGCTCTCGATGAACAACTTTCCGGAGTTCACGGGAAGGGTCTGCCCCGCGCCGTGTGAGGCCGCCTGTGTGGCCGGGCTGGACGGAGATCCCGTGACCATCCGCCAGATCGAACAGACCATTGTGGAGATGGGTTTTGAAAAAGGGCTGCTCTCGGCCGTCGTGCCGGAGATTCGAAGGCCCGAGCGCGTGGCGGTGGTGGGCTCGGGACCGGCCGGGCTGGCAGCGGCCGATGTGCTGAATCGCTGCGGCTGCCAGGTGGTTGTGTATGACCGGGCCTCCCGCGCCGGGGGAATTCTTCGCTACGGCATCCCGGATTTCAAGCTGGAAAAATGGGTCGTGGATCGCCGAATTCAACTCATGGAAGAGGAAGGCGTGGTCTTTGAGATGAATGTGGACGTGGGAGAGGATCTCTCTCACCGATACCTTCGAGGAAGGTTCGACGCCGTCTGCCTCGCGTGCGGGGCTCGTGAGCCCCGGGATCTCGAGGTGCCGGGCCGTGATTTGTCCGGGATCCACCTTGCCATGGACTATCTCACCCGGCAGAACCGGCGGAACGCGGGCGAGATCCCGGAAGGCGAAGAAGAGATTCGGGCCGAAGGAAAGCGCGTGGTGGTCATCGGGGGAGGCGACACGGGGTCCGATTGCCTCGGCACGGCCCTGCGCCAGGGATGCACACGGGTGATACAGCTCGAGATCCTTCCCAAACCCCCGGAGAAGCGGGATCCCTCCACACCCTGGCCCATGTGGCCGCGCATGTTGCGCCGGTCCCATGCCCACCTGGAAGGCGGGGAGGTCCGATGGGCCGTCATGACCACCGCGTTCCTGGGTAAGGAAGGGCGGTTGACGGGGCTTCGGGGCGTCGAGGTGCGGTGGGAGCCGACGGAAGAGGGCGGTCCGTCCCGTCCCGTGCCCGTTTCGGGGACTGAGTTCGAGATCCCTGCGGACCTCGTCCTTCTGGCCATGGGATTCACCGGCCCCGAAAAGAGCCCCGTGATCGACGCCCTCGAGCGGGACGGGAAGGGGTGCATTCGGGCCGATGCGGACAACATGACCTCCTCGCCCGGCGTCTTCGTGGCCGGGGACATGTCCCTCGGGCAGTCCCTGGTGGTTCGTGCCATCGCGAGCGGCCGTAGCGCAGCCGCAGGAATCATGTCTTACCTGGGGGTACGGAGGACCTGAAGGAGCTTACGTGCCGAATGGGCCGACAAGTCCGAACACATGTCAGCCCGGCTCGTGTACCATTTTGAAATTGGATTGCAGGTCGGCCGCCGATACGTTCGGTGGCGGCCATCCTGAAATCCGATATTGGGCATGACAGAGAAGCTTCCCCGAACCGAGAGTCGCCGTCGGTCTGGGATCCATCCCTATTGGACGAGACGGGAGAGGACATGATCGCCATCGTGGATTACAGGGCGGGAAACCTTCGAAGCGTGGAGCGTGCGCTGGAAAGGCTCGGGTTTTCGGCGGGGATCACCTCGCATCCCGACGAGATTCAGAGCGCCGAGCGGGTGATCTTCCCGGGCGTGGGCGCAGCGGGGCAGGCCATGGACGACCTTCGGGGGGGAGGCCTCGACCGCGTCCTGCACAAGGCATTGCAGAGCGGCAAGCCCTTTCTCGGCATCTGCCTGGGTGCCCAGATCATCCTGGAGAGAAGCGAGGAGAACGATGCGACCTGCCTGGGCCTCCTTCCGGGTACGGTCCGGCGTTTCCCGCCTGAGATCGCGTCCGGCGCCGGGGAGCGCCTGAAGATTCCCCATATGGGATGGAACGGGGTGCGCATGAGGCGGTCCCATCCTGTCCTGGATGCGGTTCGGGAGACGGACGAGTTTTACTTCGTTCACGGCTACTACCCCGCGCCGGAGTCGGAGAGACACGTGATCGGGACCACGGAACACGGGTTGGCCTTTCCCTCCGTGATCGGTTCGGGAAATCTCCTGGCCATGCAGTTCCACCCGGAAAAGAGCGGGATACCGGGGCTGCGCATTCTGAAAAACTTCTGCCGCTGGGACGGCCGCTATGCTGAGTAAGCGGATTATTCCCTGCCTGGACGTGAGGGACGGGAAGACAACCAAGGGAATCCGGTTCCGGGAGAACGTGGACATCGGCGACCCGGTGGAAATGGCCCGGTATTATTACGAGCAGGGTGCGGACGAGATCGTCTTCTACGACATCACGGCTTCCAGCGACCGGCGGGACATCATGATCGATGTGGTGGACCGCGTGGCCCGGGAAATTTTCATCCCGTTTTCCGTGGGCGGCGGGATCCGTACGCTTGACGACATGCGCCGGGTGCTCCTGGCCGGAGCGGAAAAGGTGAGCGTCAACAGTTCGGCCGTTCAGGATCCCACCCTGATTTCACAGGGCGCCCGGGCCTTCGGCAGCCAGTGTATCGTGCTGGGCATGGACGTCAAACGGGTGGCGCCTTCGGCCGGGATCCCTTCCGGCTACGAGATGGTCATCAACGGGGGCAGGACGAGCACGGGCCGGGACGGCCTGGCCTGGGCCCTGGAGGCCGAACGTCTCGGAGCCGGGGAGATCTGCCTCAACTCCATCGATGCGGACGGGACGCAGGAAGGGTATGAGCTGACCCTCACCTCGCTGATCTCGAGCCGTGTGGGCATTCCGGTGATCGCGTCCGGGGGCGCGGGGAGGATCGATCACATGGTCGATGTCCTTACTGAGGGGAAGGCGGACGCCGCCCTGGTGGCCTCCATCCTGCACTATGGGACGACCACCATTCGAGAGATCAAGGACCGCCTGGACCGCTCCGGCGTCAAGGTGAGAAAGACCTGGGACTAGGCAGGGCCTTTACGAGCCCTTTGGACAGGGGAATTCGCATGGCTTTGATGAAAGCGCTTCTTGCCCTCGAGGACGGCACCGTGTTCCGGGGGCGCTCCTTTACGGGACCCGTGGAGACCACGGGGGAGGTCGTGTTCAACACGAGCATGTCAGGGTACCAGGAGATCCTGACGGACCCGTCCTACTGCGGGCAGATGGTGACCATGACCTACCCGCTGATCGGCAGCTACGGCGTGAACGAGGAGGACGTGGAATCGGATCGGGTCCAGGTTCGGGCCCTGCTGGTTCGGGAGTACCAGGAGGCTCCCAGCAACTGGCGGTCGCAAAAGAGCCTCTCCGAGTACCTCCAGGAGGCCGGCGTTCCGGGAATCGAAGGGATCGACACACGGGCCCTCACGCGGCGCATTCGGCGTGAAGGGGCCATGAGGGCGGCCCTCTCCACGGAGGACCTGGATCCCGAGTCCCTGGTGGAAAAGGCACAAAGGGCACCGGACATGGAAGGCCTGGACCTGGTCCGGGAGGTCACCTGCACCGGGCCCCGTCTCTGGAAGGACGGCCGGTATGTCCCCATGAAGGGCGGCCTCGACGGGTTTCAGTGGCCCGAAGAAAAGGACGCCTGGCGCGTGGTGGCTGTGGATTACGGCGTCAAGACGAACATCCTTCGCTCGCTGGAGCTGCGCGGATGCACGACTCTGGTGGTGCCGGCCCGCGTCTCCGCCGGGGAGATCGAGCGATTGAACCCCCACGGGCTCTTTCTGAGCAACGGTCCGGGCGATCCGGCGGCCGTGACCTATGCCGTGGACACCCTTCGGGAGCAGATAGGCCGGCGGCCCACGTTCGGCATCTGTCTGGGCCACCAGCTGATCGGGCTGGCCCTGGGGGGCAAGACCTTCAAGCTCAAGTTCGGGCACCGGGGGGGCAACCAGCCGGTCAAGGACCTGACCACGGGCAAGGTGGAGATCACAAGCCAGAACCACGGGTTCTGTGTGGACATGCACTCCATTCAGGATCCGGACGTGGAGCTCACCCATGTGAACCTGAACGACGGCACCCTGGAAGGCCTTCGCCACCGAAAGATACCGCTCTTCTCGGTCCAGTACCACCCCGAGGCGAGCCCGGGGCCCCACGACGCAGGGTATCTGTTCGACCGCTTCGTGGAGATGATGGAGGTGCACCACCGCGCGTAGAAGGACGACGGGTCACTGCGAAACACGCGAAAGACGCGAAAAAGAAAAAGCACACCACGAAGGACACGAAGAGCACGAAGAAGAAAAGATAAGAATAATTTTTGTTCGAAGCGGTCGAGGAGCGTTCAGGCGCGCATGTTCTTTTCTCGTCGATACGAAGGAAGAATAAACACTTCGTGGCCTTCGTGCTCTTCGTGGTTATTGCTTTTTTCGGTTTTCGCGTGATTCGCGCATTTCGTAGTCTCCTTCCCTTTCCAAAGGATGTTTTACAGACCATGCCGAAACGTACCGACATTCACAAGATCCTCATCATCGGCTCCGGCCCCATCGTAATCGGGCAGGCGTGCGAGTTCGACTACTCCGGGACCCAGGCCTGCAAGTCGCTCATGGAGGAAGGGTACGAGGTCGTTCTCATCAACAGCAACCCGGCCACGATCATGACGGATCCGGAGACGGCCCACCGCACCTACATCGAGCCCATTCGGCCGGAGATCGTGTCCAAGGTCATCGAACGGGAACGACCGGATGCCGTCCTTCCGACCCTGGGAGGACAGACCGGGCTCAACACCGCGGTCAAGGTGGCCGAGACGGGCCTCTTCGATCGCCTGGGCATCGAGGTGATCGGCGCGTCCATCCCGGTCATTCTCAAGGCCGAAGACCGCGAGCAGTTCAGGGACGCCATGACACGGATCGGGCTGCGGGTGCCCGAAAACGAGATCGTGCGCACCATGGATCAGGCCCGGGCGGCGGCCGAAAAGATCGGCTACCCCCTCATCCTCCGGCCCAGCTTCACCCTGGGCGGGATCGGCGGAGGCATCGCCTTCAACCGGGAGGAGATGGAGCGCCTGGCCCGCTCCGGGCTCGAGGCGAGCATGATCACGGAGATCATCGTTGAGGAGTCCCTCATCGGCTGGAAGGAGTACGAGCTCGAGGTCATGAGGGACTTCAAGGACAACGTGGTCATCATCTGCTCCATCGAAAACCTCGATCCCATGGGGGTGCACACCGGGGACAGCATCACCGTGGCCCCGGTGCAGACCCTGACCGACCGGGAGTATCAGGTCATGCGGGATGCGTCCATCGACATCATTCGGGAGATCGGTGTCGAGACCGGGGGGTCGAACATTCAGTTCGCGGTCCATCCTCAGACCGGCGAGATGGTGGTCATCGAGATGAACCCCCGGGTCTCGAGGAGCTCGGCCCTGGCCTCCAAGGCCACGGGCTTTCCCATCGCAAAAATCGCATCCAAGCTGGCTGTGGGATACACCCTGGACGAGATCGCCAACGACATCACCCGGGAGACCCTGGCCTCGTTCGAGCCCACCATCGACTACTGCGTGGTGAAGGTCCCGCGCTGGACCTTCGAGAAGTTCCCTGGCAGCGAGGACCGCCTGACCACCGCCATGAAGTCCGTGGGAGAGACCATGGCCATCGGGCGGACCTTCAAGGAGGCCCTTCAGAAGGCCGTCCGGTCCCTGGAGATCGGTCGCTTCGGGCTCGGAGCGGACCGGCCCGCTCCGCGCCCCCCGCTCCCGGATGTGCGCGAGATCGAAGAGAAACTGGTAAATCCCAATTCCCGGCGGCTTTTCTACCTCTATCAGGCCCTGGAGGCAGGTCTCTCCATCGAGCGCCTGCATGAGCTCACGTGGATCGACCCGTGGTTCCTTCACCACATTCAGCGGATCCATCTCCTGGAACGGGAGCTCTCTGCGGCCGGCGAACGCGGAGTGACCGCCTTTCGCGAAGATCCGGATCTTCTTCGCCTGGCCAAGGAGTACGGCTTTTCCGATGTCAATCTGGGCGTTCTTGCCGGGTGCAGCGAGCAGGAGGTCCGGGAGGCCCGGAAAGAAGCGGGTGTGGAGCCCGTCTACAAGCTGGTGGACACCTGCGCGGCCGAGTTCGAGGCCTACACACCCTACTTTTACTCGACCTACGAGCAGGAGAATGAGATCCGCACCTCGGAGAGGAGGAAGGTGGTGATCCTCGGAGGCGGACCGAATCGCATCGGGCAGGGGATCGAGTTCGACTACTGCTGCGTGCAGGCCTCTTTCGCCCTGAGGGAGATGGGCATCGAGAGCATCATGGTGAACAGCAACCCCGAGACCGTGAGCACCGACTATGACACGTCGGACAAGCTCTACTTCGAGCCGCTCACCCGGGAGGACGTGCTCCACATCATCGAGCAGGAGAAGCCTGAGGGCGTGATCGTCCAGTTCGGCGGGCAGACCCCGCTCAACCTGGCGGTTCCCCTGGAGCAGGCCGGCGTCCGCATCCTCGGGACGAGTCCGGACAGCATCGACCGGGCCGAGGATCGTGAGCGGTTCCAGGCCCTGCTCCACAAGCTCGGTATTCTTCAGCCGGAGAATCGGATTGCCTTTCGGGAGGAGGACGCCGTGCGCCTGGCCGATGAGATCGGTTACCCCGTGGTCGTCCGGCCGTCGTTCGTTCTGGGGGGGAGGGCCATGGAGATCGTTTACGATCAAAAGGACCTCGAAGCCTACATCCGCACGGCCGTGGATGTCTCTCCGGGAAAGCCCGTCCTGCTGGACCGGTTTCTCGACCACGCCGTGGAGATCGACGTGGACGCCATCTCGGACGGCGAGGAGACGATCATCGGCGGTATCATGGAGCACATCGAGGAGGCCGGCATTCACAGCGGGGACAGCGCCTGCGTGATCCCGCCCCCGAGCCTGCGGCCGGAGATCCTGGACAAGATCAAGGAACACACCCGGGCCCTGGCCGGGGAGCTCGGCGTGGTGGGCCTCATGAACATCCAGTATGCGGTGAAGGACGATACGATCTATGTGATCGAGGTCAACCCGCGCGGATCACGCACCATTCCGTTCGTGAGCAAGGCAACGGGCGTCTCTCTCGCCCGGCTCGCCACCAAGGTGATCATGGGAATGACCCTGAAGGAGCTCGGGCTGACCGGGGAGGTGATTCCCGATCATGTCTCCGTCAAGGAGTCCGTGTTTCCCTTTAACCGCTTCCCCGGTGTGGACACCCTGCTGGGGCCGGAGATGAAGTCCACCGGGGAGGTCATGGGGATCGACCGCACCTTCGGCCTGGCCTTTGCCAAGAGCCAGATGGCGGCCGGACAGAGCCTGCCCCTCGAAGGGACCGTCTTTGTCAGCGTACGCGATCAGGACAAGCCGGCCCTGCTGGAGACCGCCCGCCTGCTGAGCGATCTCGGGTTCCGCATCGTGGCCACGCGCGGAACATCCCATTTCCTGAGCGGACAGGGCGTTTCAAACGATTGCGTGAACAAGGTCCGTGAAGGAAGACCCCATGTGGTGGACATGATCAAGAACGGGGAGATCCATCTGGTTATGAACACGGTGAGCGGAAAAAAGACGGTCTCCGAGTCCAGCTCCATTCGCATCGCCGCGCTGGCCCTGAACATTCCTTACACGACCACCCTCGCCGGGGCCCGAGCCACGGCCCAGGCGATTCAGGCGCTCAAGGAAGGGGAAGTGGATGTGAAGACCATTCAGGAGTACCACCTTCGGGCCCCCTCTCTCGGCTAGGTCAAGGCCCTCATGCGATCACCCATTTCGGAGCGAAGGCATGTCCCTGTCATCCACCTACGTTCAACCTCCGGAAGCCCTTTCCGGAAGACCGCGCGAGGAGTGCGGCATCTTTGCCGTGTATCACCAGGAGGAGGCGGCCAAGCTCGCCTACTTCGGCCTCTACGCCCTCCAGCACAGGGGGCAGGAGAGCGCCGGAATCGTGACCTCGGACGGAAAGCGGGTCTTCGCCCACAAGGACATGGGGCTCGTTCCGGACATCTTCAACGAGCGGATTCTCGAGACCCTGTCGGGTCACATGGCCCTGGGGCACGTGCGATACTCCACCACGGGCTCGTCTCTGGTGGTCAATGCGCAGCCCTTTACGGTCAAGCACTCGGGGCGGTCCCTGGCCATTGCCCACAACGGAAACTTCGTCAACGCCCGCAGCCTTCGGGTGGAGCTGGAGAACAGCGGGTCCATCTTCCAGACCACCATGGACAGCGAGATCGTGCTCCACCTGGTGGCACGGTCCATGAGGAAGGGCCTGGACCAGGCGGTGATGGACATGAACGAACGGGTCAAGGGGGCCTACTCCATGGTCCTCATGACCGAGGACACCCTCATCGCCATGCGGGACCGGAACGGGTTCCGGCCCCTCTGCCTGGGAAGGCTCAACTCGGGTTATGTCGTGGCCTCGGAGACGTGCGCCCTGGACCTGGTGGAGGCCGAGTATGTTCGGGAGATCGAGCCGGGGGAGGTCCTGATCATCAACGATCAGGGGCTTCGAAGCCTGCACATGAAGGAGACCGGTCGCCGGGCCCACTGCATCTTCGAGCTGATCTATTTTGCGCGGCCCGACAGCCATGTTTTCGGAGAGAACGTCTACGGGTTTCGAAAGATGCAAGGCCGGCTTATGGCAGAGGAGTTCCCTGTCGAGGCGGACCTGGTCATGCCCTTTCCGGACTCTGGGAATTATGCCGCCATCGGCTATGCCCAGGCCTCGGGCATTCCCCTGGAGATGGGAATGATCCGCAACCACTATGTGGGCCGGACCTTCATTCAGCCCTCCCAGAGCATGCGGGACTTCGGGGTCAAGGTCAAGCTGAACCCGGTCCGTGACCTGTTCGAGGGCAAACGGGTCCTCATCATCGAGGATTCCATCATTCGCGGCACCACGGCTCGAACCCGGATCAAGACCCTTCGGGGCCTCGGGGCTCGGAAGATCCACATGCTCGTGAGCTGTCCTCCGCATCGCTTTCCCTGTCCCTACGGCATCGATTTTTCCACGCGCGGGGAGCTCATCGCGGCCACGCACACGGTCGAGGAGATCCGCGACTTCGCCTGTCTGGACAGCCTGGGCTACCTGAGCATCGAAAATCTGATTCGAGCCACTCACATCAAGCGGGAGGACCTCTGCCTCGCCTGCTTCGACGGGGTCTATCCCGTACCCATCGAGGAAGAGGTGTCCAAGTTCAGCCTTGAGTAGATCGTCTTTCCCTTCCCTGAGACCTGTGACCGCCCTTTCCCGATTCCCATCATGCCGTAGAGCGGGAACAAGAATCCTCTTGACAGGGGAGGCTGCCTCTGGTTACGAATGGTTAAACCATTCAAGGGCGTTGTCCTTCCATCCACGGCCAACCTCGCAGGAATTCCCCACGGGATCCCTTATGGCGCAACTGGAGCTCCAGGACATCAGTGTTCGATTCGGCGGGCTGAAGGCCCTTTCCCGAGTGAGTTTTGAGGTGGACAAGGGCGAGGTGGTGGGGCTGATCGGTCCGAACG
>Ga0272444_10005060_pt1 | contig 11460 bp, 12 predicted proteins | sample SSMForm13_FD_201033 | JGI IMG/M metagenome (GOLD analysis project Ga0272444, IMG submission 201033) | Marine sediment archaeal communities from Little Sippewissett salt marsh, Falmouth, MA, United States - SSM-Form-13 | ecosystem: Environmental > Aquatic > Marine > Wetlands > Sediment ... | reverse complement strand
GTTCAGACGTATAATATCCTCGTATAAGTTTCCAATCTTCTGAAGAAGGCTATACAAGGTTTTAATGTAAAAGACCGTGTCGTTGAAGAAACGTCGTTAAAACAAGATACTTAAACCGTTTCCCGTTTCCATCATATTAATGGTGAAACCTAGGGGAAGAGTCGGAGAGGAAACCCTAAAGCTGGTCTATAACATAATCGGGACCGTTTCGCTGTTCTTCGGGTTCATAGGCGTAATACTGCCAATAATACCGACGACGCCCTTCGTTCTATTATCCGCGGCGTGTTACTACAAGGGATCAGAGAGGCTCCACGGCTGGCTGTCAGGCAACGAGATGTTCGGCCCGATGATAAGAGACTACGAAGAGCACGGAGGCATGAGGAAGTCCACCAAGATGAAGGCGTTGACGATGATGTGGGGGGCGATCCTAGCATCCGCTCTTTTTATCTTAGACACGTTGAAGATGCGAGCCTTAATCCTCCTGATAGCCGTAGTCGGGACGGCGTCGATGCTGAGAGTTAAAACCATCGAGTAAAGTATCACTGAAAACGAAACCAATAATATACGCCGTGTTTCACGTCTGTTCAGAGGATTTTCTTCATGAAAAAGAAGTTAACGACAAGCCACGGCGCTCCCGTTGACGACGACCAGAACAGCATAACGGCCGGAGTCACTGGGCCCGTGTTGATGCAGGACGTGCATCTCCTGGACAAGCTGGCGCACTTCAACAGGGAAAGAATACCTGAACGGATAGTGCACGCCAAGGGCGCGGGGGCGTACGGCTACTTCGAGGTAACCAACGACCTCAGCGGCTACTGCAAGGCCAAGTTCCTGTCGAAGGTGGGGAAGAAGACCGAGGTCTTCGCCAGGTTCTCCACGGTGGGCGGGGAGAAGGGCTCGGCGGACGCGGAGAGGGACCCGCGGGGCTTCGCGGTCAAGTTCTACACCGAGGAAGGTAACTACGACTTCGTGGGGAACAACACGCCGGTCTTCTTCATAAGGGACCCCATCAAGTTTCCCGACTTCATTCACACGCAGAAGCGTAACCCGGTGACGAACACGAAGGACCCTGACATGTTCTGGGACTTTCTCTCGCTTACGCCGGAGTCGATACATCAGGTCACTATCCTCTTCTCCGACAGAGGTACACCAAAGAACTTTAGGCACATGAACGGGTACAGCGGCCACACCTTCATGTGGTACAACGAGGAGGGCGAGTATGTTTGGGTTAAGATCCACTTCATCACGGCGCAGGGGATACAGAACCTGACGAAAGAGGAGGCGACGGTGCTCAAGGGTAAAGACCCTGACCACGCCACCCGAGACCTGTTCAAATCCATCGAGGATGGAGACTACCCGGCCTGGAACGTGAGCGTCCAGATAATGAAGCCGGAGGAGGCCGAGGACTACAGGTTCCACCCCTTCGACGTCACCAAAGTCTGGCCCCACGGCGACTACCCCCTCATCCCTCTGGGCAGGATGGTGTTGAACAGGAACCCCGAGAACTACTTCGTGGACGTGGAGCAGGCGGCGTTCTCGCCGGCCAACCTGGTGCCCGGGATAGCACCCTCGCCGGACAAGATGCTTCAGGGGAGGCTGTTCAGCTACCACGACGCCCACAGGTACAGGCTCGGCGTCAACTACGCGCAGCTGCCCGTCAACAGGCCCAAGGCCATGACCGTGAACTACCAGAGGGACGGCTTCATGCGGACCATGTCTGAGCACGAGGGAAGCCCCAACTACTACCCGAACACCTTCGGTGGACCCGAGCCGGACCCGGCGGCCAAGTGGCCCGCCTACGAGGTGAAAGGCAAGTGGGGCAGACACGCGTACGTTCACCCCAACAGCGACTTTGTTCAGCCAGCCGCACTCTACAACAAGGTGATGACAGACGTGGACCGCGCCCACCTCATCGGCAACATAGTCGAGCACCTCGGAAACGCCAAAAAGGAGATACAGGTGCGTCAGACCGTGCTGTTCCACAGGGTGGACCCGGACTACGGCACACGCGTAGCCGAGGGACTCGGGATCGACGTATCGGAGATTAAGAGGCTCGCCAACGACTGATCCACCCTTTTTTATTTACGACGATCATCAGAAGCGCGCGAAGCCTACCCTATATGCATTTGCGAGGGCCCTTCATCCAACTGCACGCATTAGAATTCATATTTATAGAGCGGTGTAGTCAAGTAAAGTATGAAAAATTATAGAACATATGCCGTACTAGCGATTATTCTCGTCGTTGCTGGCGGCGGCTATCTGTGGTTCAACACTCGAAATCCTGTAACCGAGTATGAAATCGACCCAAGTGACTTCCTCAGCGGAGACGAGCTAATCAAAGACATACCCGAATCACAGCTAAGCGAGTCTGAAATGCAGGGTCTAATCCTGATGCGTGAAGAAGAAAAACTAGCTCGGGACGTCTATACGACGCTGGGGGAAAAATGGGACTTAAACATCTTCATCAACATTGCAGGATCAGAGCAGACTCACACGGATGCGGTCAAATACCTCCTTGATCGTTATGGTTAAGATGATCCTGTGACTGATGATAGCGTGGGGGTGTTTACCTCGCAGATAATGAGCGAGTTATATGACGCTCTTGTAGCTCAGGGAAGCTCGTCTCTATTAGATGCGTTGATAGTAGGCGCGACCGTGGAGGACCTTGACATTAACGATCTGAATGAATTGTTGATGAGACGGATAACCCGGATATCATAGTGGTCTATAATAACCTGAACAAGGGGTCTCGCAATCATTTGCGTGCATTCGTGTCTCAGATCGAGAGTCGTGGCGGCGAGTACGCTCCTCAGTACATATCTCAGGAGCTATACGATCAAATCGTTACATCGGAGCAAGAAAGGGGATCAGTTGGATAAACTGAAAAGCCGGTTTTTTCTCTGATTTTATAACTATTGCAGTTGCTTTAGCTCTACCAGACAAACAAAAAAGTATAGGACGCGCCCCCAGACAAAAAATTCACAGGATACATAGCCACGGAAACGGCCCCTACAAAAACAAGTGAACCCGGCAACCAAGCGAACCATTAACCCTTTTCAGTCGAGTTGATGCATTGTAAAGCATGCCCGTCATCACCCTCCTCACAGACTACGGCATCAAGGACAGCTACGTAGCCGAGGTAAAGGGAGCCATTCTGAGGATCAGCCCAGACGCCACCATAGTGGACATCAGCCACGACGTGGGCAACTACGACATAGAGTCAGGCGCCTTCCACCTCGCCAGGGCGGCGCCCTATTTTCCCGACGGCACGGTACACGTCTGCGTCGTGGACCCCGGCGTAGGAAGCAAGAGGAAACCCATCATCGTCGAGGCCAGAGGTGCCTGGTTCGTCGGACCGGACAACGGCCTCATGGCGCCCGCCGCGGAGCGCCTTGGAATAGAATCCATCTGGGAGATCACCAACACGGACATGCTGCCGCCGAGGGTAAGCTACGTGTTCGACGGCCGCGACGTCTTCGGCCCCACAGGCGCCCACCTGAGCGTGGGGGTAACGCCAGACAGACTGGGCACCATGATCGGTGACATGATGCGGCTCCCCGCCTACACGCCGAGGCTGGAAGGCGACACCGTGCACGCCCAGGTGATCCACGTGGACGGGTTCGGAAACCTGGTAACCAACGTCACCTACGAGAACCTGGAGAAGATGGGCATCTCGGGAGACGCAGGGTTCACGGTGAAGGCCCGGGGCAGCGACCTGGACCTCCCGTACGCCAGACGCTTCAGCGCCGTGCCTGAAGGCAAGCCGCTGCTCCTGGTCGCCGGAGGCGGTTACCTCGAGATATCCGTTAACCAGGGCAACGCTGCGGAGCGCCTTGGGCTAGGCAAGGGGGAAAAAATCATTCTTCAGTTGAAACAGGGGCCGTAGTTATCGGCCAAGCAGTTCGGAGAGTTCCTTAAGGAAAGCCTCTATCCTCTCATAGATCATGGGGTCGGCGACGCTGTAGAGCCTCTTCCTGCCCTCCCGCCTCACCTTGAGGAACCCCAGCTCCTCGAGCATCAGCAGGTGCGTAGAAACCGTTGGCTGTAGTATGTCGAAGTGCGGCAGAAGCTCGGAGACGCATCTCTCGCCGTCCCTGAGGAGGTATAGGAGCCTCTGGCGGTTCCCGTCCGCCAACGCCTTGAACAGGCCGGCGTTGTACTCGAACTCGTCTGTGACTGTCTGTAAATCTTCTCCCGCTGCCTCCTGCAGCCCGGCGACGTCTTGGCTAATCAATTTATTTCATCACACGCAGTGGCAATGCACGCTCAGTAGCTGCATCGAACTCGGTTCATTTTCATCTTAATATTATGTGTGTGAAGCATGCGCACGAACAAGAAGAGAGTCATTGATACTGCTCAATGTTATGTAACAGTCAAACTGTTTCTCGTGAGAGGATGGTGGGACCGGCGAGATTTGAACTCGCGACCACGTGCACCCCAAGCACGGATCATACCAATCTAGACCACGGTCCCGCAGCGTACTAGAAAATACAACAACACTAAAAACCTTACCATGGGAGCATGGTTTATCAACGACCAGCCACCGGAACACCCCATGAAGACCCTAATAATCTACTTCACCCGTACGGGAAACACCAGGAAGATCGTAGACGAGCTGCAGGCTGGCCTCGCCGCCGACGCCGAGGAGATCACCGAGGAAGGCAGCAGGCGGGGCCCCCTCGGCTGGCTCAAGTCGGGGCGGCAAGGAGCAGGCAAGGCAGACGTAGATATCCAGCCAATCGAGTCGGACCCCTCAAGATACGAGCTCGTGGTACTCGCAAGCCCGGTTTGGGCGGGGAACGTCTCGGCGCCCATGAGGGCGTTCATAAAGAGGTACAGGGAAAGCCTGCCGGAGACAGCCGTCTTCCTCACACATGACAGCCCCGACGTGGCTCAGGCCTTCGCCGACGTCGATGACCTGCTGGGCGGGGAGCCCCTGGCGCGTGGAGATGCGGACGGCAAGACGATCAAAGACGGCGGACACCTTGAAGCCGTAAAGGTTTTCCTAGAGAAACTCGGTGCCTGAGCCCAGTGTCTTCAACTAGATCACCTGGCTGACCATGAACACCGAGAACAACAGCACGATGTAGGGCGCTGACAGCTTGAAAAGCCGCCACGCCGACTTCCTCGGATTACCCCCGCTGAGGTTACGGCCGATAACCAGGAGAGGGACATTCATGGCGGTGACGATGGCGACGTAAGACAGAGACCCCGCCCAAGGCGTCAACAGGTAAGACGATGCGACCATCACGATTAGAGCCACCTGGATGCCCTTGACGGCCTTGTCGTCGGGTAGAGCAGTGGTGAGCATGGGCACGCCCACCCTCAGGTAGTCCTTCCTGAACGCGTACGCGAGGCTCCAGAGGTGAATAGGCCCCCAGACGGCCACCAGCCCGCCCATGAGGAGCCCTATGGGATAGAGCGGCGCGCCCCCCATGTACCAGCCGAACCATGCGGGTGCAGCCACGCTGGGTGCGTTGGCGATGACGTTCCAAATGCTCCTCCTCTTCAGAAACATGGAGTAGAGCAGGAGGTAGCTTCCGGCGCCCTCCACGAGGATTAGGACCGAGGTCGGCCCCAGCCACAAAGCGATCACGGCGGCGGCCGCCATCATGGCTAGACTGAAAGCCAGCGCTGAGTTGGGCGGTATAGAGCCCAGAACCAAGGGGCGGCCGCTGGTTCGAGCCATCCCCGCGTCTATGTCCCTGTCGATGTAACAGTTCAACCCGTTGCTCCCCGTCACGGCGAACGCAACCGCCGTGAATCCTATGAGGAACCACCTGGCCTCGAAGGGGCCGCCGCCGAAGAACAGCGAGGAAGTCAGAAAAGATGTCACGTAGAGGGCGAGAAGAGCCAAGGTGACTTTGGGCTTTAGAAGCACGCCGTAGCTGTAAAGTACATCCATCTTGAACCTCTATAGCGCTCCCAGCCGCTTCGCCGCCAGCTCCAGGAGGTCGAGCACCTCGATCTTGACGCCTCTCTCGCGGACGCCGTCAGTGAACGCCAGCTTGCAGGCGGGGCACGCAGAGACTAGGACGTCTGCGCCCTTCTCCTTCGCCTCTATAAGCCTCTCGGTCACTATGTCAAGCCTCATCTCGTTGTCCACCGCCTGAAGGAGGCCGCCGCCTCCGCAGCACTTCACGTTTATGCCGTGGTCCTCGAACTCAAGAGGCTCCGTGGTCATGTGGCTCAACGCCTCCCGGGGCGCCTCTATAACGCCGCCGAGCCGCGACAGCTCACACGGGTCGTGGTAGATGACCTTCTCCTCGGTGGACTCTAGCTTGAGTCTACCGGAGGCCAGCAGATCCCTCAGGTACTCCACCGCGTGCAGTATCTCGAAATTCGGCTCCCTGCCCAGCAGCTTGGGGTACTCGAACCTGAAGACCCTGAAGCAGCCCGCGCACCCTGTGATGACCTTCTTTACGCCCCTCGCCTCCAACGCCTCGACGTTGTGCAGCGCGTACTCTCTGGCGGTGTGCTCGTCCCCAGACAACAGGCTAGGGTTGCCGCAGCACCACTCGTCCTCGCCGAGGACGGTCCAGTCCTCGTCCACCTCGTCCAGGATGGAGGCTATGCTGAAGGCGACGTCGTGGTTGGCTCCCTTGAACGCCGTGGTGCACCCGACGAAGTACGCCACCTCGGCCTGCTCCTTCTCGGGGACCTCGTCCAGGTCGGTGTAGTCCACCCAGTCGAGGCGCTCATCGGGCTCCAGGCCGTAAGGGTTCATGGTTTCTTCGAGCATCTTCCCGAGCCTGGCGACGTTCTGGGGCGTCCCGCCAAGATCGGCGACTATCTCCCTTACCCTGCACCAGAGCTCGTGGGTCTGGAACCCGAAGGGGCACGACTCCATGCATCGGCCGCATAGGGTGCAGTGGTACGCGCTCTCCGAGAGCCTCTCCACGTCCTCCTCGGTGACCTCGGTGTTGCCGAACAGCCTCGTCAATAGGTTGTGCTTCTTGTCGTAGAGCTTCACCGCCACGGCTGATCTCACGCCGGGGGCGTGAAGCGGGTCCCTTGACTCGTGGTATGCGGGACAGTTTTCGGTGCACAGGGCGCAGTGGGCGCAGGTGTCCAGCTCCATCACCTGGCGTCTGGTGAACTTGCCCAGGCTGGCCTTCGCCTTGCTGTTTAGTTCAGCGGTCAATCATCTTCCTCCTTGAGCCGTAGATGGCCGGCGTGATTACGCCCGTGAACATGTGGATGAACTTGCTGAACGGGACGTACATGATGAACAGCTGGGTGAGTATGATGTGTACGTGGAACCAGTGAGAGTTGGGGATGGTCTCCAGGTGCAGCACGACGAAACGGGGAATGAACACCACATTATAAAGTGTTGCAGGCACCCCCTCCGGCGGCACAATCCTCATGCCTTGGCCGGCGACGCTCTTCAACAGGAGAAGCACCAGCGCCACATAGTCGTTTGGCATGGAGGTCAGCTGCTTGTTCTCGAGCATCAGCCGCCGGGCGAGGAAGTACACCTGGGTTGCGATGAAGACGTAGCCGACGTAGATGGGTAGCGTGTGAACCATGAACTCGGCGAACGCGTGGCCGAAAGCCTCGAACATGTGAATCGACCATACCTGGAAGCCTCTCAGGTGCCCGAAGACTATGCCCGCCACGCTGCAGTGGAAAAGGAACAATGCGAGCCACATCACCTTGTCGGTCCTCCAAGTCTTCCTGAACAAAACCACGTCCAGTATGACGTACTTGACGGACTCCACGGGGTCCATCCTGATCTTCTCGTGGTCCGGTGGACTTGTGCGCCACCTCATGACACGTAGAGCCACCCCGATCAGCGTCACGATTACAGTTATGTACGGTAGTTTTTCGACGGAGAAGGCGTAGATGAACTGTAGCAGGCTGTTCATGGTAACCACATTCAAACCACTATCTAGCAACCATAGTATATTTGTTACGAAGACATTTCACTGATCTCCACCCTTTATCTCAATCATATCGTTATGATGCGACCCTTCGAGATGCGTGTAAGTGAAAACCTCTTTATACAATGATGGAAGAGGGGTGTGTATAAACAAGGGAAAAAAGGAGAACGAAAATGTCGGAAACCGATAAGATACACGTGATCTGGCTGCCGGGGCAGGCATGCACCGGCTGCACAGTGTCGCTTCTCAACGCGAGCCACCCAAATCTTCTGGACCTGCTCACCGGGTTCATACCCCAAGCCGCGGGGGTGACCCTGGACTACCACGCCACGATCATGCTTCCCTGGGGCGACGACGCCCTCACGGCCGTCGAGGCCGCGGAGAAGGGGGAGCTAAACCCGTTCGTCTTGGTTCTCGAGGGAGCCATCCCGGACGAGTCCAAGGCAAAGGAGACGGGGGGCTACTGGTGCGTCATAGGGGAAGACGACGAGGGCAACCCGATAACGTTCAACGACAGGCTGGACAAGCTGGCTAAGAACGCCGCCGCCATCGTCTGCGCGGGTACGTGCGCCTCCTTCGGGGGTATTCCTAGCGGAAACCCGAACCCGACAGGCGCCAAAGGAGCCATGGACTACCTAGGCAGGGGCTGGAAGAGCAGCCTCGGCATACCCATAATCAACGTACCCGGGTGCCCGGCCCACGGCGAACACATGGCAGAGACGCTGGCCTACGCCGTCCTGGCGGTGAGAGGATTCCTCCCGCTGCCGGCCCTGGACGAGCACAACAGGCCCCTGTTCCTCTTTGAGCACACCGCCCACGAGAACTGTCCGAGAGCCGGCCTATTCGCCGACGGAAAGAACAGCCACGAGTTCGGTGAGCCGTACTGCATGGGAACCATGGGCTGCAAGGGCCCCATAAGCCACTGCGACGTCCCCAGGAGGGGCTTCGTGGAGGGCGTGGGAGGCTGCCCGACCGTGGGCTCACCCTGCATAGGCTGCACCGAGCCAGAGTTCCCAGACCCGCCGTTCAGCCCCTTCCTGTCGAAGGCGCCTGCCAGCTTCTTCGTATACGAGAAGATACGCAGCTTCGGTGGAAGCGCGGACGCCGTCTGGAGCAGGATCAAGGACGCGTTGGTCGGGAGAGACCTGTGAGGTGTATTGAATGGTACAGCAAGAGATAACCATAGAGCCCGTGACCAGGCTCGAGGGACACCTGGGAGTCCACGCCAAGGCGGAAATGGACGACAAGGTCTACACGGACGCTCGCAGCTTCGGCACCATGTTCAGGGGATGGGAGATCATACTCAAGGGCAGGGAGCCGGCTGACGCCATCTGGATCACCCAGAGGACCTGCGGGGTCTGCCCGACGCCCCACGGCATCGCCGCAGCGATGACAGTGGACATGGCGTACAAGGCGCCTCCGCCCCCCATGGGGATAGCCGTCAGGAACCTGATCCTAGGGGCAGAGCAGCTCTACGACGCGGCCTTAGGCTGCCTCGTGCTTGAAGGGCCCGACTACAGCCAGGCCATCGTGGAGAAGTCCAACCCGGACTGGTGGGAGGAAGCCAAGGCCACGAAGTCCCCCCACGCAGAGAACCACGGATACGCCACCATAGCGGACATCATGACCGGCCTGAACCCGATCTCGGGAAGCCTGTGGCAGAGCTCGCTGGCCATCGAGAAGGTGGGCAGGAAGATGGCGTCCTTACTGGGGGCGAAGCACCCCCACGTCAACACTCTGGTGCCCGGGGGAGTCGCCAAGACGCTGACCCCCACGGACCTGGAGCAGTACGCCGCCATGCTGGCTCAGAACGTGGCCTACGCCAAGCAGTTCGTGCCAGTGATGGACGACCTGCTGGACTTCGTGCTAAGCATGGGGTACGAGGAGTGCGGCGCCAGGGAGAACAACATGATATCCTACGGCACCTACGAGGACCCCACGGCGTACAACGCGAAGTACGAGGACATGGCGGACTGGGCCCTGAAACGGTCGGTCTCACCCGGCGTCATACTCGACGGCGAGCTGAAGACCCAGGACCTGGTCGAGATCAACGTAGGCGTCCAGGAGATGGTGGAGTCCAGCTACTTCGACGACTGGGAAGGCAAGCTGGTGGAGGAGGACCCCATAGGTAACCCCGTCACCAAGTACCACCCATGGAACAAGATCACCAAGCCACACCCCGGAGCCTACGGCCAGTGGGACGACAAGTACAGCTGGGGCACCTCGGTGCGCTGGCTTGACTGGAAAGGAAGCGGCGACCTCAAAACCGTGGAGCTTGGCCCCATCGCCAGGATGTGGGCCACGGCGGTGGGTAAGCTCGTCCCGGAGTCCACCGGGAGCAGCGTAAAGTTCGCCCTACCCAAGGCCACAGTTGTCCCGTACAGGAACGCCGAGGCCATGGAGTTCGAGTGGAAGGTCCCCGAGAAGGTGAACACCGTCGAGAGGGTGAGGGCTAGGGCATACTACTACGCTCTCTCGGCCTACATACTATACAACACGGTGCTGGCGGGGCTGGGCCTAGTCAAGGACGGCAAGGCGAAGATCTGGAACAAGTACAAGAAAGCCAAGGACGGCCTGGGCGTCGGTCTACACGAGGCCATGAGGGGCGGCGTCGCCCACTGGTGCGTCATGAAGAACAGCCACATCGAGAACTACCAGATCATGGCGCCGAGCACCTGGAACTCAGGCCCCAAGCTGGGCGACGACCTCGGGCCCTATGAGGCCGCCATCGTCGGCAGCCCCATATCCGAGGCGGGGGAGCTGACCGGCGTGGACGTGGTGAGGACCATCAGGAGCTTCGACCCGTGCCTCGCGTGCTCCATCCAGGTGTTCAACGGGGACGAGAAGATCGTCCACCTGCTGGACGTCTAAAACTTTTACACCTTTTTTATTTCATTCCTTTGAGGAAGTCTTCCACGGTAGATATGGCCATATCCGCCGCCGTGTCGAGGGCGTCCTCAACCTCGGGCGAGAGCTCCAGGGTAGGGCTCAGGTTCTTCGGCTTGCACCCTATCAGGACCACCCTGGGCGGCAGCACGCCTATGGCCTTGGCGAACTTGAGAAGACCTTCCAGGCCCACCTCGTGCAGCGTGAACCTTGAAAGCTCGGCGATGTCTTCCCCATCCTCCTCGACCATGAGTTCGGATTTCTGTAGCCGCCCCGGCTCTCCCTCGATGTCCGCGGAGTCCAGGAAAACGACTAGGTCGTACCCGCTGAGGTCGGTGGCGATGGTGACCCCGGCTGTTCCGATGTCTCTAGCCTCCACGTTCCCGGGCAGAGAAGCGGAGGACAGAAGGTCTATCACCCTCGGGCCGAAACCGTCGTCGCCCATCAACCTGTTCCCCACCCCCGCGACGAGGACCTTCTTGGCCGACGAGTCCTTCGAACCCTTCATCTAGTCTTCAATAAGCCCCGTCGATTTAGAGATTTCGTGAATCCTTTGAAAGCAGCTTCTTATCCCTCTTTTTCGTGTCGTATGCTTCGACGTTTTTTAGAAAATTAGCATTTTTGGGGATGGTTTATGACTAAATAGTCCGTGTTCTAAGCAATATGGTATATGCGAGACCATATTATATGA
>Ga0272444_10005059_pt1 | contig 11462 bp, 12 predicted proteins | sample SSMForm13_FD_201033 | JGI IMG/M metagenome (GOLD analysis project Ga0272444, IMG submission 201033) | Marine sediment archaeal communities from Little Sippewissett salt marsh, Falmouth, MA, United States - SSM-Form-13 | ecosystem: Environmental > Aquatic > Marine > Wetlands > Sediment ... | reverse complement strand
ACTTGGCGGTCGTCAAGAACATCTGTCAGAACGTGTTGGTCATGTATCTGGGCAAGGTCATGGAGGCGGGGACGTCCGATGCGCTGTTCGCCAATCCGCAGCATCCCTACACGAAGGCGTTGCTATCGGCGGTCCTCGATGTCGACGTCGAGGGGTCTCACGACCGGATCCTGCTCGAGGGCGACACGCCCAGTCCGATCGACCCACCGCAGGGCTGCCGATTCTGGCAGCGCTGCCCGTTCGCGATGAACGGATGCAAGACGATTCCCGCGGAACTGGTGGAGCTGGAAGACGGCCATCAGATCGCCTGCCATCTCGTATCCGGGTTTCCCCCTGACCAGACCGCACAGGACCTGGATCGACCCATCTCCGCGTAGCCCTCCGGGTATCGCCCGTCCATCCATCTTGGGTCGGGATCTTCCCGTGACGAGACTCCTGCCGCCGGACGCTATGCGATGGGACAAATCCAGGAGATCGGCTCTTCGAACGGCGAATGCACGTGCCGGCGCTCTCTGCATCCGAAGGAAGCCGTCTCAGATCGCGGGCCGCAACGTTCGAGCCATCGTCTCGAACACCCGTTCGATCCCCGCCGCATCGAAGGTCGTGACAGCGCCCGGCGCATAGCACCCCGGATTGGCGGAGTGCACGAACAGGACGATCTCGTATCGCGTTCCGCGACAGTCCGTCGTCAGGACCGTCGTCTCGTAGCGGTTTCCCACCGCACCCTCACAGAAGTCAGTTCGAACGAAGTTCGGATACCGCTTTCCCGTCTCCTCCGTGCAGCCGCTCGCGAACTCCGAAACGCCGACGGTGACCGACAGCGCGATCAGATTCGACTTGCGGCCCGCCTCATCGAACGACGGATCGTCGATCGGGACGAACGTGACGGCGGCGCCGTCTACGACGAGACCGTGCGGCTGCTTCGCCACGGCGAAGTCGGGCGGGTAGCGGATCTCGAACCGATCCGTACCGCTCCTGTACACGGGCCACTCCGCGACGGCCTGTTCACCGGGCACCGAAGGAATCGATCCGGCCCAGCCGATGGACAGCCACGCCGTGCCCAGCAGGCCCGTGATCGCAGCGAGGATAGCCAACGCTTTCGTCCACCGGTTCACAAGCGACCCCCTTCCGAGCTTGAACCTGGGTCTCCGACCGCGTCCGTACCGATTCTCCGCCCGCGACCCACGACACCCAATCCAACCTGTCCGAAGAGCGCACGTCAGGTGACCCGGGCGAACGCAGGACAGACTCCGCCTCGTGCAGTCCCCCTTGGGCAGTCTCGAGCCGCCTCTGCACGCTACGTTTGTGGCATCATGAACCCGGACGATCCCCGATACAGCACAGCCTGCCGACGCGCCAGTCTCCTTGCCGTCCTGTTGATCCTCGTCCTCGCCCTATCCTGCACCGGGGATCAACTCCAATGGGCGCCCCTTTCCGTCTGTCGCGCTGCGGCCAAGGTGATCTCCAGGCCGTCCCTGCTCGTCTCGTACTGCTCTCAGGCCGAGAAGGACGGCATCGAGCTATGGTTCGTCACCGATCTCAGCGTCGCCGCGACGCCGTTTGGCGACCTGTTCGAACTGGTGATCACGGTCACTCCCCGCTACCGATCGGATCGAGCCTATTCGTCGGCGGAGTTCCCGATCACGCAAGGACGGTGGAGCTTCCACGAGGTCGAGACCGCTGCTCCGTACCCCGTTGGCGTCGATCTTGCGTACGTGTACGTCCATCTCGGCGGCGGGTCGTTTCGATGCCTCGCTACGATCCTTGGACTGGATTGCCTCGTCGCCGTGGAGACCCTCCGCCTGCCCGAGTACGTGATGGACGGACTCGCGACACGATGCACCGCCGAGCAGGTCAAATCCCCATCGCCGCTCGATGGCGGATCCGCGCCCAGCCCTCCCTCCGATCCGTAGCCAGGACCGCTACGCTCCGGTCCTCGTCGTGAAGCCCACCGGACCCGGGGCTCGGCCCAGCGAACAGCCGTCGAACGGTCGATACCGTACCCCCTTCTCATCGACCCCCCGTTTGTGCGATGATGGTCCGATCGCCGGCGGCGCAGAGGCGCCGCCATGACAGGAGGAGAGCCATGTCCGAGACCGTTTTGTGCGCCGTTCCCATCAAGACCGTGAAGGTTCTTGGCATCCCCAAATCCTTCGCACTCATCGTCACCGACCAACGGACGATCCTCGTTCCATTGACCAGCGAGATGCTCAAGCAGGCCGTCGCCGAAGCCCGCGACGAGGCCGGCTCCGAGGGAAAGGGATTCCTCGGCAAGTGGGCCGCTCAGATGAAGGCGTCCCTCGGATACACGTCCCGTTTCCTCGGAATGGAGCCCGAGGAGATCCTGCGTCAGTACCCCGAGCACACGGTCACACCCAATGAGGGCTTCACGAAGGTCCGGATCCGTTCGCGCCAAGACACGAACCGGAACCTGACGCTCTGGTACCTGCTCCTTCACGGTCCCGGTGGGAAGACGAAGTACGAGCTGCCGTCACGAACGAGCGATGTGGTCGCCGCACTCAAGCAGGCCTACGGCAGCCGCTTCAAGGGATAGACTCCAGATGGTGCGCAGCATGACCCACTCGTCGCTCTTGGTTGGCAGCGGACAGAACACCGGACGGAGCCGCGACGATGACGCATCGATCTAGGAAGACGAGGCTCTGGCAGGTCGTCGTACCGCTCGCCTTGATCTGGGGGCTTCTCGTCGTGTCGCTCGCGTGGACCGAGAGCGGGTATCCGGACTCGCCGATCCGATCCGTCGGCGACGCCGCATGGTACTCGTTGGTCACGCTGACGACCGTCGGATACGGCGACAAGTACCCGGTCAGCGTCGCCGGCAAGACGATCGGAGCTCTGTTCCTATTGGGCAGCCTCGGCGTGCTCGGCGTACTGATCTACAAGGTCTCCGAACACATCACGGATCTCAGGGAGCGCAGAAGGATGGGATACAACGGAACGAGCTTCAAGCGGCATGTCCTGATCGTCGGATGGGATGACTTCGCGAGGTCGGTCGCGCATCAGCTGCTGAACGCGGATCTCCGCATCGCAATCGTGACGGATACGAAGGACGACGTCGATCTGATCTACGAGCAGTTCCCGAAGGACAGCGTTTACGTGCTGTTCGCCGATCTGAAGGATCCGCTGGTCCTGGAAAAGGCCGGCATCCGCGAAGCGGGAATGGTCTTTCCCAACCTCCGGAACGACACGGACAAGCTCGTCGCCGTGCTGAACATCAAACGGGCCTTCCCCGACACGCGCTTCGTCGTCGCGCTCGACAACGAAGATCTACAGGACACGTTCCACACGGCCGGCGTGACCTTCGTGCTGTCGCGCGGCGAGATCGCCGCGAAGATGGTCGCCAGCTACATCTTCGAACCCGACGTCGCGGAGTACGAGACGGACCTCCTCGCATCGGCCAAGGAGAGCGACGAGTACGACATTCAGCAATTCCTCGTAACCCCAGGCAATCCGTACCACGGCCGAGCCTATGGAGACGCGTTCGCCGAACTCAAGCAAACACACAACGCCGTCCTGATCGGAATCGCGAAGGAGAGCGACGGAGCCCGCCGGCTGATCAAGCTTCCGTCCGACGACGTTCGCATCGACACCGGAGATTACCTGCTGATGATCGTGAACGGCGTCACGGAACGCGCCGTCTCCAGACTCTTCGGGACCGCCGAAGGCGTTCTGTAGGCGGGGAGCTTCCCAGGACGGCTCGCGTGCATCTGTTTCCTTCCGGACCCACCGCCAAGCCCGACCCGTCGAGTTCACAGTTTTGCCATCACTCTGACTACACACACCGACATTTGAATCCTACGTTCTTGCCGCGGTCGCTCGGTCCCGCTTGCGGAGCCGGCGCGGTCTCACGAGGAGGGTGTCATCATGAGATGGAACGCTATCGGCGGGGTGCTGGCCATCGGGATCGGCCTGTCGATCCCGTGGATCGTTGGGTCGGCCATGACGATTGCGAACGCAGTGGAACAAGCGCTCGACCAGCACTCGGAGTTGCGCCAGGCCGACCTTGCGCTCCGGTTGGCCGAACTCGAACTCGACGCCACGCTGGCGTCGTATAGCCTTCCGGCGCTGTCCTTCCAGGTTCAGCTGCCCACCCTGACCCTCGACGGCTTGACGGGGGCGCTGTCGGGCTCGCTCGGGGGAAGTCTGTCGCTTCCGCTGGGCACGTCGTCGCAGCTTTCCGGAGGCTTGGACCTCTTGTGGAATGCCGACGAGGGCTCCTGGGCGCTGGATGGGTGGAGCCTGAAGTACAGCCAGAGGATCGACCTCTCGCAGCCAAGCAGCTCGCGATCGGAGATCGAACGCAAGACGGAGGCCGTCGTCGATTCGCAGGGAAACCTCGCCGATGTACGAGATGCGATCATCCTCGAGACGATCGAGATCTACAGCCAGCTGCTTTCGGATCGGGATGCGGTCTCGCAGGCTGAGATCCAATGGGAGCAAGCAAACGACGAACTGGCCTCGGTCGAGGCGCTCGTAGAGGAAGGAATCCAGGGGGCATCAGCGTTGAATCAGGCTCGGCTCGACCTCCTCGAGGCCGAGATCAAACTCGACCGCCTGCGCACAGCCTATCAACGGGACCTCGAAGCGTACGCCCGGGAGACGCTCGGAACGACCGATCCGATCGAGCTCAGTCCGTTCGAACTGCCGGTCGACGCGCTCCGACAAGCGGTCGAGACGCTGATCGGGCGCGACGACATGATCGATGCCGCCATCGACGCATCGACCGCCGTCCGATCCGCAGAGCAATCGATCGAGGACGCGGAAGACGATCTCGCCAGCACGCTTCGAGAGGTGCTTCCGAACCTGTCGATCGATGCCGGATACGCCAACGGTGCGTGGGCGGTTGGCGGATCGATCGAGTTCGATTTCTTCGCCCCGGATCGGGGAGACGAGATCGAGATCGCACGCACTCACGTGGCCCTGGCGGAGGAGAAGCTCGCCGAGGCGCGATCCGAGCAGAAAAACGCCCTGCTCAATCGGCAGTCCTCCCTACTCGAATCGCTCCGGGATCTCGATCGACTCGCTCTGGAAGAGGAGAAGTGGGCATTGCAGGAGCAGGTCATAAGCGTACGACACGAGCTAGGGTCGATCGGAGACGCGGACTGGGCAGAGTACGTGGAGTCGAGGGACGCCTTCGCACTCGAGGCGAGTCAGCGGGAGACGTCCCTGCTGCTGGCCTACCTCAGCTATCGCAACGCCCTGGGACTCGAATTGGAGTGGGAGGAGTGGCTGCAATGACACGAAAGCGACGCATGTGGATCTTCGGCATCGGTGCCCTGCTACTCATCGCAGCAGGCGTGACCATTCCTCTGTGGCTGCTCGGCTCCATCCGATCGACGACTGCAACGTCACCCGATGAGGCAACATGCACGGTCACCCGCGGCGACTTGAGGCAGACGCTCGTCGTCTACGGCGATGTGGCCCCGAAGCAGGAGTACACGTTCACGTTCGACGGCGACCGCGTCAACGAGGTTCTGGTCGATGTCGGGCAACGCGTCGACGAGGGGCAGGTCCTGGTCGAACTCGATCGAAGACAGCTCGAGCTGTCCTTGCTCCAGACCGAGCGATCGCTGAAAGAAGCCGAAGCCGAAGGCGTCCCGTCGACGATTCGCGAGAAGGAGCTGCAGTACGAGATCGCACAGGCCAACTATGAAGATGCGACCCTGCGAGCACCCTTCGCCGGCGTCATCACACGCATGACGCAGCCGACCTCGTCTTCGGGGGACTGGAGTCTCCGATTGATCGATACCAGCGAGCTGTACATCGAGGCCACTGTCGACCAGCTCGATGCTCCATCCGTCGCCGCAGGCCAGATCGCGGAAGCGATCGTCGAGCCGCTGCCGGACCAGACATGGACCGTCGAGGTCGTCGAGGTGGGCGGCATGGCCACCGCGTCGGGAAGCAGCACGGCCGTCAGCGTGACGGCGAAGCTTCCGGAGGCCGATCCCCGCATACTCGTCGGCTACACAGCGGAGATGGAGATCATCACTGCATCGGCGACCGATGTGCTCATCGTTCCGATCACCTGCCTACAGGAGCATCCGCGCGGATGGATGGTCATCAAGATTCTTGGCGAAGAGCGAACCCCGGCTCAGGTGACCGTCGGAGCGTTGTCAGATCAGTACGCCGAGATTACCAGCGGGCTCGAGGAGGGAGACGTGATCCTCCTCAACTCCTCCGTCGCTCCTGCAAGCAGAGCGGACGACACAGACGGGGAGCAGTCAGAGACGATGCGACAGCGAATGCAGGGAGGGACCCCGCCAAGCGGTGCATTCCCGGGCGGGGCACCGTAATGGACCTTATCGAGCTGCAAGCAGTCACCAAGGACTACCCGATGGGCGAGGTCACCTACCGGGCGCTGCGTGGTATCGACCTACGGATTCGTGAAGGCGAGTTTGCGGCAATCACCGGCGCATCCGGATCCGGCAAGTCGACACTGATGCATATCATCGGCGCGTTGCACCGCCCGACCTCCGGGACGGCGCGGTTCGACGGGGAGGACCTCGGACGGCTGTCCCGCGAGCAATTGGCGAGAATCCGCAACGAGAGGATCGGGTTCATCTTCCAGCAGTTCTTCCTGCTGCCTCGCTCGACTGCTCTTGCCAACGTCGAGCTCCCTCTGGCGTACGCCGGCGTCCCGCGGCGGGCACGAACAGAAATCGCTCGTGCGTGTCTGGAGCGTGTCGGCCTATCGGATCACGCGCACCACCGCCCGACGCAGCTTTCCGGCGGCCAATCCCAGCGCGTCGCGATCGCACGCGGATTGGCGAACTCCCCACGGCTCGTCCTCGGCGATGAGCCGACGGGCAATCTCGATAGTCACACGAGCGAAGAGATCCTGAATCTCTTCCACTCGCTTCACGATGAAGGGAAGACCATCATCCTGGTGACCCACGAGCAAGAGATCGCCCACGTCACGAGACGGGAGATCGTCCTGAAGGACGGGCTCGTAGAGGAGGACCGCGATGGGACTGCTTGAAATGCTGCGAACCGCGCTCGGCGCCCTTCGAGCACACAAGATGCGGACCTCTCTTTCCGTCCTCGGAATCGTGATCGGCGTCGCCGCCGTCGTCGCGATCATCGCCCTCGTCAACGGGGCCACCGCAGAGGTCACCCAGCAGATCGCCGGACTCGGGATGCAGACGATTACGATTGAGATCTTCCCCACGGCCATCTCCTCGGCCGCCTCATCCCGTGCGTTGAGTGAGGAACTCACCACCGAGATCCTGGCGGCGCCCTCCGTGTCCGAAGTCGTTCCCACAGCCTCGTCCTCTGCGTCCGCACTCATCGACGGAGAGCAGCTGCCGATGCGCCTCAACGGCGTGACGCCGGAGTACCAAGAGCTGTTCGAGCAGTTTGAACCTGTCAGTGGGCGTTTCATCCATGCTGTCGACGAAGACCGGAAGGTCGTCGTCCTCGGAGCCGGCATCGCAGACCAGTACTTCCAAGGCGTTGACCCGGTCGGCGAGGATCTGCTCCTCGTGGTCGCCGGGCAGAAGGCCGCATTCACGATCATCGGCGTGATGAGCGAAGCGGGGACCGTCGGCTACCAGAACCTGGACGATGCCGTCTACCTGCCGTTCTCGACCGTTCAGATTCTCTCCGGCTCCCGCCAGTTCTCTTGGTATATCGCACAAGCCGCCAGCGGGACGGTCATCGAGCAGGCTGCGGCCGAGATCGAGGCGATCCTGGACGACGTCATCGACACCTCCAGCACCGGAGGAGCCCCGGCGGATGCACGCGGAAGCTTCGCCGGCCGAGTGGCACGCGATCCGTACACGATCACGGTCCAGAAGGAGGCGATCGAGAGCTACGAGGAGACGGTCAATACGATGGCGCTGATCCTCGGCGGCGTCGGGGCCATCTCCCTGTTGGTGGGTGGAATCGGCATCATGAACATCATGCTCGTGTCAGTGACCGAACGCACTCGAGAGATTGGCATTCGAATGGCGATCGGCGCGAGGCCGAACGACATCCGGACGCAGTTCCTGGTCGAGTCGGTAATGATCTCGCTCCTCGGTGGCGTCCTCGGCCTCGGCCTGGGATGGTTATGCGCCTGGCTTGGATCCCTATTCGGCGGTTGGCCGTTCGTCGTATCGATCATGCCGGCCCTCCTCGCCTGCGGCTTCTCGCTGTTGATCGGGGTGACGTTTGGGCTGTACCCTGCGCTGCGCGCATCCAAACTCGATCCTGTCGAGGCGCTACGCTATGAGTAGGGAGCGAGGCAACACGCGGCAAGGGAACGTTCGCCCGTGCAGCCCATCGCGACCCGTTACGTGGATCGGCATCGATGCCTCTAAGTGAGGAGGCCGGGCCGAGAGAAAAGGGCCAAGGAGGTACGCCGAGATGAACGCATTCCATAGGAGAACCATCGGACAAGGCGGAACTCCAGCGAAGCCTCGATTTGGGGCTTCGCACAACGCGAGAGCACTCGTTGCGATCCTGTGTGTGGCCGCGACCTGCCTGCTAGCCGTGGCGGCGACTGCGCAGTGCACTTCGCAGACGCTGGCGGAGTCCCCCTTGACAGACGCGAGGACCCGACTGAGTATCCTCGAGGCGATCGGAATGGCCGAGGGGCAAGTCCTCGTGGCCATGCACGAGATTCCCGACGAGGAGTTCGCCGCCGCGCTCATCCAGGCGCAGCAGCGCGGAATCGACGTCTATGTCCTCACCGATTCAAGCGACCCCTCGCAGGGCGCCGCCCCACCTCGACAGATGCTGGTCGACGCGGGCATTCCAGCGGCCGAAACGACCCAGGAGACCGCGCTTGCCGAAGGCTTCCTCCTCATCGATCGACGACAAGTCATCACCGGAGGCCGTGACTGGTTCGAGGGGACCGGCGAGTCCGAATCCCCGCAAGTGACCATCATCGAATGCGCCGCGACTGTCACACGCTTTGGGGAAGCGTTTCGTCACACCGCAAGTGACCTCCTAGGCCTCGGATGGGATCTGTCGTTCGCTTCACAGGATGTCAACACCCAGGATCCGTGTCTCGAATGTCTCGAGCGGCTGAACGGATCGACTCAAGCCAACTTCGAGCAGTGCCCCGGGATCGATTCGAGGCTCGCCTTTCGTCTCGAGATGTACGAACCGTACCCCATCGGAAGCTGCTCCAGAGCCGCCCTGATCACCGTCCTCCTCGGCGTGCCCGACGTCGATCCGGAACTCGCCGATTCGCTGATCGATTGCCTGTGCGGCGACCTGCTCGACTAGGCTCGCAGCTGCGTTTCGACCGAGCATGCGAGCACAGCGCGTCCCTTCGCACAGCTACGTCCGGCATTGACCTCCCGGCGTCTACGAGTGTAGATTGGGGAGCGCAGTCTGTCCGAGGTTAGCGGAAGCGACCCGACGGGACCGGCGGATCCAGCCTCTTCCCGCAAGATTGCTTTGCGTTTCACCACGCTGTAGATTGGCACGACGCGTCTTCCGCCACTGCCGTACAGTTCTTTCAAGATCTGGAGGCTGCGACCTTTCACACGGCCTCCCGATTGGGATTTCCGCTCGGTTGCCCGCCTGCGGCCAGCGGATCGCTTACTCTCCCTTCGCCATGTGCACGACCTGCTGCGGATACGGGATTTCGATTCCGCGATCGTCAAACGTCTCCTTGACCTTGCGCGTCAGATCGAACCAGACACTCCAGTAGTCGGCCGCGTTCACCCACATCCGCAGCTTCAGGTTCACGCTGGAATCGGCCAGTTCGCCGACCATCGCCTCCGGGGCCGGTTCCGACAGAATCCGGGAATCGCTCTCCATCAGCCGGGTGGCCGTTTCCAATGCCTGCTCGATCGAGTCCCCGTACCCGATGCCGACAGCAAGGTCGATCCGTCGCGTGTCGTAGCCGTTGTAGTTGCGGATGACCCCGTTGTAGATCTGCGCATTCGGCACCATGACCTTGACGTTGTCCGGAGTCGCCAGCACCGACGTGAACAGCTGGATGTCCTTGACGACACCGGCTACGCCGCCGGCCTCGACGAAGTCGCCGATCTTGAACGGCCGGAGAATCAGTAGCAGCACACCGGCGGCGAAATTCGCGAGCGATCCCTGCAGCGCAAAACCCACCGCAAATCCGGCAGCGCCGAGAATCGCGACAAACGAGGTGGTCTCGATCCCAAATCGAGCCAGCGTCGCGACGACCGCGAATACGAGAATGCCGATGTACGCAAGCTGCGTCAGAAACCGCTGAATCGCGACGGCAAGATCCGTCTTGGCCAACCAGCGGCGCAGCAGGCTCCGGACGAGCTTGGCAGCTACATACCCGATGATCAGCACCACGATCGCGCCGATCGCCTGGATCCCGAACTGAACGAATCGATCCCACATGCTTCCTCCTTCGCATCCTTCCCTGCCGCCAGTGTACGTCACCCGCTGCATCCATCGTCTGCACTTCGGAAGGAGAGGGACCCCGCGGGCCGCTGCGACTGCTAGATCCCCCGTCAGCCTGTGCGCCACACCTCGGCGGTCGGGTGCCGCAGGACATCTCGCCCAGTCCAGCTATACTTGGACCCCACACCGAGGAGGATGCCACCGAAGCCCTCCCTGTGAACGGTGGGAAGGTCGCCGGGTGGTGCGGAGCGGGCCACGCGGTGGCCTCCGGCCCGAAGCCGATCCCCCGCAGCCCACCGTGCCCGATGTCGCGAATCTCAAGGAGCCCCATGGATCTACGAATCAGAGATGCAAGCCCGTCAGACCTGCCGTTCCTGCGCGAGATGCTCTACGAGGGCGTCTTCTGGCGCATCCACTCCGCTAGGCCGTCGTACGACGAAGCGCTCGCGCTTCCCGACGTTCGCGCACAACTCGCGAACTGGGGACAGCGACACGGCGATACCGCGGCCGTTGCGATCGCCGCGTCGGTACCGGTCGGTGCGGCGTGGTATCGCTTCTGGTCCGCAGAGGATTACATCGGCGGATTCGTCGATGAGGGAACCCCGGTCCTCGCACTGGCCGTGCATCGCGACCATCGCCACCGAGGAATTGGACGGCAGTTGATCCGGTGGCTGATCGATCGAGCCGCGGCGTGTTCCGTTGCGCAGATCAGTCTCAGCGTTTCCAAAGACAACGGCGCGCTGCAGCTGTACCGGCAACTCGGCTTCGAGGAGTACGCGGATCGCGGAGATGCCCTCACGATGGTGCGCCGTATTCGACCGTCGGCACACGATCTGTCTCGCAGCGAGGCGCCGCCTCCCGGCGCAGACTGACACCCAAGCGCTCCGGGGACAGCTTGCCGGACACGTCAGCTCGTCCGCACGTCACTCGCTCATGGCGTCTCGTCGCTCGAATCAGCCTCAGATCCGTGCTCACAGTCCGGGTCATCGCATCCGGCTCCCGGCTCCCGCCCCAGGAGAATGTCGACGATCTCGGAGGGCTTGTAGCCGCTGTCGTCGGCCAGCTCGCGGATGCGCTGGTCTGCATCGAGAGCCAGTTCGTAGACGGCGAGACGGGCCGTG
>Ga0272444_10005057_pt1 | contig 11463 bp, 7 predicted proteins | sample SSMForm13_FD_201033 | JGI IMG/M metagenome (GOLD analysis project Ga0272444, IMG submission 201033) | Marine sediment archaeal communities from Little Sippewissett salt marsh, Falmouth, MA, United States - SSM-Form-13 | ecosystem: Environmental > Aquatic > Marine > Wetlands > Sediment ... | reverse complement strand
TTGTATTGCCTGACGAGGCGCTGCAGCTCATTCTCTTTTTCAGTTGCCACTGTCTAGCCTCGTTTTCTTTATCTTAGCCGCTATGAGTTTTGCGACCGGGACCATAATAGGTGGGCAGCATATCTCAGTGATGCCGAGGTCGAGCAGCCTTCCGAGGCTGTATTCGTTTGAGCAGTGTGTCCCCGCGACGAGTATTCGTATGTTTGGGTTGACGCGCTTGGCGGCCTCGACAGCGTGTCCGACTAGTCTTTCGGTGCTTTTCTGAATAACTCTGAATGGGTCGCCATAGAACCAGCATCGGTCAACGTATTCACCCAGAAATCCCTCCGCGTCTTCTCTGACGAGATGGTGCGTTGATGTGGTGAGCTTGTCGGACCTGATCACAATGAGCTTGGCGTGGCATGCGATCTTGTCCATCTCGAATGCGATTCCACTGATCTCGACAATTGGGACAACCTCGTAGTCGAGGTCGGTCGCGCCGCGTTCAGCCGCGATTCTATCCGCGAGTTCCCGCACGTAAAGCAACTCGCCTACGACGGATATGTAGGGCACTAGTATCTCCACACGCATCTCTTTGTCCTCGGCCTGCATCTTCCGCATGGCGCTCAATATCGCTCTGATCTCCGTCTCATATATTTGCGGGAACGTCGTTGCCAGCCGGACGCCTCGTCTGCCCAGTATCGGGTTGTAATCCTCCTGCTGCCTCTTATGTTTTCTGATCGTTCTGACCATTCTCTCTACCTGGTCGCTCTGCAGGCTAACATCGCCCGTGCCTGAGCTATCGCCTTCCCGGCTTCTCAAGATGTACTTGGCGAGGTTGATGACGTCAGAGCGTTCCTTGGGGAAATACTCATACATCGTGTGTTTGCAGAGCCTGATCGCCATGTAGTCCTCATCGATCGTCCGGAATATGCGCAGGAAGTCCTGCTCCAGCAACGTGTGAAGCTGCTCACACGCTCGCGGCTCATCGGGCGTGCCAACGCTCAGGACATAGTCGCAGAGCGCGAAGTTGACTCGTTTCTTAAAGAACAGGAGGTCTGTGCGGAAATTGGCCACGCCATTGGCGCCGAGCCTCTTGGCCGTAGCGTATGTGTCGTGGTCTTCTGCCTGCACATAGACCTTCATGCCGCTGTAGTCCTTTACGAGCTCGCAGAAACGTAGCGTGAGCGGGTCGTTGACGCCCGACATGCTGATCTCCATCCGGTCCTCGTATATCAGGCCACGCTGCGAATCTATAGAGATTGTATCGCCTTCCCTAAGGATACCGGGGTGTATCTCATTGCCTCCATACTTGATAGTGCCGGAGATGGGGTCGATCGCAAGCGATGCCTTCACAATGCTCGGTCTGCCGATGTAACGCGCGTTAAGTGTCGCGTGAGACAGGACGTTCTTTTGAGATGAAACGATGCCGTCCACCACCTCCAACATAGGTATATGGGACAGCTGCAACCTGTCACAGCAGAAGATCACCGATTCGTTCTTAGATTTGAACTGTCTCACCTCATCGATGCCGAAGCATATCCTGCCCGTTGCGTAACCAGGCACTAGGGGGCTGCCCTCCCCGATCAGCTTCATCGGGCCCGGCGCGCTGGACGTTACGGTCGCAGAAAGCGCTTGCTCGAGCTGTCTCGGGTCTGTTCTGGCGATAACGTCAGCGTCGGACACGATCCCCTCATCGATCATGTCCAGCTGCGCCCGCAGGAATGCTGCCGGCGCCATCTTGGCTGGCCGGGCTTGGAGAATGTACAGCTTGCCAGATTCAAGCGTAAACTCGACGTCCTGAACGTAGCCGGAGTCGATCTCGAGCCTACAAGCGATCTCTGTAAGCCTCTCGCAGATCTCTGGACGTGTCGATTGAAGGTCCCGGACGGCGCCCCCCTCCCCGAGGTCCCGGACCACATCGTCGCCCTGACATTGAACGATGATCTGCCCAAATAGCCGCGCTTTGCCCGTTGTTCCGACCCGGTGGCCGGTTGATGGGTTTCGGCTGAAGACAACACCGCTGCCAGATTCGGCGTCGAGGTTCCCGAAGACCATTCTCTGAACGGCTACGGCTGTTTGCAGAGCTTCCTGAATGTAATTGACGCGCATGTACTCGCGCACATGCCTGGTTTTGGCGGAGAGCATCACGCCCATAATGCAGGTCTTCAACGCTTGCCACGGGTCGTCCGGAACCTGACTGATTGTTAGGTAACGGTCGATGAGGTCCGCGAGACGCCCTTCATGAGAGAGATTATGGCTTTTGAGAATATCCCTGAAACGGCTCCTGTCAATCCCGAGAATGGCACTGCTGTAGCCCTCAATGAACCTCCGGAAACAGTCCATGAAGAAGGTCATTCGTTCGTCCGAACCGCCGAGTCGCTCGAGCATGCTCTTTGTGAGGCCTACGTTGCAGACGGTCTCCAAGAGACCAGGCAACGACACGGTACCGCCGGACCTGACCGACACGAGGAGCGGGCAATCGATGTCACCGAATCGCGTCTTGGTTTTTTTCTCGAGCAACCCGATGCTCTCTTTGACCGCCTTCCAGAGCCCGTCAGGTAAGACGAGCTGCTCGATTATCTCACTCGGCGGCCTATCGTCGCCGTCCATGCCGGATATGACCTCCGCGTTCCTTTTGCAGAACTCATCCGTCGCAGAGGTTGCGATAATGAAGCCCTCTGGACAGGGCATGTCGAGCTCGCACAGCCGCACGAGCCCCGCGCCCTTTACTCCCAGGCTCGCAATTCGGAGTCTCTCGTCATTCCCAAACGACCCTTCAGGCATGCCCTGGTAAAAGCTCAGAATATCAAACTCGCTCGTTTTCTCGGTCATCTGTCGCCAAAAGCCCTCATTCGGATCAGAACTCCTCACATAAAAGACGAGGCCACCGCCTCACCCTCTGGATCAAAGCAAAGCCGGACGATTTGTCAACGCCGGAGAATCAGATTGAGGCTGATGGACCTCGCGTAGTGTTCCCGTTTGGCCATCTCATAGGGCAACTGCCGTGCCCGGGTCGGCCTCTGAATCGCACATTCTGGGGGCGTTGGGCCACTGCGGGATGGCGCCTCTCGGTTTGGTGTTGGACGGATTTTGCTCAGCAATGTCTTATCCTTTGTAGCGTGGCTTCTAAGGGATGATCGTCTCTGTTTGACACGTGGCGCCTAATGGGCTTTATAGCCTGAACGGACAGACTGGTTTCATAAAAAAGCCTCTTGATGGGGAGGACGTTTGCTATATTATGTGATCTGTTTGGCCGGGGCCGACTTGTTGCTCATAATGAGCATCCCCTCTTTGAAGTGAGCGTGAGACAAGATGAAGCAGGTTACGGCGAGGTTTTGCATGGTTGCTTTGAACGTAGCGTTGCGGGTCCCGGCCTTAAACACCGACACCCCATCTTGTCCCCCATCTGTGTGCTTTTTGGCGCCCCGGATCGCACCTATTGGGATAAGCTGAGCTTTTCGGGCGGCTTCTTGATGTAACCGCTTCAGGTTGCTAGAAGCGCAAACAACGAGCTGGCTCTTATTTCCGCCCCACCGAAACAACACAGACCCCTCACCTTGACAGTTGACCTGCATCGATCTTAGATAGAGCCTCTCCTAAAATGCTATGACTGAAACTGTGAGGTGGATTATGGAGCGGGACGAGGCTTTGAGCCTAGTTAAGAAAAATGTCAAGAACAGGAATCTGGTGAAGCACATGCTCGCGACCGAGGCAGTGATGGCGTCGCTCGCCGAGCGTTTTGGCGAGGATGCAAACGCCTGGGGGCTTGCGGGGCTGCTTCACGACGTTGATTACGACAGCACATTCGATGATTTCCCGAGGCACGGATTCATGTCAGCGGAGATTCTCGAGGACAAGGGCGTTGACGAGGCGATTCTTCACGCTATCAAGGCTCATCCGGGGCATATCCCGGCGGAGACGAGGATGGCCAAGGCGCTCTACGCGGTCGATCCCTTGACCGGGCTTATCGTCGCGGCGGCCCTCATACATCCCGACAAGAAGCTCAGCTCAATCGATACCCAGTTCGTGCTCAATCGCTTCAAGGAGAAGCTCTTTGCAAAGGGCGCGAATCGGGAACAGATCAAGACCTGCGAGCAGATCGGCATGTCGCTTCAGGAGTTCGTTGAGGCGGCGCTTTCGGCGATGCAGGGCATCAGCAAGGAGCTGGGGCTTTAGGCGACGGATTGATTAGAGGTGTGAGCCACGAATCGGCACGAGGGGTTTCAGTCAACCTAAAAGCTCAGGATCAGGCACGCAACTCGAATTTCCACTTCTCGCTGGACACAAAGAGCCTAGATACGTTAGAACTTGGAACTCTCCCCTTGACACAAATTGGGATGCTCCATAGATTCGATCTTGGGTAACTGATGATGTGCCGAGATAGCTCAGTTGGTAGAGCGAAGGACTGAAAATCCTTAGGTCCGCAGTTCAATTCTGCGTCTCGGCACTTTTCTTTTTGCTGTTCTGGTTTCATTACTAGGGCTCTTGTCAATCGATTAAGGGGTGAATTATGTCAGCAATAGAAGACGTTTACGCACGGGAGATACTCGATTCGCGGGGCAACCCGACGCTCGAAGTAATGGTTCTGCTGGAGAGCGGCGCGGACGGCCGCGCTGCCGTTCCGTCTGGCGCATCGTGCGGGACGCGGGAGGCGCTCGAGCTCCGTGACGGTGACGAGGAGCGCTTCATGGGCAAGGGCGTTCTGAAGGCGATTGGGGCCGTCAACGAGACGATCGCGCCGGAGATTTACGGGCTTGACTCGCAGAATCAGGGCGCGATTGACGCCACGATGATCGAGCTGGATGGCACGGAAAACAAGAGCAAGCTGGGAGCGAACGCGATACTCGGCGTCTCGCTTGCGGTTGCGAAGGCAAGCGCACTGGAGCTGGGCCTTCCACTCTATAGATACATCGGTGGCGTTAACGCTAAGGTTCTACCTGTCCCATTGGTAAACATCGTTAACGGGGGAGTGCATGCCGACAACCGGCTCGACATTCAGGAGTTCATGATAGCCCCTGTTGGCGCCTTGTCCTTCGCGGGCGCGATTCGGACGTGCGCCGAGGTCTTCCATACATTGAAGGGGCTGCTAAAGCACAAAGGGCACGTGACGTCTGTCGGCGACGAAGGCGGCTTTGCCCCGAATCTCGGCTCCGCGGACGAGGCGCTGGCGCTGATGGTCGAGGCGATTGAGAAGGCCGGCTACAAGGCGGGCGAGGATGTGTCGCTGGCGTTGGATTCTGCCGCGAGCGAGTTCTACAGGGACGGCAAATACGTTCTTTCGGGCGAGGGCAAGACGCTCTCCTCGGATGATATGATAGCGCTCTATCAGGATTTGGTTGAGAAATACCCAATCATCTCGATCGAGGATGGCATGGCCGAGCAAGACGAGGACGGCTGGAAGGCGATGACGGATGCGATGGGCGACAAGATACAGATCGTCGGCGACGACCTGCTGGTCACTAATACCAAGCTCATCGCCGCAGGTATTCAGAGAGGCCTCGCCAACTCCGTCCTGATCAAACTGAACCAGATCGGGACCTTGACCGAGACGCTGAACGCTATCGAGATGGCCAAATGCGCCTCGTGGACGACAGTGATCTCCCACCGTTCCGGCGAGACTGGGGACGTCTTCATTGCCGACCTCGCAGTGGCGTGTAACACCGGCCAGATAAAGACAGGCTCAGTATGTCGTGCGGAGAGAGTCGCGAAGTACAATCGCCTCCTTGAGATCGAGGAGGAGCTGGACATCTTGGCTGAGTATCCGGGGATGGCGGCGTTCAAGCGATAGTCCGGAGCCGAGAGTTCCGAGTTTCAGATTCCGAGTTTCGAGTTTGAAGTTAAGGGACAGACAGGGCGCCTGGCGACCGTTTAGTTGATCGGTGAGAGAATGGGAGTATGGGAATGACTAGGGTGAAGCGTGAGAACGTTGCGATTCTTGGCGGCGGGAGCTGGGGCACGGCGCTAGCCCATCTGCTTTCGTCTAGTGGTCATAACGTCTCGCTTTGGGTGTTTGAGCCGGACCTCGCGCAAGAGGTGCGGGCCACAAGGCTGAATCGGCTGTTTCTGCCGGAGATAGCGCTACCCGAGTCGTTGTTCGCGACAAATGATATGCAGGAGGCGCTTCAGGGGAAGGAGGTCGTCATCTCGATGGGGCCCTCTGCGTTCACCAGAGCAGTCTGTTCCCAGGCTGTGCCATTCATGTCGGCTGACACTGTTGTCCTAAACGCGGCAAAAGGGCTGGAGCCGCAGACACTCAAACGGATGTCAGAGGTTCTGGCGGAGGTCTTCTCGAATCTTCAGCCGGAGCGTATCGCCACGCTTTCGGGTCCTACTTTTGCGGTCGAGCTTGCGCGATGTCGGCCTTCAGCGGCGGTCGTCGGTTGCAGGAGCGTCAAAACCGCGAAACGGTTTCAGAAGATGCTCTCGTGCGGTTATTTCAGGCTCTACACGAACAGCGACATCGTCGGCGTGGAGTTTGGCGGGGCGCTCAAGAACATTGTCGCAATTGCCTCCGGCATAGTCGATGGCCTCGGGCTGGGGCCCAACACGCAGGCCGCTCTCATAACGCGGGGACTCTCTGAGATCACGCTGCTCGGCGCGGCCAACGGCGCCAAACCGGTGACCTTTCAGGGCCTTTCCGGCATGGGGGACCTGGTTCTAACCTGCACGAGCAAGCTCAGCCGCAACTACAGAGTGGGGCTTGAGCTCGCCCACGGGAAGCGCCTGAAGGAGATTCTTGCAGGAACGAAGATGGTCGCCGAGGGCATCGGGACGACTAGGGCTGCGCTGCAGCTGTCCAAGATGTGCAACGTGGAGATGCCGATCACCAGGCAGATGTTCGAGGTCCTATTCGAAAACAAGTCCCCTGACGAGGCGATCAAAGACCTCATGGCGCGCCCGTTGAAACAGGAAATGAGCTGGTAGAGCCTGCCCAGAGCCCCTGAACATAGGGCCGTCGAGCAGGAACAAGCACATCAATTGGAGGCGAGCTCGGCACGTGCGAGCCGCCCCGCCTCATTCACCGGATGAAGAAGCTATGGGTGCGGAGGCTCTCCTCATGGCGCGCCCGTTGAAACAGGAAATGAGCTGGTAGAGCCTGCCCAGAGCCCCTGAACATAGGGCCGTCGAGCAGGAACAAGCACATCAATTGGAGGCAAGCTCGGCACGTGCGAGCCGCCCCGTCTCATTCACCGGATGAAGAAGCTATGGGTGCGGAGGCTCTCCGCATGGCGCGCCCGTTGAAACAGGAAATGAGCTGGTAGAGCCTGCCCAGAGCCCCTGAACATAGGGCCGTCGAGCAGGAACAAGCACACGAATTGGAGGCGAGCTCGGCACGTGCGAGCCGGCCCGGCTTATTCGTCAGTGAAGAATTTATGGGTGCGGAGGCTCTCCGCGCGGACGCTCTCCGCCGAACGTGAACGGCGCGGTCACGATGTCGGTTATCATGTTGAACGTTCCCTGCTCGAACATGGCGGTCATCCAGGTGTATTGCCCGGCTGCGAAGTCTGAGGGGAACTCGTATATCAGGGCGATGACCGTCGGCACGACCGTCCCAGCGGGGAGCATTCCGCTGATGAACGGCACTGGCGTGTCCCCGCCGGGGTAGTAGAAGAGTGTGCCGTCCGGCAGCTGGCAGGCCACCTGGATGTCGATGAAGACGTCCGGCCCTGGGTTTTCGCAAGACAGCGTAACCGTCATCGCGTCCCCGGCGTGATACACGCCCTGGTCGGTCGCGATAGTTATTGACGGTTTCGGCGGCTCGATGCCGGATTCACGGCATACGAGTCCGGCCGGGGTGGCGTACCACACGTCGCCGTTCGGGGCGGCGAAGATGTCGCGTATCTCATTCACCGGGAGCCCGCTTTCGATGTCCCATTTTGTCCATTGTGTCCGGTCGAAATAGCCGAGCCCGTCGTTCGTCCCGACCCAGATATGATTCGCCGGATCGCACTCGATGCAGACTATCCCGTTGGAGGGCAGCCCGTCATCCACCGTAAACCAAGCGATCTCGTTCTCGCCGTCGAACTCCAGAAGGCCCCTATCCTCGAAGCCGAACCAGAGCACGCCATCGTTGTCGCTGGTCATGGCCTTCACGTTGCAGTATTCAGGCAGCCAGTTCACTAGGTCCTGGCCCGAGAAGACGCCAAGCCCAATTGGCAGGCCGACCCACACCTTGCCCTCGTGGTCACAAGTGATGCTCTCCGGCCGGATTCCATTTGCTGAGTCCGTTTCCCAGGAGGTCCAGGAACTGTTATCGTATCGGGCAAGGCCCTTCAGAGCACACACCCAGATATTGCCGTCGTTGCCGCAACAGAGGCTCTTGCAGTAACTCAAGTGTATCCCGTCGCTCCCTGCCCTGGAATAGTTGCTGAACGTGCCCCGCCAGCGCCGAAGCATATCCTGCTGGCCGAACCATATCCCGTCCTTGTGGTCAAAAACGATGTCATAGACCTCATTGACGCCGATTGTCTCTGGACGGTACAGCACCTCCCAGTTAGGCGCCTCGTAATAGCCCAACTCTCCAAACCCGGCGCCATAGAAAACCTGGCCTCGTTCGTTGACGCCGACGGACCATATATCGTTGCTTATCACGCTTTCGCCATTATATACGCTCCAGAAGCCGTTCTTGTACATCGCCAGGCCCCATTGCGTGCAAATGGAGACTGTGCCGTCCGGCGAGGCCGCAACGCCGGTGGTGTCATTGCACGGCAGGTCGCTGTTGAGCGTGTTGAATACGGTCCATTGGTGACGGTCGAGCACCGACACGCCTTGTGTATAATCGCCCACCCAGACACGCCCCTGCGGGTCAGTATCCACGCAGTAGGGGTAATATCCGGCCAGGCCATCTTCCGGACCGTATGAATGGACAAGCACGCCGTCCTGAAAGCAGTGGGCCAGAGAGAGATCTGTGATCCAAATCTCGCCTGACTCACCCAAAGCAATATCAGTCGGCGAGGCGAATAACATGCCCTCCTCAAAGAGCGTCCACTCGCCATCGCTGTATCTGCCCAGCCCGCGGAATTGGGGCCTTGTGAAAGCGAACCAGCCCGTCCCGTCATCCTCAAAAACTATCCCCTCTGCATAGTATGGGGGGCAACCCTCCACAGGCTGCCAGGCTGTGCCGTCGAACCGCCAAAGCCAGGGGTCCCAACTGGAGCACCAGATCGTGCCGTCCGGCGCGGCGGCTATTGCCTCGAGATTGATCTCAAACTCATAGAAAACAACCGTGCCTTGATAGAAGTGGTCCACCCTCTTCCCTGACGCCGTCCAGACACCGCCCTGGCTGTCTGTGGTGAGGCCCCTCATCCAGGAACTGGCCTTGCTGACAGCGAAGCTTGCCTGCGTCCCCGTCGATGGCACAAAACTCACGACCGAGGATAGGCCGGCCCTGAACCACAGCGTCCCATCATCGGTAAATTCCGGATGAGCTCCGCCAGCGAATGGGTTGTCGTAATGAACAAAATCCTGCGCAGGCGCGACTGAAAATAACACGATCGCAATGCACATCGAAACAGCCGTTCTAGCCATCGTATTCTCCTTCATTCGAGGATGTTCGGTGGGGGCCCAGAAGAGCTAGGCGCCCACCGATGGATGTTGCCTGCTAGTCACAAGCTCCAGTAACGAGCGTGTATCTGTTTACATCAGGGTCCCTTCCATTGCAGTCATCGCACACGAACACGTAGTAGTAGGTGGAGTTTGGGTCCAGATTCAGCAGCCTGTCGTACGTAACGCAGACGGGATATGGCCACCCTGACTTGATGTCCATCAAATATAGGATGGGTGTAGGGTCGCCCTGCTTCTGGATGACGATCCTGACCTCATGCTGATCACCCTCTTGACGATCGTGATCAACTGTGAAATAGAAGTTACAGTCGCCGCGATGGACGTCGTCACCGTGACACAGAGCATCCCCGTCGCAGCAGCCATTGGCCCAGACAAAGACTGCGATGCCGGCAGCCATTACCAAACAGATTGACAAAACTATCAAAGACTTCTTGCTCATTTGCATTTGTCCTCACCTTTTGGGATTATCTTTCGATAATCATGTTGGTTTCTCGTGTGGGCGCGTAATTGCGCTCACTACGGCCGGCCGAGGGGCGTAATGCCTCTTGGTCGGCTTTTCCATCTCGGGAATCATCGAGGTGGAAGTTTTGCGCGGTGTGCATAGGAGGGCCTCGTGCGGTCGAGAGGGAGTAGCGTCGCGCTACCCCCCTCCTACTACATCTTGTGGCCAATGACAATATAAACACAATATCTACCGAGCTCACAGCTATCCCCAGAATGTCGCTGTTCACATTGTAACTGGAGAATACAAGTTCAGCAGCAGATGTCAAGCAGCTTTATTTGAGCAGGTTCCTTATTTCGCCGACATAACAAAAGAAACAAATGGAGATTCCTCCTTCGCTTCTGACCTTCGGGGGCGAACAGCCAACAGGAGGCGAGCTCGGCACGTGCGAGCCGCCCCACCTCATTCGCTCTATGAAGAATCTATGGGTGCGGAGGCTCTCCGCGCGGAGGCTTTCCACTCGCATCCTTGCCGAGGTTGGCGAATTATGACACGCTTTCGGTGATATGCTTGAGAGATTCCTGAGTCGAATAGCTGGATTCTGTTTTGATCGCTCGCTAATGGTCATCCTTGTGCTGTCTGGGCTGCTTTTCGTCGCGCTTTTTTTGGCGCTTGAGCTTGAGTTCTCGGCGGATGTTCGGCAGCTGCTCCCCCAATCCGAGCCCAAGGTCGAGGAGTACTTCGATGCGATGTCGCGATTTGCCGGCTCAGAGTCACTCATCGGGGTTGTCAGCTCGACCAGCGAAGGGGACGTTCGCCTGATACAGGAGTTTGTGAAGCACTTCAGCGGGTCGATCGCAAAGAGCGCTATGGTCGAGAGCGTGGATTTCAGTGCCAACCGGATTGCGCTCGTTTTTTTCAGGGAGTTCTTTCTCAAACACATCTTTCTGTTCCTTGACGAGCAGGATTTCAGTGACGTTGTCGAGGTGCTTTCTACGGAAGGGATGAGACGGATGTTGAGGCAGGCTCGCGCGACGCTGATCTCACAGGCGGGCCTCGTTCAGAAGGAGTTTATCGAGCATGACCCGCTCAACCTGCGGCGATTCATGTTCAAGTACAGCCCAAGGCTCAAACAGGGGCTCAAGCTCGACCTGGTCGATGGGTACTACTTCTCAACCGATCACAAGATGGCCTTTGTGCTGATTAACCCGAGCGACAACCCTCAGAATCTGGAGTTCGACCGCGCGCTGCTAGGTTTTTTGCGAAGAGCTGCCGACGCGACATTCAGTTGGCTGGACGACCTTCACGCATGGAGGATCGGGGATGCCGCGAGGCGGCTCTCGATCTCCTTCACCGGCGCCCATGCCATCCTCCTCGAGGAGAGCGACGTCATAAAGCACGATATGTTTGAGACGCTCACTGTCTCTTTCGTGCTTGTGATCTTGCTCTTTGTCTTTGCGTTTGGCCGGCCGGGC
>Ga0272444_10005055_pt1 | contig 11465 bp, 8 predicted proteins | sample SSMForm13_FD_201033 | JGI IMG/M metagenome (GOLD analysis project Ga0272444, IMG submission 201033) | Marine sediment archaeal communities from Little Sippewissett salt marsh, Falmouth, MA, United States - SSM-Form-13 | ecosystem: Environmental > Aquatic > Marine > Wetlands > Sediment ... | reverse complement strand
GGCGGTACCAACGCACCGCCTCCTCGGCATTCTTCTCCACCCCCCGGCCCTTTTCGTACATATGACCAAGGTTGCACTGGGCATCGGCATCCCCCTGCTCCGCCGAGAGGCGGTACCAGCGCACCGCTTCCCCATCGTCTTTCTCCACTCCCCTCCCATTGGCCAACATCACGCCCAGATTGTATTGAGCCTGAGCATCCCCCTGCTCCGCCGAGAGGCGGTACCAACGCACCGCTTCCTCGGCACTTTTCTCGACCCCCCGGCCCTGACCGTACATATAACCCAGGTTGCATTGGGCGGCAGCATTGCCCTGTTCAGCCGCGAGGCGGTACCAACGCACCGCTTCCCCATCGTCTTTCTCCACCCCCCTCCCATTGGCCGACATCAAGCCCAGATTGAACTGGGCAACGGCATAACCGGCCCGCGCCGCCTTTTCATAGAGCTCCCGCGCCTTTTCCGCATTCTTCCCCGCTGGGCGGCCTTTCTCGTGCCCCGAGCCCAGGCGGCAGCGAGCGCCGGCGTCTTTCCGACCGGCGGCGGGGAGGAACGGTTTCGCCACTGCAGCATACCTTTCATCCAGGCAATGTTTCCCGCTCGACTCGATGAATTTCAAACAGGCACTCCGCCAGCCCGGCAGCGACTCGGACGCCACCCGGACCCATCCGCTGCCTTCCTCGGCAGAGATGGCCTCGCTGCCGGGAGCGCCATCCAGGCATATGGAGGCCAGGAGCATCCGGGCTTCCGAGTCCCCCTTGAGCGCCGCCCGGCGCAGCCAATGAACTCCCCGGGGCGGGTCGGGATTCACCGTATAACCCTGAAGATGCATTTTCCCCAAGACCCGGGCCGCGGCGGCATCCCCGGCGTCGGCGGCCACCGTCACCCAGCCGTTCACCTCCCCGTCCGAAAGCAGGCGCCGGGCCGCGGGGAATTCGCAGCATATGTCGCCCAGGGCCGCCATCGCCTCCGTCCTCCCCCGGCCGCACGCCCGGCGGAACCACCTCACCGCCTGAGGAAGATCCCTTTCCTCCTCACTGCCCCAGGCAAACCTGGCCCCCAGGAGATACTGGGCGTCGGGATGGCCCGCTTCGGCGGAGCGGCGGTACCAGAGCAAGGCCTCTTCCTCATCCGGGGGCACCCCCCGGCCTCTTTCCAGTTGTTCGCCCAACCTGAACTGGGCGGCGGGATGGCCCTGCCCGGCAGCCTTGCGAAACCAGCGGACGGCCTCAGACGGATCCGCTTCCACCCCCTTCCCTTCCGAAAGCATACAAGCCAAGCTGTCTTGGGCGTCGGGGTCCCCCGCTTCGGCGGCGGCACGATACCAAAAGGCCGCGACGGACGGATCGGGGCGGACGCCGCGCCCGAACAAGTACATATTGGCCAGGTTAAACTGGGCAACGGGATTGCCCGCTTCCGCCGCCCGGCGGTACCACTCGGACGCCCGGGCCAGGTCGGCGGGGACGCCGAGACCTTGCTCGGTCATCCAACCCAGCGAGCAGAGAGCTTCAACGTTGCCGGCGGCCGCCGCCAAACGATACCAACGCACCGCCTCGACGTCGTCCCTCTTCGTGCCCCGGCCTTCCCGATACATCCAGCCCAGGGCGTTCTGGGCCCAGGGATCGCCGGCCTCGGCCGCCGCCCGATAGAGGCGCAGGGATTCAACCGCGTCCGCCTCCATCCCCTGTCCTTCCTGGCAAAGCCAGCCCAGGAAGGCTTGGGCCGGGGCATAGTCCTGGGCCGCGGCCCGCTGCAGCCAGGACGCCGCGAGGGCATCATCCCGCTTCACTCCCCGTCCTTCGTGGTACATCCAGGCCAGGGCCGTCTGGGCCGGAGCATAGCCCTGTTCCGCCGCCCGGCGATGCCAGTCCGCGGCGGCGGCGGCATCCCAGGCTTCTCCCCAATTCCCCTCGTACATCAGGCCCAGCTGATACTGGGCCTCCGCTTCTCCCGCTCGAGCCTCGAGGACGGTTCTCACCGTACGCATAAAGACATCCGGTTCGGGAGAAAGGGAGGAAACGAACGGAGGAGGGGAATCGGAAGATACGTCGATGGAGACCGCCGCCGCAGCCGGGGCTCCCGACCAGAGCAAGAGAAAGGCAAGCCATCGATGCTTGCCGAAAGGGTTCATCAGGTGACGCCCAGGGAGGAAAGGGCGCGGGGCAGGGTCGAAACGATGTCCGAGGCAATCAGGGAAGCTTCCGGCTGACGGCAGGCGGCCAGGTCGGCCGCCAGTCCGTGGAGGTGGACCGCAGCGGCGGCGGCATTGAAGGGCTCCATTCCCCCGGCCAGAAATGCCCCGATCATCCCGGTCAGGACATCCCCGGACCCGGCCGTGGCCAGTCCGGGGTTCCCGCTCAGGTTGACGAGAAGGCGCCCGCTCGGGGATGCTACCAGGGTCCCCGCTCCCTTGAGAACGAGGACAACCCGATGTTCGGCGGAAAAGGCACGCGCCACTTCCTCCCGCTCGGACCGGGAAAATTTCCGGCCGCCCAGGAGCCGGACCATCTCTCCGGGGTGAGGAGTCAGGACCCGAGGTCCGGAGGCCGCGGCCAGCCGGGCGGGCGCCGACGCCAGGTGATTGAGGGCATCGGCATCGAAAACGGCCGGGCCCGGGTAGTCGGCAACCAGCTCCTGGACAAGTTTCCCGGATTCGGGATCGCTTCCCAGTCCGGGCCCGATGGCCAACGCAGTCGGACGCAACCGCGAGGCCGCCAGGCGTTCCCAGGCCCCGGACCGGAGGGTGCCGGCGGCGGATTCGGGCAACGGCCTGACCATCGCCTCCGGAAGCGCGGTAGCCACCTGCGAAGCGACCGAGGCGGGGGTCCCGACCGTAACCAGCCCCACCCCGGCGCGCAGGGAGGCCCGGGCCGCCAGGACCGCCGCCCCGCTCATACCCACCGAGCCGGCCAGGAGAAGGAGGTGGCCGAAATCATTCTTATGGGACAGGAGCGGGCGCGGGGGGAAAAGGCCGGCCACCTCGGTCGGGTTGATTACCCCCAGGCGGGAAGGCGCCCGGGCGACAACCTCGGGGGGGAACCCCAGGTCGGCGATGACAAGGGTACGCCCGGCGCATTCCAGCCCTTCCCCCCGGAAAAGACCGGGCTTGGGCAATCCCATCGTAACCGTGAGCGCGGCGCGAACGGCCGGGCCGGAAACCTCGCCGCTATCGCCGTCCACCCCCGAGGGAATGTCGATCGCAACCACCGGTGTATCGACGGAAATCAGGTCCTCCACCACTTCGGCGGCCGCCCCCCTCATTTTTCCCCTGAAACCGGTCCCGAAGATACCGTCCACCGCCAACTCGGCGGCGGCCAAGGCCGCCGTCATCTCCCGGCGGCCGACAGCCCCGGCTTCCTCCACCGGAGTCCCCGTCTCCTCCAATTCCGCCAGGGCATCAGCGGCGGCGGCGCTGAGCTCGCTGCGGCGAGAAAAAAGAAAAACCCTTTCGGACCAGCCGGCGGCGTGAAGGTGACGGGCGGCGACCAGGGCATCGCCTCCATTATTCCCCTTTCCGGCCAGGACCACCGCCCGGCCGGGGATTTCTCGCCCATAAAAATCCAAGACCGCTTCGGCCACCGCCTGCCCGGCCCGGGCCATCAGGAGGGACCCGGGAATCTCGAACTCCTCGATGGCGGCCCGGTCGATCTGGCGCATAACCTGGGGGCTGACGACCTTGATTCCCTGCATTTCTCCCGTTTTTTTCATCATTCTTTGCTCTCCCGGCAAGCCACGGCAAAAGCCAGGGCATATCCCCCGTCGTGAGAGAGGCTGAGTTCGATGCGCTCCACCCGGCGGAGACGGGCCAGCTCGGCGCCTTTTCCCAGCAACTCCACCCGAACCGCACCCCCCGGGCAACGAACCACCAGGACGTCCTTCCAGCCCAAACGCCCGGTCCAACCTTCCCCCAGCGCCTTGAAGACGGCTTCCTTGGCGGCCAGGCGCGCGGCATAATGAGGAGCGGGATCGGGGCGGGCGTGGCAATATTCAATTTCTTCAGCCAGGTAAACCTTCTCGAGGAAGCGTCCTCCCCAGCGTTCCAGCAACCGGCGCAGGCGCGCCACTTCAACCAGGTCGGTCCCCAGGCCGGAGATCATCTTTCGCTCTTATCCCGGCTCACAGCCTGGGGGCCAGGGACGGTTCAATCCGGGCCCGGATCACGTTCGGTTCGGCCTTCTGCAAGTTAGTCCCCGACGGGGCGCTGACCCTAACCGGCAACTCATAAGCTCCCGGGGCCAGGTCCATAACTTCGACGTAGGCTCCAATTCGGGGGGGCACCACGGCATCAATGATCTCTTCCGGACCTTCGATGAAAACGATTACCTCGGCGGGATCAAGCGCCACTCCTTCCAGGGTGCCGGCGGAACTCATCACCCTCACCGGCACGCCGGAAAAGCGCCTGACCTTGTGCTGGCGGGAGATGGAAAGATAGAGGCCGATCGAATCGGGGTCGAGCTTCACCGCCCCGGGGATGGGCTCCAGCAGGACTCGGGCGTTGAAGGAAGCCGCCCGGCCGGCGATCCGAATGGGAGCCGTCCGTATCTCCGTCATCTCCCCCAGAATTCCGGCAGGCCCGATGATGTTGACCTCGGGGGGGGAAAGATTGACGGAATCCAGGCGATAACCGGGGCGGGGTTCACCCGCCAGGATGGCCTTGACGGTCAACACTTTCTCCGTAACCCGATCGATTTGGACCTGGACCCGGGAAGGCTCGATCAACTTGATGCGGAAACGGGGGGGGACCTCCACGTCGGCGGCAGTGAGGGCGAAGTCGAGGGCTCCCGGCGAAACCCCGGGCTCCAGCTGGTGGACCACCCGGATCCCGACATCCTCCAGGGCCGCCCGCACGTCGTCGCGGGGATAATCCACCTCGATCTCGACCTGGTCCGGATTGATGGAGACCACCGTATATCCTTCAGGGGCGGTGACCACCAGCGGAACCCGGACCCGGCCCTGGACGTAGACCTCGCTGGAACCCAGATACCAGACGGCCAGGGCGATGAAAAAGGCCAGGAGTTTGAGCCAGGGATTGGTCTGGCGCCATTTGGTGAAATCGAAATTCATCAGCTCTTCCCCCCGGCACCCCGCCCGGGCTGACGCCGGACCAGGACGCCTTCCAGGACCTTGCGCAACCGCTCCTCGCCGATGTCGTAAGTCAACTTGGAGCGGAAAGCCAGGGAGAGCTTCCCGGTCTCCTCGGAGACCACCAGGACAACGGCGTCGGACTGCTCCGCCATCCCCAGGGCGGCGCGGTGGCGCATCCCCCCGCCCAGAACACCCAACTCCCGGCGGGTAAAGGGGAGGAGGCAGCGGGCGGCCCTGATCATCTTCCCCTCGACGATCACCGCTCCGTCGTGCAACGGACCGGGCGGGGTAAAGATGCTGACCAGCAGGTCGCTGGAAAGCGGACAGTTCAAGCTCACCCCGGTATCAACCTGGTTTTCCAGGCTGATCTCGCGGGAAACCGCAATCAACCCGCCGTAGCGGCGGCTGCTCAAGCGCTGGAGGGCATCCAACAACTCATCCACCACCGCCGACTCCTCCCCCGGAGTGAAAAAAAACGAACCGCGGCCCAATTCGGAAAGGGCCCGGCGTAGTTCTTCCTGAAAGATAACGACAAAGGCCAGGGCCAGGTAGGGAACTGAACGGGAGAAGATGGTATAGAGAACCTCAAGCTTGAAGAACCAGGCCAAGAAAACTACTACTCCCAGGATGCCAATTCCCTTCAGGGCCTGGAGCGAGCCGGTGGAGCGGATAAATATGAGCACGTAGTAGAAGATCACGGACAAGACAGCGATCTCAACCACGGCCGTCAGGTATTCGGTCATCCTCTTGCCTCCGCCAACGCGTCCATTACCGCCACCACGTCCCGGATCGGCTCCGGGTCGTGGACCCGGATGATGTGGGCGCCACCCATAACGGCGGCGGCCGCCGCCCCCGCCGTCCCCCACAATCTCTCTCCGGCGGGGCGGCCGGTAATCTTGCCGAGAAACGACTTGCGCGAGGGACCGACCAAGACTGGGTAGCCCAGCTTCGCCAAGTCGGGAATCCCGGACAGAAGCAGGAGATTATGCTCCACGGTCTTCCCGAACCCGATCCCGGGATCAATGATTATTTTATCCTTACCCACGCCGGAAGTTAAGGCAAATTCCGCCCGGTTTTTCAGGTAGCCGGCCACTTCGGAGACAACGTCGGCGTAAGTCGGTTTTTCCTGCATCGTGGCCGGGCAGCCCCGCATATGCATCAATACCACGGGAGCGGAGGTCTCGGCGGCCAATTCCGCCATCCCCGGATCTCCGGACAGGGCGGTGACGTCGTTGATCATCCAGGCCCCGGCCGCCCAAGCTTCCCGGGCAACCTGGGCGCTGGAGGTATCTATGGAGACGGGAACCCCCAGAGCGCCGGCCGCGCGTTCCAGGACGGGAAGAACGCGGCGCAGCTGTTCGGCGGGGGACACCTCAGCCGAACCCGGGCGGGTGGATTCCCCGCCGATGTCGATGATGTCGGCCCCGGTTGCGGCCATTTCCCAGGCCCGGGCCTCGGCCCGGGCCGGATCGAGATACCGGCCGCCGTCGAAGAAGCTGTCGGGAGTAAGATTGAGAACTCCCATCACGAGGGTCCTGTCCCCCGGCTCCAGTTTCCAGCTGCGGCCGTCACCCGCTGTCGCTTCCAGGACGAAAGACCGGCGAAACGCCGTTTCAGGCATCGGCTGCCTCGGAGGAACCTTCCTCTTTTCTTTCCGGAGGCGCGGCGGCGGGCGCGGACCGGGAGGGCCGGCGCCCTCCCCGCTTGGGACGGACCCGTCCGCTGCGAATCAGGGACACCACGTCCTCGCCGTCGAGAACCTCGTAGCGAAGCAGGGCGCGGGCGATGGCCTCCAGGGCCGGGCGATTCTCCTCCACGATGTCCCGGGCTCGGCCGTAAGCCTCGTTGATGATCCGCTTGACCTCCTCGTCTATGGACAAGGCGGTATGTTCGCTGTAGTCGATGGAGCGGGTAACTTCCCGCCCCAGGAAGATATGCTCCTCCCTCTGGCCGAAGGTCATCGGCCCCAGCCGGTCGCTCATCCCCCATTCGCAAACCATCCGACGGGCCAGTTCGGTGGCCCGCTTGATGTCGCTGCGCGCCCCGGCCGTGATATCCCCGAAGATCAGTTCCTCGGCCACCCGACCCCCAAACAGCCCGGCCAACTCGCCCAGGATCCGGGAGCGGAAATAGTGATAACGATCCTTCTCGGGCAGCTGCATCGTGGCGCCCAGGTAAGCAATCCCGCGCGGGATGATCGTCACCTTATGCAGAGGCTCGGTCTCGGGGATCATCTGGAGGACCAGGGCGTGCCCGGCCTCGTGGTATGCCGTAACCTTGCGGTCCTCATCGTCGATCACGCGGCTGCGGCGCTCCCGGCCCCAGCGCACCTTGTCGCGGGCCTCCTCCAGGTCCTCCATCTCCACGGACCGCCGATCCCGCCGGGCGGCCAGCAGGGCCGCCTCATTGACCAGGTTGGCCAGGTCGGCCCCGGAGAATCCGGGAGTCCCCCGAGCAATGCGTTCCAGATCGATGCCCTTTTTCAGGATGATCTTCTCGGCGTGGACCTTGAGGATCTCCAGACGTCCTTCCAGGTCGGGGAGATCGATTACGATCTGTCGATCGAAGCGTCCCGGACGCAACAGGGCCGGATCGAGAACGTCGGGGCGGTTGGTCGCCGCGATCATTATCACTCCCTCCTGGGCGTCGAAGCCGTCCATCTCCACCAGAAGCTGGTTGAGGGTCTGCTCCCGTTCGTCGTGGCTGCCCCCCAGGCCGGTTCCTCGGTGGCGGCCGACGGCATCGATCTCGTCCAGGAAGATGATGCAGGGGGCGCTGCGGCGGGCCTGTTCAAACATATCCCGGACCCGGGAAGCTCCCACGCCCACGAACATCTCGACAAAGTCGCTGCCGGAAATGGTGAAGAAGGGCACCCCCGCCTGCCCGGCCACGGCCCGGGCCAGGAGCGTCTTGCCGCAACCGGGAGGGCCGATCAGGATGACGCCCTTGGGAATCCGTCCCCCCAGGCGTTGAAACTTGCGGGGATCCTTGAGAAAAGCTATGACCTCGTCCAGCTCTTCCTTGGCTTCATTCACCCCGGCCACGTCCTTAAAAGTAACCCGGGTGGTATCCCGGGCCAGGCGGGCACGGCTTTTCCCGAAACTCATAGCCCCCTTCCCCATCCCCCGGCTTTGCTGAAAAAAGAAGAACCACAACAACCCGAACAGGATCAGGGGCCCCCCGATGTAGTACAGCAACTCCATCCAGCGGCTCGGTTTCTGAAAGCTGACATCCACTCCCTTATTCCGGAAAAGTTCGATGTCGGCATCCGGGAGCGCGGCGGGGAGAACCACTTCATACCGCTTGATCCCGCCCTCCGGACCGTCGGGGCGATATTCCCCTTCCCCGTCCTCGGAGGTGATGACCAAGTTCTTGACCATTCCCTTCTCCACGGCGCGCATAAGCTCCGAGTAGGTCAGGGGATGAATGGGCGGACGGGCCAAATCGGACAGGTAGTAGGAGTAAAAAACCACGAACCCGAGCAGGATCCAGAAAAGGAGGAAGCCCCGGGAGCGAAACAGGGGCGCACGTGGATTTTTCTTGGGCTCAGGCATAGTCACAATCTTGACGCGAATGCATCCTCAAATTAAATAGAGATACCACATACCCGCAGCCGCTAGGAGTTTTTTTGTGTCGGAGGCGCGTCTTCCGGAAGTCCAGCCGAGGCACAAACCTCGACCACCCGGCCGACTCCCGCATCAAGCCGCCCGGCTTCAGCCGGGCGCGCCCCCACTACCCAGAGAATTCGGCGGCCGTCGGCCAGGATGGGCACCATCCCTCGGCGGCGGCGGGGAACCTTGGCTTCGATTAAGAGATCCTTGACTTTCTTGCTCCCCCTCAGACCCAGCGGGCGGAGGCGGTCCCCGGGCAACCGGGAGCGAACGACCAAGGGAAAAACCAGACGATCAAGCGGGAAATAAGCCCGGGCAACGGGCAAATGCGGACAACGGGACCAGTATTCGCCGAGGTCGCAACGGGCCAGGCTCCCAACCGCGGGCGGAGTATCGAGAACCCGGGCCGTCAGCAGCAAGCCGGCTTCCGGCACCAAGACTTCTCCCGGACAGGGAAGTTCGCAGGAGAAGGGCCGGACTGCGGTTTCAGCGGGCCCAAGTCGGAAAATCCGGCCGGACCGGCGAGCCTCGAAGCCTTGCGGGAGAGAACAGGCCCCGGCCGGGCCTTCTTCCCACAACCGGCGCAACCGGGCCCGGTGATTTCGCGAGGTCTCGCCGACTCCGACCGCCGCCAGCGCCCGGCCGATCAGGGCATCGGCCACCACCGGGGAACGGCAAGGCAAGCGGCTCAGGTCGATAAGCACCTCATCCCCCTGCTTCACGGCAACCTCCTCCCAAACCTCGTCCACGGCGGCCTGGATGAAATCCTCGCGTTCCGCCTCGAGGTGGGCCAGGTTGGCCAGGATCCCGCGCAATCCGGAATTATATTCGCTTTCCAGCAGGGGGATAAGTTCGTGCCTGAGCCGATTGCGCAAGAAACGGGTATCGCGGTTGGTGGCGTCCTGCCTCCAACTCAGGGAACGGGAACGGAGGTATCCCTCCAACTGGGCGCGGCTGAAATCGAGTAGGGGACGGGCCAGGGTCAGACCTTCCACCCGTCGCCGGGGGCGCATCCCCGCCAGACCGGCCGGGGCGGTGCCCCGCAGCAGACGCATTAAAATCGTTTCGACCTGATCGTCGCGGTGATGGCCGAGAACCACCGTGTCACATCCCGTGCGTTCGGCGGCGGCGCGGAAAAAAGCGAAACGGGCCTGCCGGGCGGCTTCCTCCCAAGACAGCTTCCGCCGGCGGGCCCGGGTGCTGACATCGGCTTGATCGCTGATGCAACCCAGTTTCAGTTCGGCGGCCAGCTTTTCCACCCAGGCCCGGTCGCGCCGGGCGGCGGCGCCGCGCAGGCCGTGATCGAGATGGACCACCGTCAAGCCCGGCGACGGGCCGGGGCGCAGCTCCCGCAGGAGGTGGAGCAAGGCCACGGAATCGGCGCCGCCGCTTACGGCCACCAGGAACGGTTCGGTTTTCACCCAGGGGTGAAGGCTCAACAGCTTGTTGGTCAGGTTATCGCTCAAGTTGCCATAATTGTGGTGAAATCGTGGATGATCTAAATTATCATAATTCCCCTCATTATAAGCATTCCCGTCCAAAAGTTGGAGGCGTCTATGGCGGAATTCACGGGCAAAGCACAGATCATCAGCTCGCTTCAACCCATTTTGTCCACGCTGGAATTCGTAAAAATCGAAAAAACGGTGCTGGAAGAGTTCTGCGCCAAGGTCGAACCCCGGCACATCGTCAGTCCGAACTGGGAACACCCGGCCATCTACCCGGAACTGGACGAGGTGGGAATCGACTACTTTATGCTTATGAACTGCGTGAACTTCTGCTACTGGGGAACTCCCAAGTGGACGGTGGAATTCGAGGAAACCTTCTATGACGGGGCCTTCGGGATGTTCGCCGCCCTGACCCGGGCCCTACGGGAGGAGATCCCCGTCTTCGAAGGGCGTTTCCTGGCCGGCCTGACTCAGACCGAGCTCCATTCCATCCTGCGGGGGAACGTGACCATCCCCCTCTTCGAACCCCGCCTGAACATCCTGCGGGAAGCGGGCAGAACCCTGGTCGACGAATTCGACGGACGCTTCTTCAACGTGGTCGCGGCCGCCGACGGGAGCGCGGTGAAGCTGGTCGACATCCTTGTCTCCCGCTTCGGTTCCTTTGACGACTCCGTCGACTGGGAGGGGCACCGGGTTCTCTTCCACAAGCGGGCCCAGCTGGCCCCGGCAATGCTGCACGAACGCTGGCGGGGAGAAGGTGCAGGAAGTTTTTCCGACATAGACCAACTCACCGTGTCGGCGGACTACAAGCTGCCCCAGGTCCTCCGCCGTCTCGGCATCCTCCGCTACTCCAAGAGCCTGGAAAAGCTGATCGACGAAGACCGCAGGATCCCCGCCAATTCCCGGGAGGAACTGGAGATCCGGGCGGCCACCATCCAGGTCGGAGAACTGATGCGCGACATAATCGAACCCAACGTCCCCGGCATCACCAGTCAGCAGGTTGACCGCTTCATCTGGCTGGTCGGGCAGACCAAGACCGCCAACGAGAAACCCTATCACAAGACCCTGACCACGATGTACTGATCCGGCGCCCTAAGCCCTCCAAACCTCAACTCGGGCAAACACCCGGGAAAAGGCGGAGAAAGCCGTTATGACCAAGGTCCTGTTCATATGCCGGGGAAACACCTGCCGCAGCCCGATGGCCCGGGCCCTGGCCCAAAAACTGGGAGGCGGGCTGGTCTCCGCCACCGCCGCCGGCCTGACCCCGGGGCTGAGAGAAACCTCGCCCGAAGCCATTAAGGTACTGGAAGAAATCAAAGTTCCCCTCCCC
>Ga0272444_10005054_pt1 | contig 11466 bp, 7 predicted proteins | sample SSMForm13_FD_201033 | JGI IMG/M metagenome (GOLD analysis project Ga0272444, IMG submission 201033) | Marine sediment archaeal communities from Little Sippewissett salt marsh, Falmouth, MA, United States - SSM-Form-13 | ecosystem: Environmental > Aquatic > Marine > Wetlands > Sediment ... | reverse complement strand
CTCCTAACATGAAAATCAGGAATCGGCATGGTCTATTTCCTTCCAATCGAACGCTCTGGTCAGCAGGCCCGGTACTTGTACATTCTGTTGGAGGAGATTGCTATGGCATCACTTGAATGTCCCTCTCAAGAAATATCGACATCATGGTCTTAAATCCATCGGCAAATCTTGGCTTGGCTGTTATCAGTGGTCTCCATTTATCCAAGGTGAGGAAGGTTTTGTAATTGCCAGCCGGTGTTCGTCAGTTTTCCAGAGGGTTATGATAACGGTTTGTTTCCCCAACAGGAAAAAACAACTCCTGTCAGGAGATGGGTTGGCACAATTTGAGGGGGTGAACCATGGGAACTCCCTATGAAGTCGGGTACTGCGTACCGGATGGGCAGTAATGAATCGTGATTAGTTATCGGGAATCATACTGGTAAATATGGGTATGTCAAGGAAAACGGGGGGTTCATGAAAGAATTTTGATGGTGATGATTGAGAAAGAACGGGCTCTTGAACCGGCGCGGTTTTTCCGTTGTCTCGATTCGTATCGTGTGCCCTGGGTACGGAAACCCAGACCGGCATGTCGGGGATTGGGTTCAGCGGGAGTGGGGTGGGGGGACAACTGCAAAAGATCAGCAAGCTCTTGACAACTTAATCCCGGATGAGGTCTATTACGATCTCCCTCATCCATTAGCCATGGCAGCCTGAGGCCCCCCATGAGCTACCAGTGCCTCAGGGCTTATTTCACTCCCAGGCTGTCCAATTCTATGGGTCCACCGCCGTCCAGTTTCCTTGGTTTATCTGGGTTTCGGGGGTTTTCGTTCAGGAGTTAATTATACAGGAGGAAACAGCATGTCCGATGTGAAGGAACGGGCTTCGACCATACTCAAGGCCTTTAAAGGGGATGCCTATCGATTCGGCAGCGGGGTGCTGGATGAGGCATCCGGAGAATTCACGGCCCAGTTGGGCAAAAAGGCCCTGTTTGTGGGGCCCATGACTTCCGGGTGGTTTGAACCCATCAAGGAAAGAATCCTGAAATCCCTCAGCGCGTCAGGGGTGGAGGTGATGCAACCGGTTCAATCGGCCGGTCCCAATGCGCCCTTTGTGGATGTGTATCGCATTCACAGCCACATCATGCATAAAAGGCCCGATGTGCTGGTGGTGGCGGCCGGCGGTTCGGGCATCGATGCGGTCAAGGCCGCAGCCACATTGGCCACACTGGGAGATATTCAGCCTGAGATCGATCCCTTTTTCGGGGTGGGGGAGGTGACCCGGGTGTGTCAGGAATCGGGACGGGCCATCATGCCGGTGATGGCCATCATGATGACCGCCAGCTCGGGCGCCCATCTGACCAAATACTCCAATATTACGGATCCCATGGCCGGCCAAAAAAGGCTGATCGTGGACGAGGCCATCGTGCCCCCGCGATCGGTGTTTGACTATGATGTGACCATGACCCAGCCCATGAACCTGACCTTGGACGGGGGCCTGGACGGGATCGCCCATTGTCTGGAGGTCTATTTCGGGGCCGGTCCTGAGATCCAAGATGAGACCCGTGAGATCGCTGAGCTGGGCCTGGAATTGATCATCCAGGGACTGACCCGGGTGAAGAAGGACCCCACAGACCGGGAGGCCCGAACGCTCCTCGGCATGGGAACGGACCTGGGCGGTTACGCCATTATGATCGGGGGCACGTCGGGCGCCCATTTGACGAGTTTTTCTTTGGTTGACGTGCTCAGCCACGGCCGGGCCTGCGCCTTGATGAACCCGTACTATGTGGTCTTTTTTGCGCCGGCCATTGAAGCGAAGCTCAGGGTGGTGGGCCGGATCTACCAAGAATATGGATATGTGGATGGGGACGTGGATTCCCTGTCCGGCCGTGAACTGGGGCTCGCGCTGGCCGGGGCCATGAACCGTTTCAGCCAATTCCTCGATTTCCCTGTCTGCCTGAAAGATGTACCGGGGATCGGCAAAGGACATATAAATCGGTGCCTCACGGCTGCCAAGAATCCCCAGCTCGATATGAAGCTCCGCAACATGCCCGTGCCCCTCAACGCCGACCTGGTGGAGAAGTATATGCGGCCGATCCTGGAGGCTGCCTGGGAAGGTCGATTTGACAAAATACGGAATATGTAGATACTGGATGCTCGATGCTGGTTGTAGCGTAGCGGAAATCCCGCCTGTTCTTGAGGCGGGGATGCGGGTCGGAGCGGTGCGGAGGTCTTAGCAGCAAATAACCGCTTAAATGTACATCTGATCGTTTACCACGAAGCGCACGAAGAGACACGAAGTCTTGTTCCCGATGGGCTTCTTCGTGGCCTTCGTGAGCGTCGTGGTGAGTGCCGGCTGACGGGATTGGGTTGCGGCGGAAAGGCCGCATTAGGATCTGGAACAGGACAACCGAATGAAACTGGATCTCTTGTACGGACAAAAAGGGCTGACCATTGACGTGCCCGAGGATGTGGAGGCAACGGTGGTCCGCAAGCACCCCATGCCCCTGGTCCCGGATCCGGATCAGGCCGTATGGACGGCACTGAGAAACCCGGTGGGGAGCCCGCCGCTTGCCGAACTCGCCCGAAACAAAAAAAGCGCGTGCATCCTGATCTGCGACATCACGCGACCCGTACCCAACGGCACGCTCTTAGGTCCCCTTGTGGATACCCTCATCCATGGCGGGATTTCCAAGGAGAATATCCGGATCCTGGTGGCCACCGGGCTTCACCGGCCCAGCGAGGGCGACGAATTGCGGGAGATCGTGGGCTCGGAATCCGTGTACGGGTCCATACGCATTGAAAACCATTTTGCCAGGGATTGGGCCGGCCATGCGGACCTGGGGAAAACATCCGGTGGCATACCCATCATGATCGACCGGCGGTTTGTGGAGGCGGACCTCAGGATCGTCACCGGGCTGGTGGAGCCCCATTTCATGGCCGGGTATTCCGGGGGCCGAAAGGTGGTGGCCCCGGGGGTAGCCTATCAGGACACCATCCTCACGTTCCATACGGCCCGCATCCTGGAGCACCCCAGGGCTGCCAACTGCATCATGGACGGGAACCCCCTTCACAAGGAACAACTGGAAATCGTTCAGGCCATCGCCGGCATTGTGTCCGTGAACGTGGTCATTGACGAGGAACGACGCATGGGATTCGTCAATTTCGGCGAGATCGAGGCGAGTCATCTTGAGGCCGTGAGGTTCATGAGAAACTATGCGGAAGTGCGTCTCCCCCGGCGATTCAAGACCGTAGTGACCACCAGCGCCGGCTACCCGTTAGACAAGACCTATTACCAGACCGTCAAGGGGATGGTGGGGGTCCTGGACATTGTCGAGCCCGGAGGGACCATCATTATCGCCAGCGAATGCTCAGAGGGCATGGGAAGCCAAGAGTTTGTAAAGGCCCAAAGGCTCTTGTGTGAGAAGGGTCCCGAACGATTCATGTCCATTCTTCAAGGCCGCGACCTGGCCCTCATTGATGAGTGGCAGACGGAAATGCTGGTAAAGGCCTTGAAAATGGGGACGGTTCAGCTTTATACTGCCGGACTCACCCAAGAAGACCTAAAAGACGTCTTTGTCCAACCGGTTCCCTCGGTGGAGGAGGCGATTGCAACGAGTGTGGCGGCCCATAAGGATAAGGCCGTCGCTGTGGTGCCGGAGGGACCGTACGTGATCCCGTTATACGAAGGAAGCTGATGGCAACGGCCTTTTCGTGACTCTGTCAGTACATGGTTTCCAGATTTTCTGCCGTGAAGAACAAAAAAATTATCGCACCATAGAAGCGCAATGGTCCTCGGAGCTGAAAGCTCATAGGTCAAAGCCCAAAGGAAACATGGCGCAGCCGTCGCCTTTCAGCTTTCAGCTTTTAGCTTCGAGCTAAGTGAGGACACCGGGTTGCGGCCCTCGGTCCGCCCGGGGCGCGGTTCGCCAGAAAGACGCTATTTCGCAAGGAGGATGTGTGATGGAAATAGAGGAGTTAAGGGAGCAATTAAAAGCGATCGTCGGGCCGGAAAATGTCCTGACCTCGGCCATGGACCTGGCGCTCTACAGTTATGATGCCTCCCTGGAAAAGGGGATGCCGGACGTGGTGGTCATGCCCGGTTCCACCGAGGAGGTATCCAAGATCATGGCCCTGGCCTACAGGGAAAAGGTCCCTGTGCTGGGCCGCGGCTCAGGCACCAATCTCACAGGCGGCACCATCCCGGTCAAAGGGGGTATTGTGGTCCATTTTTCACGGATGAATCGGATCCTTGAGATTGATCTGCCCAACCGCACGGTAACCGTGGAACCCGGGGTCATTACCCTCGACCTTCAGACAGAGGTCCTCAAGAAGGGCTTTGTGTACCAGCCGGATCCGGCCAGCCAGAAGGTCTCCACCATCGGCGGAAACATTGCGGAGAATTCAGGGGGTCCTCACTGCCTCAAGTATGGGGTGACCTCGAATCATATTCAGGGCCTGGAACTGGTGCTCAACGACGGGACAGTGATCCGGACAGGGGGAAAGACCTGGGACAACCCCGGCTATGATATCAGGGGAGTATTTGTAGGATCCGAAGGGACCCTCGGCCTGGTGACCCAGGCCATCCTGAAGCTGGAGCGGGCCCCGGAGGCGGTCAAGACCATGCTGGCCATCTTTGAAACGATTCAGGACGGCGCCAATACGGTCTCGGCCATCATTGCCGAAGGGATTGTACCGGCCACCCTTGAGATGATGGACAACCGGGTCATGCGGGCCGTGGAACAGACCATCAAGGTGGGATATCCCCTGGACGCGGCGGCCGTGCTGATCATCGAATTGGACGGCATGCCCGAGGGAATGGACGAACACGCCGAAAAGATCATGGAGGTCTGCAGGCAGAATAACGTGCGGGAGGTGCGACTGGCCAAGGACGAGGCGGAACGGGCCACCCTGTGGGCCGGCCGCAAGGGCGCCTTCGGGTCGGTGGGGCAGGTGAGGCCCAGCTATCTCTGCTGCGACGGCACGGTACCGAGGACAAAATTGCCCGAGGTTCTGAGCAAGGTCATCGAGATCGGCGAGAGATATGATCTCCCCATCGGAAATGTGTTTCACGCAGGCGATGGAAACCTCCACCCCCTCATTATGTTTGATGAGAGGGATCCGGAAGAAAAGGAGCGGGTGATTAAGGCATCGAGCGAAATCCTCAAGGCCTGTGCAGATGCCGGAGGGACCATCAGCGGGGAGCATGGGGTGGGCCTTGAAAAGCTGAAGGAAACCGCTTTGGTCTTCTGTGAAACCGACCTGGAATTTGAGCGGGGAATCAAGAAGGCCTTTGATCCCGATGGCATCATTAATCCCGGCAAGCTGATCCCGGAGCCGGTGTGTGGGCAGTAGGGAAGTGGCCGAAACTGGAAATTTGAAACTGGAAACTGGTAAATAAGAAAGGCCCGTATCAGCTCATTAAACAGGGGAATCAGCCGATTCTCATGGAGAACATTAGCGATGCCGGCCCGATGGGTTTACCACGAAGATCACGAAGAGAATGAAGAAAAAGCATAATGATCAAGCACTTCGTGTTTCTTAGTGGACTTCGTGGTGGACAAACAGCTTTTTCAGGAGTTTTGATGTGACAGCGTTTAATGAGATCGTTGAAGGGTTGAAAGAAATTGTGGGCCAGGGCTTTGTCAAGACAGGGCCGGATGAGGTCAAGGACCATGCGGTGGACGACAGGGTTCCCAGGGCGGTGGTTTTCCCTGGAAATACGCGGGAGGTCTCAGAGGTGGTCCAACTGGCCAACAGGGAGCATCTCGCCATCGTGCCCCGGGGCAGCGGTTCCAAGATGGCCATGGGCCATCCGCCCAAAGCCCTGGACCTGGTGGTCTCAACCGCCCGCATGAACCACATGCTCGATGTGGATACGTCCAACCTCACCATTACCGTGGAGGCAGGGGTCAAGTTCCGGGATATCCAGGCGAGACTGGCCACCCAGGAAGACCGGTGTTACCTCCCGTTGGAGGATTTGACCACCGAGGCCGGCGCGTTCGTCTGCTCAGATCGGTCCCACAGCGGATGCTTTCTCCCCATCGACCCCTTCTGGAGCGAAACCGCCACCATCGGCGGTGTCATTGCCGCCAATTCGGCCGGGCCAAGAAGGCTCCTCTACAACCTTCCCCGGGATATGATTCTGGGGGTCCGGCTGGTGTCTCCCGACGGAGAGATCGCCGGGGCCGGGGGGAAAACCGTCAAGAATGTCTCGGCCTACGACACGTCCAAGCTGATGGTCGGGTCCATGGGGAGCCTCGGCATCATCTGTGAGATGACATTCAAGCTTCTCCCCCTGCCGGAAAAGATGGAGACCCTCCTGATCGCGTTTGAGCAATTCTCCGATGCCTCGGCGTTCGCAAGCCGTATCTTTGAGACAAGCTTACTTCCCGCGGCCGTTGAAGTGATGAATGCTGCTACCTTTGACCCCCTGAGTCAGGCGAGTATGTCCGGATTGGAGGGTGGCCCATACGTGGTGGCCGTGGCCCTGGAGGCCTTTCACAAGGCCGTGGATCGTATGGCCGCAGAGCTCGGGGAGATGGCAACGAGCCACCGGGCAAAAGCACAGGCCCGTCTCGATGCACATGCACACCAGCTCTTCTGGCTGGCCGTCAGTCATCTGGATACCCATCTGAGCGGCGTGTTCCCGGACATGGTTAAGGCCAGGCTCAATTATCCCGTATCCAAATGGCAGGAGACCTTCCGATTTGTGGAAGAGACCCTGTCTCATATGGGGATTGAATGCGCCGTCATGGCCCATGCCGGAAGCGGCATATGCCTGATCCATCTGCCTCTTAATGGGGATGACACGGGGGCATTGGAAAAAACAATCGGTGCCCTGAATCGGTTGCTGGGGTTTTGTGTTGACGCCGGGGGCAACCTGGTGATCCAAAAGGCCCCGGTCCGGGCAAAACCGCGCCTTGAGATCTGGGGAAAGACGGGTCCTGATTTTATCATGATGCAGCGGATCAAGGCACAGCTCGATCCGTCGGGCATCATGAGCCCGGGCCGTTTTGTGGGGGGATTGTAGGGATTGAATAGTGAGTAATGAAGATTGAATATTGAAAAGGTGACGAGGAAAGAGGTTATGAATATCGTTCAACTCAAGAAGCTTTCATATGACGAGGTTGCCAAGTGCAACAAGTGCGGATTCTGCCTGCCCAGCTGTCCCACCTATCTCATCAAAAAGAGTGAGGCCTATTCCCCCAGGGGACGAAACGCCATTACCCGGTTTGCCATTGAAAACAAGCTGGCCTTAGATGAGGATACGGAAAAGGCCATTTTTTCCTGCCTCGGCTGCGGGGCCTGCACGGCGGTCTGCCTGTCGAGCGTTCAGACCAAGGATCTCATCTTTCAAAACCGGGAGTGCCAGGTGGATACCGGGTTTTACCCAAAGGTGGCCGAGCGATTGGTCCAGACCCTTGAAAAGAGCCGAAATATATCGGACGATGATCAGGAGGATCGGGCCGAATGGCAGGAATTGATCAAGGAGCTGCCGGAAGAGGCCTTTGAAAAGGAACGCGCCGAGATTCTTTTCTTTGTGGGGTGTGTGGCTTCGTTTTTCCCCATGGTGCAGAAGATTCCCGCCAATATGGCCACGATCCTTCAGGCCGCGGGCGTGGATTTTACCATTCTGGGCGGTGATGAGTGGTGTTGCGGGTTTCCGCTGGTGGGTGCCGGTATGCCGGAAAAACTGGCGCAGCTCAAAGCGCACAACCTGAAAAAGGTGGCGGAAGTGGGGGCCAAAAAGATCGTTTTTACCTGCCCCTCGTGTCTGCATACCTGGAAGCATTTCTATAATACGGATGTGGAGCTCCTGCATGCAAGCGAGCTCATGGCGGAGCTGATCCAAAGCGGACAGCTGACCCTCAAAAATCCGGTGCACGTGAAGGCCACCTATCATGACCCGTGCGATCTGGGACGCAATACCGGGGTGTACGAGGCCCCTCGCCAGGTGATCCAGGCCATCCCCGGGCTCGACTTTGTGGAACTTCCCATGAACCGCAAATTCTCCATCTGTTGCGGCGGCGGGGGAAACGTGGAGATGACCGATCCGGAGCTATCGGCACAGGTCGCCCAGGCAAAGCTCGATGCCATCAGGGACGTCGGTGCTGAGATGGTGGTGACCGCATGCCAGCAGTGTGTCCGGACCATGGCCACCCGGGCGCGCAGACAGAAGATCGACATGGACGTCAAGGACCTCACCGAGCTGGTGGTTGAGGCGATGGCTTAAGGAGAGACATATGATTGCGCAGTTATCGGTTTATCCCATCGGTGAAGGGACCAGCCTGGGGCGGTTTGTCAGAAAAGGCGTTGCGGTTATCGAGGCTTCGGGGCTTCCCTATGAAGTGGGCGGGATGAGCACCTCGATTGAAACGCCCGACCTGGACACCCTGTTTGATCTCATCAAGAAGATCCATGCGGCCCATGTGGGTGAAGGGGCCCAGCGGGTGGTCATTGATCTCAAGATTGACGACCGGCGCGACAAAAAGGCGAGCATCGCGTCCAAGAAGGCGTCGGTGACCGGGACATCATAGCAGGCAACGTATGGGAAAAGCATTTACGCTTGACGTTGGACGCTCACTCGGCAACTGCTCCGCATAATGCGGAGATCTTTGGAACACACATACGCTCAAAGGTGCAGTTAAGCATTTACCACGAAGCGCACGAAGAAACACGAAGTCTTGTTCCCGATGGCCTTCTTCGTGGCCTTCGTGAGCGTCGTGGTAAGTCCCGCCTGGCGGTATGGGTTGCAGCGGAAAGGCCGCGTTAGGTGATCCACGGGTAGCTTCTTCCTGAAACCCTTTTTTCACAAAAGAAAGGACCCTGGTGATGAATCATCCCGACCCCTTCCCATTTAAGAGCGTTCTCAGCTTTTCCGGCCTTGTTGATTTCTGGCGCAAGCTCCTCAAAGAGAAGGGGGGTGTGGAAAGCGCCATCCTTCAGGATGTTGAGGGGGCACTGAAGGAGGCACCGGAACTGCTTCAACCCATTCAGGGACCGGAGGTCCTGGAAAAGCACAAAGGCCTCATCGAGATGCTTATGAGCCTTGTTTTTCCACCGGCCTTCAGGGAAAGCGATTATGCAGCCGCATTCGTCCCCTTTCAGACAGAAGTCATCTATGCCACCCCCCGTTTCAAGCGACTCTGGTCCTCACAGGAGGCTGTGGATTTTGGCGCGCTGGTCAATCTTAATTCAGAACAGTGGTACATGGGGAGGCTCCTCAAGGCCTTCTCCATGATTCTTGAACAGTATTACGAGATCTCGCTTCCGGTTGATTTCCCCTTGGTCGCCGTCATCCGCGATCCGGATACCCACCTGGACCGCTACCTGAGTATCTCCTTTGAACCCGGATTTGTGAAGGTCAAGAAGAACGGACCCCTCAAGCCCCTTTCGGAAGAGGAAAGGGATTGGATCCTCTCCTCCGGTGATGACGCGGATCGATGGCTTGAAATCATTCCATCCGATTCTTTTTGGTTTGAGGGGTTCGGCGTCTGCCGAGCGGTGGATGTCACGGATCAGGAAGTATTGTCTTCTCTCAAACGTGACTTGATTGAGAAAGAATCGATCTTTTCGGTTGAGGGCTTTCAACGACTCCACGACAGGCTCCGAATCTATTTGAGACAGCCGGACCTGATGGTCGATCTGGCCGCTTTTCAGGGCGATCAGGTGTTGATCCTGAACCCGGAGCACAAGATGGAAAAGGGGTGCATCTTTGCGGATTCCGAGCACCGAACCAAGGCAGACTTTGACGGATCTATTTTTTCGGAGGTCGTTGAAGAGGGTAAACACCGGGTGTTTCAGGATCTCGAGCACTACCCGCAACAAACGCACGTGGAAATACACATTCTGGAAAAGGGATTCAGGAGCGTTTTTGTTGCCCCCCTCTTCTACCGGGATCGTCTGCTGGGAACCTTTTCCGTCAAGTCCCCTCATCCGGGGGCGTTCAGTGTCCTGGATACCATGAAGCTTCAGGAGATCATGCCGCTCTTTTCCATGGCCCTCAACCGGGGTATGGAAGAACTGGACCAGCGGGTTCAGGCCATTATCAAGGAGAAATGCACGGCCATCCATCCTTCTGTGGAATGGCGTTTTCGGCGGGCGGCCCTGAGATATATAGGGGAGGAAGGTCGTTCTGTTTCAGAGCTGGAACCGATCCTGTTTCCCGACGTGTATTCTCTGTACGGGGTGTCCGATATTCGAGATTCCAGCGACCATCGCAATGCGGCCCTTCAATCGGATCTTGCCGAACAGCTTAAAATGGCACAGGAGATTCTCATAATGGCCTACAAGAAGCGTCCCCTTCCCATTCTGGACGCCTTAAGCCATCGCATCGGAAAGACGATTGCTGAGGTGAAGCAGCACCTCAGTTCCGGGGATGAGGTTGTCAAGGCCGATTTCATTCGAAACGAAATCGAGCCTGTGCTCGATCATTTGAAGGATTCAGATGATGCGATCCGTCAGCGCATCGAGGCCTATCGCACGGCCCTGGATCCCACTTCGGGTGCGCTCTATCAACGGCGAAGGGATTTTGAAGAGAGCATTTCCCGGATCAATGAGACCATCGGGGCATACCTCGATGAGGAAGAAGAGACAGCTCAGGGTTTTTTCCCCCATTATTTTGAAAAGATGAAGACAGACGGGGTGGACCACACCATTTATATCGGCGGATCCTTAGTGGAGGACCTGACATTCGATATGCTGTATCTCAAGAACCTCCGGTTGTGGCAACTCATGGTCATGTGCGGGGTGGTATGGCGGACCGAGAAACTCAAGGCCACATCCAGTATGCCCCTTGAATCCGCCCATCTGATCCTGGTTCAGAACACCCCGCTTTCTATCCGTTTTCGTCCCGATGAAAGGCGTTTCGATGTGGACGGGGCCTATGACATTCGTCATGAAATCATCAAGAAACGGATTGACAAGGCCATGGTCAAGGGTCGGAAGGAACGGCTGACCCAGCCCGAGAAGATTGCCATTGTCTATTCCCACCGTCGTGAGATGAACGAATACCTGAAGTATATCGACTACCTTCAGGATGAACAATACCTGGAGAATACGCTTGAGAGGCTTGAACTCGATGACCTCCAGGGGGTATCCGGGCTGCGTGCCCTCCGTGTCACGGTGAATATGGAGGGTGCCGAAAAGAGACCGTTTGTGGTGCCCGAATCCGTGAAAAGGGCGGTGAAGGGGATTTAGGCCCTTATCTGGGAATTCTGTGTCTTGGAAAACAAGAAAACATCTGCCCTGTCGAGATCTTGAATAAATGGGTCGTGAAACTGGAAATTGGAAACTTGAAATTAGAAATTAGAAATTTAGAACTGGAGACCCTGAACCGTGAACCTTGACACCGGGTGTCTCTTCTGGATATTAGGCAGTTAAATCGGCTTTGCATTTAACGGGGTAGACTTTAGATCACTTTAGATCACTTTAGTCCAACGTAGAAACCCTTGCCCTGTGGGCAAGGTCAGAGTTCATAGGCTATGCC
>Ga0272444_10005052_pt1 | contig 11467 bp, 8 predicted proteins | sample SSMForm13_FD_201033 | JGI IMG/M metagenome (GOLD analysis project Ga0272444, IMG submission 201033) | Marine sediment archaeal communities from Little Sippewissett salt marsh, Falmouth, MA, United States - SSM-Form-13 | ecosystem: Environmental > Aquatic > Marine > Wetlands > Sediment ... | reverse complement strand
GCAAGGACTATTTTAAAACCGGGCCGGTCGCGGGCAGCGGCCGCAGCCAAGACCCGGTTCTCCGTCGAGCCGGCCTCAGGGAAGCGCGCGGATGCCCTGGCGGATCTGATCCCAGTCAAACGCCCGGACCTGTTCCAGGGCGTCTTCGGCCGTCATCTGGCTGTAGGAGACCGAGAAAATGGCGGCAGCCCCCGCCTCGCGGTCGAGAAAGACCATCACCGTCCCGCTGTTGTCGGTCTTGTCGTGGACCGTCTGGACGAGGAACCCGTCGATGGTCTGGGTGCTGATCCGGCTCTCGGCGGTTTCCATCTGAAGCCCCGCAGCCGCTGCCGCGGCCAGCCCCTCGGCCTGGCCGCCCTTCATGATCAGGGCGGTCAACTCGCTGTCGCCGCGGGTGTAGCTGCGGCTGGCATTGACCATGGCCATCCCGGAGATGCTCATGTTCATGCCCGACGGTGCCTCCGCCTGCCAGCCGGGCAGATCCACCAGCAGCGGGTAGAGTGCCTCGTAGGCCTCGGCCCGCGCCGTGCCGGCCGCAAACCCGGCACAGAGCGCGATCACCAGGATCCCAAAACCTCTTTGCCATGCGATGTGGCAGCCAAAATTGAGCATCTGCAGCCCTCCCTTCAGATCCTTTTAAACCGTGTTTGCGCCGTAAGTGTCGCCGGTTGCCCGGCACGTCTTCTCCTTAAGCCAAACGCCGGGAAGGATCAAGCCGAAAATCGCCCCCCGCCTTTGCTCACCCCGCCCTGCCGGCGCGAAAAAGTTCCCCGCAGCCAGGGTCCCCTTCGCCGAAAGGATGTGGTAAAGAGAAGGGTAAGACCCCGGCAAAACCCATCGAAAAAAGCCGCCACCCGCAAACCCGGACCGCCGGGAAGACAACGGTTTCACGAATGACAGGGAGCTGCAGATGAAAAGCTACCGCAAAAAGTTGTGGTTCGAAGTGCCCACCCGACGCGCATGACCTTTCGCCTGGCCGGGCGCAATGCCTAAGGTGAAACCTACGACCACACGAAAGGTTGCCAAGAAAGCAAAGGAACTGGCTGCCAAACTGAAGCCCGAACCTAAAGAACCTAAGGAGCCTAAAGTAGAGAAGCCTATACCGGCACCCGTCAATGAAAAAGCGTCATCTGATAAACCGCGCATGAGCGAAGCACAGAAGCGGGCAATCTATAACCTATCCCGGCGTCGAGGCATATCTGTTGAGGATTTGGAAACTCGTGCCATGGAAACCTATGGCCTTGAGTTGGAGGACCTATCCACGGCGGATGCTTCGAGTTTTATCCGGAATTTGCAGCAAGCAGCCTAACCAGAATTATAGGCATTGTGCCTAAAATCATTGGAGGGGCGATAGGTAGCTCCTCGATCGGGAGAGAGGAACCTATCGCCCTTTCTGTTTAAAAAATGGAGGTATCAGTAATGGAACTACGTGAACTGAGGCAGCACCCCCACCTACCCCATCCGAGCACGCGGTAACATCCCGCCTCATAGTATCTCACACACAGACTTTCATAGTTTCCCTGAAGATCGTGGCCCCTTGACAACACCTCCCCAAATATTTTATTTTTTGCGGTGCTTCAGGATAAGCCGTCGTTCCCGACCGTCGCAAGCAAAAAACATTTTGACAGGGCCTCCTTCAATAGAGTGGCCAAAGGTATCATTTATCAGATGGATATCAGGTTTTCAGGCTGCTGTCATATTTTCGTTGTCCCAATCTTCGAGATGGGGATATGCGCCAAAAGAAGCATAGCTCGTTCTGATCCTATTCGCCGATCAGCGTGATCTGCCAGCATGACCAATAGCTGAAAAAGGTGTCAAGGCCAGCCCCGAGGCGGTCGTCGAGTTTTGCATCGATTATTTCATCGAATACCTGACCCACCACCTAATCTGACCCGGGTTGCCGAAGGCCAGGGCTTTCCCCTGTGCAGCAGCCCCCATCGCACCTGAAGCGGCAAATGTCCCGGTGCATGTAGGCCGGAGAGAGTGTATTCAGGCCACCGTATCCTCAGTGACCGTCTGAGCCGTCTCACGATGCAAGGGGTAAGGGCCGGCGAGACGGGATGGTGTGTTCTGGGACGCGCTCAAAACGCGGATATTCGCATTGCGGGTCAGAACACCGCCATCAAATGTTTGACGGGCGATTATTATTAAGCCGGTGCGTTAATAATGAAGGATTTTGAACAAATGATGGATCGGATCTTGCGCATACGTCGAATCAATATAGCGATTCTGTTGGTATTGATGGCCTGGCTGTCGGCCAGCGCCTTGGCCGGTGCCTCCGATGCGAAACAAGCCGAACCAAAGCGGATTTTGGTCATTTTTTCTTACCATTATGGTTTACCCTGGGAAAAACGCATAGACGACAGCCTGCGCGCCACGCTCGCATCAAAATTGACCGCGCCCTTCGAATTGAGCGTTGAACACGCGGACCGGGTTCGGTACCCGAGCGAAGCCTACCTGAATAAATTTATTGATATGCTCCGGCACAAATACACACATCCGAAAATTGACGTGGTGATTGCTGTCGATGAAGAAGCCACCGGCATTTTTCTGAAGCATGGTGACGAGCTTTTCCCGGGAACTCCGGTTGTGTTTCTCACCTCTGAGCGAAAAACCTTGCAGCGCGATTTTCTGAAGCCCAATATGATATCGCTTTTATGGGATGCGGATATCCAAGGCAACGTGGATCTCATTGAAGAATTACTCCCCAAAACCCGTCATTTTTTTATCCTCACGGGTTCCTCAATTAGTGACCGCGCCGCAAAGAAATTAGTGCGCAAGGAATTGAGCGGTTATACAAATCGGCTTAGCATTGATTACTTGCCGGAGATGACCCAGAAGGACCTTATGGAAAAGGTTGAACGCTTGCCGGAAAACTCGGTTCTCTTATACGTGGTTTTCAGCCGGGATTCCGAGGGGAAAAACTTTGTTCCTCGCGAAATATTATCCAACATTTCCCGAAAAGCCAATATGCCCACATTCGGCATTTTAGACACCTATCTGGGTTACGGAATCGTCGGCGGTAGTCTGCTCAGCGCAGAGAGTCAGGGTAGAAGATGTGGGGAAATTTGCCTTCGTCTAATTGGCGGCGAATCCCCGGAGAATTTTGTCCCGGAGCAAATTGCCAATGTTCTGATGTTCGATGAGCGTCAACTCAAGCGCTGGAAAATCCCGGAGGATCGGCTGCCCCCGGGCAGCATCGTTCGGTTTGCAACCGTATCGTTTTGGGACCTCTACCGCTGGTATATCCTTGCCGCAGTTGTGCTGATAATGCTTGAAAGCGGGCTGATCGCTATTCTGTTGAGACAGCAAACGCTGCGTCGCCGGGTTCAGACCGATCTTACACAGCGATTGCGTTTTGAGGAGATGCTGTCCACGCTTTCGGCGCATTTTGTAAACCTGCCCCCGGACCGGGTGGAATCGCAGATAGCGAACGAGTTGAAAATGGTCGCTGAATTCCTCGAGGTGGATCGGGCGACGATCTTTTACCTTTCAGAAGTCGATCGAAAGCTGCGGTCGGTCCTAAGCTATACCAATACCGAGGCGGGTGTTGCCGCGGCATCATCGCAGGTCGAATTCGACCAGCTCCCGTGGATCATACAAAAAACCATCGATGGTGAAAAGATCATTCTTGCCGATACTGACCACCTGCCGGCGGGAGCAGAGGCGGAGAAAAACTACTTTCATTCTCATGGTCTGCGTTCGGTCGTCGTGATTCCCCTAAAGGCGGGGCAATCGACGTTGGGGATGTTGTCTCTGGCGATGCTGCGAAGCCGGAGAGAATGGCCGGCAGATCTGATTCGGCAACTCGAGATGGTTGCCGATGTTTTTGCCAATGCGCTGATGCGCTGGAAGCACGAAGAAAGTCTACTGCAGGCGGAGAAGAAATATCGAACGGTCGCCGATTTTACCTATGACTGGGAGTTCTGGGTGAAGGTTGACCATACGATGGAATACGTCTCCCCATCCTGTGAGCGCGTCAGTGGCTACACGGTCCAGGAATTCAAGGACGACCCGTCGCTGTTCAAAGCGATCATTGTTCCGGAGGACCGTGATTTAATAGACTGTCATTATCGTGATTCGCAAAGGGCGCTAAAGCCGTCCACGATTCAATTTCGTATTCTTAGACGGGATGGACAGATCCGCTGGATTGAGCACAGCTGCCAACCAGTGACAGACGATGAGGGCAATATGGTGGGGTTTCGCGCCAGCAACCGCGATGTTACCTTCCGTAAACTGGCTGAGATCGATCTTCGCAATGCCTACACGGAGATTTCGGAGCTGAAAGCTCAACTGGAAGCTGAAACCGCCTACCTGCAGGATGAAATCAAATTAGAACTCAACTTCGGCTCGATTATCGGCAACAGCGATGCACTCAAATACGCTCTTTTCAAAGTGGAACAGGTGACAATGTCCGACTCCGCCGTGCTGATCACGGGGGAGACCGGCACCGGCAAGGAATTGATCGCCCGGGCCGTGCACAACGCCAGCAGGTATAAAAACCGCCCTCTGGTTAAGGTCGATTGCGCCGCGCTGCCGGCCAATTTGATTGAAAGCGAGCTTTTCGGTTACGAAAAGGGGGCCTTTTCCGGAGCCGACGCCCGGCGCATCGGCCGGTTCGAACTGGCCGACGGCACCTCTCTTTTTCTGGACGAGATCGGCGAACTGCCCTTGGAACTGCAGAGCAAGCTGCTTCGAGTATTGCAGGATGGTGAGTTTGAACGCCTGGGCAGCAATAAAACCATCCGTGTCAAGGTGCGCATCATCGCTGCCACCAACCGTCCAATTCAAGCCGAAGTCCGCGCGGGGCGCTTCCGTGAAGACCTCTGGTATCGGCTCAATGTCTTTCCGATTACGGTTCCACCCCTGCGGGATCGCGTTGATGACATTCTGCCGCTGGCCAAATTCTTCATGGAAAAAATGTCCCGGCGCATGGGCAAATCCCTCAAAGATATACCGATGTCGGTCATTAAAAGCCTGCAAGCATATCCTTGGCCCGGAAATGTCCGGGAATTGGAGCATGTCATTGAGCGTGGGGTCATCAACAGCTCCGGCACCAAGCTGCGCCTGATGGATGATTTGAGCGCGCCCGTTAATAAAGATCAGCCGAAAAACTTCAAAACCCTGGTTGACAACGAACGGGACCATATCACGTCTATTCTTGCGGAAACCCAATGGCGCGTCGATGGACCCAAAGGAGCCGCCGTGATTCTGGATATGCGTCCTTCCACCCTCCGCTCACGCATGTCAAAGCTGGGGATTAAAAAACCGTAAATAGCGACACACGTCTGCAAGAATCCTACGGAGCGTTTGCGATTGGAGATCCCATTCCCTGGCACGGAGAACGACGAGGGGGCGGCCGCTTGCAGTCTTCATGATTGAGCGGCCCCTCGCAATTCCCAAAACGTATCGTGATCAGCCTTTGCAACCCACCCAAATGGATGCCCATGTCAGTTGACTCACAGCGGCGATCAGCCCGCCATTGAGTACCCCGTTTTCCGCCACCACCTTTGAAAGAAAGACCGGAAATAATTTGGACGGGAAGCCGCTTTGCCCGCGCATGAATTCGATGGGTGGGTGAAGCCCCCGGCCCTGCTGTTTTCCGCGATATTTTGCGTTTCCTCGATATATCGCGGAAATCAGACCCTGCACGAAATTGCCGCAACTTGACCCCAAAATCTGTTTTTTATAATTAATTCAATACAAAAAACCGTAAGGATTAACATTTCAGAGTTGGCATTAATCGTGGAGTATCTCCGTGATATCCAGCCGGAATTATGGTTTCAGATTATTCGCATTCATTAAGGGTACCTAAAAAGCACCGTTATGTTCCTCTTCCTTGCCAATTTAAAAGTGGCCGCTGAAAACCGCAAAGAGTTTTCTCAAACCATGGATGCCATTGTGAATCAGATACGATCCCAAACCGAGTGTGTGAAGGCCACCCTCTGCCAGGACATCGAGGATGAGACATCGTTTATCCTGCTGACGGAATGGACCGCGCGCAAAGATCTGGAAAACTACATTCGGTCCGATCGCTTCGGCGTTCTGCTGGGGGCTGGCTGTCTATTGGAGCACCCACTTTCCATGGAGATCCTTCCATTTCCGAACGTGGCCGGCACGGAAGCGGTTCTGGCCATGCGGCGTTAGATGGCGGAGATTGGATGGCAATGACCGCGTCGTTTTGGCCGTGATGGCACTGACGTTGGTGGGAGGGATCTTGGCCGGATGTCAAACCCTCGGTCAAACGGATATCGGAAAGCCGCCCAACCTATTTTAAATGATATAACGTGTGCGAAAGGATTGTTATTAAAATGAGAAGGCTCCCGAATGGATTTAAGGTGATCGATTTGCCTTTGGTGGCGCTGGTGTTGGTGGGTATGATCGTGAGCGGGTGTCAGACGCTCGGTCAAGTGGATATCGGTAAGCAGGTGCCCCCCGGCAACAGCGTAGCCATTCAAAGCGGCGGGCCATATGCACAAACCTTTCAGACCAACGATATGACCGTAAGCTACCAATTCGAGACCGCTGGCAATCAATTAAAAGTATGGGGCCGGACCAAAATAAATCATGAAAGCATCGATGTGCTGACTTTTCATCTGTTTTTTCTGGATGGCCAGAGCACCGTGATCGCCAAACAGAATTTTTTCTCTTTTCTCGATCACAGTGATTTTATCGAATTTAAGTCCAGCGATCGCCAGTTCCACCGGGATTTTAAGGTCCCCCCGGGAAGCAAGGCTTTTGCGATAGGCTATGATGGGAATACGGAGCGTACCGCGGATCAGGCTGAAATTGATTTTTCGTATTATCCCTTTGGGCAGTAGAAGGTACCATCGGGCTCAGCATTTTAAGCAACGTCTCCGGCGCGGATAACGTGGAACTAAACCGATGTACGCAGACATTGAAAAGGAGGGAAAAAATTGAACAAATCGACGACTAAAACTGTTTCTTTATGGATGGTGGTGTTCGCCCTGGCGCTGGTCTTGACAGCCAGCCAGGCAATTGCCGCCGACAAAAAACCCAACATCCTATTTATTATGGGCGATGACATCGGCATCATGAACGTGGGTGCCTACCATCAGGGGCTCATGGTTGGGGAGACGCCCAACATCGATCGCATCGGGAAGGAAGGCGCGAGATTTATGACCTATTATGCCGAGCAGAGCTGCACGGCCGGGCGCACCGCCTTCTTTACCGGCATGCATCCCTTGCGGGCGGGCATGGTCATGCCGCAGCTGCCGGGTGCCACCAGTTCGCTGTTGCCGGGCACGCCGGCACTCGCCAAGTTCCTGCTGGATCTCGGCTACAACACCGGCGAGTTCGGCAAGAACCACTTGGGCGACCATTCGGCATCGCTGCCAACGGCACACGGCTTCCAGGAGTTCTGGGGCTACCTGTATCACCTCGACGCCATGCAGGGGGTGAGCTTCCCGGATATCAACAGCACCTCGACCGATCAAGCCGTTGTACCAGCCTGTAAGAATACCCCGGTCAAGGGTCTCGCAGAGGTTCCCGGTGCCATCGATCCGAAAGACGGGCTCTGCATGACCCCGCCACGGCCGGTTCTTCATTGTACGTCCTCGGACGGCACGGAAAAGAATCAGAGCTGCAAGGACGAAGGACCGCTGACGCTGGAACGTTCCAAGACCGTGGACGAGGAGATCTCCGCCCAGGTCATCGACTTCCTCGACCGCAACGACCCCGAAAAAACCGGCAAGCCGTTCTTCGTCTGGTATAACCCGGCGCGCATGCACGTCACCACCATGCTCTCGGACAAGTACCTGGACATGCTGGGCGAGAAAGGCGGCAAGGACTGGGGCCTCAACGAAGCCGGCATGAAGCAGATGGATGACAACATCGGCTACGTCCTGAAGAAGCTGGAGGATATGGGTGAGCTCGACAACACCATCGTCGTCTTTACCACCGACAATGGCGCTGAGACGATCACCTACCCGGACGGCGGTATTACGCCCTTCAGAGGCGGCAAGCTCACCACCTGGGAAGGCGGTATGCGGGCGCCGATGCTCGTGCGCTGGCCGGGGCACGTCAAGGCTGGCTCTCATCCGGACCAGATCTTCTCGTCACTGGACTGGGTGCCCACCCTCGTCAACATCGCCGGCGGGCCTTCGGGTGATGGCCTGAAGAAGCAGATTGAGGCCGGCAAGTACCCAGGCATCGTCAAGACGACACTCGATGGCGTTGATCAGCGGGACTATCTCGAAGGCAAATCGGATTCGGCACGCGATACGTTCTTCTACTACACCGGTGCAAAACCTTCGGCGGTGCGGTACAAGAACTGGAAGTTCTACTACACGATGGTTTCTTCCATTGCGACGGAGGCGTTCGGCCCCCCAGAGACCTATCACTGGACCTATGTCAGCAACCTCAAGCGTGATCCCTTCGAGAGGTCGGTCGCGACGGTTGATGGTACCCTCCTGGCCTACGGCGGCGCACTGGCCGCGCCGAGCACGGCCTATATCTATGACTGGAACCTGCTGCCCATCGGGCAACTGCTGTGGATGAAGGAACTCGAGACCTATCGGGAATTCCCCTCGCTGCAGATGCCGGCGAGCTACAACCTGGATCAGGTGATCGAGGCGATGCAGTCTGCTAAACACGTCAGCCACGCGGGTGAGTAACTAAGTGAAGGCAGTATGATGTGACAAAGAAGTGGGTGCCCCGCAAAAGGGGTGCCCACTTCAACCCACAGGACAACAAGAATGGGGACTCGATGCGAAATGTAAAACGTGTTTTCGTAGTCCTGTTTGTTTTATTGGTTGCGGTATCAACGGCAGCGGCCGATACCGATGCGCTCCCGTCCTGGAACGACGGGCCGGCAAAGTCGGCGATCATCGAGTTTGTGCAAACGGCCACTGACAAGGCAAGCATGAAGTTCGTGCCGCCGCCGGAGCGCATCGCGGTCTTCGATAATGACGGCACGCTGTGGGCTTCACACCCCATATATGTCCAACTCGCGTTCGCACTTGATCGTGTGAAGGCGCTGGCACCGCAGCATCCCGAATGGAAAAACAAACAGCCTTTCAAAGCTGTGCTCTAAGGAGATCTTAAAACGGTCATGGCGGGCGGCGAGCACGGGCTGCTCGAAATTATCATGGCCACCCATGCCGGTATGACAACCGACGCGTTCTCGCAAATCGTACTGGACTGGCTGGCCACGGCCAAACACCCCACGACCGGCCGGCTATACAGGGAGATGGTCTATCAACCAATGCTTGAGTTGCTGGCCTATCTGCGTGGGAAACACAAGCGTATCATTTATGAACACCATGGCCAAAGACTATCGGTGGCCATAACCACAAGTAGCGGGAAAGCACCGGTAGCAGGCAGTATCCTTTGTCAATGGCGGGTTTCAATACGTCGAAGTCAATCGCAAACAAAAACTGTACTAGGAGGAAAAAATGAAAAGAATTCTTATCAGCGTCTTGGTGGTGGGTCTTGTTTTGACAATGGCATCCTGCGCCATGCAACAGAAAAAGGTCGAAAAAGAGATGAAGCAACCCATCAATTGCGCCACGGCGGAAGGCGACTTGCGCGCCCTTAAAAGCGAAAAAGCGCATGTGGCCGAACAAATCGCCGAGGGTGTAACTGCCATTATTCCGATAGGGCTCGTGGTGGGTGTGGTCACCTGGACGGAAGGCACCAAGTATGAAGTGGCCACCGGCGAGTACAACAAGATGATCGACAAGCGCATGGCTGAAATCAAGGAGCAGTGCGGGGTCGAATAGTATCGATTGTCCTTAGGGAGCGATATCTGAAGAACCTTGGCAAACACCCGGATTGTGGAGTTGGCCATGACGCCAAGTGCCAAGCCGCGACCTTCAAAATAGATCGAGGTGATGTCGAAAAAGACGAGATCCAGCTTGCTGAACAAGCTGCGGTTTTTCGCAAAGAACATTTCCTCGATTTTGTCTTGTGAAGTTGTGCTATTGGCAAGTAACCTCAGATTTCTATAGACTTTAAATATTTGATTCAAAACCAATAAACCATTCTCGCCGAAAGTGGCAGGGAATCAGACCCTCGTTGATTAAACCTGGGGAGAAAGCTACAAAGGAGGAAAAGATGGAACACAGAACGCAAGCAGCAGAAATCGTATTTGCTGCCATAGTCCTCGCTTTGGCATTCATCGTCAGCCCGACGTTTGCGGCCGACAAACCCAACATCATCCTGATCCTGTCCGATGACTTCGGCTACGGAGACTCGGCTCCCTACGGCGGGGGTCCGGGACGCGGTATGCCCACGCCCGCTCTTGAACGCCTGGCGAATGAAGGAATGACCTTCTTCTCCAACTATGCCCAGCCAAGCTGCACCCCGGGCCGCGCCGCCGTGCAAACCGGCCGCATCCCCAACCGCAGCGGCATGACCACCGTGGCTTTCCAGGGCCAGGGGGGCGGGCTGCCAGCAGCGGAGTGGACCCTGGCATCGGTGCTGAAGCAGGGTGGATACCAGACGTTCTTCACCGGCAAGTGGCACTTGGGCGAGGCGGATTACGCGATGCCCACCGCCCAAGGCTATGACGAGATGAAATACGTCGGCCTTTACCACCTTAACGCTTACACCTATGGCGACCCGACCTGGTTCCCCGACATGAGCCCGGAGCTGCGGGAGATGTTCAACCGAGTGACCAAGGGCGCTTTGTCAGGCAAAGCAGGCGAGAAACCGATTGAGGAATTCAAGATCAACGGTCAATACGTGAACACGCCTGAGAAGGGGGTGGTCGGGATTCCTTTCTTTGACGAGTATGTCGAGAAGGCGTCGATCGAGTATCTCGACAAGGCAGCCAAGTCCGGCAAGCCGTTCTTCATGAGCATCAACTTCATGAAGGTGCACCAGCCGAACATGCCGCACCCCGACTTCATCCACAAATCACTGTCCAAGAGTAAATATGCGGACTCGATTGTGGAGAACGACACGAGGATTGGCAGGGTAGTGGACAAGGTCCGTGCGCTCGGTCTCAACAAGAACACCTACGTGTTCTGGACAACCGACAACGGCGCATGGCAGGACGTTTACCCCGACGCCGGATACACGCCGTTCCGTGGCACCAAGGGGACCGTGCGCGAGGGCGGCAACCGCGTCCCGGCCATCGCTTGGGGTCCGAAGATCAAGGCAGGGGTGAGGAACTACGATATCGTCGGCGGGTTGGATTACATGGCCACCTTCGCAAAGCTTGCCGGTGTGAACCTGCCGGAGAAGGACCGCGAGGGCCAGCCGATCATTTTTGACAGCTACGACATGTCGCCGGTCCTGTTCGGCACGGGCAAGTCTGAGCGCACGGGCTGGTTCTATTTCACCGAGAATGAACTTACCCCCGGCGCGGCTCGCGTGGGCAACTACAAAGCCGTGTTTAACCTGCGCGGCGATGATGGCCAGCCGACTGGCGGGCTCGCCGTGGACACGAACCTCGGCTGGAAGGGTGCCGAGAAATATGTCGCCATCGTGCCGCAGGTCT
>Ga0272444_10005051_pt1 | contig 11467 bp, 9 predicted proteins | sample SSMForm13_FD_201033 | JGI IMG/M metagenome (GOLD analysis project Ga0272444, IMG submission 201033) | Marine sediment archaeal communities from Little Sippewissett salt marsh, Falmouth, MA, United States - SSM-Form-13 | ecosystem: Environmental > Aquatic > Marine > Wetlands > Sediment ... | reverse complement strand
CTCTACCGCCGCCGCAGCAAGGAGATCGCCTACGTATGAGGCGCACCCACCCCGTCATCGCCGCCCTGGCCCTGGTAACCATGGGGTTTCTCTACCTGCCGCTTTTGGGGGTCGCGGTTTTCTCGGTCAACTCGGCCCGCCGCGGGCTGGTCTGGAAGGGCTTCACCCTGGACTGGTACCTCAAGCTGTTCGAGAACGAGTGGATTCTGGCCGCGGCCTGGAACACCCTGGTGCTGGCGGTGGTCTCCACGGTGGCCGCCACCGTGCTGGGCACCGTGCTGGCCATCGGCATGGACCGTTTCCCGTGGTCCAAGCGCAGCGCCTCCGGCCTGGACATCCTGCTGCACATCCCGGTGGTGATCCCCGACATCATCCTGGCCGCCGCCCTGGTGGTGGCCTTCGGACTCCTGCGGCTGGTGTCATCGGCCTTCGAGCCGGGACTTTTCAACATGATCATCGGCCACATCACCTTCCAGATCGCCTTCGTGGCACTGGTGGTCCGCAGCCGCCTGGTGGCCATCGGCCGGGAGGTCGAGGAGGCCGCCCGCGACCTCTTCGCCGACAACTGGTACCTGCTGCGGCGGGTCATGCTGCCGCTTTTGCTGCCGGGCATCATCGCCGGCGGGATGCTGGCCTTCACGCTCTCGCTGGACGATTTCGTCATCAGTTTTTTCACCGCCGGACCGGAGTCCCAGACCCTGCCGCTCTACATCTTCGCGGCCGTGCGGCGCGGGGTCACCCCCCAGATCCACGCGCTCTCGACCCTGGTCCTGCTGATCACCATCATCCTGGTGGTCGCCACCGAACGGCTGACCCGCAAAGGGTAGAGCCGAGATCCCGGCAGGCGGCTTTCGCGGCGGCGAAAGCCCTGCCCCACAAGTAAGGAGAAAAGACATGCGCAGACTGACGATTGTGACGGTGTTGCTGCTTGTGTTGGTCGGCCCGATGGCATCGGCCGGGCTGGCGGCGGAGGAGTTGCGGATCTTCATCTGGTCGGAGTACATGGACGAGGAGCAGATGCCGGCGGATTTCGAGAAGGCCACCGGCATACGGGTGCGGCTGGACATCTACGAGAACAACGAGGAAATGGTGGCCAAGCTGCTGGCCGGGGGCGTCAACCAATACGACATCATCGTGCCCTCGGACTATATCATGCCGGTTTTGATCAGTCAGCAGCTGATCCAGCCCCTGGACCACGCCAAGATCCCCAACCTGAAAAACCTCAAGCCCATCTTCCGCAACACCAGCTACGATCCCGGCAACAAATGGTCCGTTGCCTGGCAGTGGGGCACGGTGGGGCTGATGTACCGCAAGGACAAGGTCAACCCCGAGGACCTGCAGTCGTGGTCGATTCTGCTGGACCCCGCCAAACATCCCGGCCCCTTCTGGCTGATCGACTCGGTGCGTGAAATGATGGGGATCCCGCTGCTCTACCTGGGCTACGATTTCAACAGCGTCGACCCCAAGGAGGTCAAGGAGGCCGCGGACCTTCTGGTCGCCACCAAAAAGTCCAAGAACTGCCTGGGCTTCAAGCCGGGCGTGGGCGGCAAGAACGACGTGGTCGCCGGCACCGCCGTGGCCGCCATCGTCTACAACGGCGACGCCATCCAGTCGGTTTCGGAAGACCCGGAAACGCTGGGCTTCACCATTCCCAAGGAGGGCAGCGAGATCTGGTACGATTCCATGTGCATCCCGGCCAAGGCGCCCAACGCCGACGCCGCCCACAAGTGGATCAATTGGATCCTGGAGCCCGAGATCGGTGCGGAGCTCTCCAACTACAACCAGTACGCCACCCCCAACGAGGCCGCCATGCCGTTCATCACCCCCGAAGACCTTAAAAACCCGGGGATCTACCCCACACCCGAAATCATGGCGACCCTGCATTTCACCAAAGACCTGGGCAAGGACACCCGGCTGATCGACGAGGCCTGGACCCGGGTCAAATCGCACTGAGGCGTGCGCCGTGCGCGCCCATGAACGCAAGCCCTCACTTGTTGAGCGGTTTTGAAAGGAGCACGTGGCATGAACATCCTACTGTTAGGCGGAGGTGCAGTCGGTGAGGCTTACGGTGTGTTGGTGACCGAAGCTGATCCTGGCAGTGAACAGGTCCAAAAACTCGTGGTCGCCGACTACAGCCTCGAGCGCGCCCGGGAAGTGGCGGCCCGGCTGGGGGGCGGCGACCGTTTTCCCGCCATCCAGGTGGACGCCGGCAACCAGGCGCAGGTGGAGGCGGCCGTCCGGACCCACGGCATCGACCTGCTGATCAACGGCTGCCCCCAGAACTTCAACGAAACCATTTTTGACGGCGCCTTCGCTGCCGGCTGCCATTACCTGGACATGGCCATGACGCTCTCGCAGAAGCACCCCACCGAGCCCCACGCCAAGGTGGGGGCGCTGCTGGGCGACTACCAGTTCCGCCAGCACGCCCGCTGGGAGGAAAAGGGGCTGCTGGCGCTGCTGGGGATGGGCATCGACCCCGGGGTCAGCGAGGTCTTCGCGCGCTATGCCGAAAATGCCCTCTTCGATGAGATCGACGCCATCGGCATCCGCGACGGCTCCAACATGACGGTCAAAAAATACCGCTACGCCACCCAGTTTTCGGTTTGGAGCGTGATCGAAGAGTGCCTCAACCCACCCGTCTTCTGGGAGCAGGAGCGGGGCTACTACACCGCCAAACCCATGAGCGCGCCGGAGGTGTTCGATTTTCCCGACGGCATCGGCCCCATCGAGCTGGTGGCCATCGAGCACGAAGAGGTCGTCAACCTGCCCCGCTGGATCAACAAGGGGCTCAAAAAGGTGGATTTCAAGATCAGCCTGGGCGAGGACATGATGAACGCCCTGCGCCAGCTGGAGGTGATGGGTCTGGCCTCGGCCGAGACCATCGACGTCAAGGGGGTCAAGGTGGCCCCGCGGGACGTGGTGGAGGCCTGCATGCCCGACCCGGCCAAGGTCGGCCCGCTGATGAAAGGCAAGATCTGCGTCGGCACCCTGGTCACGGGGCGCAAGGACGGCCGGCCGCGCGAGGTTTACCTCTACCAGGTGGCCGACAACCAGGAATGCATGCGCCGCTGGAACTGCCAGGCGGTGGCCGCCCAGACCGCGGTGGGCCCGTCCATCGCCACCGAGCTGCTGGCCCGGGGCATTTGGCAGGGCAAAGGGGTCCTGCCGCCGGAGGCCTTCGCGCCCGAGCCGTTTCTGGAGCGCATGGCGGCCTACGGCTTCCCCTACAAGATCCGCGACAGCTGGGCGGGGTGAGCGGGTTCTCACGTGTCGGGCCCTGATAACCCGGTGCAGGCGCTCGGCAGGGAAACCGGCCGAGCGGTGCCGGGGTGCCACAACCGGGCGCCCCGGCCTGCAGGCTTAAAAAGCGGACCCGGTCAGCCGGTGGCCGCCGCCGAAGCCAGGGCGGCCTCGATTTCCGCGGCCCACGGCAGCGTCTCCTGCCGCGCCGCGCGCGCCTCGAGAATCAGGCGCAGGTTGCGGGCGGTGGTCTCCGGCTCCCAAGTCTCGCGCACCGCGGCCAGCGCCTCCCCGGCGGCAGCCGTGGCGGCGCTTTCATCCCCCGCCAGAACCGCCAGCTCCAGGCGCGAGGCAAAATCCCAGTAATCCGGGCTGCCGGCGGCGATGCGCCGCTCCACGGCATATTCGACCACCGGCAGGAGCTTCTCGCGGCGGGGGTCGGGCGGGGTCTTGACCGTCATCAGGGTCACCGCGTTGATGCCCGGGTAGGCGTCGCGCCAGTCGCTTTCAAAACCGCGCAGGTAGGCCTCGATGGCCTTATCCAGCAGGCCGCGGGCCAGCAACGCTCCCCCCGCCTTGAGGGCCGCCTCCCAGCGGTCCTTGTAGACCCGCCCTAAAATGCCGTAGGTTTCACTGCTGGGACCGCGGCGCGCGATGAGCGCCAGCAGCACCTGTTCGGCGCGCTCGCCCTCTCCGGCGCGGTTGAGCGCCAGGGCGAGCTGCTCCTGCACCAGGACCGTGTCGCGCAGGTGGCGCGGCATGCGCCCCGCCAGGGCGATCATCTCGGACCAGGCCTTGACCGCGCGGTAGGAAAGAAAAAGATCCACCAGCACGCCGGCTTCCTGGTCCTCGAAAGCCCCCAGACCGTGGCTCCCCTCCCGACCAAGCTCCTTTTCGACGGCGGCCACCGCCGCCGCTCCCTCCTTGCGGGCCGCCGCCAGGCGCGCTTTGATCCCGGCGCAGTAGCGCACCCGGTCGCGGAACACATCCGTCCGGTCGGAGGAGATCTCCGGGTAGCCATCCACCAGCTGAAAAATCGGGCTGTCGGTCAGCGGGTGGTCGGCCGCGCTCTGACGGGCGGCCTGAAGGCGCGCCGCCAGGGCGGCCTTGTCGTTTTCGAGATCCGCCGGCAGACCGTCGCCCGACAGCCGGTAGGGCAGCGCCCGCAGGTCCGCCACGTCAAAGGGCAGCCGGGCGCCGTCGGCCGCAAAAAGGGCCACCGTGGCCCAGGGGCGCACGGCATGCCGCACGCCCAGCTCGTAGAAGACGTTGGCGTTGGCCGTGGTGAGGTCCGCCACGGCGAAGGGGCACAGCAGCAGACGCTCGAACATGGGCTTCTGGATGATCCCGCCGGCGACCTCCTCATCGGCGCGGATGGGCTCCAGCCCGGCCGCCGTCACCGCCGGGGCGATGAGCTGGGCGTAAACCGCGTCGAAGTCCACCAGCGCGCCGGCGGTGGTGGGTTTTTTACCGAAGGGCATCAGCACAAAACATAGCGGCAGGCTCATGGGGTCCTCTCTTTCCGCTCCAGTAGGCGGTCCAGCCGGCCGCGCGCCAGGAACATGCGGTCAAAATGCTTCAAGTGAATCCAGGCGGCAAAAGAGCCCAGCAGCGCGATCAGCACGTTGCGGCCGATCCCGCGCAGGGCCTTGCCGGCCGAAAACCACTTCAAGGCGGGCACCAGGAAGGCGCCGGCCGCCAGCAGCAGCACCACGAAGGCGCTGCCGACGGTCACGGCGGGGGGCACCAGCGGCTTTTCCCAATTAAGCGCGATCAGGGCCAGCGCCAGGACCACGGCCACGGCCAGCAGCAGCCAGCCTTGCATTTTCAGCCGCGGGTGCAGCTTCCAGATCTTGAATGCCTTGGATGCCCCCACCGACAGCTGCAACTCAAGGTCGCCGCGCGCGGCCCCCTGCTCCGGCGCCGGCCCCATGAGCCCCTCCAACTCCAGGAAAGGCCAGGCCTCGCGCCCCGCATGGACAGTGAAATCGCCCCAGGTGCCGGGCTCGGCGCGTGCCTCGTGGCGTGCCTGCAACTCGCGGACCTCCTGGGCGGCCATCAGGTAGCCGCTGCACATCAGGGCGCAGGCCTCGACCTCCGAGAAGGTGTCCAGATCCGTCCGGATGGCGGCGATCTTGGCCTGCAGGGCGGGCGCCACCCCGTAGGGCAGGCCTGGTGCCGGCGTGGGTTCCGGGGTGGGGTCCTGGCAGGCGATCCAGTCCTGGGGGCGAACCGGCAGGTCCTTTTTCAGGTGAATGAAGAAAAGGCCCTGCAGCGCCCGACTGTCCAGGCGGGCCTGAAGGTCCTGGTACTGGGCCTCGCGCACGCGGTCCATGAGAATCGAATTGGACCGCAGGATGACCGCGGGGGCGCTGTCCTTGGGTTTGTCCAAATCGTCCATCTGGCCGCTGGCATCGCTGCACAGCACCACCGAGCAGCCCTCGTCCAGCAGCCCCTGGACCCCCTGGTTGTCGTGGACCCCGCCGTCCACCAGGCGCACCACCCTGTCGGGGTAGAGGTTTTCCAGCGCCAACGGTTCGAAAAGCCCGGGCACGCAGGCCGAGGCCGCCACCGCATAGCCCAGCCGGTAGCGCCTGAGCGCCTCGCTGGGCGCCTGGCGGTACCAGAGGCGGCGGTAGCGGGCGTTCTTGTCCACCTCCGCGCCCAGCAGCCCAGGCGGCTCCCCCAGCAGGGTGGCGGTGAAGCGCCAGTTGTGGCCGCTGTTGAGGGCGGTGGCGTTCAGCAGCAGAACCGGCACCTTGGCCCGCCGGCGCCAGTTGGAAAAGCCGGGGTGGAAATCAGGCTCGCCCGGCGGCCGGATGAGAAGCTCGTCCATGTAACGCGGGCTGCCCGCCAGATGACCGTCGGCGACCTTGGCGTAAATGCGTTCTTCATAAAGCTCGCCCAGGCGGTGGGAGCGGCTGTAGGATTTGGAGAAGATCATGGCGACGTTCTTCCTGAAATCCCCCACGGCCTGCATACGGATGTTGCCCTGGATGGCGTCCAGAAAATCGCGCTGCAGGCGCCGCACCAGTTCGATGTAGTCCTCCCGGGTGATCTCGCCGTCGGCCTTGGTTTCCAGCAGGTGCTTGACCTCCAGGTAGTACTGGGCGCCAACGATGCTGCCGCCGGAGACCGTCGAAAGCACCTCCACGCTGCGCAGCACGTCCATCTCCGCCAAGCGCGCCAGCACCCCCAGGTGGTATAGGGAGGCGCGAAACCCGCCCCCCGAAAGGGCCAGCCCCACCTTGCCGCGGTAGCAGGAAAGGGCGGGGCCGGCATCTTCACCCAGGAGCCGGCGCAGGGCCTGCCAGGGGGCCGGCCACCCCGCCGGGTCGCTGGTCTCCGGCGGCGGCTCTTGGCCCAGCAGCCGGGCGATGGCCACCAGCTGGCGGGCCGTGGTCTGGCGCTCCCACTCGGCTGTCTCCAGGGCCTTGGACTTGGCCAGCCACTCGCCGGCCTGGTCATACTCACCCAGGCCGAAATAAGCCTCGGCCAGGGTCACCAGCAGCCAGTAGTTCTGGCCGAGGGCGGGGTCTTCGGCCAGCCGGGCGCTCAAGTGGGCGATGATCGCACGGCGCAGGTCGTCGGCCTCGGCATTGAGCCTGTCGGCTTCCGGGGACGGGGTTTGACTGCGGTTGGCGGCCATTCGAACGCGCGAGGCCAAGAGCTGCAGAATGAAGACGGCGTTGATCCCGCCGTAGCCGCGGTCCTGTTCCGGGTTGCGCTCCCAGGCGGCGCGGTAGAAGTTCAGCGCCAGGTGGAGGTTGTCGATCTGGCCGTCATACTCCCACCAGCGCTTGTAGACGGCGCCCCCAAGGGCCAGGGTCTCGGCGTCCCGGGTGGCCGGGTCGCGCAGCCCGATTCGCTCCAACACGGCCAGAGCGTCGGCGAAGCGCTTGGCCGGAAACAGGTCCTGGTCCTTGTAGGTGCACAGGGCGAGCTGTTGCTGGAGCCAGAGATTGTCGGGAAAGACCGCGGCAGCCTCGGCGAGCAGTTTGCGGGCCAGGCCGAACTGGAATTTGGCCTTGAGGGCGGGGACCTTCCGGGTCACCCGCTCCAGGAGATCTTGCCGCTTGACGGTTTCGGATTCGCTGCTCATGGCACCCCCTTTGGCTGCAAACGCAGCCGGTTTGGGTCACGGTAAAAGACAGGCAAGGTTGTGAAATAATTTTTCCCCGAGGCCCTTAAGGTTTGCGGCGAAAAAACAGCGGCGGCGAGGGGCGCCGGCAAGACTGCCTCACCCGGGCGTGCGCGGCTGGGCTCAGCGCACTGGGCAAGCCAAAAAATCGGCATGAGGCGATCTTGTTACCCTGGGTACCGGAAAAACGCCGCCGCGGGGTCGCTCCCAGCAAACGCCTGGAGCGGCAGAATGCGCTTTTTTTATAAGTTGTTTTGAGGTTGGATAAAGCGCCTGACGAGTGGGGCCGCGTCAGGCTGATTTTAGAGGACGCTGTGGTGTGACGCTTTTATAAAACCATTTGGCCACACCCTTAAACGATCGTTACCGGAGATTAGATAATATAGATGCGCTCAGGGGCTTTGAAAAGACCTTTTTTTCGCCCCGCGCCCACCGGGAAAGCAGCCTGCAAAATACCGTTTGACATGGCCGCGGCTTTCTACTAAATTGGCTTACCCTTTCTTTTCTTCCCGGATACCCTGCCCCTTGGGTACCGGCCGCCGGGTGCCAGTCCACCATCCCAATTTCGCGGGCCCCTGCGAAGCGTGTGCCCGGCTGTGGTGACCATGTTCACGTGCTCTTTTCTCCTAAGGAAGCTCAAGGCCCTGGCGGTCCGCTGGCGCGCCAGATTGAAGTTTGGTTCCTCCCGCCCGGGCTGCGATGCGCCGCCGGACCCCGGCCGCTATCGGGAGCCCGCTCCCGAGAGAGCAACGGTTGCCTTTGCGATCCCCAACGCACCGCAGCCGACCCTGCCGGGCTTAAACAACAGCGGGTCGCACAGTCTGCAGCTCAAGGGCTTGGCACTCGGTCTGCAGATGGCGCCCGACGCGGCTTTCGACCCTCTGAGCCACTACCTCTTCGGACAGGGCAACTCGCCCGCCGAATTCGCCCGGCTGCCTCAGGTCATGAACCAAGACCGGGTCATTCTGGAGATCGGCTGCGGCAGCTGCGAGGTGGCCTGGCAGATCGCCCTCAAGAACCCCGACATCGGGGTGGTCGCCACCGACCTTTACCCCTGGGAGACCCCCGCCGAAGAGGGCTCCTTCTACCAGAAGGTGGCCGCGGCATGGCGTGCCGGCAGCCTGCCCGTTCAACAGGACACGCCCCCAAACCTCGTGATTCTCAGGGCTGAAAGCGAAATCCTGCGGCTTCTGCCCGAGGGCGCCATCGACACCCTGCTGCTGATCAACCCGGAGCCCCTGATGGGCAAGGCGTTCATCGACTTTCTGGTGGAAAACGACCTCCTGGGCAAGATCCGGCCGGGCCGCAAACAGATCGTCATCATCCCCTATTGCCGGGAGATGGGGGTTATGGCCTGCGGCGGCAACGAATTCCAGCATGCGGACGACTGGTCGCGTGGCTTGGACTACGTCATGGACGGACGGCTGCGCTTTAAGCGGGGGGATCGTCTGCAGTGGGGCGTCGATCTGCACCGCGCGTCCCCCTACTCGCGCAACTCCACCCAGGGCGGGGTCTTTATTTGCGGGGGCTGCCGGCATTGCGGCGGCGACCTCGATTTACCGGCCGCCCGGCAGCCGCTTTGCAGCCACTGTGCAGCGGCCGAACTACAAAAGCGTGCCTGTGGGGGCATGGCCAAAAAATAGGCCTTCGGCTGAAGATCGGCTGCGACCTGCTCCCCTCAACCGCCCACAGGACAGGCCAACTCGCAGGCCCGACAGTATTTGATGCACGTGATCGCATAGGTCATGCTGCTCATGTCCATGATGCGGTAGGGATTTTCCTGGTCCTTTTCGATCTGGCGAAGGCAGCGCCGCTGATCGTAGCTGCCGCGGGCGAACGCCTCCTGGGGACAGGCCTGCAGGCAGGGTGCGGGGCAGCCGGCGCAGGGGTCGAAAACCGGCCACTCGCCGTCTGGCAGGTCGACATCCAGCAGCAGGGCGCGCAGGCGCACCCGGGAACCAAAGCGGGGTGTAACCAGCAGGTTGTTGCGCCCGATGACCCCCAACCCCGCCACCACCGCGGCCTCCTTCAGGAAAATGCCCCCGTCTTCCACCCCGTAGGGCAGCCCATAAGCGGTAAGCGCCAACTCCTTTTTCAGCCATTGACACAGATCGCCCACCACCCGCCTCAACTCCCGGTTGCCCGGCGTCTTTCCAGAACGGCTGTCCCACCAGTCCAGGGAGGGCTCCCCGGCGGGATGGTGCAGCGCCAGGATGATTGCGGTCCTGGCCGTCTCCGGCCAGCGCAGGTCAACGGCCGTCCGGTGGGAGGGGGTGCGGCGGATGGACCGGATGGCTGCGCTGCCGGCCAGGGACGCCCCCAGGGAGAGGGCTTTGGCAAGAATCCGATTCGAGAGCTGTGAAGGGTCGTGCCGCTGCATCGCGTCAAGCCCCCAATTGGGCCCCCTGCCCTGGATCCCCCAACTTTCCTGAGCCATAGCCGAAGCCCGAAGCGCAATCGACTGGCAAGTGGCCGGGCCAAAAGGCCCAGCGGGGCCGCCCGAAAGCTGTGGGCCGGAGCGGAAATCCCAATTTTGAGATAATGATCATAATTTCCCTATCGCGCAAATACCCGACTGTCAACCCTTGGGCGTCCCGTTGCAGCACCGCGAGGCGCCGCCGAACAACAGTGGCGGGCAATGACCGGCCGCGACACCCGGGGAAGCTGAGCGAAACGGACAGCTCCCGCCCCAGGGTCTTTTTTGAGGGTTCCCGGCGGAGGAGCTGCTACATGATTTTTAAGCCCCCGCTACGGTCTTTCCCCACCCCCACAGGTTTTTTGATTGACGCAGGAATGCGCCGCCCGCCTGAAACGTGGGTCGCAAACCTCGAAAAAGAAGGGGATGGGTATTTTTGGAATGGAGGCGGCCAGAGGTGACCGGGAGCGGTCGGCCGGGAACAGGCGGTAATCGCACCCCCCTTACGGGAGGGAATGGGGCCGGTCGCAAGACGGTAGGCGCCCCTTGCCGGCAGGGCAGGCGGCCCGGCGCCGGCAAGCGGCCAGGTTGGGGTCAATGGGGCTCCGCAGCGGGAACGGGTAAGGGTTCGGATCCTCGGTTTTCTCACGCCACAGCCTCGCTGAGCGCTGCAATGCGCTTGCGGGCGGCCTTGATCACACGCGGATCGGAATCGTTTTCGGCCACCTTTTTCAGCAGCTCGACATTCTCCTCGCCTTCCACGGCGGTGATTCTCACATTGGGATCCGACCGCGCAATTTTGGGCAAGAAAAAATCGCTGAATTTCATCTCCTCACCCCCTTTCTGTATGGGATCAGACCCGGATCGCCGGCCAGTTGATTGGCGGCTAGGCCGTGATTTCGTTCAGACGTTGCAACGCCTTCTGCCGGACCTCGGGGTCGGGGTCGTCCCGGGCGATTCGGCTGACCAGTTCTGCACTCTGCATGTTTTCGATGGCGCGCATGCGCACCTCTGTGATGGTTTTCCCACCGGGCTCCAAATTGCCCCGCCACGCCTTGAAAAAGAAATAGCCGCCGCCCAGGATGAAGGCGACCGACACGCCGATCAGGATGAAGGCGCCCGGCGCCTGGATCTGAAGAAAAGGCCACTCCAGCACGCTGGCGGCAAGAAAAAAAAAACCGGTCAGTGCAATTGCAGAGGATATCAGTTCCGGGAATCGTTCTTTAATTGGCATGACAACACTCCTTAAGGCCCGCAGCAGATTGGGGAGCCGATCGCAGGCGACCGGCAGCCAGCGCTGCCGAAAGGCGATCGCTTCGATGACGTCGGCTGAACCGGAAGCGACCGGCCTCACAACCTCACTGCCGCCTCCCTCATGGGTGCCGAATGACAACAAATTACGGGGGCTTCAAGAAAATTTAAATGGGGCCAAGCATGTAGCCTGGGGCGTGCGGGGGGGTATTTTTACGGACCATGATCACGCGCGTAGCGTTTAACCCGTGGAAACGTGGCCAAGGGTCACAATAGGAGAAAGCGGGAGGACGGGGTTCTTGGCCGGCCGCCAAGCGGGCCTTGAGAAAGCGGCGACGGGCTGCCATTCGCCGTCTTCGGCTAAGCCATCCGGCCGGGGGTGGCCGGACGGCCCAAAGGCCTGGTGCCCTGTTTATTTG
>Ga0272444_10005050_pt1 | contig 11468 bp, 10 predicted proteins | sample SSMForm13_FD_201033 | JGI IMG/M metagenome (GOLD analysis project Ga0272444, IMG submission 201033) | Marine sediment archaeal communities from Little Sippewissett salt marsh, Falmouth, MA, United States - SSM-Form-13 | ecosystem: Environmental > Aquatic > Marine > Wetlands > Sediment ... | reverse complement strand
CCGGACTCGGCCGTTGCGGAACCGCCGATCCCGGCCAAATCCTAAGGCTCGCTCAGCATGCAAAAACACACCCGGGCCTTCGTTTTGACGGCATCCAGATGTATCTTGGACATCTGTACGGAGACGCCGCCCGGGACCCGCAAAGTTTTGAACGAATTAATCGATTATGGGAACCCGTATATGAAGCCCTGTGCACCGACGGCCTTGAGCCGGAAACCGTCTCGTCAGGATCCACGCCGTCCCTTGAAAACACCCACCGTACCCGCCATGTCACTGAAATCCGCGTGGGAGCCGCCGTTCTGAACGATTATTTTGTACTCAAGTTTGACCATTGCACCCAAAACGACTGTGCCGCCCGTGTGATGGCCACCGTTATTTCGGACGCGGTCCCGGGACGGGCCATCATCGATGCCGGTTCAAAAGCCCTTTCGGCAAAACAGTTGTTACGTCATGAGAACCTTGAGATGGGGTTTATTGTGGAATACCCGTATGCCGGGATAATCCGCCTGCACGAAGAGCACGGCTGGGTGGATGTAAGTCGTTGCAATCCAGCGCCAAAAATAGGGCAGCGGCTGAGTATTATCCCGGTAAACGTAAGCCTTTGCGTTAATCTGCACGATCATTTTTATCTGATCACCCCGGACGGCACCCTGCGAAAGGAGCGGGTTGATGCAAGGGGATGTCTTGTTTGAAATTACCATCTAAGGGTTCACGAAGAAATAAAATCATTTAACGGCGGAAAGGGATTTTATTATGCTTTGAAAATCTTAGCTGCTTGGTCGATATCTTCCGGGCAAAATACAAAAAGGCATTTTTCATCCGCTGACGAAACCGTTCCGTAAACATAGTTAATATTAATCCCTTCCTCTCCGAACTTATTTGCCACCGCAGCCAGTGAACCCGGTCTGTTGTCAAGTTCAAGGGTCATGACCGGCATGATATCAAAAATATAGTCATTTTTTGACAGCAGATTGATCGCTTTGTCGGTCTGGTCAACCAGCAGCCGAATCAGGGCAAAATCGGCAGAGTCTTTTCGCATTGAGTTATAGCTGGCAACGGAAGCAATGCGCTTTAATGATTTCCCCCTGGCTTCGAAAAGATTCTTCACGTAGCTCGATGCATCCTGTATGGTAAGCGCATCAATATTGATAGTTTCATTGGAAAACAGTGACGCCAGTCTCCCCAGCTCTCCGGGAACATTTTTGAGAAAAAGTGATATTTCCGTTCTAACCATATGTTACTCCGTCTTTAGAATTAAAAAGAATATTGAAGCTTAAATAAATTTTCATAAGCAAAATAGAAATTTAAGTCAATATCTATGATAATAAATAAGCGGAGTTTTGAAAAAAACATTTTGGCCGTGTTCCTGAATATGACTCAGCGCTCTGGAACCAACGACAATGAGCATGTCAATCTTACATTTCGAATTAAGGTTAGGATATTGTATAAACTGAAAAAATGTGATAAATATAGATCATGCTTAAGTTCGTACCGGCAGGACTCAGGGTTTAACCAAAGAGCTTAGGGGCTTTGCCTCAACTGGAATGCCGGAATACAGTAAAATTCGCATAACCGAAATGGGGGCTTAATGAATAAAATTAAATTATTCCTTGTTGCGCTGACGATTATCGTGTTGGCAACCCTCTCTTTTAAAAATATTTGTGGGGCCGCACAAGTTACGAAAATTAACGAAGCAAAAGGGCAGATTTTTATCGATGAAGGTAAGGATGCCGGATTTATATTTGGCGCCAAAGTGTGTTTTTTTTCAACTTCAAATAAAGAGCTTATCTGTGGCAAGGTTCTGAGAACTACAGATTCTTACGCTATTGTTAAAATAAAAAATAGAAGGGAAACAAAAAAAATTGAAATAGGGTCACAAGCAATGCTCCGTGTTGAAAAAGAAAGTGAAGAATAAAAGGTTCATTTGCAAACGATCCCTATGAAAAAAACAAGATAGTGTCCGTCCATAAATGAGGATTTTTGTTCAAGATCAAGGCATGCGAAAAAAATAACCACAGGCATATGGTTTGATATTCCGAGGATTATTTTTTGAGCATAACGCAGAGATTGGACAAAAAGACCATTTATTGATGGACACTATATAGAATTTCAGAGACGTTTAATGAACCCCTTTGAGCAACGCCTTGAGATGCCTGAAATAATGATCCGTATACTGCATATTCAATACCCAAAGATTATATAGTTTCTCATAAGGAATGGAATGGTTTTCAGCATATTCAACAGGATAAAGAAGTACCGGTATTTCATTTTGCTCAAATTTTATAGAGAGTTCAGAAACCATCAAATGGAAAATTTCCTTGGTAAAATCATCCGAATCAACAACAATTACTTGAATCGTACTGGTCAGATCAGCAAGGTTTAGACCGATATCTGAAATATTTATCATAACGACTGCTTTGAGCCTGCCGTCTTTTTTCAGTGAAACAAGGTGTCTTTCCCTTTTTAAACCCAATTTTTGATATTCTTTTGAGAGTTCATCAAGATTCCCCGAACTCTGTTCGAGTTCCAGAGCATTCAACATAAGACCGCCTGACGAATACTCATAAAAATTTTTCAGATCCAAAAGATCTTCAGGCTGGATTTTAACTAATTCCCAGGGCTCCGGCAACTTCAATTCACTATTAAAAATTTTCTGATAATGAAAATAGGCGAACGTATCAATTGAGCAAGCTTTTGGATCTTTTGTGTTTCCGGTTACACCTCCAAATACACGGTTGGGAAATTTATTTTCAGGCCTGAAATAACAGAAAACAAAATTCATTTGGATTGAACCCAGCCGATGGGAATCATTTATAAACCGGCCAATCTGGTCCAGCACAACCAGGCCGGCCCTCCGTGAGACTGATCGGTCTGCAGCATGATGATGGATTAACCATGCATTTTCATAAAAACGAATCATGGCCATATGGCCGAGAATACGACTTTTATCTTGATAAATAAAATGCTTGGCTATTTTGGTCTTCTGAGTGTAGAGTTTTTTATAAGTCTCTTTAATTTTATCCTTATTTGCTTGAAGAAACGCATATTTTTTTGGATAAATAAAACCTGATTTAAAAAAGAAGTTCCAAAGGTTGTCCAGATCCACGATGTTGCAAATGTAAGAACTCCTATTTTTTGCCTGATGGAGCAACGCTGAAAGTCTACCGTGGTCTTCCAATTCCATGTCGAGTACGGCCAGACCGCATTTCGCCCAATTGTTTTTCTTTTCTTCACCCACATTTTTTTTATAAACGACCTGGGCTTTACATTTGATATTAAAGCTGTTTGCAAAGTTTATTTCCAATTCAGGTATGATCAGGCCCGGAAAAAGAATCGCATTATATGGATCTTCTTCCACCGAAAAACCGGACCCGGAAATATCAAACACTTTAAGATTGTTATTTTTTTTTGTAAAAGGGTGCCTAAAAATAATATTGGGTGACGGTACCAGTTCCTGGCGTGTACTCCGGAATTCTTTTTGTTTAAACCTTCGAGTCTGACGGTTTAACGGTTCAATAACATACACTCTCTTTTTTTGACCAAAGTTTTGTTTAACTATCCTGCATCCTCCTGAATACAGCGTTTCATGTTCGTTGGAAAAAATCAAATTTACCGGGGATTCTGAATTAATCCATTGGAATGTCTGAGGAGGTACCGCCGTTATTTCAACACGGAAGGAAACCGCGTTGAAATCAATAAGGTCACCCTTGAAAAGGACACTATTTTGAATCAACTGAGCTTTAATACCTTTACATAAATGCCTTCTCTGTTTCCGGGAATCGAATTCATAACAGATTTCCGGAAGAATGAGATTGACTCCTTTCTCTGTTATGCTGATATCGTTTGGTTTTATCAATAAAATTTTTTTATCACAAGGAACGAGAATCTCCTTGAATTTGTAAGAAATTAACTTTTGTTGAATTTTGTCGGGCTCCGCCCATACACAATCTAACTTATCCCCAAGGCAAGGAAGCGGTTTTGCTCTTTGTGAAATAACCTGGTCAAATTTAACATGTTTGAAATTTATTAGAATGGAACCGTCTTGGAAATTAAGATAATTTAGTATGTTGATCAGATCTTCTTTGCGAAGCTCTTTTTCTTTTTTGAGGTATTCGTCTTTTGTGCCTTCGTCGATCAATTGAGAAATTTTGTGATCGTTCTCGTTCTCCATTATCCTAGCACACCCTTATACGTTGACCATCTTCTAAAAAAGTGAAATAAGCGACCTTTAAATAAAGGTTTTAAGTTTTGGTGTTACGTTTCAAGTGTCTTTTAAAACATACACCATAACTACCAAAACCCGAGTCTTAAAACCTAAAACGCGATGAATTCGAATTTTTACAAATTTATCATATTTATATAAAATCTGTTCTATGATATAGAACCGTAACAAACCATATCTTGTATGTCAATCACCAACAAACAACTATATATAGTAATATTGTCCCATCGATTGGTTCGAAACCATTTCGATGGATTTCTCACAAGCTTGATGAGTTCTTTTTTATTGTAAAGAATCCACACCCCAAAAACCGACTTTTTATGCCAAAATAAAAATGGTTAAAATTCTTCATGAAAAATTCGGGATAGCGGAGCATGCAATAGGCGCGGCTTTCTTTACGTATTTGCTGATACCGAAATATTATCATATAAGCAAAAGGCATGCCTAACTATAACTATTTGATAATATATATATTACAGGGAAGGTTTTAAGAAAATATGAAATAAATTACATAATAATTATGTAATTTATTTCATAATCAATTTTAAACAACAAATAATTAAACTTTTTTATAATTGACTAGATGGCCAATTTTGGTAAGATAGTGTTCGTTCATAAATGAGGATTTTTGTTCAAGATCAAGGCATGTGAAAAAAATAGCCACAGGCATATGTTTAATATTCCGAAGATTATTTTTTGAACATAACGCAGAGATTGGGCAAAAAGACCATTTATGGATGGACAATAGGATAATAAATTTGTCAGATCGAATAAATATTAATCGGTTCGGATCACCAGGGTCGGGATTCAGATATGAACGAAATACATGAGCGAAAATTTATAGATATTGCTATCTTGGATAATATAATAGAAGCTCAGCTTATCGAATCAATCTTGAACGAACAAAACATACCACACCTGCTACACTCATTTCATGATACCGCTTATGACGGATTATTCCAAGTTCAAATGGGCTGGGGAAAGCTTTGTGCGCCTCTTTCATACAAAAAAGGAATCCTTGAATTATTAAATGATGTGAGATCAAAAAATTTCGACAACCCAGAATGACAAACTATTAAAAAGTCCATTATACTCACCGTGAACGCTTATCAAAAGGAGGTTAAACCATGTCTGGAAATAAAACCGTAACATCAAAGGATTTTGAAGAAGCGCTCAAAATAGGCCGCCCACCTGGCGTGAAAAAGCTTTTTCCTAATTCAAGGGCTCTGATCGTTAGTGGAAAGTTCATCGACCGGGCCATGCTTGCCAAAGGAAATGCCATAGCCATGGCTGCCAACGGTCGAAATAACCTGGTGATTCGAGGGGTTCTCCAGGCTGCTCAGAAGGCTAATGCCGCCATCATCATAGAAATCGCCAGGTCCGAAGGCGGTGCCAGTGCCTATTGTGCGGTCAATTACTGGAATATTTCCCGCCAGGTGGATGCAATATGTAACGAACTGGGTATTACGATTCCGGTGGCAATACACGCCGACCATTATGGGATCAAAAAAGAACAGGATATAAACGGGGCCAAAATCGAGATACCCACGCTGTTTGAGGCCGGAATGACATCCATTGCCATTGACGCATCCCATCTCCCCGACGACAAAAACCTGCTTTCCAACCTGGAATTGAATCCTTTTGTTCCTGAATGGGCCGGCCTTGAAACCGAAGTGGGCGAAATCAAAGGAAAAGAAGGGCTTTCAACCAAAGAAGAAGCCCTGTTTCTGATTCAGGGTCTGAACGCCCATGATATTTTTCCGGACTGGATCGCTCTAAACAACGGAACAACCCACGGCATTGAGGCAAGCGATCAGGGAATACAGGTGGATTTAACCGCTGAAATCCACCAGGCGCTGGCAAAATATAAGATTTCTGGCGCCCAGCACGGCACATCCGGGAACAGCTCGGACAGATTAAGAGAAATAGCGGCTAAAACCAGAACCACCAAGGCCAATGTTGCCACGGCCCTTCAGATGATTTCCTGGGGCCTGGAGGTCAATGATTATGGCAATGCCATCCTTGATGACAGCGGCAACTTTATTAAGCTAAAGGACCACGGCGTCACCGATGAGATGTGGGCAGAAATGGTCGCTCACGCACAGGCTCATGAGTTAAAGGGAGGAAATTATAAAAAACTCAACCTGCCCTTTGAAAATAAACTTCTGGGACAACCCCAAACCATCAGGGACCGGATGTCCAAAAGAGTTGAGGAATTTGTTTATAACATGCTGGTTAACGTTTTTAACGCCCAGGATACCGCATCATTTGCCATTGAGGGCATCCTTGAAGCCGGAACCTATGACCCGGGACCCAAGGCTGCCAGAATCGAAGATCCTGCGGAGTGGACGCCGGAAAAAATTGTTGAGCGAGCCGCCACTATTGAATCTAAAAATGGACCGGAGGGAGATTTCGACGATTAGGGTTCGCGAAGAAATAAATTTACATTTTCAGGAGTTGAGCCGCCCGCATGGCAAGGCGCGAGGAGGGCGAATAGCTGACTATTTAACCGGCGAGCAACGCAGCCAGGCGGGATGGATCGGCGCATTAAAATGTGAAGTTATCTTTGAGCAAGCCCTTAGCCCGAATTTCTCATAATGATGCGAAAAAAAACGTTTTGTCATTATTGCGGCACAGGGCTCACAGAAAAGATTTGCGAAGGCAGTCTTCGACTTTTCTGTGAGCACTGTAATGAACCTATTTATGAAAACCCCATACCTGCCACATGTCTTGTTGTCGTGGACAACAGGGACAGGGTTCTTCTCGTAAAACGAAGTGTAGAACCCAAAAAAGGGTTCTGGTGTCTTCCGGGTGGGTTTATGGAGCTGGGTGAATCCCCTGAAAAAGGGGCGTTAAGAGAGCTTAAAGAAGAAACAGGGCTTTTGGGCCGAATTGAAATGCTCCTGGGTGTCTCCTCAAATCCCAGTGCTCAGTATCATACAGTCCTCATGGTCGGTTATCTTATTAAAGAGTATACCGGCACTCTTATGGCCGACGATGATGCGGATGATGCGATCTATTTTCATTATACCCAACTACCGGAAATAGCCTTTGAAAGCCACGCAAGATTCATCAGAATGTATTATGCCTCATATGAGTCTGTTGATTAATGAAAATTTTCGTTCAAGATCAAGGCATGCGAAAAAAATAACCACAGGCATATATTTGATATTCCGAGGATTATTTTTTGAGCATAACGCAGAGATTGTGCGAAAAGACCATTAATCAACAGACTCATTTATGCTGCTCGATTTCTTCTATCCCAAACTTGATGAACTCGTAAAAAGTCCGATTTAGACGGTTTCGTAAAAAGTTCAAATTCAAGGCGTGCAAATTTTGTAATCATCGGCTATCCGCCGGTCCCGTAGGGAGCGTACTTATCGTACGTTGAATGATTACGAAATGCAGCACAACGCAGAAGTTGGGCTTTTTAGGAAACCGTCAAATTTGCCTTGGCTTCCTCCCATAGTTCGTCCTTCTCTTCCTGGGAAACCGATTCTATGTTCCTTCGACTCTCTGAGATAAGCTTTTCCATATACTTAAAGCGCTTTTCAAATTTTTTTGTTGAATTTCTTAATGCTGTCTCTGGATGAATATGTGCAAACCGGGCAACATTTACGAGAGTGAAAAGGACATCCCCAAATTCTAAGGCCAAAAGATCTTGGTCTTTTGGAGACTGATTCTCCCTTTTCAACACGGTTTTCAATTCAGACCATTCTTCTTCGACTTTTTGCATGACACCGGAAATATCATTCCAGTCAAATCCTGTTTTGGCCGCACGCTCGGAAACTCTGTAAGCGCGCATCAGGGCCGGAAATCCGGTCGGTACTGAATCTATAATCGAATCCTTTTTACCAAGGGTTTTTTCTTCCTTTTTTATCTGATGCCACCGCACCCTCACCTCTTCAACACTGTCAACTCTCTCGTTACCAAAAACATGGGGATGGCGACGAGTCATTTTCTTAACATTTAAATCAATGACATCCTTGATATCAAAATGGCCCATTCCCTGAAACAGCAAGGATAGAAAAAGGATATGAAACAATACATCACCCAGCTCTTCACAGACACCCTCAGGGTCTTTTGATTCAATGGCATCAACAAGTTCGTATACCTCTTCTAACAGATAAGCCGCTATGGTCCCGGGTGTCTGCTTTCTGTCCCAGGGGCATCCATTTTCACCCCTTAATATCTCAATTAAATCGATTATGGGATTTATTTCCATATGGCTTGGTCTCTGCTGAATAAATTTTATTTATTTTTCTTCCACGCCTTTTTTATCGTCGCGATCTTGTCTGAAAAAGCATGTTTCATATCTTTGGAGACAACTTTGGCTACCTTCTCAGAGATCAGCGTCACATAAGGAGAAAGCAGGGAATCTTTGATGACGGGTGTACCCTTGGGGAGAAAAGCGGTAAATGCAATTAATAGAACTGAAACAATCAGTATCCCTTTCATGGCACCGAATACAGACCCTAAAATACGATCAAGCCAACCCAAAAATGCTATTTTAAGCAGGTAGTTTATGATGACACCCAGGATGCTGATAATAATGAAAACGCCACAAAAAATGATCAAAAAGCTCAATATGTTAAGGTATCCGGTGTTGGTAATCCATTTTGATAAAGGCTTTGCAACCAGCATGTAATAGGTAAAAGCAGCATAGAATCCGCCTAACACACCAATTATAGAAGATAATTCCTTGATAAGCCCTCTGAAAACACCTCTTATCAAGCAATAGCCTAAAATAACGATAACTATTATATCAAAAAAATTCACAGCAACCTTTATATCACTTTATGATGCTATTGTATTGAAATATAAGAGGATATCTTGAAAAACTACAAAAATATTAATAAAATCAAAAGCATAAAACTTGTTATTATTTCATGGACGCAAATTAACAAAGCATATATTTCGAGTCAAGGTATTTTTCTTTTTCTCTTGTGTCTTAAATTGTAGTTTGCAATAGTTAAAAAAACTATGCTATGGAGAAGTTTTAAAATATGCGCTAAATATAGCATGGGCTCAACTTTTAGATATGGATGAAATCACCGAAAATAATCAGATCCGATTGACCTTTTTAGACTTAGATCTGGCAAAGCAACTTTTCGGCGAACATAACAGCAACCTTAAAAAAATTGCAGACACAATAGACGTCTCTATCCATGCCAGAGGTAATACGGTATTTATTCAGGGGGATACGGTTACAAGAAGCCTTGCCAAAAATATACTCAAACAACTTTACGGCCTGTTAAAAGATAAATATCCAATTTATCCAAACGATATTGATTATGCAGTCAGGATTCTAAGCGGAGATGATCGTATAAACCTCAAAGATATTTTTCTAAATACGGTCTACATTACCTCAAAAAAGCGTAATATAATTCCCAAAAGCCTTGCCCAAAAAGAATATATAGATGCCATCCGCACTTCTGATATGGTCTTCGGTATCGGCCCCGCCGGTACAGGCAAAACCTATCTTGCCATGGCCATGGCGGTAGCAGCATTTTCAAAAGGGCTGGTTAACCGTATAATTCTCACCCGGCCTGCAGTGGAAGCCGGGGAAGCGCTCGGATTTCTGCCCGGAGATCTTGCGGAAAAAGTGGATCCCTATTTAAGGCCTCTTTATGATGCGCTTCACGATATGATGCCATTTGAAAAAGTGTCGAGTCTGATAGAGCAGGGGGTTATAGAAGTGGCGCCTCTTGCGTTTATGCGAGGCAGAACCCTAAACGATTCTTTCATTATTTTAGATGAAGCCCAAAATACAACTTCTGAACAGATGAAAATGTTCCTGACCCGGATAGGATTTAGCTCCAAAGCGGTTATCACAGGAGACATAACCCAGATCGACCTTCCGGTTGAGAAACCTTCGGGGCTTATTGAAGTAAAAAATATCCTGCAGGGAATTGATGGAATAAAATTCATCTTTTTTTCAAAAAAAGATGTTGTAAGACACGGATTGGTCCAGAAAATTATAAAAGCATATGAAGATCTGGATGCAGGCAGAAAGAATAATTATAATTCGCAATGAAAATTGAAAAAAACAAAATATCCGTAAAAATGTTTTTTGGGACCAGCGACCATGTTCGATGGAGTATTCTCGTCGGTGTCACAATATTTTTTACCATTTTCCTTTATCCCAACCTTATTATCAAAAAGCATTCTTACAAATTAGGTGATGTGGCTGCAAGTAATATCAAGGCCACAAAAGATTTTTTAATAGAAGACAAGGATGCCACAGAAGCCAACCGAAGGGACGCGGTAGAAAAAGTTTTAACCGTTTACGACCATGACGTAATGCTATCCTCTACAATCAGCCAGAATGTAAAAAAAGCCTTTAACGATATTCGAACGGTTTTTAAGGCTGAAAAAAACCAAAATACGAATGTACCAAAACCATCAAAAAACGCTTCAACCGGTACAGTTAAAAGAGCAATGTCCGTCCATGACCTTGTATGGCAAAAGAAAGTCGATTTTGAAGAAAATATCGGTATTTCTGTGAGTGACGGCGCCTATAAAATCCTCGAAAAAGAAGCTTTTCTCCCGGATATTGCAAATTTTATCTGCAGCATTTTAAAAGAAATATTGGATAACGGTGTGGTCACAAACAAAGAGCTTCTCTTAAAAGAAACCGATAAAGGTATAATTTTAAGGAATATCACAACCAAAAACGAGCTGGTTGTTCAAAAATTAAAACACTTTTACGGTCTTGACCAGGCCAAAACCATGGTCAAAATTGTCGGTCAACCCCTTCTCGAAAACATTGATTATACCCTGCGGAATATGATCGTAGATTTTGTTCAAAAACTTATCCAGCCCAACATTACCCTAAACAGAAATGAAACCAAGGAACGGAAAAAAAGGGCTGATGCAGAAATCAAGCCGGTATTTCACAAGATAAAAGCCGGGGAAATGCTGTTGCGCGAAGGAGAAAGAGTCACAAAAGTCCAGCTTTTAAAACTCAAAGCCTATGAGGAAGAGGTAAAAAATGAACAGATTTTATCAAGTTCCATTGGATCCGCACTGATAATCCTGTGCATTCTGATGACCACCTATATTCTTTATATACATCGTCAAAGTCAAACCGATCTTAGCAACAATAAAAACTTGCTTTTTATGGCCAGCGTGCTCGTAACTTTTTTTTTCATTGCCAGAATATCAGCATCTTTGGCTGAATCTATGGCCCATTATGCCTTTTTCCCCATATCTGCATCATCAAGTTCTTATGGTATTCCCCTTG
>Ga0272444_10005049_pt1 | contig 11468 bp, 9 predicted proteins | sample SSMForm13_FD_201033 | JGI IMG/M metagenome (GOLD analysis project Ga0272444, IMG submission 201033) | Marine sediment archaeal communities from Little Sippewissett salt marsh, Falmouth, MA, United States - SSM-Form-13 | ecosystem: Environmental > Aquatic > Marine > Wetlands > Sediment ... | reverse complement strand
CGCGACCTGGACGAAGGATGTATTCATATCCGCATTACTTCACGATTGTGCCGCAAACGCAAGAGAAGAGGCAGCTTGAAACAGCACTCCCGGAGCACTCAACGGGAAGGATGTCCAAGAGTCGTTGCGAGCTCTGACGGGTGGGCCTTTGCTCACTTATCCTCTGAGGCCTAGGATTCACCGGGACCACAAATCCAAGAACGGTTGACAATCGTGGTACTCGCGGAATTGCAGGGAATGCTGCGCTCATCGTTAGAGCGCTTAACCCTACCGCAAGATGCCGTACGAACCAGTTCGCTTCATCAGGTCGCGATCCAGCTGGTGGACAATCAGGTGTGCAATGGAGTTCCAGACGCATCCACCACTCCCAGGCCTCTTCCCGTTGGAATGCTGCCAGGTAACAGCAGAAGATACGGCTGGTTCGAAAAGAAACGACGATCTCTGCTTACGGGTGGTATAAGGATCGGTGGTCATGAGGACATACGGAACACGGATTTGAGTGCGATGAAATGACTATGCCCTTTGTTGCATCAAGCATGTCTTCGGTGGTTTATTGTACTTGCGAACCCTTGAGAAGGGTGAACCCACCGGAAGCAGGTGGTGCAAAGCGACAGATCCTGTAGGAGCACTGGGTTGCGAAAGCTGGAGGAGAATGGTCTTGGGTTTCCGGAGCTTGGCTTGAGAGTTTACGCAAGCCCTTCGAGAGATTGGGGTTTGTTGCTCCTGACGGAGAGATCCAAGCGGAAAAGGAGGTGATAACTCCGTGAGGCTATGAGCATAGCCGATCATGGACTCGAATGGAGAGATCCTGTCCAGAGAAGACAGTTCAGTGTGCGTGCCTCCGGAGCTCATTCGTCGTGACCCTTTGTCCGCACGCTGGAAGGTTCGTCGAAGACAGGCTTTGCTTCGTGCGTCAGCGAGACCGCAGAATCTGCGATTCGCGATGATCTTAGGCAGAAATGGCAGGGAGTTGCGAGGGACAGCAAAAGGAGGAAGAGTGAAACGCTCACTTGTCATGCTTGCGCTTCTATCGTTGGTGTTGTTGGCGCTCTCATACGGAGGCTTCGGTCAGTCCATCATCTGCCTCCAATACGAGAGTGAAGCTGATTGTTCAGCGCATTCATCGTTATGCAGCTGGTGCATTTCCAAGCAACAGTGTCTGCCTTCCACTTGGCCTTGCACGGCATGCGAGGACGTTCCTTACGTCGACTGTGGCGCTCCCTTCTATCCCGGTTGCAAGAAATGTCTACTCACTCACTCGTGCACTGATGTGGGCAAGCCATGCTATTGCGGCAACGGCGAACTCAATTCCGGGGAGGAGTGCGACGGCACACCTCACTGTGACCCTGTTTACTGTACTTGCGGTGAAGGCCATATGAAGGATCCAAACCATCCTCCGTACTGCTGTTGCGATAACTGCGACTGTAATGGGATCCTCTCAACAGATGCTTCTGTATGTTCGGGCCACGGAGTTTGCATGGGAGATGACGAATGCTTATGCCTTGATGGATGGACAGGCCTCTACTGTTCAATAGCTCCAGGGGGCGCTGACAGTGATGGGGATGGCATTTGCGACGCTGACGATCTATGCCCGGGAACCACATTTGGGGCCAATGTGGATGAGAACGGGTGCAGTGGTGAGCAGCACGTACACTCTGCGTGCCCGTGCGACAGTCAGTGGAAGAACCATGGAGAATATGTCAGCTGTGTAGTCCGTAATGCCCAGTATCAGGTGGAAGCCGGCTTGATGATGCTATCCGATATCGGCGCCATCATATCTGATCGTGCAAGAAGCGGTTGCGGCAAGAAGAACTGAGGATCGTGAGGACACCATGGGTGAATCAGAGGCAGGACTCTACTATGGGTCCTGCCTTCATCCATTCGCCCCGGTGGCCAGCCCCCCAATGGCCGGTCCACTTCCAGAGTGTCGAGATTGCTCTTTGAGCGTTGACAGACGCTAGATACACATTTCCCAGGTTCGTCACAAGAATCCGCATCTTCACCGGTGCTCGATTCCTGGAGGGAGGACGTCGTGTGCGGGTGAAGCCGCATGTGATAGGTCGTAGCCAAACCAGTGGCGCTCCAAACCTGTTCACTGCTCGCATCCAGAAGAAGAACCCGCCCTTAAGCTAGGGCGGTTTCTCTTCGTGCCAAGCACGGCAAGAGGCGCCGATTCGCAATCTGCGTCTCTCGCCATGCAGAACAAGCACCTGCCTTGGTGGCTATCGTGCAGATCCTCCGGTACCGCCGGCAACGTGAGTGGGCGGACACTCTTCTGCTCCTCCCCTGATTTCACGGGAGTCCGCCTATAGGCTACCCTGCTCTACAGGGAGGGACGATGAAATCCGCAATCGTGGCTCTTTGTATAGGTCTTCTCGTGTCCGTCACAGGAGTGAGCAGGGAGCTGGTCGTCAGCAGCACCGATGACTCGGGAACGGGCACGCTTCGTTGGGCGCTTCAAACGGCTCGTTCCGGCGATGTCATCACCTTCGATCCGGCGGTCTTCCCGCCGGAGGATCCGGCGACGATTTACGTGACGTCAACCCTTCCACCGGTCGTGTGCGGCCATCTGACCATTGACGCTAGCGATGCAGGCGTGATCATGGATGGAGATCACATGCCCGAGACGTTCGCACATGGATTGGAGATTTATTCGGACGAGAACGCCATCATGGGTCTTCAGATCGTGCGCTTCGTTGGTGCGGGACTGGCGATTTGCTCGGGCAGCCGGAATACGATTGGAGGAGATCGGTCAATCGGCGCGGGGCCGGCGGGCCAGGGAAACACCTTCTCGGGGAACGGCATGGGCATCGATCTCTGCGATGCTGGCACGTCGGGGAATGCCCTTCTCGGCAACCTCATCGGCGTCGATTCCGACAGAGCAACTCCGTTCGGGAATGAGGGGAGTGGGATTTTCATCGAGCCGGGCGTTATCGACAGCCGGATCGGGCCAGGCAATATCATCGCGCACAACCACGTCTGCGGAGTCGAGATCTTCGGCGCCACATCCCTTCGGAACACGATCGCAGGGAATGCTATCTTCGCGAACGAGCAGGGCGGGATCTCCCTTCTCGATGGAGGAAACGGCCTGCCGGAAGCCCCATCATTGGCGATTGTCGACCTCGCGGGGGGGCTGATCGAAGGGACTGCCGACCCAGAGAGCGTCGTTGAGTTGTTCTCCGACGAAGCCGATCAAGGCAAGACAATCGAAGCGACGGCAGTGGCGGACGATCGGGGCGTGTTTTCGATCGAGATCGGCCGGTCGCTCACGGGCCCTTACGTGACAGCGACAGCGACGCTCATCGACGGGAGCACCAGTCCGTTCTCGGTCCCATTCGCGTGCAGCATCAGCAACGTCGCGATCCAAACGACCGCGTCTGGCCTCCAGTATCCCATCAAGGTTCAAGAGGGACGAGCGAATCAGTTCACGACTGGGCTTTGGAGCGGTCTATGGCAGGCAGATGCGTACTCCTGGGATCTCGATCAACTGGTGTTAACGGAGATGCTCCCCATGGGCTCCACCTCTGTGCGGTTGGCCGTGAATTCACTCGACGCGCCAACCGTGAACTCGCAGGAGCCCGAGTGGCCGATCGCGGACCACTTCGATCAGTGGATTGTGTCGCTTTCCGAACACGGGATCTCCATTCGGTTTGGCCTGTCGTTCTGGGACAAGGCAGGCAATGCAGCCGACAGACCACCACCCTGCGAGCGATTCACGACCGAGCGGGACATCGAGCGATATCTCGAGTTTGTACGAAACGTGGTGACCCACTTCGCGGACCACGTTGATTCTTTTGAGCTTTGGAACGAGCCGAATGTCCCGACCTGTTGGCAAAACATCCCCGTCGAGCGGTATGTCGACCTCGTGAGGAGGGTAACACCGATCGTACGGGCACATGCACCGAACACGGAGATCGTGATCGGCAGTGTGACACCGTTCATCGATTGTGAAGGATACCAATACCTTCGCGCGCTGATCGACTCCGATGTGCTCCCCCTGGTTGATGCGATCTCGTGGCACGTCGGAGGTCCTTCCCCGGAGTTTGGGGAGTGGCGCGAGATCTATGCGACATACCCTGAACTCATGCGAACAGCTGTGGAGGCTGCACAAGCTAACGGTTTCACGGGAAGGTTCATCGCGGACGAGTTGAACTGGCGCTCGAACCTCAATCCCCATCCTTACGGCGGAGAACCATGGGCGTACACGCCGGCCACCGCAGCCAAGTACTACGCTCGCGGTACGCTGACGAACCTTGGGCTTGGATTCGACGTGGGGTACGCGGAACTGTCCATTGAACGCGAGCCGGTGTTCTCAACCGTGCAGAACCTCTGTCGCACACTACGAAGTGCCGAATCCGTGCGGTTCGAAGTGTTGATGAATGTGGACACCGAAGAACCTGTCGCCTATTGCGCCTTCCGCTATCCCAACGGCGATCGGATACTCGCCGTCTGGACCGATGGCATCGCCCAGGACGAGGATCCCGGCGTCCCGGCGACGGCTACGTTCCCCGACATGACGGCGGGATGCGTCACAGGCATCGACGTGCTCCACGGCTTCGAGCAAGAGCTCGTCTTCGAGATCGAGAATGGAGACACAATCGTCCGCGACCTGCTCGTCAAGGACTACCCCATCCTCATCCGACTAAGCGACATCGCGTTCGCACCCGACTACGAAGAGACCGTCGGCGACGGGTTCCATCGGATGGGGGAGCCGAGTGAGTATTGACCGTAGAGCAAGTCTGGATTGGGGGGATGTGATGATGCGATCGCGAAGTACCGGTTGGGCAGTTAGATCCGTGATGCTCGTGGCTGTCCTGTTATTGCTGGCCTCGCTACCTGTGAATGCGCGGGAAATCGTCGTAGCAAGCACCGCCGACAGCGGGGCAGGAACGCTCCGGTGGGCACTTCAAACGGCTCGTTCCGGCGATGTCATCACGTTCGATCCCGCTGTCTTCCCGCCGGCGGATCCTGCTGTCATCTACCCGCAAAGCGAGCTTCCGCCCATTGAGCACCCACGGCATGGCATCACGATTGATGGAAGCAACGCGGGGGTCGTCATCAATGGACAAGATGTCCCTGGGGATTGGAACAACGGACTCCAGCTCTACACGAACATGTGCACAATCATGGGCTTGCAGATCGTGAATTTCACCGGATCCGGGATTACCGCTTGCAGCGCCAGCCAGACACGTATCGGCGGCAACCCAAGTGTCGGTGATGCTCCGACTGGCCAGGGCAATATTCTCGGAAACAACGGTATCGGCATCGATCTGTGCAGCGGGGGATCCGGCAACGTAATCACAGGCAACGTCATTGGCACGGACGTCTCCCGGATTGCATCGTGGGGGAATACTGTCTTTGGGATTAGCATTGAAGATGGCGTCACGAGCACGATGATCGGCCCAGCCAACGTCCTCGCCTACAACCACGTTGCCATGGACATCCAAGGTCGGGGAGCTCTGGGAAATACAGTCACCGGGAACATCTTCCACGAGAGCCAACTGGCTACAGTGACCTTGCGCAACGGTGGGAACCTCGAGCTCCGCGCGCCGTCTGTCGGACTCGTTGATGCTGCTGGGGGACAGGTGCGCGGGACAGCTTGTGCAGATTGTGAGGTTGAGGTCTTCGCACTCTCCGCTGATCGCTGGACGTCCTTCGAGGGCGTCGTCACGGCTGATGCTGAGGGAGGGTTCCAGTTCTCGAAGGGTGGCCCCTTGGTCGGCGAAGCTGTCGTGACACTGGCCACTGATCCAGAGGGGAATTCGAGTGCGATGTCTGCTATCTTCGGTACAGACCGTCGCATCCAAGTGGATTCTGAGACGATGCCGGAGCCGTTCGTCACGTATCCGTCGGGCACGTTGGATGACAACCGTATTGCCGTGTTCACCTGTGCGCTGCTCCACCCCGAGTACGAGCCCGAGGTCTTTCCCGAGTACGGCATTCTGGATGCGAGACACATCCTTGAGCTTGGTGTAACGCGGGTGCGGCTGTCGATCAACAATCTCGATGTCGACAAGATCGATTGGGACACTTCCGAGTTCGAGATCAAGCCGGAGCACGATGCATTCATCGATAAGCTAATCAGCAACGACATCTCGGTGACGCTCAACCTGAGCTTCTGGGACAAGGCCTATGCAGCGGAGGGTGGTCGCGTCAGGCATCCGCGATTCCGATCTGATGCGGAGATAGAGAGATATCTCGACTACGTTCAGTTCATCGTCCGTCACTTCAGAGGCCGCGTCGACTCCTACGAACTGTGGAACGAACCGACCGTTCGTGGCTGCATCATGGAAGTGGAGCTGCCGGACTACGTCGAGCTCGCCCGCCATGCTATTCCAATCATCAAACGGGAGGATCCTGAGGCGAAGGTCATTGTGGGGAGCATCTCCTTCGCGATCTACGCAGATGCGCAGGAGTTCCTGCTCGGTGTTCTCGAATCGGACATCATGCCCATTGCGGACGCGATCTCCTGGCATCCAATGTACGGGACATCGCCGGAGTACGAGTACCACCGCGACTACTATTACGGGTATGCGGAGCTGGTTCGTGAGTTCCGCCAAATCGCAGAACAGCATGGGTTCGCCGGAACGTTCCAAGGAGACGAACTCAACTGGCTCACTCCAGATCAGAGCCTGCCTTTTGCCCTTCAGCCATGGCCTAACGAGTACTCCGAAACTCAGTGCGCCAAGTACTTCGCTCGAGGAGTCGTTACGCATCTTGGATTGGTCGACTCCGCCTCTGTAATCCTCCTCAACAATAGGCCGCTGGTGTATGGAGCAATCCAGGCCCTTTGCACTGCGATGGCGGGGAATGAATCGATCGACATGCCGGTTGCGATCAACGTCGACCATGAAGGCCCAGTTGCGTCTTGCGCCTTCCGCTATCCCAACGGCGATCGGATACTCGCCGTCTGGACCGATGTCATCGCCCAGGACGAGGATCCCGGCGTCCCGGCGACGGTTACGTTCCCCGACATGACGGCGGGATGCGTTACAGGCATCGACGTGCTCCACGGCTTCGAGCAGGAACTCACTTTCGAGGTGGACAATGGAGACACGATCGTCCGCGACCTGCTCGTCAAGGACTACCCCATCCTCATCCGACTAAGCGACATCGCGTTCGCACCCGACTACGAAGAGACCGTCGGCGATGGGTTTCATCGATTCGGAGACATCAACACGATCGGCGAAGACGCTTACGGCGAAGGCGCTCCCGACGATGAAGAGGCTTGATCGACTGATCGCGAAGTGCTTGGTGCAAGGGCTGTAGGGTGCATTCGCGTGCTTTGCCGCCCAGCGCGGCACTAGGAGAATCCCGGACGTGGCCTCCATCTCTCGACCATAGAACAGACGGCCTCATGAGAGGGCGCTTGTCCGTTGTCGGAAGACGTTGAGAACCCCTTGATGAACGGCGGCAATGTTCTCCAAACGAGAACCCGGACGTGCTCGGAGGGCACGCATTTGCAGACGGCAAACTCCAGGAGACTGTCGAACAGAACACAATCTGGAGTGAAGCCACGACGCATCTCTGCCTGCTCCTGCAGGCTTCAGGTTCTAGGGCACGGTCATGTACGTTGGCTCGAACTCAAAGACAGTGCCGATCGTGTTCGTCCAGATTCCCCTGAGCGAGTAGACGCCACTCGGCAAGTGCTTGACATGGATCCTGTACTCCCAACCGAGCTTCCATGTCGATGTGTCGGACTGATACTCCAACACCAGCTTCGGGCCGACAACTCTAAGCTCCGCGCCGGTGGCATCGCGGGCATCCAGCACGAAGAACACGCCGGTATCCCGTATCAGCTCTCGGATGTTCTTGTAGTCTTGGCAGTCGACGCCACCGAATCCTTGCCGGACGATGACGCGGTCCGTCTCAGCAAGAAGCGTGACATAGCGAGGCTCGTATGGGTTGAGCACACTTACCGTTTCTGTCACTTGTCCCGCGTGAGCCGAAGCAGACGCGGCTAGAACCATAATGGCGAAGGCGACAACGATCCATCTACGCATAGAAACCTCCTTATCGCTAATGTACCTCTATGCTGAAAGACGAATCAACGCTCACAAGACCCTCCGTTGTATGGTAAATCCAGAGTTATTGGCGTGTAGCGGACAGATGACTCGAACAGGACGCACTGCTCAGCAGGCCCCTCTGCAACGCATGGCTGTCCTCCGTCCTATGGGGCTCAGAAGACCTTCGGTGCCGGCGACTTGCGCGCGAGCCGTTCTGCCTCGATATTCTTGGTCATTTGTGCAAACGACCAAGTATAGATAGAATGCCCGACATGACTTCGAATCCGGAAGACATGAAATCGAGAGCCGAGATCTTCAAGGCGCTCGGCCACCCCAGCCGGTTGGCGATGATCGTCGCCCTCGGTAACGGCAGCCTGTGTGTCAACGAATTGCAGCAGCGGGTGGGTTCGGACATCTCGACCGTCTCCAAACACCTGACGGTGCTTCGCTCCGTTGGATTGATCGAGAGCGACAAGCGTGGGAAGCAAGTGTTCTACTCGCTTCGTCTTCCGTGCATCCTTGAGTTCCTCGAGTGCGCCGACAAGGCCCTGGAAGAGCGAGGATAGCAGGATGTTGATCCGTGCACCTTGGTCTGAAGTCTCGCGTTCCTTCTGCAGAGGGAGAGAGTCATGACGTGGCTCCTGGCTCTCCTGCCCATCGGCGCCGTTGCGATCCTGATGACGATGACCGGACGGGGAGGCGGGAACTTCTACGTTCCCATCCTTGTCGCTTGTGGCGCATCGATGCACGTAGCAGCAACCACCGGGCAGTTCATCCTCTTGACGACCGCCGCCGCCGCGACCCTTCTGTTTCACAAGCACCACACGGTGGACTGGAAGCTTGCCCTCGTGATCGACCCACCGACCGACATCATGGCGTTTGTCGGGGGGTACCTTTCCTCCTACGTGGGCGGGACAACGCTGAAGCTGGTGATGGCGGGCCTGCTGGTCCTTGCCGGATTTGCCATGCTGCTGAAGGTGAAGGATCGAACGATCCAGCCAAGGAAGAGGCTAGGTTTCTGGCGGCGTGAGTTCGGCGGTGAGACCTACACCGTCAATCTATGGCTCGCGTTGCCGATTACGGCTCTCACCGGATTGGTGGCAGGTGCGGTCGGCATCTCCGGCGGCTCGTTTAAGGTTCCGTTGATGGTTCTGGCGTGCGGCGTACCGATGCGCATCGCCGTCGGAACCTCATCCGTGATGGTGGCGGCGACCGCTGCGATGGGGCTCGCCGGCCACGCGGTCCAAGGGCACTTCGACCCCCACTGGGCGTTGCCGATCGCCTGCGTTGCCATCGTGGGGGGGCTGGTCGGAAGCCGGTTCGCCCTCAAGACAAAGCCGAAGCACCTGAAGACCCTGTTTGCGTTCACGACCTTGGCCGCCGCCGCATTCATGGCCGTCAACGCCGTGCTGTCATAGCCGTGCGCTGCAACACGAACTGAGTCACGGCAGGGCCTCAAACTCGATTCGGATGCGCTAGGACCTCGTCACCCGTCTCGCAAGCCTACAGATCACGCTTACGGCTGGCTGTGAAGGAACTCCACAACCACATCTCGGAATGCGTCCGGGTGAGACAAATACGGCGTGTGTGCCGCGTCTTCGAACACGATGAAGTCCTTCCCCTGCGGAGCGTCGAGTTGCTCGTAGTACTCGCGGACGAGCGGCATTGGGGTATTCATATCGTTCTCACCTGATGCAAAAAGGACGGGGACGTCCAAACGCGGAATCGCGGAGAACAGGTTGTCGGGATGCGTTTCATCCCACATCGGACCGCTTCCGCGGTTGCTACCGCGGAACCAACGGGCGTAGTCCGAAAGGCAGTATTCGGGAGCCGCCAAAGCAATCGGGAGAAGCTCGGCCATCCCAAGATCCATCCCTCCTCCGTAGGCCTGAACCGACTTCGCAAACCGAACGTATCGGTCGTGCTCCAAATACGGAGGCAATCCCAGATTCTCGACCTTCTGCACGGCGGCGTCTCGCCCTGTTTCCGCAGCACGTTCCAGCAGCCAGTCGTATCCCATCTGCTCGGCACGTAGGTGATCCACGACTTGTCCTACCGCGATGTAGCCTGTGTAGTCATCGGGCCACCTGTCTGCAAGGCGGATCCCAAGCTGCGTGCCCCAAGAGCTGCCAATGATGTAAATTGAATCTGCTGCGAACCTCTGTTTGAGAAGGCTCGTAAGTTCATGCGCATCCTGGATGTACTGCTCGAAGGTCATCGTGGCTTCGTCGAAGTCTGCCGGATTCGACTTGCCGGCCCCGCGCTGATCCCAGTGGACAGCTACGAAATGCTCTTCAAGCCCACGGGTCGAGCGGCGTGCAATCGGCATCTCCGCCGATCCCGGCCCACCGTGCAGCCACAGGAGAACGGGGTTCTCGCAATCGGTTCCGCGGATCAGGATCCACTGCTGCATGCCCCCGAGTTCCACCGCTTCGAGGGACGCGATCGACCGTTCGCCTTCGATCGCCGGCGTCCATCCACAGCCGGCCTTCGATGACGCGCCGGTCGAATCGGACATAAGGCCCGAGTAGAGGATCAGCGAAAGAGTGACACCAAGGATTCCCCACTTCCATGTGCCCACAATCCACCTCCAGAACACAGATGGTATGGGGTAATTTGCATGCCTTCAAACATGAACTGCCAAGAACGATATCAAAGGCCGCCGGCCGATAAAGCGCGTGCCCAGCCTCCCTGATTCGACAAACGCTTCATCGATCAAGTCATGGCACGGTCCTTTCACTGCATCCGGATGAAACGAAAACGCGAACTACATCTTCATCACTTCCGCCAGTTCGATGGAGCCGATCTGGAGGAAAGGGCAGTCTCGGGCGATTTCGATCGCCTCTTCGATGCTTGTCGCTTGGATGACGGAGAACCCGGTCAGCCGATTGGATTCCGCCGTATCGAACACGCCGCCGGAACTAACCGTCTTGGAGTGCGACAACGGCGTTCCGGGGTCGACAACGGCGTCACCGAGTTCGCGGATCCAGTCGGCGAACGCGTTCCTCTGTTGGGCGGCCTTGGCGGAATCGGCGGATGCGCCTCCTCCGTGGTAGGCAAGGACGTAGCGAGCCATGCGGACACCTCCTTGAGGCTCCCTTCCACTCCGCTTCGCTCTTAGGAGTCTAGCCCTGATCCCAACGGAGAGGAAATCCTCGGCAGCTTCGGTTTGCGGCGCTTGATCGAGCAGCTCCGATGTCCGCACCACGGCAACGCGGTAGGATAGGAGGATAGGACCGGAGAAAGATGTCGGCATACGTCCTTCGTGGACGAAGTGAGGCCTTTGTGAGTCTTGAAATCTGCCTGCGCGAAGTAACCGAAGACGATCTCCCGCTCTTCTTCCGGCATCAGCGGGATCCGGAGGCCGTGCGGATGGCCGCCTTCCGGCCCAGAGACTGGGAAGTGTTCATCACACACTGGAAGAAGATTCTGGGGGATGATTCGTGCATCACCCAGGCTGTC
>Ga0272444_10005047_pt1 | contig 11470 bp, 8 predicted proteins | sample SSMForm13_FD_201033 | JGI IMG/M metagenome (GOLD analysis project Ga0272444, IMG submission 201033) | Marine sediment archaeal communities from Little Sippewissett salt marsh, Falmouth, MA, United States - SSM-Form-13 | ecosystem: Environmental > Aquatic > Marine > Wetlands > Sediment ... | reverse complement strand
TCTTGTCGAAACTGTCGTCGATTCGTTCGTTCAACTCCCACAATGTCGAGGCAATGTCGCCGATGACCTCGATTTCAGGATGATACCAGTAATCGACCTCGGCCGGCTGGAAATCGATATGGATAATCGGCTTGGTACCATCGGGGTTCCAGAAATTGGGCGAATATTCGACAATGTCATAGCCGATAGCGATGATCAGATCGCTTTCCTCGATAGCGCACGCGACGTGGTCGCGGCTCTGTAAACCGATCGTGTACAGGTTGTGCTCATAGCCGAACCCGGCCGCGCCCTTGCCCATAAAGGTATTGCAGACCGGGATGTTGGTTTTCTCCAGAAAGATCCGCAGCTGTTTAGTGGCCCGCTTGCGGATAGCCCCGTTACCGGCCAGCACCAGCGGCTTTCCGGCTTTCCTGATCAGGTCCATCGCCTGCTTGACGGCTTTGTAGTCCGGGGCCGGCCGGCGAATCTTGCGGACATCGAAAAACACCGGCTTCTCACACTCTTCGCGGGCGACATCCTCAGGGAATTCAAGGTGCGTGGCTCCCGGTTTTTCGGCCTCGGCCAGCTTGAACGCCTTGCGCACCGCCTCGGTCACCATGTTCGGATGTCCCAGCGAGGTATTCCATTTCGTGATCGGCCGAAACATCGACACGATATCGATGTACTGGTGCGACTCCTTGTGCATCCGCTGAGTATCCGCCTGTCCGGTGATAGCCACCAGCGGGGCGCGATCGAGAAAGGCATCGGACACCGACGTGATCAGATTGGTGGCGCCGGGGCCGATAGTGGCCAGGCAGACGCCGGCCTTACCGGTCAGGCGGCCGTAGATGTCGGCCATGAATCCCGCTCCCTGTTCATGACGGGCCAGGATAAACTGGATAGAAGATTTGCGGACAGCTTCCAGGAAATCTATATTCTCTTCGCCGGGGACGCCGAAGATATAGCGGACGCCTTCCTTTTCCAGCGCTTTAACAAACAACTCTGAAGCATTCATTGAACTACCGTCTCCCCACGGTTGGGATTTTCCCGATGACGCTCCGATATACGGCGACGGCCGCACAAGATCAAGACCTTATTTGCGATCGGCCCTGATCTCTGCAGCCTTCCAGACCAACGGCTCAGGGTATGGGAGAGTTCCCACATTCCGAAGGGCCCCAACCACAAAATCGGAGTATTGGGGAATACCTTGAGCAGGCATTCCGGCCGCGGGCGGGTCCGGAAGGGACCGGTTAAGCGGCTGCCTGAGGGGAACTTGGCCTCCTGACCTTCAATCCCGACCGTAATTATCCGCGCGGGCACAGATTTTACATAAGTCCGGGCAAATAAAAGGATAAGGACTATGGATATATCGAAATTCCGCAAGCAGGACGGAGTCACGCTCCTCGAGGTACTGGTTGCCATGATCATTATGAGCGTTTCTCTCATGATGCTCTTGAACATGGCCATGATCGCCCTGGACGGCAACGACTGGTCGAACAAGACCACCATTGCCACTCAGCTGCTTCAGGAGAAGCTCGAACAGATCAGAGCTTCCGGGGACTTCTCCGACGGCTCGGACACGCTGCAGGGCGTAACGCGAACCTGGGAAGTTACCAACGCCGGCAACCATTTGCGAAAAGTAGATGTAAGTGTCACCTGGACGGACATACGCGCCAGAGAGAAAGGAAGCGCCTTGACCGCGTACGTGCGAACGGATTCACTCTAGAAGGATGACGGATTATGTGCAAACCTTCCAACAAGCTGAGGGGGCTGCGGGGGATAAGCCTTGTGGAGGTCATGATTGCACTGGTATTGACAGGAATAGTGGCAACCGCAGTTATGAGACTCTTCACTACGCAGCATCAGAACTACCTGGTCCAGGATCGGGTGGTGAACGCCCAGCAGAGCGCTCGGGCGATTATCGACGCCCTGGTGCGTCACGTCCGCATGGCCGGGTTCGATATTCCGATCGGCGTCGCACCGCTCCAGGCGGCCAACACCGATCCCGATACGATCGTGGTAACTTACAGCCCGGACGATTGTGAAGTCTACCTCGCCGCGGATATGAGCAGCGAAGGTTCGGCGCTGGAATGCACCGGCGATGTCTCGTGTTTCAGCGACGGCCAGTGGGCTTACATATATGATCCGGCCAGTGGTGACGGTGAGTGGTTTGAGATAAGCTCGGTTCAGACCGGCAGCTTGTCTCTGCAACACACCTCCGTGCTCAACCGGGCCTATTCACAGAATGCGATAATAACCTCTCTGGCCCAGGCCAAGTTCTACGTCGACAACCAGACCGATACCGAGCACCCGACGCTCATGGTACAGACGCCGGGGGGAACACCTCTGGTGTACGCCGAAGGCATTGCCGATGTCCAGTTTCGCTATCGCCTGGCCAACGGCACGGTGGTCGATTATCCTATTCTGGTTGACGATGTCCGGGAGGTTCAGATATCCGTCACCTGCGCTGAAAACCAGCCGGGCGACGAGGACGGGGAAGCGGCCGGCTCGCCTGAGCGAACTTTCGCCTCCGCCGTATGCTTGAGAAACCTTGGACTCTAGATATTGGAACTATTATGACAAAGCGCAACTCGTACAAAACGAACGGCATCGCCGCCTGCCTCGTCAGGCTGGCCGGCGGGATCAAGGGTGTCAGCCTGATTGAGGTGATGATAGCTCTGGTCCTGACCGGTATTATCGCCACGGCTGTCCTTCGCCTCTACTCCACGCAGCACAAGAATTACATGGTACAGGATGATGTCACCGGTATTCAGAGCGCCGCCCGCGCTTCGATTGACGAGTTGACGCGCCAGGTCCGGATGGCCGGTTATGGTCTGCCCCTCGGGGTGCCGCCCCTGATCGCTTACAACACCGATCCGGACACGATCATCGTCACCTACGCCGCCGAGAATTGTGAGACGGTTCTTTCGGCTCCCATGCCGAAGCCTTCGTCCGAGCTGAAATGCAGCGGCGATCTGTCGTGTTTTTACGATGGTCAGTGGGTGTTCATATTCGACCCGGACTCGGGTGGCGGCGAGTTTTTCGAAATTACCGAAGTCCAGGTGGCTGCCTACCACCTCCAGCACAACACCATGGACCTGTCCCGGGTCTACGATACCAACGCCATCATCATTGCCATGAACCAGATCAAGTTCTACATCGACGATATCTCCGACCCGGATCATCCGGCCCTGATGATGCAGCTTCCCGGACGACCGGCCGCGGTTTACGCCGAGAACATTACCGACCTGCAATTCCGCTATCGTCTGGACAACGGCACGATCGTAGATCAGCCGGTTCTGATGTCGGATGTTCGTGAAGTTATAATCTCGGTGGTCGGCCGGTCCAACAACCCTGACTACGCTTATGACGACCCCCAGTACAGGAACCGTACTTATTCCTCCTCGGTTTTCGTGCGGAACATGGGAATATAAGTGGATACGAGACCAGAGGCTGAAATGAAAACACTGAGAATTGTAAAATCGGAACGGGGCGTGGCCACCCTGATCGCTTTGATCCTGGTGGGTATGCTGATGCTGATCGGCCTGGTAGCTCTTTCGACCTCGGAGGACGAGCAGACGATCGCCGGCAACAGCCTCCAGGAGATGCGCGCTTTCTACGCGGCCGAGGCCGGTCTGGAACGCGTGGCCGCTGTCATGCAACAGGAGTACGACAGCACCGGAGCGCCGCCGCTGGTCCTGCCCTCGGGTGAGGACGAATTGAACCTGTGCCAGGTTGACTATCGAACCGCGGACGATGGTCCCGCGACGCAGCGGATTCTGAGCACCGGTGCTCTCAGCGGGCTACACGCGCTGGTCAAGTCCTATACGATAACTTCAACGGCCCGGAGTGAGACCGACAATTCGCGAGTTCAGCTCATGCAGTCTTTCGAGACAGCCCTGGTGCCCATATTCCAGTTCGCCGTCTTTTACGACAACGATCTGGAGATAGCACCGGGTCCGGACATGACTCTCTCCGGCCGGGTTCATACCAACGGTGACCTGTACCTCCAGGCCGGGGCTAGTCTTCGCATGGACAGCTACGTCACCTCCGCCGGGGATGTTCTTCACGGACGTAAAGGTGCCGGCGGTGTGGACAACGGCGATGTGCTGATCAAGAACACAGCCAACAATTATGTTTCGATGAAGCTCGGCGCCGATTTCCTGGACGCCAGCTACTCGGACTGGTACGACTCCTCGGTGACGCGCTGGCAGGGGCGGGTCCAGGACCGCTCCCACGGGCAGTCCTCGCTGAACCTGCCGCTGTCCAACAGCGACGACCCCCACAAGCTGATCGAGCGGGCCGGCGGAAACCCGGACTCCTACGAAAGCAAGGCCACTCTCAAGATCGTTGATGGTGTGGCGACCCGCCTGATGGAAGACGGGACCTGGCAGGATGTGACCGCGGCGATGGTGGCCGATGGAGCCCTTTCATATACGGAAGACAAATTCTACGATCAGCGAGAGAGCCAGTGGGTTGACGCCACGGAAATCAATGTCGAGAAGCTCTACGCGGCCGGTTACGCCCCGCAGAATGGGGTCGTATATTTCTCGGACGACGTAGCCTCCGGCACCGAATGGCCCGCTCTTCGCCTCACCGACGGTGAATCGATCGGCTCCGACCGGGGCCTGAGCGTGGTCAGTGAGAACCCCCTGTATACGCTGGGCGATTTCAATTCGAAGGACAAAAAGCCGGTCTCTTTGATGGCCGACGCCGTGACGTTCCTGTCCAACGCCTGGGAAGCGGGTAATTACGACGGTCGCAGTACGGCTTACAAGTCCGATCGGATAGCCTCGGCCACGACCGTCAACGCATCTTACGTCAGCGGCAATATTGAAACGACAGACTCTGATTACAACGGCGGTTTTGAGAACCTGCCGCGGTTCCTGGAAGAATGGTCCGGCCAGGCGTTCAATTGGACCGGCTCGGCCGTGAACCTCTGGTATTCGCACCAGGCCGACGGGATCTGGAACGGCAGCTATTACTCACCGCCGGATCGTAACTGGAAATACGATACCGACCTTAACGATCCCAACCGACTGCCGCCCGAGACTCCGGTAGTACGCGTCTTTCAGCGCACCGGCTGGCGTCAGGAACATGTGTCCCTGGACCAATAGGAGACCTCAGTAACAGCCAACCTGTCCGGCATTGGAAAGGAAGGTACTTGACCATGAATAGACATTTACGATCCGAGCGCGGCGTGGCCACCCTCATTGCGCTCATCCTTATCGGGATGCTGACGCTTCTGGGCATCGCCGCCATAACGACCTCCGAAGATGAGGTGACTATCACCGGCAACGAGATGCAGGAGATGCGGGCCTTCTACGCCGCCGAAGGCGGCCTGGAACTGGCCGCGGCGGCTCTTCAGCGGGAATACGACAGCACCGGGGCGCCGCCTATGCTCATGCCGAGCGGCGAGGCTAATTATAATTTCTGTCGTGTGGGCTATCAGGTTGTTGACGACGGCCCGGCGACGCAAAGAGATTTGAGCAACGGCACCCTGGCCGGCCTCCACGCCCTGGTGAAGTCCTTTTCGATTCACGCGACGGCCGACAACACCCTGGACAATTCCAAGGTGCGGTTGTCGCAATCGTTCGAAACCGCCCTGGTCCCGATCTTCCAGTTCGCCGTCTTCTACGGCAATGACCTGGAGATTGCCCCGGGACCCGACATGACCCTCATCGGGCGAGTTCACTCCAACGGCAACCTGTACGTTCAGGCCAACAGCAGCCTTAACATGGACAGCTATGTCACCGCTTCGGGTGATATCCTCCACGGCCGAAAAGGGGGCGAACCCGTAAGTAGCGGTGATGTCAAGATCAAGAATACCGACGGCGACTACGTCAGTATGAAAATGGGCGGCGATTTTCTCGATGCCGACTATTCCGACTGGTACGATTCGTCGGTAGCTCGCTGGGGCGGACGCGTGCAGGACCAGTCCCACGGCCAGGGCGAATTGAATCTGCCGCTGACCAATTCCGACGACCCTCACAAGCTGATTGAACGGGCCTCCGGCAATCCCGACTCGTATGAGAACCTGGCGACGTTGAAGATTATCGACGGTGTCGCCACTCGGAAGATGGCCGATGGTACCTGGCAGGACGTTACGGCCGCCATGGTGGCCGCGGGCATCATCACCTATACCGAAAACAAGTTCTACGACCAGCGCGAGGGCCAGTGGGTCGATGCTACCGAGATCGACGTCGAGGCCATGTACGACAATGGCTATGCGCCGCTGAACGGCGTAGCCTATTTCTCGGATGATATCGGCTCCAGTACCGAATGGCCCGCCGTCAGGCTGGTCAACGGCGCCGAGATTGACGACGAGCAGGGCCTCAGTATGGTCAGCGAAAACCCGATGTACACGCTGGGCGATTTTAACTCGGTCGATAAGAAGCCGGTATCGCTGATGGCCGATGCCGTAACGTTCCTGTCGAACAACTGGGACGCCAACAATTACGATTCAAAGAGCACGTCCTCGAAGTACGATCGCACAGCGGCCCAGACCACGGTCAACGCCTCGTATCTGACCGGAAATACCGAGACCACGAGCAGCCAGTACAACGGCGGTTTCGAGAACCTGCCGCGCTTCCTGGAGGTGTGGTCCAACAAGAAATTCACGTGGAGTGGTTCGGCTGTCAACCTCTGGTACTCGGAACAGGCCGACGGCAACTGGAGCGGCAGCTATTACTCACCGCCCATTCGTGACTGGGCCTACGACACCGACCTGGACGACCCCAACAAACTGCCGCCGGAATCGCCGGTCGTCCGCATATTCCAGCGTACCGGCTGGAGGCAGGATCACATCGATCCCGGTATCCTGGCCGCTCGCCACGATGATTAAGGATTCTCTCGAAAACAGAAAACCCGTCCCCGGAAGGGGGCGGGTTTTTTTTCATGTGCAGAAATCAGCAAATTATTCTATAACGATATCAAACGGCATACGGGCCAGAATTGACTCCTCACCATCGCCTGGCAACGGCGCCGGAAGGACGTCCTCGACCGCCCGGTCACCCATGAACAGCGATGCCACCGAACGCAGGAGAGAGCTTCCCGGCAGTATGAACCACGGCCGTTTCTGCGGATACAACTCGACCCTGTAGTCCTCAAGCTGAAGCTCGTGGGCAAGATAGTCGAGAGCCTGGCAGATGCCCCCGAGTTCATCGATCAGCCCGTTGGCCAGGGCCTCGCGGCCGGTCCAGACCCGACCCCGGGAAAGGTTGTCGACCGTGTCCACGCCCATCGAACGGCTGGCCGCGACCAGCTCCACGAAGTGATCGTAGAAAGCCTCAAGGTGCGAGGCATAGCGCTCCCGTTCCTCGGCGGTAAACGGGCGGGTGTTGGTGAGCATGCCGGCGAACTTCCCGCGCGTATACAGCTCTTTGCCAACCCCGATCTTTTCGTACAACGAACTGAAATCAGCCTTCCCGCCGTAAACACCGATCGAACCGGTGATACTGGCCGGATCGGCAAACAGGCGCGCGGCCGGCATGGCTATGTAGTACCCTCCCGAGGCTGCCACGTTGGCCATTGAAACAACCAGCGGTTTACGCTCGGCCGCCTTGCCGACGGCGTGGTAGATATCTTCCCCGGCCAGGGCATAGCCTCCGGGTGAGTTAATCCTGAGGACAATGCCCCGCACGTTGGGATCCCGGGAAGCTCTCGACAGGGCACGCGCCATCGGCCCCGGAGTCACTTTCGAAGAACGATCGAGCGGGTTGTCGAAGTCCGAGCCCGAGGAAATATCTCCCTCGGCCACCACCACGGCGATGACCGGGTCCGGCTGCCAGCTTTCGTTGATGAGAGTATCGGCCCGGTATTGCCTGAAAGAGATTTCCGGCAGAGAGCCGGCAAAATCCTCCCGGACATTGTCACGATAGCTGAAACCGTCGACCAGCCCGGCCTCAAGCGCTTCCAGAGAGGTGTAAGGACCGGCGTCTATGAGCTTCTTGACCGAGTCAGCGGTAATGCCTCTGCCCCGCGCAATACCGTCGACAAACTGCACATAGAGATCGTCCAGCAGGCGGTTGGTCTGTTCGCGGTTTTCCTCGGTGGCCGCCGTGCGCGTGTAGGTTTCGGACGCGGTCTTGTATTCGCCCACCCGCAGAAGCTCGATATTCACCCCCAGCTTCTCGAGCGTGCCCGCCCAGAAAGTGAGTTCCGCGCGCAGCCCCACCAGGCGAAGCTGACTTACCGGCGGCACCAGAATAGTATCGGCCACGGTCGCCACAAAGTAAGCTATGTTGTTGGGTGTGCTGATATGGCAGATGATCCGTTTGTCGGCCGCCCGGAAATAGTCCAAGGCCTGCCTGAGCTCCTGGGCCTGGCCGAAACCCAGCGCCAGATTGCGAAGGCTCAGGACCATCTCACCGATAGCCGGGTCCTCCGCGGCCCGGTAGATCTCGGAGAGCAGAGTCACAAACGGCGTGCGGCTGGAGCCGAAAATCGGCTGGGGCGGATTCTCCGCCGATCGCCCGCTTACATTCATAGCCATGCTCTTTTTGCGTTCCGGGATCAGCGACGACTGCCGCTGGTTGGTGGCGCCGACAAAGGCCGTAGTGCTACCGTCGTGGCCGTTGCGGTCAAATCTGCTCTTGGCGCCGACGAAGTATTTGAGCAGGTTGGTCCGAAAGCCTATCTGCAAATTCCGATCCGAGTCCACGAATCCGTTCAGGTATAATCCCGGTGTCGGCGTGTACTCGACGTGGTAGATGAAATCTGCGTCGCCGAGATTATTGGCGGTCGACAGAAACATATCGGCGGCCAGGGTGAGCTGGTTGCCCATCGGCCTGTAGGCAAGGGAATACCGCTGCTCCATGGCAGAGCGCCCGCCGTGGATCTTCCCCCGGTTCAGATTCGAAAATACCGCGCCTATGGCGAACGGACCCTGGTCTCTCTTGACTACACCGATCGTCCAGAAATGGCGGTTGTTGTAAAGACCGGGTCCCTTGTTGAAATGCCGATACGACAAACCCAGGTTGACGCCGGGTCCGAAGCTGAAACCGGCGGCACCCAGGAATTCCTCGAAATTGCCCCCGTCGGGATTGTCTATGTACCGATAGGCGGTAGTCAGGCGGTCGTGGTATATTGTGGCCCCCCAGCTTCGGGCGTAGTCCCCGCGCTCGTAATCGGCCATCAACTGGAAGCCGGCGACCTTGTAAGTACCCAGACCGGCCGGGTTCACCCAGGAAGCCTCCGAGCCGAGCACCGAAGCGGCCGGCTGGTAGTAAAACACCTGGCTCGGAAGAGGTATTCTCTTGTCCGTCTCACCGGCTTTGATACCTGCCGCTGTAAAGAGAAGACCTGTTAACAATGCTGCAATCGCCGGATATCTCACGTCATTCTCCCCTGGTACCTCGGATGTAGATGTTCCCTTTTCCTCGCACCGTACCGCTGATGTCAACATCGCCCTCGCCGGCAATCAGACTGAGCCGATCCCTCTGCACCAGGTCGGATATGAACGGAAAGTGAGTAGCCTCGATGATTCCGTCCTGATCCACCGCCAGGGTGAGATAAGCCGAAAGAGTATCCGGGATGGAAATATCGATATCTTCGTGACGGTTGGTGACCACCAGTTGTCCTTCGGTCATCTGGCTGATTTCGAGCGTGATGGGCGCCGATGAGCCCCGGATGAAATTGCTCTGGCCGCGGGGTTCAAAACCCAGCACGGTGATCCGCCCGTAGCTGTTCTTGGCGTTGATACCCCCGACAAAACCCTCGATCCGTATATCACCGCCGGAATTGCGGAATTTGGCCTGGCTCTCGCCGGTGTTGATATTGATAGCGCGCAGCGAGGAGTTGGAGGTCGAGGCCGAGATCTGCCCGGTGACGTTCTCCAGCAACACCCGCCGGTTCACCGAGGCCACCATAACGCCCCCGGTGACATCGGAAATTTCCAGGCGCCCCAGGGATTCGGAGATGATCACCTCCTCAAACGGCCCCTGCGCAGTGACATCGTAAAGGGGAGCCTCGACCTCTATCCGACAGCCGACCGGAAGCAGCAGCTCGGCGCGTACCGACCCGGAGTAGTTGGTTCCGCTCCAGGGGGCCGGATTGGGCGCTCTCAGCTTGACGTTTGTCCGGGTCGGCAGTACATCCAGAGTGACATCGATCAGATCGATATAGTCCGTAGCCGTAGAACGGTTAGCCGCCTTGGCTCTCTTCCAGTAATTGATACGAACGATGTTGCTCTCGGAGGCGCGGATGGTCAGGGCACCGGAGAGGTTGGCCGCTGACTGAATGAGCAGATCCCTGACTTCTCCGACATCCGCTTTCAGGACAATACTGTCGGTTTCGAACAGGCCGGGCTCCAGCGAGTCGATCTCTTGCGCCGAAACGGCCGTGCTGATCGCTATCACCGAAAGGGCCACACCAATGGCCAGCAGTTTTGACATCACTTGCTCCTCCGAATCCGGCCGAGATAACACCTGTTCATTAGTATCGACCCCGCCACGGCTGCATTTAGGGACTCCACCGCCCGTTCATGGCGCACACTTACCGTAAAATCGGCTCGACTGCGCACCTCCGCACTCAAACCGGCTGCCTCCGAGCCCAGGGCCAGCAGCACTTTCCGCCGGCCCAGATCTTTCAGGACCTTGCCCAGGCTGTCGCGGCCCTTCATATCGGCGGCGACCACGGCCACATTGTCCGCCGCCAGGACCTCCAGCGCCTCCTCGGTGGAAGCTACGGCTATCGGCAGGCCGAACACTGCGCCGACCGAGGAACGGACGACTTTGGGAGCGTAGGGTTCCGCGCTGGCCCCGGTCAGGATCACAAGATCGAAGGCAAAGGCCAGGGCCGAGCGGCAAAGCGTGCCGACATTGCCCGGATCGGAAAGGCTCTCGCACAGAAGTATATTACGAAGCCGGGGGTGATAAAGTTCTTTGAGACTGGTGGTCGGGGTGGCGAAAACCGCCATAATCCCCTGCGATGTCTCCGCCTGTCCCATGCGGGCCAGATCGGCCGCCGAAGTTTCTTCGACAGAGACATTTCGGTTGCGAAATCGCTCGATCACGGCCAGCCCGCGCTCGTTCAGCACCGCCGGAGAGAAATAGAGCTTGAGCGGGCGGGCTTTCAGGCGGTTGGCTTCTTCCAGAAGACGCACGCCTTCGGCCAGAAACTGCCCGGCCGCCTGTCTTCCCTTCTTAGTGTGCAGGGTCCGGACATTTTTTAATTCCGCTCGGCTTATTGACAATGTTAATTATCCTTCCTGATATTCGCGCTTTCAATGAACCGATTGTCCGGCAAGTTTGGCAAGTGAAAACTCGGTCACTCATCTTCGTACTATGGCTTATCCTGAGCCTTCCCGCCCTGGCGGCCGATCGTGTGATCAAGGTCGGCGGGCTCGACGGCCTTGATCCCTACGCGGACAAGGAACCTTACCGCATCGCTCTGGCTATCTCCGGCGGCGGCGCGCGCGGGCTGAGCACTATCGGCATATTGCAGGCGTTCGAGGAGAAGGGCATCAAGGTCGCAGCTATCGCGGGAACTT
>Ga0272444_10005045_pt1 | contig 11471 bp, 12 predicted proteins | sample SSMForm13_FD_201033 | JGI IMG/M metagenome (GOLD analysis project Ga0272444, IMG submission 201033) | Marine sediment archaeal communities from Little Sippewissett salt marsh, Falmouth, MA, United States - SSM-Form-13 | ecosystem: Environmental > Aquatic > Marine > Wetlands > Sediment ... | reverse complement strand
GTGTCACGGCATGGTGCGCTGGTGTGGCATGCGACACCTGCTGTTTCGAGCTGCGTTGCCCGTCGGCGTGCGACTGTGGCGAGTGGGTCGGAGTGACAGTGGTGGGCGAGCCGGTGGCCTGTGACGGAGGCATATCGATTCCCTGGACCGACTCCGTGCTGATCGAACCGGAGTATCGTTGCGAAGGCGTCGGCTGCGATCCTCACTACATCTGGTCCGTCACGGGACCGTCCGGCTTCCATCTGCTCACAGGTGGAGAACCGATCCACTTCGAACCGGAGGAACCGGGCGCGTATTCCGTGACGCTGACACCCAGATGCGACGGGCGTAACTGCCGTTCGTGTACGTTTAGGGTGCTGGTCGATGAGCCTTCCGGTGGGTGCTCTTGCAGCCGCTGGGGGGAGATCGACATCAACGGGGAGACGGTGACCTGCGGCGGTCGAGTGACGCTCCCCGCGGGGAAGGTATTGGTGTTCGATACCGGGTACACCTGCTCCGGTACGGCGTGCGATACGCGGTTCATCTGGGAGGTCGACGGACCCGAGGGGTTCCACCTGCTGGAAGGAAGCGAGCAGATCGTCTTCCAGCCTCCAGTTGCCGGCACGTACGACGTGACGCTGACGCCGCAGTGTGACGGGGCATCGTGTCCGGCATGTTCGTTCGAATTGGTGATCGAGCGGCCGGTGGGCGAGTGTATGTGTGGCTACTGGACGGATCTGAACGGCGATGGCATCGGGGACATCCGCATCGAAGGGGAATTCGCCTCCTGCGGCGGGCGGGTCGAGATCGGATCCGCCGAGCTCGATGGCACGGTGACCGTGCAGCCGACCTACAACTGCGGCTCGGGATGCGGTCCGACTTTCTACCGATGGGCTGTCCAGGGCAGCAACGGCTTCAGTGCGACTTCGGGGGATGACCTGGTTCGCGGACCGATCGAGTTCTCTCCTGGAAGGCCGGGCAGCTACGAGTTGGCTGTGGTGCCGTACTGCGACGGGCAACCGTGCGCGGAGTGCTCCGTGACGATGGTCCTGGTGGACGAGGCGCCGCCGCACCGGTCGGAGTACCGCTGGGAGTTCGCGGCACTCGAGGGCGGCGGGCTCAAGATGATACGACGGGACATGCCGTCGGATCTGCGGCGGGAGCTGTCGTTGGCCGGCGCGGTCGACGGCGAACGGGTGTCCTCGACGCTGCCGGCGCTGGCCGGCTTCGCGCTGGACCTCGAGGATGCTCAAGGAACGCTGACCGGCGTGATGCCCGGAGACCCGGCGACGTACGAGTTGGTCTACGAGTTGTACGACCGTTTGCGGAGTCTCGTGGGTGTCCTTCACGTGCTGATCGCGGTGGAGGGAGAGGGGAGCGGGACCTCCAGATGTACCGCTCCCATCAACCTCAACACCGGCGTGGCTGCGTGGACGGTGGTCTATCCGAACGGGTCGGGTCCCGTACCGGCCCAGCCGATGCTGCCCAACGGGAACTGGGTCGACAGCCCGGACCCGACGGCGGTCTGGGTCGATCATGACGGCACGTCGGCCGGATCGGGTTGGGTCAGTGATCCGCTCGGTACGTACGAGTACCGCGTTTCGTTCCCGTTCGATCCGGATGCCTGCTGCGGCGATTGCGTCCTTGTGATCCAGTACGCTGCGGATGATCGGGTGCAGTTCTTCCTGGATACGCCGCGTGCAACCTATGAGCTGTGCAGGCTGGATGACGGCTGTTGCGCGCTTCGTGAAGAGGCGTACCACGAGCTGAGGACGTGCAGCGTCGACCTTTGCGGTCTCGAGGACGGAAGAGGAACCTACACGCTTCGTGGTCGCGTCGAAAACGATGCGACGGTGACTGGATTCCTCGTGATTGGAGGCGTGCGATGCCGATAGGTGTACCTTCAAAACGGCGCCAAGCGATTACGCGGGGTCGGGCGGGCTGACCAGCGAAACGATCTCCACGTCGCCGACGCCGGGGCGGAGGTACAGATCGACCGTAGTCGCGGCTTCGTCGTAGTCGGGTGAGAGCCAGTCCGCGGCGGACAGGATGTAGTCCTCGGGGACATCGAGCGTCCCGCTCGGCGTGCCGATCAGCCGGAGCCCGACGCCGTCGGGAACGTGGACGGTCAGATCCTCCGCCTGGACGTGCAGGGTGGTCCGCCCGGTGTCAGGAAGGACGACGCGGCACGGTGCCGCTCCTCCGTCGAGATCGACGGACTGGATCCGTAGACCGCGCAGATCGAGATCGATCGTCCGGTCGGTCGAGACGGCGAGATCGATCGGGATCTCCGGGTGAAGGCGAACGGTCCAAGGGCGCTCCTCGCGGCTCGCCGTGTGAAAGGTCGGGAGGAACGGATCGCCGGTCAGCTCGAAGTGGACCGCATCGTCCGTTCGGCGATCGACCTGCGCGAGCCGCTCGTCCTTCCGGATTGTGACCGTCCCCTCGACCAGCGTTTCGGCCGCGGCGGCGCCGGCGACGGTGATCGCGCAGCCGTCGCAGCGCAGATCGATCTCGGCGGAGGTCGCCGTGCCGAGCGGGACGGCAACCGTCTGACGATCGGTGATCCAGGTCTCCGGCCCGAAGAGGTAGATCGCGGAGAAGGCCAGCGCCAGGAGGACCGCGGTGCCGATCAGCGTCGCCAACGCGGATCCCAGTGACGGGCGGCCGAAGACGAGGTCGATTCCCAGAGCGATTAGAAGGACGGGCCACAGGCGGAGCAGTTGGCTCCAGATCCCGGACGAGACGATGCCGAGGTTTACGAGCAGCAGGATGACGCCGACGGCGACGAGGACGAGCGGGAAGACGAGACTTCCGCGTCGGGTCCGTCGAGCGGCGCTCATGGCCGGTCCCGGAAACGGTTCCAGATGATGCTCAGCCCGAACAGGATGACCGCGATCGGCCACAGGCGACCGAGCTCCGACCACGCGGACCAGCTGAGGACGCCGGTCGTGTTCAACAGCAGGACGACGCCCGCGGCGACAATCAGAACCGGGAGCAGCAGGCCGTTGATGCGACGGATGCGCACGTTATTCACCTCCTCGGAGCCATCGCCAAAGGAACGCGCCTCCCACGACGATCAACAGAGCGGGCCAGAGCGTGCCGAACGTCAGCCAGGAGAACCACGTGATGCCGAAATTGCGCAGCAGGAAGACGACGCCGACGGCGATCAGCACGAGGCCGCCGGCAAACGTTGTGGTCCGTCCGGACGACCGCGTCGTGGCGCGGATCTCCTGTCCGAATTGCCTCGCTCGCTCGGCGATCTCGTCGGCTCCCTCCTTGACGCGTTCGGCGATGGGCTGTGTGGACTCCTCGTTCCGCTCGGGCAGGATCATCCACAGCGCGAGATAGACGAGAATCCCGACGCCGGAGGAGACGATGCCGAATACGACGAAGATCAGGCGGATCAGGTTCGGATCGGCATCGAAGTACTCGCCGAGGCCGCCACAGACGCCGCCGAGCATCGAATCGGATGGGCTTCGTTTGAGCTGCTTCGCCATCGGGTCCCCCTCGGGCTGATCCGGCGGAGTGTACCACACGGGGCGAGCGCGTCGCCAAGGGTTCCGGCTATCGGGGAGGGGTGCCGAGACCGGTGACGAAGATGACGAGCAGGACGATCAGCGGGGAGATCAACGAGAGGAGTCGACCGATCAGCGGCGTCGCGCGTTTTCGGAGCAACGCCCGAAGCCACAGGGCCCCGACGGCGGTGCTGAGCGTCAACGCCAGCCACTGGACCGACAGGCGCCATGGAAACGGGTGCGTGCGCAGCGCCCATCCGGCGAGCCAGATCGACAAGGCCATGCCGGCGCCCCACCCGATCGCGAACAGCGTCAGCGCGCGGTTGTCGAAGACCGGCATCCGCCATGCAAGGACGCCGATCCAGATGCAGAGCAGCGACGTTCCGACGAGCCACAACGCTGCGATCTGCAGACCATCGAACGGAACGACGATGTGCGCCACCAACAGACAGAGGGCCGCCAGCGCGCCGGCCCCGGCTGCGCGGAGGCAGCGGGCGGTCGCCGTCAGCGACGATCTTCGGAGGTCGGGCATCCGCGGAGCGTTGATGGACGACATGGGACCGGAGGATACCGGGCGGATGCCGGGGATCCAAGGGAGGATGTCTCGGTGCGGAGAGACGGCCGCGATGACGGTGGCCGACGGGCGATCGCTCGGATAGGATGGGGATACGATGGCTCAACGAACGCTGATCCTGGATGGAGCAACCGAGCAGGGTCCCCCAACGCGCCGCGCCGGCGACGCCGCGTCGACGGCGCTGCGGGAGATGGGATGGGACGTCGATCGGCTCCTCCTGTCCGAGATCGACATCGCCCCGTGCCTCGGCTGCTTCGGCTGCTGGATGAAGACGCCGGGCGTCTGCGTGATCGACGATGCGGGCCGCGATATCGCGCGACGGATCGTCGATTGCGACCTGCTGATCTTCCTGACACCGGTGACGTTCGGGGGCTACTCCTGGCAGTTGAAGAAGGCGATCGATCGATCGATCCCGAACATCCTGCCGTTCTTCCGCCGGGTGAATGGCGAGGTGCATCACGTGAAGCGGTATGCCCGGTATCCGCGGCTGCTCGGTCTCGGCGTCGTGCCACGCGGGCCGGTCGATCCGGACGAGGAGGAGCTGTTCGAGACGATGGTTCGACGCAATGCGATCAACTTCCATTCGCCGTCGGACGACGCCTGCATTGTCGCCGCGACCGACGACGACGAGGCGGTCCGCCAGGCGATCGAGGCGGCGCTGGGGCGGGTGATCGGATCGTGAGTGAAGCGGGCGAGCGCGTCCTTCTGCTGGTGGGAAGCCCGAAGGGCCTGGAGAAGAGCAGTTCCGCTCGACTCGGCCGATTCGTCGTCGATCGATTGCGGCAGTACGGATGGACGAGCAAGGCAATCCACCTGCACGAGGCGATGCGCTCGGAGGAAGGTCGAGACGACCTGCTCGGGGAAGTCGACCGAGCGGCGGTGATCCTGTTTGCCGCTCCGCTGTACGTCGATTCGTTGCCCGCCCCGGCGATCCGCGCGTTGGAATCGATCGCGGCGCACCGCGCAACGGCGGCGAACGATCGCCGACCACGCTTCATTCCGCTTCTGAACTGCGGCTTTCTTGAGCCGAGCCAGAACGACATGTGTCAGGAACTGCTCCGGCGGTTTGCCGAGACGGCCCGATTCGACGGGGGGACGGGGATCTCGCTCGGCGGCGCCGGCGCACTGACGAAACGGGTTCGCGGGGCGCTTGAGCAGCTCGTCGAGGCGATCCATCTCGAGCTGCTCGTTCCCGACGATGCGCTCGAGTCGACGCGGAAGCCGCTGATGCCCCGGTGGCTGTACATCCTCGGGGGCAACGCGATGTGGCGGCGGACGGCGGCGAAGAACGGGGTCAAGGAGAGACTTCGGGATCGACCGTACGCCTCCGGCTGACGCCGCGAGGACTCCCCTACGAGGCCGCCTTCCGACAGACGGCGATCATGTGGCTCCCCATGTCCACGCAGCCGGGCTCGCGACAGGCTTCGAGCTCCATCTCGAGCAAATGAGCCCAGATCGGGCCGCGCTCGTCGAGGTCGTCGAGCAGGTCGACCCAGTTCGTGGCCAGGCAGTTGCTCGCCGACATCGTCTCGACCGCCCACCCGCCGTCCTCCAGCGTCCGGCGCAGTTCATCCGATCGGTACATGTGCGTGTAGTGCCGGGCCGGGCCGATCGTCTCCGGGCTGAGATCGCCGGTCGCGAGGATCGCCCGATTGGCCGCCGGAGCGATGTCGAGGACGCCGGGCAGGAACTGGTGCACCGCCCCCCAGAGCGACATCACGCTGATCACGAGCGTCCCGCCGTCCTTTGCGACGCGGTACAGCTCGCGGACGGCGTCGTCTCGTCGTTCGAAGACGTAGCTGAGCGGCCCTCCGGTGCAGACGATCGTCTCGAACGTCCCGTCAGCGAAGTGGGGCGTTAGATCGCAGAGATCGCACTCGACCCAATCCTCGACCGACGGCGCGAAGCCAAGTCGAGCCGCGTTTTCCCGGTTCAGGCGCAGTTGCCCGGGCGACAGGTCGGCGACGACGATCCGTTCGCAGATCCGGGCGAGCTCCCGCGTGAAGCGGCCGGCCCCGGCTCCGATCTCGAGGACGCGGCCGCCGGGCCGGACGTGCGTCTGCAGGTAGTAGAGATGGATGTGGAACTTGATCCGTTCGACGCCGGATTCCTCCCAGCGGTTCCATTCACGGGTGCCGTACTCGTCGTAGTGCGCACGCACCCAATCCGGGTCGTAGCGAGCCATCGCACCTCCCAGGTCGGTGAGCGGGCGCTACTCCTCGTCGGCCCAGTCGCGGATCTTGCGCTTGATCTTGCGTTCGATCTTGTCGCCGAGTTCATCCCAATCGGTGTCCTCGTCGACGTCGACCCACTGGGCGAAGCCGCGCTTGATCTTCGCCTCGATGCGATCGCCGAGGTCGTCGATGTGCTCGGGATCCTCCTCGATCCACTGCCAGATCCCGCGGCGGATCTTCCGTCCGATCTCTCGGCCGAGCCGCTCCCAGTCGCGTCGGCGGGCCAGTCGCTCGCGGATCAACGGGCGAGTGCCGATCCCGACCCACGCGGTCAGAATCGTGAACAGGAACCAGATCGCGGCGGCCTGCCAGTAGTTCAGCTTGACGGCCAGCAGCGCGAGTTGATCGACGAGGATTGCGTTCCAGAGCAGCTGGATGAACCAGCTGAACAGGAAGAAGGCCGCGATTCCGCCGCCGGCGATCGATTTCGCAACCACTCTCATCGTGCACCGTCCTTCGGTGGGGAGCCGGCGGCGCGAGTCGCCGCACGGCCGCCCCGTGTGAGTCGATCTACTTCCGCCATCGCTTGGTCAACGACGGCGAGACGCCGATCCCGACCCAGGCGGTCAAGATCGTGACCAAGAACCACAGCCCGGCGGACTGCCAGTAGCTCAGCTTGACTGCGACCAGCGCGAGCTGATCGACGACGATCGAGTTCCAGAGCAACTGGATGATCCAGCTGAAGAAGAAGAACGCCGCGACGCCCCCTCCGGTGATGATCCCTCGAAGAAGCTTCATTGCTCGATGCACCTCCATGTTCCGTCTTCGGTTCATGCATTCTATCATTCGTCCGTCGCGCCGAGCGAGGGATCGGTTCAATCCGTCTCGACGCGGCGAAACCAACGGGTATGATGCCGCGGGAGGCGATATGACGAACAGCGAACGGATCGGGGCGCTGAAGGCGGAGCAGGCTCGGGGGATCCTCGATGAACTCGATCTCGATTGCTGGCTGATCTGGGTTCGAGAGACGGATCAGATCGCGGATCCGGCGTTCCGTCTCGTGTTCGACGGGGATCTGGTCGGGCGATCGGCGTTGCTGTTCACCCGGGACGGAGGGCGGACCGCCATCGTGGCCGGCTACGATGCGGGCGGGCTGCCGGACGGCGCGTTCGATCGCGTGATCGGCTACGACGCCGGGATTCGCGACGCGTTGCGCTCCGAGCTCGCACGGATCGATCCGCGAACGATCGCGATCGACGTCAGCCGCACCGACGTTGGCGCGGACGGGATGACCGCGGGGATGCGCGAGTCGCTCGACGAGTGCCTCGCCGGCACGCCGTATCGCGAACGGCTGGTCACCGCCGAGCGGTTGATCGGAACGTTGCGAGGCCGGAAGCTTGCGCCGGAGGTCGAGCGGATCCGGGACGCGGTGAGGTTGACCGAGCAGATCTTTGCCGCGGTCTTCGAGCGGCTGGCGGTCGGACAGACCGAGCGCGAGATCCACGCGATGTTCCACGAGCGGGTCCGCGAAGCCGGCGCCGGCTTCGCCTGGAGCCCGGGGCACAACCCGGCGGTCGACGCCGGACCGGACAAGGCGTTCGGGCACCTCGGCCCGACCGACGGGCGGACGCGGCGTGGACACCTGCTCCACTTCGACTTCGGCGTCCGCGTCGACGGGTACTGCTCGGATCTGCAACGGATGGTCTTCTTCGGCAAAGCATCCGAGGTTCCGAACGAGATCGCCGACGCGTTCGAGACGGTCGTCGGCGCGATCGATGCCGCTGCGGCGGCACTTCGCCCCGGAGCGATCGGGTTCGAGGTCGATGCGAAGGCGCGAGTGTTCTTGACCGATCGCGGGTACCCGGAATACCAGCACGCGTTGGGACACCAGGTCGGGCGAAACGCCCACGACGGCGGCGTGCTGCTCGGCCCACGCTGGGAACGGTACGCCGGCGTCGTCGAGGGCACGGTCGAAACGGGGAACGTCTTCACGATCGAGCCGAATGTGCCGACAGAGACCTACGGCCAGGTCAGCCTCGAGGAGGACGTCCTGGTCACGAAGAGCGGCTGCGAGTTTCTCTCCGCGCCGCAACGCGAGCTGATCTGCTTACCGTAAAGGGTGCTAGAACTCCCAATCGGGCATCGGCGGCGGGAGCCGAAGCGCGCGGTCGAGACGGTCGAGGAGAGGCGCGGGAGCCGACAGGTCGTCGGTCCACGCCAGCCCGCTTGCCGGCAGCACGCCGAGCCACATTCGCGAGAAGGCATTGATCGACGCGGAAAGCGTCGGGAGGGAGCGATCCGTTCCCCGCTCGGCGCGGCTCTTAGGTCCGATCTCGACGACGTACTCGCCGGCGGTTCCGCGCCACGTGACCTCGTCATCGAGGAACGACGCAATCGGATCGGAGAGGGTCAGGTTGAAGCGCACCGGCTCGGTGTCGACGACGGTCCCGGCCAGGGCGCTTGGCACGTCGAGCAGCCGAAGCTGCCAGTAGGCGGACGCTCGCATCCGATTCTCGTGGGCCGAGCGATGCGTGATCTGCCGCGACCGGAACGGACGGACGAGGAGATCCTGGAATTGGATCCCCGGGGGCTCGCGAAGCACGATCGAGCGGACCTGATCCTCGAAGCTTCGCAGCAGTCCGAGCAACTCGACGAACTGCTCCTGGGTCCGATACACCATCCAGTAGACCTCGTACGGACCGTGTTCGACCTCCTTCGCGGAGCACCACAGGTGGTGCGTCAGGTCGCCGTGCTCGTCGACGAAGCCGAGGCCGAAGCCGTTCTCGGCCCACCGCATGTCGGCCTGTGTGATCTCCGGCGAGTCGAGGTTGCACGCGCCGTGTCCGCGAAGTCGGCGGAGGCGATTGGCGTGCATCGTCCTCCAGTCGTCGTGGCCGAGCCGAACCGGAATCCTTGGGCGGACCGGCGAGACGAGGAGCGCCGGGTCGAACGTGCACCAGTGCTCGTAGGCTCCGTTCCCGAACCCGAGTTGGTTGTAGTAGCCCTGCTCGAAGACGCCGAGCACGGCGACCAGGGCGCCGGAGGAGGCGCTCTCGGCCAGCATCCGTGCGGTCAGGCGCCCGGCCAAACCACGCTTGCGGGCGATCCGGCTCGTCGTCACACCGGTCACGCCGGCGAGGGGCAGGTCGCGCGCACCGTGGCGGATCGTGCCCGGGTCGGTCGTCACCATACACTCGGCTTCGCCGCCGACTTCCGCGACCATCGTCCGTCCGGCCTCGACCAGGCTGGAGAACGCCGCCTCGTGGTCCTTGGACGTACACCAGCCGACTTCGCGATAGATGCGAAGGACGGCGTCTCGATCGCGGTTCGGGTCGTACTGTCTCAGGATCATTGCAGTCCCCTCCGTACGGTGCCGGTGGCGCTCGGCGTGCCTACATGTACAGCCCGCCGTTCGCGCTGATCGTCTGACCGGTGACGTACCCGGCGTCCTCGGACGCGAGGAACACGGCGACGGCAGCGATGTCCTCCGGCTCGGCGACCCTCTTCGCCGGGATCTTGGCTGCGATCTCCGCTTCGCGCGTCGCGAGCGCCGCGGCATTCATGTCGGTCCGCGTGTACCCCGGCGAGATGGCGTTCACGGTAATCGTCGGGGCGAGCTCGAGGGCGAGCGATTTGGTCAGGCCGATCAGCCCGGACTTCGACGCGGCGTAGTGCGAGCCGTGATCCGATCCGGTCATCGCCCGAAGAGAACAGATGTTGACGATGCGAGCCCACGGCTCGGCCTTCAGATACGGCAGCGCCGCCTGGGCCGTGTACATCGCCGCCGAGAGATTGACGGCGATCGAGCGGTTCCAGTCGTCGACGGTCATCTCGTCGAGTGTCTTGTGCTGGGAGAACCCGGCGTTGTTGACGACGATTCGGAGGCCGCCGAACGCGGCGGCGGTCTCGTCGATCATTCGCTGGATTTCGTCGCGATCGGCGACGTCGGCGCGTACAGCGATGGCGCGGCCGCCTTCGGATTCGATGGTTTCGGCAACGTCGCGCGCCCGCTCCTCGTTGGCGAGGTAGTTCACACAGACGCCGTAGCCGAGCCGTCCGAGTCGGCGTGCGATCGCCGCGCCGATGCCGCGCGAGCTGCCGGTGACGAGTGCGCCGGGCCGTTCGATGCTGTTGGGTTTCTGATTCATCGTGCTGCGGAGTATACCGCGGCGGGATCGAGCCCTCGAAGGATCAGATGTGCTTCAACGCCTCTCGGGCGACGTTCAGTCGGCGTTCATCTTCAAGCCAGCGCATCAGTTCGGGACGGACGATCTCGGGGCAACGTCGGCCGAGCTTCCACATCGCCGAGGCGACCGCTCTCCAGACGGCGCGACGCTCGTCGAGCGAGAGCTTCCGGAGCACGATCAGCGCCTTCCGTGCAATCGGCTCGGCCGCCGGACCGGAGAACGCCATCGCGACGTTCCACAGCACCGGGGCGTCGTTCGAGGTCGACCACTGCAGGAGGTACTCGAACGCGATTGTCGGATAGCAGGCGAGGAGGCTCCGGCCGAGGGCCGACGGACCGAGATTGCGTCGGACGTTCGGGTCGCCGTCCGCAAGGAGCGGCTCGAGGAGCTTCAGGAGTGGGTCGGCCCACTCCGGTCGATCCGATCGTGCGGCGCGGCCGGCGGCGATGATGACCGCCCGACGAACATTCGGCGACTTGTGCGCTCGCCAGTCGTGCAGCACGTCGAGAACGTCGGAGAAGTTCTCCCGGAGGAGGCGGCCGGTCGTCTCGGCGGCGGCGTCCCGGACGGTCCAGTCGTTCGCGTCGGCGAGCCGAAGAAGAATCCGAAGCGCCGCCAGTCCGTCGAGGCGATAGCAGGCGGGAATCATCTGGCAGGCGAGGTGATGCGACGCCGGTTGATCGCCGGCGGTGAGATCGCGCGCCTGCTTCAGCACGGCCTTCTTGGCCCCGGTGGAGGCGACAAGAGAATCGGCGGCGTATCGCACGTCATGAACCTTGGCCCCATCGAGCGCGCGAACGAGGGCATCGGGTTTCCCCTTGGCGATGATTCGGTCGATCCGGTCGCGCATCGTATCACCGTGGCTCAGGGCGTGGATGCCCCACTGTAGCGCCGCACGGGATCTGACGTCAAGTCGGCGGTTGTCGGCCGTCGGTCGATGGTCTACCATCATCCCGCGGTCCGGACACCGGGACCAGGGGGTCTGCAAATGGTTCACGAGAGGGACTCCGAGGTTACACCTGCGTGGCCGCTCGGCCAC
>Ga0272444_10005043_pt1 | contig 11473 bp, 9 predicted proteins | sample SSMForm13_FD_201033 | JGI IMG/M metagenome (GOLD analysis project Ga0272444, IMG submission 201033) | Marine sediment archaeal communities from Little Sippewissett salt marsh, Falmouth, MA, United States - SSM-Form-13 | ecosystem: Environmental > Aquatic > Marine > Wetlands > Sediment ... | reverse complement strand
GTATGGAACCCGCCGGCGGCATGGGCGTGTACGGCCGATGGAACGTGGGGCCTTGGTGCGAGAAGACCCAAGCGTTGCGCCACGAGATAGGCCTATAGCGGTTGGTTGGACACAACGCGGAGGAATCCGCGCCAGCGATAGGGAGACAACGATGCAAATTGCGGTCATCTGCGAAACCAGCGCCGCCGACAGAAACGCCGACATCCTGCGCGCGCTCGAAGGGCGCGGTCACACGATCCACAACGCGGGCATGACGCGTACCGGTGACGACCCGGCGCTGTCCTACATACACACGGGATTCCTGACGGCGCTTCTGCTCAACACGAAAAGGGTCGACCTGGTTGTCGGCGGCTGTGGTACGGGCCAGGGCTACCTTAACGCATGCATGCAGTACCCGAACGTCTTCTGCGGCCTGATTCAGGGCCCGCTCGACGCCTGGCTCTTCCGCCAGATCAACGCCGGAAACTGTCTTTCCCTGGCCCTCCACAAGGGCTACGGTTGGGCGTCGGACATCGATCTGCGCTTCATCTTCGACCACTACTTCTCCGTGGAACAGGGCAAAGGCTATCCGGACCATCGCGCGGAACCGCAACGCGCGAGCCGCGACCTGCTCTCCCGAATCACCCGCACCGCGCACCAGCCGCTACACGCCATCGTGCGCGAGTTGGATGACGACGTGGTCGTTTCCGCACTGACCTATCCCGGCATCGCGGAGTTACTGAACATCGATGCGCTTGAGGAGGCCGACCTCAGAGAGGCCCTGCGCGCGCGCATGCCGAAAGGAGCCGGTTCATGACGGCTGACCGGGCCATGGAAGGACTGCCGAAAGACGCCGCGCACGATCTGGAGCAAATCGCGCGCGAGATGCGTCGCGCCATTCTCCGGACGACAAACCGCGCGGGCTGTGGACACACGGGCGGTTCACTTTCGGAAGTGGAGATTCTCACGGCCTTGTACTTCCAAGCGATGAACATCGATCCCGCTCGCCCGGATTGGCCTGATCGCGACCGCTTCATTCTTTCCAAGGGGCACGCCACGCCCGGTTACTACGTGGCGCTCGCGAAGCGCGGCTACTTCGGCGAAGCAGTGCTGGATACCTTCGACCACATCGACAGCATCCTCCAAGGACACCCGGACATGCGCAAGACGCCGGGGGTCGATATGAGCACGGGCTCGCTGGGCCAGGGGCTCTCCGCCGGCATCGGCATGGCGCTGGGCGGCGCCTGGGATGGGCGCAGTTACTGGACCTATGTGCTCATGGGTTGCGGAGAGCTTCAAGAGGGACAAGTCTGGGAAGCCGCCATGTTCGCAGGCGCCCACCGCGTTCCGCGACTCATTGGCGTTGTGGACTACAACCGCGTGCAGCTCACCGGTACGTCGGACGAGGTGCTCTCGGTCGAGCCCTTGGCCAGTAAGTTCGAAGCCTTCGGCTGGCACGTGTTGGCGTGCGACGGGCACGCCCTTCCGCAACTCCTCGCAACCTTGGAGGAAGCCAAGACGTGGACCGAAGGCCCCGTGCTGGTAATCGCCCGGACGGTTAAGGGCAAAGGCGTCTCGTTCATGGAGAATCAGTTCGCCTGGCACGGAAAGGCGCCTGACGACAGCGAAGCCGAGCGCGCGATCAATGAGGTGATGCAGGGATGAAGTTGGGCGACATGATAGCGACACGCGACGCTTTTGGCGAGGCCTTGGCGGAATGCGGTGATCGAGACCCCCGCTTGGTGGTCTTGGATGCCGACGTGAGCCGCTCCACGCAGACCTACCGCTTCCATGAGCGGCATCCGAACCGCTTCGTCCAGTGCGGCATTGCGGAGCAGAACATGATGGGCATAGCGGCGGGCTTGGCCGCCACGGGGTGGCATCCGGTCGTATCCACTTTCGCCGTCTTCGCCGCGAAGCGCGCATGCGACCAGGTGCGCGTATCGATCGCCTACCCCAAACAGAAGGTAGTGATCAACGGCGCCTACGGCGGCGTGCCAACCGGCAAAGCCGGCGCCACCCATTCTTCGGTCGAGGATCTGGCCGTCATGCGGGCCATGCCGCACATGACGGTCATCACCACGGCCGACGCGGTGGAGACGAAGAAGGCCTTGAACGCCGCATTGGCGCTTGATGGTCCCGTCTACCTGCGCACCACGCGTTGTCCCGTACCGGTGATCTTCACGGAGGACCAACCCTTCACGGTGGGCCGTGCCATGACGCTGCGCGAAGGAAGCGACCTTTGCCTGGTGTCAACCGGTCTGATGACGGCACGGGTCCTGGAAGCCGCCAAAGTGCTCGCCGTCAAGGGCATTCACGCGCGCGTACTCCATGTGCACACCCTCAAGCCACTCGACGAAGAGGCCATCGTGAAAGCGAGCGTGGAGACGGGACGCATCATCACGGTTGAGAATCACAGCCGCATCGGTGGCCTTGGCGGGGCGGTGGCGGAGTTGGTGTCGGAGCGTGCCCCCTGCCGGGTGGTCAGGATGGGCTTCAACGACACCTTCATCGAATCCGGGGACGATGAAGCGGTCTTCACGAAACTGGGCCTCGGAATGGAACGAATCGTCCAGACCGCGGAGCAGACGCTCCGCGCCGACTGAGACGGGTCACGGCGTATCGGCCCGCGGGTATGCGCGGACCGTGCTACGCGGCGAATCGGGGATTACTCCATGCTTCCAACTCTTCAGAACTACATCAACGGTCAATGGGTTGCCTCGGAAAGCGGCGCGTGGCTTGACGTGGAGAATCCAAGTACCGGCGAGCCCATCGCCCGAACGCCCCTCTCCGGCCAACAGGAATGCGAACGCGCCATTGAGGCCGCCCAAGCAGCCTTCGACACGTGGCGCTGTACCGCCGCCGGCGCGCGCGTGGAGCCGCTCTTCCGCCTCGCCAGCCTTCTGCGAAACCGACAGGAGGAACTGGCGCGAACCATCGCCGAGGAAATGGGCAAGTCGCTTCCGGATGCGCGCGCGGAGATGAAGCGGGCCATCCAGAACTGCGAAGTGGCCTGCGGCACGCCCATGCTTCAGCAGGGCACGCGTCTGCTCGATGCCGCAGAGGGTGTCGATGGCGAAGTGCTGCGCCGTCCCATCGGTGTATGCGCGATGGCCGGCCCCTTCAATTTCCCGGCCATGGTTCCCTTCTGGTTCCTCCCCTACGCACTCGCCACGGGCAACACCTTCGTCATGAAGCCCTCCGAGAAAGTGCCTTTGACCATGGCCCGGATCACGGAGTGCATCGAGGAGATAGGCCTTCCGCCGGGTGTCTTCAACATGGTGCACGGCGACCGGCATGTCGTGGAGGCACTCGTCGATCACCCTACCGTAAGAGCGTTCTCCATCGTGGGATCCACGCCCGCATGCCGGGCCGTGGCCGCCCGTTGTGCCGGTTTGGACAAACGCTTCCAAGCCTTCGGCGGCGCCAAGAATCACCTCGTGGTCATGCCCGATGCGCCGCTCGATCTCGCCGTGCGCAACATGCTTACGTCGTGCTTCGGCTGCGCGGGGCAACGCTGCATGGCGGCATCGGTTCTGGTGGCCGTGGGCGACGCCATGTACCAGACGCTCCGTGAACGCTTCGTGGCCGCCGCCAAGGAAGTCCCCGTCGCGGATCCCCTCGACCCCGCCGTGGCCGATGACCCCATGGTCATGGGGCCCGTTATCTCCGGCCAGGCCAAGCGCTCCATCCACGAGATGATCGAGAAGGGCATTGAGGAGGGAGCCACGCTCGCCCTGGACGGGCGTTCCCAAGCCGTTGCGGGAAGGCCGGGCGGTCACTATGTAGGACCCACGGTCTTCACCGACGTCCGCCCGGGCATGCGTATCCACCGCACGGAGATCTTCGGGCCCGTCGTATGCGTCATGCGGGCGGCCTCGCTTGACGAAGCCATTGGGGTAATCAACGCGCACGCCTACGGGAACGGCGCCTCCATCTACACCCAGAACGCAGCCTGGGCGCGCCGCTTCAAGCTCGAAACCCGCGTGGGCATGATCGGTGTCAACGTGGGGATTCCGGCGCCCGTCGCCTACATGCCTTTCGGTGGTGTCAAGGCCTCCATGTTGTCCGCCGTCAAGACACAAGGCCCCGACATCATCGACTTCTACACGGACCCCGTGACCGTCACGGAACGGTTTTGGAGTGGCCACTCCGAGTCATAGGTCAACACAACCAAGGAGAGGAGACACCCGGCAGAATGCGTACAAGCCAACGACATCCTGCTCTGAGCCGGTAGTTTCATGACTTAGGCTGGATACCCATGCACATTCCCTAATTTCACATCACATCAGTGATACCAAAGGAGCATGGTCATGAGCAGCAAGATGCGTGGTTTCACGCTCATCGAGTTGCTGGTTGTCATCGCGATCATCGGGATCCTGGCGGCGATTCTTCTGCCCGCCTTGGCCCGAGCCCGCGAGGCGGCTCGCAGAGCAAGTTGTGCCAACAATCTGAAACAATGGGGGCTCGTCTTCAAGCTGTACTCTTCCGAAGACAAGCAAGGCCGCTTCCCCACGTCACAGCGGCTGAAAATACACGGTTGGGGTTCCTACCTGGGCATCGCGAGCAGGGAGATCTACCCGGATTACTGGACGGATCCCGCCATCATGATCTGTCCATCGGACGCACGCGAGAACTGGAACCAGTGGGCCGCGAACGGCTGGATCGTGCCCGGCGTGGACGACGATGTCGCCGAGCAGGTGGCGAACGTTAGCGACCACGGAGACGCGAGTCTCACCCACACGGCGGAACTATGCCGCCACACGATCCTGTCGAACCCCAGTTCGTACATCTATGCCGCCTACGCCGTCCAGTCGTCATCCCAGTTCCACGAGATGGGCCAGTGCATCAACTATGCGGCCTGGACGCTGGACGGATCCGGAACGCCTTACTTCGGGCGCGACGAGATCCCCGGGGACGCCTTGGCCGAGGTGGGCTGCCCCACTTGGGCCTGGGTTGCCGACTACTGGGACTTGGGGCAAATCGACGTACCCTCTTGGGCCCTGGAGCAGATCCGCGAGTGGTTCCCGGGGCACGATGTCGATGGCTCGCCGATGCCGGATGGATACCGGCTGCTGCGGGAAGGTATCGAGCGATTCTTCATCACCGATATCAACAACCCGGCCGCCGGCACCGAGGCACAGACGTCACTCCCGGTGATGTTTGATGCCTGGTGTTCAGGGCAACCTGTTTCCGATCAAGCGGTGTACATGGAAGGCACGAACGGCGTCGCCTACTTCAACCACGTGCCCGGCGGCAGCAACGTGCTTTACATGGATGGTCACGTGGAGTTCGTGAAATACGGGGAGAAGTTTCCCGTCTGGAACGAGCCACTCAACGAGTACGGCGATAACATCGGCCAGCACATGCATGAATGGATGTGGAAGTACGGCGGATTTGGCTGATGCATAGCAGGGCATGAAGCTTGTACGGAGAAGCGCCGGCCCGCCGCTCAACGCGGCGGGCCTGGCCCTCCGCGGCGCGACAACACGGGAAGTCTGGAGCGGAACCGCCCCGGTCAACGGGGCATCCGGAAAGGGTTGAGGAGTATGTGGGCACTTATACTTGCCTTGGGTCTCGGCGCCGCGGGGTCGGATGAACTCGCCAGCCGAATGGAAGTCCTGCAAAGCCAGTTCGAAGGACTGCAGACCATCGAGGTGACGCCGGAACGACGGGCCGAGAAGGACGGCAAACTCGCGGACCTGCGTGAGCGTCTGAACGCTACCGTTGCCTCCAGCGGCGACGTGAATGAGTTGTACCTCGCCATGGAGACGGTACGCGGTTGGCTCTGGGAGAATGCCGCGGCCCGCCCGGAACGGGTGCCAGGCGATTTCGAGGAGACACCGGAACGGTGGGTGGTGGAGACACCAACACTAACCTTGGCGGTCACGCGCGAGGACCTGCGCATGACCGTGACAACACCCGATACCACATGGCGTTTCAGTCCATGCGATGACGGCGATATCGTTCACGGCGGCAACGCCTTCTCCCTGCTATCCGCCAGGGCACGCCAGGCGGAGCCCTTCCACACGGGGTACAGCGCGGGAATGCGGCTGCACTTCAGCAACTTCCCGAAGGCCCCCGATCTCGGGCTCTACCTGACGGCCTACCTGAGCGGAACGGAGTTGGTGTTTGACCTCGTGGCCGATGAGACGGGCCAGGAACTGGAATCGATCAACTGGCCGAAGGCCGTTGAACTCCCGTCAAGCGAGGACACGCTGACGGTATGCCCCGTGATGCAGGGCGCCCTCATCCCCGGGAATTGGCCCCAGGAGATCCACTACGCCAACCTTGCCAACAGCCGGGAGTTCTACATGCCCTGGTGGGGCCATATCGTGGACGGCCACGGAATCATGGCCATCATGGAGACGAGCGATGACGCGGGCGGCGCGTGCGATCACCCCGCCGGCGGCCCCACCCGGATGGCACCCCGGTGGTATGCCAGTCTCGGGCAACTGCGATACATTCGCACTATACGGTACGTCTTTCAGCCCGATACAACCTACGTGAGCTTCGCGAAACGTCACCGGCGCCATGTGCGGGAGACGAATCGGTTTGTGTCACTTCGCGAGAAGTGCCTCCGGACCCCCGTGTTGCGGACGGTTGTCGGAACCCCGGTCATCCACATGGGCTCTCTTTACCACTATGTGCTCGAAGCGTCGATGCACAACACCGAGATGCGGGAGGCCAACCACCAGTTCACGTCTTTCGACGATCTGGCCGGCAACCTGCGGAGTCTGAAGAGCGCGGGTCTCGAACACGCGTACGTGCACCTGGACGGTTGGGGCTTCTACGGCTACGACAGCGCCCACCCGGACCCACTGCCCGTGGGTTACGAGCAGGGCGGTTGGGACGGTCTGCGGCGCTTCGCGAAGACGTGCGAGGACCTGGACTACTTCTTCGCGGTCCATGATCAATACCGGGACCTCTACTTCAACGCGGTCTCCTTCGATGACCGGCTCACCGTGACGGACCTCAAGGGCGAGCGCTTCGAGGTTTCCCAATGGTGCGGCGGCAAGCAGACCTTTCTCAGTCCCCGCTATGCCCGAGAGTACGTCCGGCGCAACTACGACCTTTTCGCCGAACACGGCATACCGGTGCAGGGCTCCTATCTCGACGTGTTCGCCGTGTGGCCACTGGACGAGAGCGCGCAGCCGGGCTGTCCGGTGACGCGCACGGATTGCGCGCGGTACCGGCGGGAGTGCTTCGACCTCTTGCGCAGTCGTGGCCTCGTGGTTAGCTCCGAGGAACCGACCGACTACATCGTCGGCGCCATTGACATGGTTCACCACGCGCCTTTTGGTCTGCACCCGCATGTCTGGGCCGGTGAGGAAGCGCTTGGGATTCCGGTACCGCTGTTCAGCCTCGTATACCACGATTCGCTCATCGTTCCATGGGACCTGCGCCAGTCCGGGGCGTGGGGAGTTCCCAAAGGAATGGCGGCCCACCTGCACTGCCTGCTTCACGCCGGCTCGCCCTACGCAGCCCCGCCCTACGGCGCCAGCGCAGCCGAACCCTTCCCCTTGGAACTCGTCCGGGAAGCGGCAGACCTTGCGAAACACTGCGCCTTCCTGGAGATGACGAACCACGAGTTCCTCAGTCCGGAACGTACGAAACAACGAACAACGTTCAGCGATGGAACCCGGGTCACGGTGGATTTCGCCAACGGCGAGTACGACATTCAACTTGGAAAGTGAGTGACACGGTCATGAAGGCAAGCATAAGCTACTGGACAATCGGCGGCTTCGAAGGCGCGGTACCCGTTGCCCAGGCCGCCAAGACGGTCCAGGAATTGGGGTTCGACGGCATAGAGTTGAGCTTCGGCCAAGGGGAACTGACGCCGGAAACGGAGACCGGCGCGCTCCGGACGCTCGGAGACGCCGTCCGTGCCGCGGGCGTCGAGGTCTCGGGCCTTTGCACCGGCGCCTACTGGGGCTTCTCTTTGGCTAGCCCGGACGCGGACGAGCGGCAACATGCGTTACGCTTCACGGAGGCTTATATCCGCGCGGCCCGAGCGCTCGGAACGAACGCCGTACTGGTGTTGCCGGGTACCGTTGACGTGCCGTGGGACAGCGGCCGACCGGTCGTTCCCGCTTCCGTGGTACGTGATCTCGCGCTGGAGTCTCTCGCGGCCCTGCTTCCCGTGGCCGAAGCGGAGGACGTGGTCATCGCCTTGGAGAATGTCTGGAACAAGTTCCTGACGGGCCCTTTCGAGTTCCAGAGCTTCATTGAATCCATCGGCTCGCGCCACGTGCGCGCCTACTTCGACGTGGGCAACGTGGTCATCAACGGCTATCCGGAAGACTGGATCCACGTGCTCCACGGATTGATTGAGCGGATCCACGTGAAGAACTTCACGCGGCGTGGCGGTGCAGGCACGCTCGACGACTTCACGGGGAGCCTACTGGTGGGCGACGTGAACTGGGAAGCGGTATTTGGCGCGCTCCGGGATATCCGCTACGACGGTTACCTGACGGCCGAAATGCTCGTTACGGATCGGGGCTTGCCGGACCTGGAACTGGCGCGCGAAGTGGCGCGGGATCTGCGGCGCCTGATTGAGCAGTACGCGTGACGCAATGGCCGAACGACGGCTGGGAGACCCAACGTGACCAAAGTCGGCATTGTAGGCTTGGGATTCATCGGCAAGATGCATCTTGGGACACTGCGGCGATCCGGGCTGGCCACGGTGGTGGCCGTGGCGGACCGTGTGCCCGCGAACCTCACCGGAGACGGCGCGGCGGGTAACATCAACATTGAGGGCGATACTGGCCTGGACGGCGTGACGCTCTATGACTCGGGTGAATCGCTCATTCGTGACGCCGACGTGGACGCGGTCATACTTGCGTTGCCCACCTACCTTCACAAGGAGTTCGCCTTGATGGCTATCGAGCGCGGGCTCCACGTGCTTTGCGAGAAGCCGCTGGCCCTTACCAGTTCGGAGGGCCGTGAGATCTGCGACACTCTACACGGCTACAAGAAGGCCTTCATGGTGGGACACTGCCTTCGGTTCTGGCCAGCCTACGTAAAAGCCGCTGACCAGGTTCGCTCGGGCGCCTGCGGCGCTGTCCGGCACGCCCACTTCGCGCGGAACTCGCCCAAACCCGAATGGTCCTGGAACGAATGGCTGATGGACGAACGGCTCTCCGGCGGCGCGCTGCTCGACCTGCACATTCACGACATCGACTTCGCGAACTATCTGTCCGGACGTCCGCAACACGTGGAGGCCGTGGGCGTGCGGCAAGGCGCCGAGGGCATCGAGCAGGTGAACGCGCTGTATCGGTACGCAAATGACGTGGTGGTCACGCTCGACGGCGGATGGGGCCACCCCGCGAGCTTCCCCTTCCGCATGGCCTTCCGCATCGTGGGCACCGAGGCCACCTTGGTATTCGATTCGGCGCTGGACATGGACCTCCATGTCTACCCGTGCGAGGGCGAAGCCGAGAGGATCCCGGCTTCCGAGGGCGATGGCTACGAGTACGAGCAACGGTACTTCTTCGACTGCATTGATCGAGGCGTGTTGCCCACGGAAGCGACCGCCGATTCGGCGCTGGAGGCGTTGGAACTCGCGGAGCTGGAGCAAGCCACCATTCAGCACAATGGGTGAACCTCACGGAACTTCTGGGAAACGTTTGAACAGAGGCCTATTCCGCCGCCGGGCGCGGCGATACCTCGAAGTGGACTCAACAGGACAATCCAAAGGAGACGTGTGATGACGAAGATACTGGTTACGGGCGGCTCGGGCGGCGTCGGTGAGTATGTCGTGCGTGAACTGGCCGCGCAAGGCATCGCCCACACGGTTCTCGATGTACGTGAGCCGGCGGTACTTCCCGACGGCGTCGACTACGTCCATTGCGACCTTATGAACAAGCAAGAGGCCATCGAAGCAACGCGCGGCTACGACGTCATCGTCCATCTGGCGGCCATCCCAAACGCGTTCGTCGACCCGCCCGAGCACGTGATGAGCGTCAATATGGTGACCTGCTTTAACCTGCTGGAGGCCGCCCGCCAGAACGGTGTACGCCGGGTGGTCTACGCCGGCAGCGAGTCATCGACGGGTTTCGGCATCCATGACGCCGTGCTGTGTCCGCTCTACCTCCCCATCGACGAGGCCCATCCTCTCTGGCCGCACGAGAGTTACAGCTTCACCAAGCGTTTCGGCGAGGAGATGCTGGAGAACTACTCGCGGGCCCACGGCCTTGAGGGAATATCGCTGCGTTACTGCGGCGTCTGGATGCGCCGCGACCTCCAGGCGTTGTCGGCGATGCTCGAGCCAAGCCGGCGGGGCGAAGCGGTAACCGAGCCTTGGTTTGGGTGTTACGTCGCCGCGCAGGATGTCGCCCAGGCCGTGCGGCTGGCGATTCAGTACGAGCTCACCGGCGAGGAACCGATCCCCTTCGAGGCGTTCTTCATCATGGCGGCCACGACGTTCTACGCGGAGCCCACCCTCGAGGTCATGAGACGCATCTACGGCGACGTGCCGGAAGTCCGGGATCCCGGTTACTATGAGGAAGAGCCCTTCGCGCCCGCCTTCGACATACGGAAGGCACGGACGTTGCTGGGATATGCGCCAACCCGGGCGTGGCGCGATATTGAGCACTGGGAAGAAACGTGAGGCGCGGGAAATCGTGAACAGGAACCGGGCTGAACATAGGCTTCTGACCGGAACGCTAGCGCCGGTACCCCAGTGCTTTCGACGCCATAGTGGCTTGGTCCACCACGATGGGTCCCAGCTTTCGGCAGGCCGCCCGTGTCACTCTCGTGGCCGGGCCCGCGATACCCATGGCGGCAACCGGGTAGCCCTTGTAGTCGAGCACCGGCGCGCCAACGCAACGAACGCCCTCCAAAAAGCCCTCGTCGTCGACGGCGTAGCCGTTCTTGCGCGCCTTCTCCAGTTCCTCCAACAGCGCAGCCTCGGCGGTGGGCGTACCGGAGGTGTAGGGACGCAGATGGATGTGGTCAAGGATGGGCCGCAGATCTTCGGGGGGCATACACGCGAGAATCGCTTGACCCAGCGCCGTGCAGTACACCGGCTCTTGACGCCCAATCTGTGTCCGCGCGCTTACCATGTGCGGGCTCGTGAACCAGTCCACGAAAGTGATGCTCGTCCCGGAGAGCACGGCCAGATGAGAGGTTTCCCCGGTGAGTTCCACCAGCTTGGCCAGGAAGGGACGGCAGATCTCCTGAAGCCCCAGCTTCCCCTGGAGCGAATCGTAGAGGTCGAAGACGCGCAGCCCAAGCGTGTAGTTCCGGCTCCGTGGGCTCTGCTGCACATAGCCACGCTGGGCAAGTGTCGACAGGAGGCGGTGCACCGTACTCTTGTCCAGCCCACACCTTTCCGCAAGCTCGGTGACGCCCAGTTCCTCGTTGGCCGCGGCCACGGTCTCGAGAACAAGCAGCCCCCGGTCAAGCGTCCGGGCAGTCTGGGGCGCGGTTGCTTTGGTGTCCTTTTGCTTGGCCATGAAGCGAGACTCGTCTCCTTCCGCACACCCAAGAG
>Ga0272444_10005042_pt1 | contig 11473 bp, 7 predicted proteins | sample SSMForm13_FD_201033 | JGI IMG/M metagenome (GOLD analysis project Ga0272444, IMG submission 201033) | Marine sediment archaeal communities from Little Sippewissett salt marsh, Falmouth, MA, United States - SSM-Form-13 | ecosystem: Environmental > Aquatic > Marine > Wetlands > Sediment ... | reverse complement strand
CCTGGCCGAGAAATCGCCGGCCATCGGCGGCCACATGGCACAGCTGGACAAAACGTATCCCACAAACGACTGTTCCATGTGAATTCTGGCGCCCAAACTGGTCGAGGTCGGCCGGCACCCCAATATTGAGGTTTTAACGTTCACCGAGGTTGATGCGGTCGGCGGACAGGCAGGCGATTTCAAGGTGCGCCTGAAACAGCGGCCGCGCTACATATTAGAAGACAAATGCACCGGCTGCGGCACCTGTGTCGAATACTGCCCGGTGGAATACCCCGATCCCTACAATCAGAATCTGTCCAACAACAAGGCGGTGCACATCTACTTTTCGCAGGCCATCCCTTTGATCGCCTACATCGACGAGAGCTGTCTTTATCTCAAGGAAAAGAAATGCCGCATCTGTGAAGGGGTTTGCCAGAACGCCGCCATCGACTTAAAGCAGCAGCCGAAAACCATGGACATCCGCGTGGGGGCCATCGTCCTGTCCCCCGGGTATGCCGTTTACGATCCCGGCGTTAACGGCGCCTACGGCTACGGAAAATTCGCCAATGTCGTCACCAGTCTCGACTTCGAGCGGCTGCTGTGCGCCACCGGCCCGTACGAAGGGGAGATACGGCGGTCCTCCGACGGACGGCACCCGCGCCGCATCGCCTGGATTCAGTGCGTCGGTTCCCGGCGGGTGACCCCGGGCGACAACAGTTATTGTTCGGCCGTGTGCTGCACCTACACCCAGAAGCAGGTGCTCCTGGCCAAGGACCACGACCCTGACACGGACTGCACCGTGTTTCACAACGACATCCGCGCCTTTGGCAAGGATTTCGAAACGTATTTTACGCGGACGGCGGCTCTTCCCGGGGTGCGGTTCGTGCGCAGCTACGTGTCCATCGTGCGCGAGATTCCGGAAAGCGGCAACGTCGTCCTGCGCTATGCCACGGAGGACGGCGGCGTCAAGGAAGCGGAATTCGACATGGTGGTGCTGTCGGTGGGATTGAATCCGCCCGACGGCGCCCGGGAGCTGGCCGAGGGTCTGGGCATTACGCTCAACGATCATGGTTTCTGCCGGACGGCGCCGTTTGATCCGGTGGCCACCGAACGGCCCGGTGTTTTTGTCAGCGGGGCGTTTGCGGGGCCGGTGGATATCCCCGAATCGGTTTACAGCGCCAGCGGTGCGGGTGCCAGGTGCGGTGAGCTGCTGGACCCCCGGCGCGGCAGACTGACCCGCCGCAAAACCTATCCGCCCGAAAAAGATGTCGCCCGGGCGGCGCCGCGCATCGGGGTATTCGTCTGCCACTGCGGCGCCAATATCGGCCGGGTGGTGGATGTACCCGCGGCGGTTGAATACGCATGGCACCTGCCCCATGTGGTTCATGCCCAGGAGCAGCTCTTTTCGTGCGCCAATAACGCGGCCGGCGAGATCATTGAAATGGTAAAGGAAAAGGCGCTCAACCGGGTGGTGGTGGCGGCCTGCAGTCCCCGGACCCTCGAGGCCCTGTTTCGGGACACCATGCGCGAGGCGGGCTTGAATCCCTATTTTTTTGAAATGGCCAACATCCGCGAGCACGACGCCTGGGTTCACGCCAGGGAACCGCAGGACGCCACCTGCAAGGCCAAGGACATTATCCGCATGTCGGTGGCGCGCGTTGCTTATCTGGAACCGCTGCAGGAAATCGATCTGCCCGTGGACAAGGCCGCTCTGGTGATCGGCGGGGGGGTTGCCGGGATGACCTGTGCGCTTTCCATCGCCGAACAGGGGCACGATGTATATCTGCTGGAAAAGGCCGCGGCCCTGGGCGGGGTGGCCGTCAATATTCACACGACCCTGGAAGGCCTGGATGTTCAGGCGTTTGTGCACGATCTGGTGCGGCGGGTTTACCGCCACCCGCTGATTCACGTTCTGACGGATGCCGTCATTACGGCCGCGGACGGGTATGTCGGCAATTTTGTCACCCGGGTGCGGACCGCCGGCGATCATCGCGAAATCCGCCACGGCGCCGCCGTTATCGCCGTCGGTGCCGAGGAGTACACCCCGGATGAATACCAATACGGGGAAGATGAACGCGTGATGACCCAGTTGGCGCTGGAGCAAAAGATCGCCGCCGGGGATGCGCATCTGATCGAAGCGCGCGGCCTTATCATGATCCAGTGCGTCGGTTGCCGTCAAAAAGACCGGGAATACTGTTCCAGAGTGTGCTGCAGCCACGCCGTCAAGAATGCGCTGCGCCTGAAGGCGTTGAATCCGGAAATGAATATCACCATCCTCTTCCGGGATATGCGCACCTACGGACTGATGGAGGATTACTACCGGGAGGCCTCGGAGAATTGGGTGCGTTTCATTCGCTATGAACCGGATGGCAAACCGGACGTCAAGGCCCTGGAGAGCGAGGGGCGGCCGGTTTTGCGCGTTGCCGTTCGGGATTGCATCCTTGGGCAGACGCTGGCCATCGATGCCGATTATCTTGTGCTGTCGGCCGCCGTTGTTCCGACGGCCGACAGCCGTGCGCTTGCCCAGCTGTTCAAGGTCACCCTGGGAGCGGACGGTTTTTTCAAGGAAGCCCACGCCAAATTGCGGCCCGTGGATTTTGCCGCCGACGGTGTGTTTCTGTGCGGCAGCGCCCATTTTCCCAAACACATCAACGAAGCCGTCAACCAGGCATGCGGGGCGGCCGGCCGGGCGCTGACCCTTTTGGCGCATGATGTGGTGACGGTCTCGGGGGCGGTTTGTGAAGTCAACCCGTCGCGCTGCATGGGATGCGGGGCCTGCATTGCCGCCTGCACCTACGGCGCCATTGATTTTAAACGGACAAAACTTGGACGCAAGGCCTTTGTCAACCCGGTGTTGTGCAAGGGGGACGGCCTGTGCAATGCCTGCTGCCCCAGCGGAGCGATTGTATTGAAACACTTCACCGACGCGGAAATCATCAGCCAGATCGATGCCGCGGCGGCGGTCGAATAAGTTTTGTAGAGAAAGTGAAGACACATGACGGCAGGACCCGCATTTAAACCCAGGATATTGGGCTTCGTGTGCCACTGGTGAGCATACGGCGCCGCGGACATGGCTGGAGTTTCCAGGCTACAGTATACGAGTGAGGCCAGACTGGTGCGCGTGATGTGCGCCGGCAGAGTCGACCTGGCGTTTGTCCTTCGCGCCTTTGTAAACGGGATGGACGGCGTGTTCATCGGCGGCTGCCGGCTCGGCGAGTGCAATTATATGACCCACGGCAACTACCAGGCTCTCAACATGGTGCTGCTGTGCCGTAAGATCATGGCGCACATCGGCCTGGATCCCCGGCGCCTTTACATTGAATTCATGTCTTCCGGCGAGGGCCTGCGCTTTGTGGAGGTCATGAATGCCTTCGGCCGTCAGGTGACGGCGCTGGGGCCTCTGGGCAGCGGGGAAGAGGCGGATGCGGCGGCGTTGAAACAGCGGCTTGAACAGGTGCAACGGCTGGTTCCCTACATCAAAATGGCCAAAAGGGAAAAACTGGAAACCCGCCTTGCGGACGAGGCCGCGTATGACGATTTTTTCGACATGCAGGAGGTGGAACGGCTGTTCAGCGACGCGCCCGCTTTTTACATCGATCCCGCCGAGTGCCGGGCCTGCATGATCTGCCGCCGCCGCTGTCCGGTAGACGCCATTGACGGCGCCAAAAACCGCATCCATGTGATCGATCAGAACCGCTGCATTAAATGCGGCACCTGCCTTGATGTGTGCCCCCCGCGCTTTAACGCCGTGCGGCGGATCAAGAACGCACCGGTTCCCCCGCCGCCGGCCGAGAAAGAGAGAACGATCCGCAGAAAACCCGACGAAAAAAAGCAATAGCGCGCCGTTTCTCATTACCGGCATTAAAATCCGCACGGGACGACCGCAGGGAATCCTGCTGCCGGCGCGCTGCGCCGACCAGCGGCTAACCCAGCACTTTTTTACGGCGGTAGCGGAAGGTGTGGTGATTCATGTTCAGCAGCCGGGCCGCCTGACTCTCATTGCCGTCGCTCAATGCCAGCGCATTTTGAATGTATCGCCGCTCAATGCACTGCAGATGCCGCGGCAGATCGATGCCTTCCGACGTCAGGGGGGGCAGGGCTGTTTGGTTTGGCATGTGCCCGCCGGTGTCGGTTTCCGGGGCGGAAACCAGGCCCAGATCTTCGACGGCGACGACATCGGCATTGCCGACAATCACCGCCCGCTCTATTACATTGCGCAGCTCGCGGATGTGTCCGGTCCACGTGTGTTCCCTCAGTGCGGATTCGGCCGGCGGAGAGAGCGACGGCACGGGTTTGCCGAGTCGGCGGCTGAATTCCTGCAGAAAAAAATTGGCCAGGGGCAGAATGTCTTCGCGTCGTTCGTTGAGAGCCGGCAGCTGAATATTGATGACGCTGAGGCGAAAGTACAGATCCTTGCGGAAATACCCTTCCGCGATCATGCGGTTCAGGTGCTTGTTGGTGGCGGCTACCACCCGGGTGTGGACAACGCGTTTGGTTGTACCGCCGACACGGTAGAATTCGCCCAGTTCAAGAAAGCGCAGCAGCTTTGCCTGGGCATCCGGGCTCAAATCCCCCACTTCATCCAGAAAAAGCGTGCCGCCTTCGGCCGCTTCCACCAGGCCTTTTTTACCGCCGCCGGCGGCACCGCTGAAAGCGCCCTTTTCATAGCCGAACAGTTCGCTTTCAATGATGTCCTTGCTGATGGCGGCGCAGTTGACGGTGGCAAAGGGGCCGTTGAAGCGCGGGCTGTAGTAGTGGATGGTGCTGGCGATCAGCTCCTTGCCGGTGCCGGTCTCCCCGGTGATGAGTACCGGGGTGTCCGGACTGGCGGCGACTTTTTTGACGACATCCATGACACTTTGAATGGCATTGCTTTCGCCGATGAAAAAGGGGGCGTTTTCCCGCAGACATCGTTCCTGCAGGGCCTGCACTTCTTTGCGCAGACGAATGGTGTCCAGCGCATTGTGAATGGTGACTTCCAGGCCGTCCATGTGCAGGGGCTTGACCACATAGTCGTGGGCGCCGGTTTTCATGGCCGCAATGACGGTTTCGATGTCCTCGTATGCGGTGATCATGATCACCAGAATCTCCGGCTTGCGCTTTTTGATTATTTTCAGGGCCTCGATGCCGTTCATGCCGGGCAGACCCACATCCAGCAGCACCAGATCCGGCGGCGTATCCGTCTGCATGGCGTCAAGGGCGCTTTCCGCATCGGAGAAGACGTTGAGACGGTAGTCGTCCTGAAGTGCCATGCGGATGCCGTCCCTGATCAACGGTTCGTCGTCAACGATATAAATGCCATAGGTGATGCCGTGTTTCAGAGGATCGGCCGCCTCTGGATTTTGCGAATTCATCGTGTCGTTCTGCATGTGATTCACCCTGCGGTTTTTTGTACCCCGCGGTGCGGCCGCAGCAGCATCAGGACGAAAAGCCCGAAAGGAATGCCGAGCGAAAACGGGAAAACCCCCATTCCCAAAAACTGCGCCAAGACGCCGACCGAAGCGGGTCCGGCGATGCCGCCGACGCCCCACATCAAACCAAAAGCCGCACTGCCGGTGAGCAGCATGGTACCGGAAAATCGATCCCCCAGCTCGGCCAGGGCGGCGGTGTAGACGCCGAAGGCGGCGCCGCCCCAGATGAACAGCGTGGGCCACAGCAAGCCGGGGCATCGAATGACCAAAGGCAGCAGGGCGCACCCGAACAGCGTCGTAACGGCGCACATCAGCATGACCTTGTGGCGGGAGGTGCGGTCCGCCAGCCAGCCCAGGGGGATCTGCAGAAAAACGTTGCCCACGATCAGGACACCCAGTGCGAAGGAGGCCGTTGCGCTCGACAGGCCGTGTGCGAGGGCGAACAGCGGCAGAAATGAAAGAACGACCTGGTCAAAGTATGCCGCGATCAGCACTGCCAGAGACATAACCGGCGCCAAACGGACAAAGCGCAAAAGCGATCCGGAAAAGGTTTGACCGCCGAACTCCGGCATGCGGTCGCGCAGCGGCAGCAGCATCAGCCCGGCAGCGATGAAGCAGGCCAGGCCTACCAGAAAGGGCGGCCATCCCTCGAAACCGGTCAGCGGCAGGATAAAGGGGCCGATGCAGAAACCAAGGGACATGACGGTGGCGTAGATTCCCATAACGCGGCCCCGGCTTTTGGCGTGTGACAGCTGATTGATCCAGGTTTCACTGATGATGAAAAGGCCGTTGATGCTGGCTCCCAGCAGAAAGCGCAGCACAAACCATAGTGCCAGCAGGCGCGTGGCGCCGATCATCATGAAAATAAGCAACGTCGCCGTCAGGCACAGCATGGCCAGTCCCCAGCTGCTCCGGGTGCCGGCCAGGCGTGGGAACAGGGGCGCGGAGACGATGATTCCCATGGGCGTCATGGCCGCGTTCAGCCCGATCAGGGCCTTGGGGGTGCCGATGTTCTGCAGAATAAGGGCCAGCAGCGGATAAGACAACCCCAGGGTAATGGTAAAAACGCTCATGACGCCGATGACCGCCAGAATGATCGGCCAGGGGGCGTTGACCGTTGTATGTGAAACCGTGCCGTCCGCCATGGCGGCACTATAGCGCAAATAAGGGGCGATTGCTATGAAATACGCTGAATGATATAGTCGTGTTGTTGGATGTACTGAGAGAAAAGCATAAAATCATGGACGTCCCTAGTAAGGAGACGGAACTTGTGAAAGGAGGGTTATGCACGCTCAACATGAGAGGATCATAACGGAAAAGGTGCCGGACGGCAGGGAACTGGTGGCCCGGGGCAGGGCGCTGGGAAACCGTGTCGCGGTGGGAAAAACCGCTTTTTTGCAGGAGCGCGGTGTGTTGAGCGAGGCGGACGACAAACGCAATAAGGCGCAGACGGGGGCGATCAGCTGGTCCATGATCATGGGCCTGGGCTCCCTGGAAGCGCAAATCGAAGGGCTGAAATATCTGCACGCGTTCGGCCGCAGAACCGGTGTGAAAATTGACCGGGGACTGGTGATTCCCAGTGTCCTGACCGGCCTTCCGCCGGAAATGAGACAAAAGGCGCCGCAGGGCACCAGCTTCCTGCTGCAGAAAAAAGAGGACTGGCAGCGGATCGCCCAGGCTGCGCCCATCCAGCCCTGCTTCAACGATTTTCACATTGGATCGCCCAACGCCGTCGAAAACACCCTGCATGCCGTCGGCGCCGGCTGCTCTTACCACGGGGTTTTGTCACAATTCGTCTGGGATCTGCCCTACTGGGAAGGGGACGCGGCCCTGGTGGCCGAAACCGTCAAGGCCATCGGCATCATCGCCGCCAAGAGAGACGACCATCTGATGGTGGACTCCTATCTGGATGACGGCATCGCCAGCCACTTCATGGACTATGCATCGCTGGTGGGCTATGCCTGCCTGGAAAAGTACGTGGTCGAAACGCTCTGCGGCGCCCGATATGCGACCGGTTTCGGCGGACTCATGAGCCACATTCCCACAAAAATCGGGGTATGGCTGGCCCTCAACGATCTGCTGGAATCCGATCTGCCCTGTTTGTCCTACCTTTACGGCGACACGATCGGCAAGACCGGCGACGCGGATCTGCTGATGACCAACTACGGATCGGTGGCCGCCGAGACCATTGCCTTTGTAGCCGTTGAAAAGAGATACCGCACCGGCGTGTCCATCCTTCCCAATCCCATTACGGAAAAAATTCAGGTGCCGACGGTGGAAGACATTGCGCAGGTGCACGCCGTGGCCAGAGCCGCGGAAAAAAAAGCGGCGGAAATTGAAAATTTGTTGGACTACCGCGAAATCGAGCGCATCCGGGCCCTGCTGGTCCAAAAAGGCCGGGCTTTTTTCCACAATGTGCTGGAAGGCTTGAAGACGTTCGCCGTCGATGTAAAAGATCCGCTTCAGGTGCTGCTGGCGGTGCGGCGCCTGGGTCCCCAGCGCCTGGAAACCCTGTTTCATCCCGGTGAAGGCGGCGGCGCCGACCGAAGCACGATCGTGCCCTTCTTCCCCAGTGAGCTGGCGCAGCAGAGCATGCGGGAAAAGCGCTCCCAGGTGAAGGCCATCAAGGCCGTGTGCCCGGCATCGACGCTGCGGGGCAAAAAAATGGTGGTCTGTTCGGCGGATGCCCACTCCTTTGGTCTTTACGTGCTGCGGGGGGTGCTCGAAGATCTGGGAGTGACGGTTGTGGACGGCGGCGTGGACATGAATGCGGAAGAAGTTCTGGCGCTGGCCGCCAGGGAAAGCTGCCGCCATGTATCCATCAGCATTCACAACGGGCAATGCCTCGACTACGCGCAAAAAATCGTCCAAGGGATGCGCGCGCGGCAGCAGGACGTCACCGTCTACATGGGCGGCCGGCTGAACGCCGTTCACAAAGGCGAAGCCGCTCCCCGGGATGCCTCGGACGATTTGCGGGCGCTGGGAATCGTGGCCTGCGCAACCGTCAAGGACATGGTCATCCACCTTTGCCGCCGGCGCCGATAGCGGCTGCGGGGCGGGTTTCCCGGGGCCCGGTTAAGGCCGTTGATTCACTGCGCCGTGTAACCGCCGTCCACGACCAGGTTGTGCCCGGTCACATAGGATGATTCGTCGCTGGCCAGGAACAGGGCCGCAGCGGCGATTTCATCGGGCCGGCCGTCTCTGCGCAGGGGGATCTTTTCGGATGTCGGCGACCGCTACGGCGGCGCCTTCCCGTGCCATTTTCAAGGCGATCGCCCTGCCGATGCCGGATGCGGCCCCTGTTACCAGCGCTGATTTGTTGTCCAGTCGACCCATGCAATTCCTCCTTTTGTAATCCTTGTTTTTCGACCATTTTACGCTGCGGCCGGCAGAGGACCATTGGGTCGAATCGGTATTATCTCCTTCCAGAGACCCCATCATTTCACAGATTGACCGGTTGATGCCACATTTCGTGAAAAAGCACGCCGGAAATCGATGGGCTTGAAACATTTTCAAGAAGGATGCCTGTTGAAAAGGCGTCGGTGAACATTGGCGGGATTCCGGGTGGATGCCGCATGGACGGCAAACATCCACAGCAGCACTAGTCCATGAGAATCACGGCGCTGTCCCGATGCCAGGAGACCTGCACGCTGTCGCCTTTGGCATATGAGATCTGCTGCCGGCCGCTGGCGCGCTGCTTTAAAAAAACCGTTATGCTTTCGGCTTCGGACAGCGCGATGATGTAATGAATGGAATCGCCGAGGTACATTCGATTCACGATCTTGCCGGTGAATTGATTCGCAAAGGATGATGCGGTCTCGGCTGGGGCATTGATGCTGATTTTCTCGGGTCGGATGGAAAAATGAATGTGTTTTTCCTTGACCCTGTCGGGATGCGGCGGCAGGACAACATCCAGTCCGCCGTCCGTTGTCACGCGGATCTGCTGGTCGTTCATGTCGGCTACGCTGCCGGAAAAAAAGTTGGAGACGCCGATAAAGTCCGCCACAAAGCGGGTCTTGGGAAAATCGTAAATTTCCTCCGGCGGGCCGACCTGTTCGAGGCGACCTTCGGCCATAACGGCGATGCGGTCCGACATGGTCAGGGCCTCTTCCTGGTCGTGGGTGACATAGATAAAAGTGATGCCCACCTTTTCCTGCAGATTTTTCAGTTCAAGCTGCATGGCCTTGCGCAGCTTCAGATCCAGGGCGCCTAAAGGTTCGTCCAGCAGCAGCACTTCCGGCCGCAGCACCAGGGAGCGCGCCAGGGCGATGCGCTGCTGCTGGCCGCCGCTGAGCTGCCGTGGATAGCGGTCGCCCATGGCGTTCATCTGCACCAGATCAAGGGCTTCCTGGACCAGACCGTTGATTTTCCCCTTGGGGGTCTTCTGGCGCTCCAGCCCGAAACGGATGTTGCCCGCTACGGTGAGGTGGGGGAAGAGGGCGTAGTTCTGGAAAACCGTGTTGACGTTGCGCTCATAGGGACGTTTGTCGCTCACATCCTGATTGTTGATGAGAATCTCGCCGCGGGTCGGTTGCTCGAAACCCGCCACCAGGCGCAGGGTCGTGGTCTTGCCGCATCCGCTCGGCCCCAGAAGAGAGAAGAATTCGCCGTGCCGGATCTGAAGACTGACATCGTTCACGGCGTTGACGTCATCGTACTGTTTGGTCACGTGTCTTAATTCAACGGAAGCTTCCATTCAATCGCCCTCGTTCTGATCGTCTGCATCGCTAGTAATATCCGTAAATCTCCATCCGTCCGGTTTGCTGATCATAATCGCGCGCACGTGCCTGCCGGCGCTCATCGTGCTGCGCCGCGACAGGCACGTGCATCGTTTTTCTCCTGTCCGGTGGTGCGGGTTTCCGCTGCCACAGCGAACTGCGGCCGGCCGTTTTGCATACGGCGTCTCTTCCGGCCGCCGCCGCGCTACATGGCTTTCAGCTCGGTCCAGATCCGGTCGTAGATGCGGGTCGCCTCGCCGATGTCGACCAGAAATTCACAGCGGTCGAGCACTTCCTGGGGCGGATAGATGCCCGGATCGTTGAGGGCCTCTTTGTTGATCAGCGGCTTGGCGGTGTCCAGCGGAGTGGCATACCACACGTAATTGGATACCGCCGCCGACACTTCCGGCCGCATGTTGTAGTTGATCCACACTTCGGCCGTGTACTTGTGCGGGGCGGATTTGAGGATGCACATGTTGTCCGTCCAAACCTCACAACCTTCCTTGGGGATGCAGTACACCAGGGCCTGGTTTTCCTCCATGGCCATATAGACATCGCCCGACCAGAGCTCGGAAATCCAGACTTCGTTGGAGATCAACAGGCTCTTGACCGGGGCGGACATGTAGGCTTTCAAGAGCGGCTTCTGTTCCATGAGGAGCTGCTTGGCTTCCATAAGTTCGTTTTTGTCGGTGGTGTTGAGCGAATAGCCCATGTACTTCAACGCCACGCAAAGCGCGCCCCGCATGTCATCCAGAATCGTGATCTTACCCTTGTACTGGGGATCGAAGAGCACGGACCAGGAGTTGACATTTCCCTTTACCTTTTCACTGTTGTAGCCGAATCCCGTCGTGCCCCACTGATAGGGAATGGAATACTTCATGCCCGGATCGTAGGGCGGATTGCGCAACGCCCGGTTGACGCCGGAAATGTTGGGAATGTTGTCGTGGTTCAACGGCGCCAGCAGTTTTTCTTTCATCATTATTTCAACCATGTAACCCGTGGGGTAGACGACATCGTAGCCGGTGGCGCCGGACTGGACCTTGGCCAGCATGGATTCGTTGTCCTCAAAGGTGTCGTAGTTGACCTTGACGCCGAATTCCTTTTCAAAAGCGGGAATGGTGGCTTCGTCGATGTAGTCGGACCAGTTGTAGACATTCAGCTCCTTGGAAAGCTTGCTCCTGTCCACCTGGGCGGCGTAGGCTGCGCGGGTGTTGTTGAAAACGCTTTCCACGATTGCCAGGGCGCCGGCGGTTGACAGCCCCAGCGCCGTGGCCTGTTTAAAAAAGTTCCGCCGCGTCAGCCGGCCGGAGAAAAAGGTTTCCACCAGTTGATCAATTTTTTCGTTTCTACTCATGGCCGTACCTC
>Ga0272444_10005041_pt1 | contig 11473 bp, 6 predicted proteins | sample SSMForm13_FD_201033 | JGI IMG/M metagenome (GOLD analysis project Ga0272444, IMG submission 201033) | Marine sediment archaeal communities from Little Sippewissett salt marsh, Falmouth, MA, United States - SSM-Form-13 | ecosystem: Environmental > Aquatic > Marine > Wetlands > Sediment ... | reverse complement strand
AAGGGAAAGCCATGGAACCCAAGCAATCGAGCTCAGCTCCAGATCCCGGCCAACAACCGCGGCGCTTTGAAGGGTATCTCGACGGAGTCGATCAAGGCAAGGTGTTGGGGTGGGCAAGAGACCCGGAGAATCCGGATCAGCCTCTGGAAGTCGACGTCTATGTGGACCAGGTTCAGGTTGCAACCGTGATGGCGAACCAGCTTCGCAAGGACTTGGCGAGCAAAGGCGTCGGAAACGGTCGCTATGGTTTTTATGCCGACCTGCCCTCTCCCTGCCGGGATGGCTGCGAGCATGAGATCCGAGTTCATCCTCATGGCACCGACATTGAGTTGCGATACAGCCCGCGAACGTTTTATTTGGAGCCCCAAGGCCTTTACAAGGGCTATATCGACTGTCTTCATGGCACCACGCTATCCGGCTGGGTCTGGGACGAAAGGCGCCCGGATGAATCGGTGGAAGTCGACGTTTTTATTGATGAGGTTCAATTCAAGACGGTTTTGGCGGATCAGCTCCGCGAGGACCTGCTGCGGCGAGGGATCGGCAATGGAGAACACGGATTCTCAGTTCCAATCCCGTCCCATCTGCGGGATGGGAAGACGCACACGATTCATGTTCGTCCTGCCGGGACGCATCTCGAACTGGAAGGCAGTCCAATCGTCCGTCCTCTTTATCCTGCTTCCGATCGTTTGGAGAACTATGACTTCTCGGCATGGTCGCAAGGAACCTCGAAGGCCACCGCGGGCATCGGCCCGGACTATTGGCAAGTCGACTTTGGCGAGGACGGCAGCGGCGTGGTTTCCCGAGGCTCTTTTCTCGACGAGGCCTCCGCGCCTTCCCCCCTGGGGGGGTGCCACTACCTGCGATTTCAGCAAATGGAGCGCTGCCTGGGCCGCACGGTCCCTTCACTGACCCAAACCTTGTCCGACGTTCGCACGTATGCCGGGGAAGAGGTGACTCTGAGGCTTGCCCTGCGAAGTCCGGATCGGGCGCCGGTGACGGCCGTGATTCAGCAGAACTTCGGTTCCTCCGCCTTGACGTCTCCGCCTCGGTTGATGAAAGAGGACTTTGCCCTGACGCCGCAATGGCAGATCTTCACGTGGTACGTGGTTCTGCCCGATATCGTCGATGAGCAGGCGGGTGCGGAGGACGCCGGGCTGGTGGTCGGGATTCGCTTTCCGGTCGACGCGCTGTTCACGATTGACGTGGGGGCCATCCATTTGTCCTTGAAAGGGGCCGTCGACGAATCGGAGATCGTGCCTTCCCCCTTGGGCAAACCGATCCCCGGGGAGGGCGGACCGGATCCCTTTGCCTCCTTGTTGCCCACTCTTCTGCCCGGGAACGAATACTTTGAGCGCAATTGCCTTCAAAACGGCAGTTTCCTTTTATGGCAGTCCATAACCGAGGATCGCGATTGCTTTTCCGGCCGGTTGCCGGAACACTGGCAGCTGATCAAGCCCAACAGCAATGCGATTCGGATTCATTGCCGCTGCGGCCAGTACGTCGACCCTTCCTATGAGGGGGATGTACGGACGCGCCCCTATTTGCATCTGAATATCTCTGAGAACGAAAGCTACTTTCGCCTGGTGCAAAATTTCCCTTCGGCGACTCAGTATGACGACAGGGAAATGGTGCTGATCTTTTATGCCCGAGCCTCGGGGACGGCCATCGTGCGTCACACTTATCTCTTTCGATTTCCGGATGGGGAAGCGGAGGAGCATACTTTAATCGCTCAGTATCGGAGATTTGAAGGAAGCTGGTGCCGCTACGTCTCCCGGATCAGGATTCCGGCGTGCGATCCGGCGAAGATCAAGGAAGGCCACTGTTCGTCCCTGGCTTTTCAGATTATCGGTAAGGGGACTCTGGACATTGCCAACGTCTGGTTCGGTCCGGAAGAAGAAAGCCCGGCAGCCTCCATGACACATCGTTCCCTGGCCGAAGACGAGGCCTGTCGGCAACGCGGTTACGACGAGTATTTGGCGACAGTGGAATCCCAGGCGGTTCACTGCACGGACCATTCCCCCCTGGTTCTGTTTCTGTCGATGTCGCTCGGCGACGATCCCTCGGAAGCGATTGAGGCGACGATTCGGACGATTGCTTCAGCGGGAACGTCGGCGCGGGAAATTATTCTTTTATTTGAGGGAGGAACCAAGAGCGAGTTTGATGAAGCCGCCCGCCAATTTGGCCAGGCGATTTCAGGACGAACAATCGCAAAAGTCCAGATTTCGTTCGCGTATTGTTCTCCCGGCACGCCGGTCAGCGAAAGTCTGCGCGACTTGTTGAAGGACTATTCCGGCTGGTATTTTCTCGTTCTAAAGCCGGGAGATGCACTTCGGACGGACTTTGCCGATTTTTTTGCCGCCGAGCTGCAGCGCAGTTCTCAGTCCGATTCAAGTCTGCCTTCCGCCGTGGTCCTGGATCACGATCACCTGACGGAAGAAGGTCGGCGAACGCAACCCTGTTTTAAGCCGGCATTCTCGACCGATCTGTTTTTGGAGCACGATTACATCGATCGAGCGGTGGTCCTCCTGTCGGACAAGGCGCTTCAATTCGGCGCTTCCTCGAACCGCCTGTCGGTCTTTCGCCGAGACTGTTTGATGCAGCTGTCCGACGCCGGAGAGCGGATCGAGAAAATCGACCAGATTCTGCTGCATTTCGGCCCCGGTCAGCCGGAGCCGGTGGCGGACAAGGTGGGGCGGGACGCGGAATTTGCCCGTGCGACGCTGCAGCGCCGCGGAGTTGCGGATCAGGCGGTCGTGCACCGGCTTCCTCACCAAATCAAAGTCTCGTACAAGCCTCCCTCGAATGCCCTGGTGACTCTGGTGATTCCGTTCAGTGATGCTGTCGAACTGATGAAGACCCTGGTCGAGAGTGTCAAGCGACTAACCACTTATAAGTACTACGAGATGGTGTTGGTCAACAGCCGCAGCAAAAATGAAGAAACCTATGACTACATTGAGGAGCTGAAAAGCCAGCCGCACACACGCGTCATCGATAATGATCGGGCCTTTAACTTCTCGGAAGCGGTGAATCTCGGGGCCAAACACGCGGCGGGGGATTTTCTGATTTTTCTCAACAATGATATGGAAATCATTACTCCCTATTGGATTGAAGAATTGATCGGCTACGCCGCCCAACCGGGAGTCGGGGCCGTCGGGGGACAATTGTGTTATGACAATGGAAGGATCCAGCATGGAGGCGACGCCGTTGGACTCGGGAACCTGGCGGGGCATATGCTGGGGGGGCATCACGGGGTGTTCTCTCCCGATTTTCTTCACCGGTATTCTCGCAATTGCACCTCGATCACCGGGGCGTGTTTAGCCATCCGAAAGGACCTTTTTAAGGAAGTCGGAGGATTCGACGAAGACTTCATCGTGACCGGTCAAGACGTCGAATTCGGTGTCCGATTGATCCAAAAGGGGTATCGAAATCTGATCAATCCCAGGGCGCAGATGTTTCATTTTGAGAAGAAATCCCGTTCGGGATTGCCCGTTCTTGCCCGAGATGTCGCCCAGTCGTTGAAATACTATGAACCTTTTCTCTCGCAAGGCGATCCCTATTGGAATCGATGCCTCTCCCTGGATGACACTAATTGGACGCCTCGCAAATTCGGTCAAATGACCGGTAAGAAGCAAAGGCAAAAGGGAGTCAGCTTACTCCACTCCGTTCGGATGAAGGGAAATCGGGATCGGCGACGATTATTGCTTGCCCGACATGACATTGGGCTTAAGGAGCTGGAGAAGAACGCCGAACTGATGAAAAAATTCCGGTCCGAGCCCTATCCCGAGATTAAGCGGGTGGCCTGGTTTATTCCGCCGTTCCCGCATGTTTATCGCGGCGGCGCTTACACGATCATGCGTTTCGCCCATCATGTCGCCAAGACGTACGGCGTGAAGAATTGTTTCGTCGTTTGTGACGCCTCCGGAGCTAATATTGACAACCTCATCCAGCAAACCAGGGAGGAATTTCCGCAAATCAATTCGGAATGGCATGTTCACTCGTACAATGATACCGCCAAAACGATTCCCGCCTGCGACATTGGCATTTGCACCTTGTGGACGACGGCTTACGAGTTGGCGACTTACGAACGATGCAAGGGCAAATTCTACTTGATGCAGGACTACGAGCCGGTGTTCGAAGCCGGCAGCGAAATCTACGGCCTCATCGAGGAGACGTATCGCTTCGGTTTCAACGGATTGTGCAACTCTCAAGGCGTGGCTGGGGCCTATCGCTCTTACGGCAATCAACACATCTTGGGCTTTGATCCCGCGGTGGACCGGACCATTTACTATCCGTTGGATCGGCCTCGAGACCGCAACCGAATCCGTATTGTGTTCTATGGGCGTCCAACCAACGTCCGAAACGCTTTTGTGCTGGGCGAGCAGGCCTTGATGGAGATTAAGTCCATTTATGGCGATGATGTTGAAATCATCACCGTGGGAGCCGCTTATGGGGATGACGCGACTCCCTTGTCGGGCGCCGCTTATAATCTGGGCGTGCTTCCTTCGCTGGAAAGCGTCGCTCAACTGTATCGAACGTGTGACATCGGGCTGGTTTTTATGTTCTCGAAACATCCTTCCTATCAGCCGTTGGAGTACATGGCTTCCGGCTGTGTCACGGTGACGAATATCAACGAGGCGAACACTTGGCTGTTGCGAGATCGGGAGAACTGCCTGTTGGTGCCGCCGACCGTTACTGGAATTGTTGATTCTCTTCGAGGGATCATTGACAACGCACATTTGCGGGAAAAGATCGTCCAGGGGGGTCTTGAAACGGTCCGCAAGCTGGATTGGGCCGTCGTGGAGGATCAAGTTGGACGCTTTCTCATCAAGGGGGAGAGATGAAGATGAATCCTTCAGTGGACGTGATTATCCCCGCGTACAATAACTTTCATGTACTGCGTCGATGCCTGGATAGTATCGTCAGGTATACTCCGCCCGACGTAAGAGCGATCGTGGTTCTGAACGGTTGCGATCGCTACACGGTAGCCCAGATCAATCAATGGCGAGAGAAATACCCGAATTCAGTTTTGCCGGAGTTGACGCCTAATCAAGGTTTTGTCCAGGCCTGTAATTGGGGCATCGAACACTCCGAGGCGGATATTCTGATTCTGCTCAATAGCGACACCTGTGTGACGCCCCGGTGGATTGAGAAAACGGTTCGGTGTATGGAGAGCGATCCCACGATTGGAATCGCCAGTCCGATCAGTAATTTCTGCCCGCACAACCGAATTGAAATGCTCCCCGGACTGGATTATCTGCAAATGAGTGCCTTGGTGGAGATGTATTCCTCACGCAAGTATCCGGACGTTACGACGCCCGAAGGATTTTGTTTCGCGATGACCCGGCGCTGCCTGGAAACGATCGGCATTTTGGACCCGGTTTTCAACATGGGATACGGGGAAGAATCGGATCTTTCCATGCGGGCCAACTACTCCGGGTTTCGCACGGTTTGCATCGACGACCTCTACGTGTTTCATCATGGGCGCATTACCTGGGGCGAAGCGGAAAGGGACCGGCTTTACAACAAAAACAAAGTGATTTTTCAAAACCGGTGGGGGAAGCGCTATCGCGAAGATTTTGAAGATTTCCGCCGGCGGAATCCGCTCAAAGAGCTGCGCCAGCGAATCGAAATGCACCGCAGTGCGGAGTATCAACCGGTCCTATGGGTTGGAACGGCCGGCTTCAAATAGAAGGAAGGTCTGCCGGTCGCAACGCGATGGGCGCGGAGAATCGGATCGGTGACAGGGGAAGATCATGAAATATGATGTGAAGGATTTCGATTTTCTGGATTTTGGCGCGTCCGGGGGCGGCTCCATTGAGTTTTCCCAGAAGTATTTGGGCGGGAAAAGCGGTTTGGGAATCGACCTGGATCCTCATAAGATCAAAAAGCTGGTCGATGCGGGCCTGCCCTGTATCAAAGGGGATATCACAAATCTGGATCTGGACCCGGACTGTGTTCGGTTTGTGACGATGAGTCACGTGCTCGAGCATCTTGACGGTCTTGCCACGATCAAGCAAGTGATCCAGTGCGCTGCGCGGGTCGCCACCGATTTCCTGTTCATTCAAGGGCCCTATTATGACCTCGATGAATACCTGGAAGGCTTGGGTCTGAAGTTCTACTATTCCGACTGGACGGGGCACAAATTCCATCTCAAGACGACACAGTTAGTGGATGTTCTCGACGATCTGGGCCTGACGGACTACCTTATGATTGGTGTCGGCAAGCGGGACGGCTCCGCCAGCGATTATTTTCATCCGCTCGACTCGCCGAAGGATCAACAGAAATACGATCCGAAGATTCATCCAGCCAAGCCGAAAGTCGAATTCGATCGGGACGTCTATTCGGAGATGGTCTGCCTGGTTCGACTGAAGCCGATGGACGATTGGGAGAAAATTGTATCGACGATGATGGAGATTAAAAGCACCGCAACCGTTCTTGCCAAAGGGGCCAGGACAAGAAAGCAGGTCCTCGTTGTTGAATCCGAAAAAACCGAAGCGGTGCAGCGAAAACTGCGCATTCTGTTCATTCTGCCAACGCTGAACTTGTACGGCGGAGTGCTCTCGGTTGCCAATCTGATCGATGAACTCATGGAAATGGGACATGACTGCGTTCTGGTCGAACTCAGCAAATACGCTCACAAGAGCCTCAATCTGCGCCTTGAGCCGATTTCCCTGATCGATTGGGACCGAATTCCCGAAGTGTTGCCACCGGATTTCGATATCGTGGTGGCGACGTCGTGGGAGACTGTCAAGCCCGCTTTGGGGGTGGTCGAGCGGTCGCACCATGCAAAGCCGGTCTATTTTGTTCAAGGCTTCGAAGTGGATATTATCGAACCGGAGGAAGAAGAGAAGCGGGCGGAAGCGCGAGCGACGTATGACCAGATTCCAACGCGCGTGGTAAAGACCGAGTACCTTCGAACCCGGCTGCGTGAGATCGGCTTGGACGCTCACAAGATTCGTCCGGGAATGAATCTGGACATCTTTTATCCGAGGGACGTGGAGCGCGGGGAGAAGAAGCGAATCATTGCGATGGCCCGGCCTTACGCGCCGAACGATCACCGTGGCTTCGGCATCCTCAGGAATGTTTTTTCCCGGTTGTTGAGCGAACGAGACGACGTCGAGATCGGATTCTTCGGCGAAGCGTCCATGCCTTCGGACGTCCCCTTCCCGTATACCGATTTTGGACGTCTGGGTCCGTCGCAGTTGCCGGAGGCTTATTCCTGGGCGGATATTTACGTGGATGCCTCGTTGCTGCATGGTTTCGGCCGAACGGGAGTGGAGGCCATGGCCTGCGGGACGGCGACGATTGTTTCCGACAGTGGTGGCGTACGGGAGTATGCCGTGGACGGCGAAAACGCGTTGATCGTTCCGGTCGGCGATGAAGAGGCGACGTATCAGGCGATCGTCCGTTTGCTGGACAGTGACGAGGAACGGGAACGCTTGCGCACCAACGGAATCAAGGCGGTGCAGCAATATGCCGATCCCCTGGCCGCTGGGGAGATGCTGGAAATCTTCCTGAAGCTGGTCAACGGATCGTGACGGCGCTTCGGGCCCCCTGAAGTCCTTGGGTATTCCATGGAGAAGGTTGTTTCGAGCGATGAGCATCACGCTTCCTGAAGTGAAAGTGGTTTTCGCCGACGGTGGCGTCCGCGTTCGCGGTGGCGCTTCACTGATCGAGGGCGTTGGGATTCGCCCGGCCTTTGTGATCCCCGACGCGCGAGGACGTCTGGGGAGCATTCTGCGGTGCGACGATCCCTGGTTCGACCAGCTGGGGCAGGTCTACTTTTCAACCGCGTATCCCGGCGTCGTGAAAGCGTGGCACTGCCACCGAAAGCAAACCAACTTTTTTTACGTGATTCAAGGCGCGGCGAAGATCGGGTTGCATGACGTGCGCGACGGCTCCCCGACTCGCGGCGAAGTCAACGAACTGGTCCTGAGTGAGCACAGCCCGGGCTTGCTGCGTATCCCGCCGGGTGTTCAACACGGCTGGATGTGCGTCTCGACCGTCGAGGCGATTGTGCTGAACCTGTCCGATCGACCGTACAACGCCGACCAGCCGGACGATTTTCGCTCTCCCCCGCACGACAACGAGATCCCCTTTGACTGGACAGTCCGGGACGCTTGATGCTTCGGCCTCTCGATCAGAGGCCTCTGGCGCCAAAGCCAACCTCCAGTACGCGGTCGCAAGGTTCCAGGGCCAGGCGGCGCAGGGCGAGATCGTTCAGCGCGGCATTGCGCCAATTCCATAAATGGGGGAGGATAAAGCGCCCGAATACACCGGAGGGCTTGCTCGGTTGCCTTGCCACGTGGGCTGCAAAAACCATTCTGCCGATACTCCGCCGGTCATTCCGCCTGAAAGTGCGATTGACGATCCCGCTCGCCGTTCGTGAGCGCCTTGAGGATTTCCCGGGCGATGGCAATGTGCTCGGCGAGGCGGTCGGGTTGAATCATTTTCGAAGGCGTGATCGTGAGCTGACCGGGACACGTCCCCACGGTCAGGCGATAACCGTGCCGCAGGAGCTGGACAAAAAAGGATCGGACTTCGCTGTCGAACAAGTCGCGAACTCGCTCCTCATCGCATCCGGTCAGCCAATGAAAGTTAGTGAATTGAGGATCTTCATCGATGACAATCAGGTGGAAATTTGCGAAGTCGGAGAAGGTTTGAATTATCCAGGATTTCCAGGGACGCATTGCGGAACGCTGCTTTTTGGGACGGGAGCGAGGCCGACCAAGGCCGTTGATTGTGAAAGTGGGGAGCTGGATTCCTTCACCCGCAATTCGAATCGCGGTTCCCGCTTCAGTAGAGGGATCCTCTCCTGTCCCCTCCGCTAGGTAATCAAAGGCGGCGATCTCATATTCAGGCGTCCGCCGGCGCAGGACGTTATGGATCTCTATATTGCCCACTTTTTGGAAGAGGATAATGCTTCGCACGGCTTCATGGAATCCCTCGGCGCGCTGCTCAAAGGTCATTCCTGCCCGTGCGGCGTAGCGGGACAGCGCTGCGCGTCGTCGCGAGGAATAGGGATTGTTTCGCAAGATGTTCAGGAGTTCCCAGCCGGAGACCGCGGCAAGCGCAAGCGCAAAGAGGATTCCAAAAATTCGCTCGGCTTGTGAATATTCCTCCCCCCGGCCTGAAAGGAGATAAGAAGCAAAGAAGAGCGTCGCTATAAAGAAGATGGTGAGGAAAATGAGCGGATAGGTTCTCATCCCAATGCTTCTCCGGCCTTTGCGCTCCCTGCCAAAGTCTGACCATGACCCTGCCAAGGGTTTTCAGTATCCCGCCGGGGAATGCCGATGTCAATTCGATTCCGAATGGGGCGATTCCGGATGGGGCGTCTTCTCCCGCGTTACGCCGAAAGCCATCATCGGCATGCCGGGAAAGACAACCGCGGAGTCCGAATGACCGAGGACAATGGCGTCGTTCGAGGCGCGGACGGTTTCCAGGCGTTTGCCAAAAGCGTTAACGATTTTCGCGAACGGCTGGTTCTTCTTGATCTCCTCCCCGGGCCGAGCCAGAAAGCGGATAATGCCGCTCCTTGAACTGAAGGGTTTGTCGCAGTAGCGCAACAGCCGTCCCCGGCCGTATCCGCCGGGGAGGGGGTAACTGAATCGCTGGCGGGGAGGCGGGATCATCTCCAGCCGCGCGAGAATGTTCCAGATCGCTCCCACGCCCTGGGCGACGTTCTTCTCGTTGATCACGCGCGGTTCGCCCAGCTCGAACGTCAGCGCAGGCACGTCGTGCCGCAAAAGATTATAGGTCAGCGAGCTGGTCAGCTCGTCTGTTTCTCCGACGACGACGAACCCGGTCTCTTTGGCCAACGCCTTGGAATGCTCATAAGCCGCGCGATGCGCCTTGCCCGGACTGCGGTCCACCAGCACGTAAGGGATAGACTTAATCCAATCGTTGTGAAGGTCCAGCACGAGGCTGGGTTGCGTGGACAGAATAGTTGTGAGAATCCGATCTGCAATTCGCTTGCCCAGCGAGCCGGCCGATTCGCCGGGAAACGACCGGTTCAGGTCCTCCTGGCTAACGGTAATGTTGCGCGAGGCGGTCTCGAAACCGATAGGATTCATCAGCGGAAAGGCATGAACTTCGCCGCGCACCAGGAGCCGGCGAATCTCCTTGAAGACCTCCTGCACAATGGCGATGCCGCCGACCTCGTCGCCGTGGACGCAGGCGGTCAACCAGACGACCGGGCCGGGATTGTGACTCGTGGCCGACATCAGGGGCAGACGCCTTCGCGACAGGTCGGACCCGGTCAGAATCTTCAAGAAGGAATAACTCATCTTAACCGGGGGCGTTTGAACTCGAGAGGATTTAGCGGAAGACTTGGGGGCACGGGGCGTTTGAACGGGTTTCGGCTTCTGTAACATGATCGTCCTCGAGCGCGCTTGAGCGCGCAAAGATCGTAGTGAAGCATTTGTGTCGACTTACAAGACGAGTCAATTCCCAGACTACTTCATTGAATATTTTATCGAATTGCGAGCGATTTGCATAGCACCCCCAATAGGATTCTTCACCTCATCAAGAATCCGAAGAGATGGGATCGGTCCCCTCAGCGCTCCAAAGAGGCCCTTCTTGGATCAAACTGCCTCGATGGTAGACGGCGGCTTGGTGGCGATGTTGTACGTGACACTGACGACGCCCGGCGTCTCGCGGACGATCTCGCGCGCGAGGGTCTCCAGGATCTCGAACGAAAGTTTCGTGGGTGTCGCGGTTCGAGCGTCGACGCTGTCCCAACAGCGCACCTCGATCTGCCGGCCGAAGTCGCGCCGGCCCTCGCGCATGCCGGTCACGCGGTCTTCATGCAGGATCGCCATGTACTGAAACGCCCCGGTGTCCTCGAGCAGCCGCTCGACGACGACGGTCGCTTTACGAACCGCCTCGATGCGCTCCGGGGTGGCTTCGCCGATCACGCGGGCCGCCAGGGCGGGTCCGGGGAAGGGAATGCGCTGAAACAGCGCCTCGGGAAGCCCGAGCGCTTTGCCCAGCTTGCGAACGCCGTCCTTGCGAAGCTGAATCAGCGGCTCGAGAATGCGATAGCCGAAAGTCTCCTGGGGATCGATCCCCAGCTGCTCGAATACGTTGTGCTGGCGCTTGATACCGGCGACCGTTTCGTCGACGTCCGTCAGGATCGTCCCCTGGAGAAGGCACTTCGCGCCGCTTTCTTTTACGATGCGCCCGAACACCTGGCGGTAGAAGGTTTGCGTGATCGCCTCGCGCTTCTGTTCCGGATCGGTGACTGCCTTCAGCGCAGCGAAGAACTCCTCCCGCGCGTCGATCACTTCAACCGGGACGTCGAGCGACTGAAAAAAGCCTACCACTTGCTCGGCTTCCCCCTCGCGCATGAGGCCGTTTTCGATAAAGACCGTTTTGAGGCGAGGCCCCAGCGCGCGATGGCCAAGCATCGTAACCGTGGACGAGTCGACGCCGCCCGAGAGGGCGTTAATCGCTGTGCCTTCGCCGACCGCGG
>Ga0272444_10005039_pt1 | contig 11475 bp, 8 predicted proteins | sample SSMForm13_FD_201033 | JGI IMG/M metagenome (GOLD analysis project Ga0272444, IMG submission 201033) | Marine sediment archaeal communities from Little Sippewissett salt marsh, Falmouth, MA, United States - SSM-Form-13 | ecosystem: Environmental > Aquatic > Marine > Wetlands > Sediment ... | reverse complement strand
GTGCGGACCATGCGAGGTGAGAGAGAGGGCTTTGCCGGCGCCTTCTTCGCCCCCGTCCTCTTGCGCGCGGACTCACGTGCCACCCTCACGGGCTTCCGTTTCGGCGCGGAACCCGCCTTCCTTGTCGGCGCCGCTCTCTTCACGGGCGCACGTCTCGTCGCCTTCGCCAGCGCCGCGACAAGCTCGTCCTTGCGGAGCCGCGAGCAACCGGCGATCCGCCGCTTCCTCGCCATGGCGCGAAGCTCAGCGACCGTCTTCTTCTGGAGCTCCTTCATGGTCACAACCATCCCCTCGGCGCCACACCTGTCTGACGCCCGATGGCCTCCTGCCGAGCAAAGAACAACACGCTCGTAGTATGCTCCCGACCGGGGTCCCTGTCAATACGGGCGCTCAAGTCACGGGATCTTCATCCCGGGTTTCCCGGCCCGCGAGGGCCGCCGTCAGGAGGGCCTTCCTCAGGGGGGTCGTCCGCTCGCAGCTCCGTCCCGGCGATCGGCGACACCTCACCGCCGCGATACGCCTGCACCCATCCGTGCGTGAGTCCGGCCTCAGCCAGGGCCGCACGGGCGTCGTCCCACTCGCCCCTACTGATGCCCCGTGCGATCTCGGGGTACTCGGACGCCCGATACGCCGGGTAGTACTGCGCCATCAGACTGACGTGTGTCTCGCGGCCCAGGCGCTCGGCGATGAACCCCAGAGCACGCCGGGTTCCGCTCCGCCCGTCCGGCAGAACGAGATGCCTGACGATCAGGCCCCGCGTCGCAACGCCCGCCTCGGTCGTCTCGAGAACGCCCACCTGCCGATTCATCTCGACCAGAGCACGTCGGGCGACGTCGACGTAGTCGGGCGCGTCCGAGTACCGGGCGGCGGCGGCCGCGTCACTGTATCGCAGATCGGCCAGATAGACATCGACGACGCCGTCCAGAATCGAAAGCGTCTCCGATGATTCGTACCCCGACGTGTTCCAGATCACGGGAATGTTGAGACCCCGTTCAGCCGCGGTTGCGAGCGCTTCCAGTATGGGTAGAAGGAAGTGCGTCGGGGAAACGAGGTTGATGTTGTGGCAGCCGCGGCCGGCCAGGCTCAGCATCAAACCGGCCAGTTCGTCGACCGATCGGTCCCGTCCCTCATGAGCTTGACTGAAGCGGTAGTTCTGGCAGTAGACGCAGGACATCGTGCAATAGCTGAAGAAGATGGTCCCCGATCCCCGGACTCCGCTGACTGGCGGTTCCTCGCCCGGGTGAGCCATGTGGCTGTAGACGGTCGGCCCGCCGCCCGCGCCGCAGTAGCCGCGTTCGCCGGTCGTTCGGTCGACCCCGCAGGCGCGCGGACAGATCCGGCAGGCGCCCGCGAGGGCTCTTGCCCGGTCGATCCTGGAGGCAAGCTCTCCGGTGCGCGCGAGCCGGACAACGCCCGGGTCGCGTCTCATCTACATTACCTCGAGGACGAGGCACGCGAGGTAGTCGGTCTCGGGCAGCCCCAGGAGAACCGGATGATCGGCGCCTTGGCCCCTGACCTCCAGAATCCGTGCAACCCTCCCGGCTTCACCGGCACCTACCGTGACCGCATGAAGGAACGCATCGCGCTCGATCACGTGAGAGCAGGAACACGTGACGAGATGTCCATGCGGACGCAGGAGGCGAAGAGCGAGCCGGTTGAGCGCCCGGACGGCCTTCAGGGCCTCCCGGACGTCCCGACGGCTCCGCGCGAGCGACGGAGGATCAAGGATGATGAGCCCGAACCTGCGTCGCCCGCGCCCGAGGCGCGCCAGCTCATTGAACATGTCCCCTCGCACGAACTGCACCCGCTCCGCGAGGTTGTTCCTTGCGGCGTTCTCCGTCGCGAGACCGAGCGCGGCGGACGAGGAGTCGACTCCGGTGACGCTCTTGGCGCCCGCGCCCGCCGCGCAGACCGACCACGCTCCGGTGTAGCAGCAGCAGTCGAGAACGTCTTCGTCGCGAGCGAGAGGAGCCGTCGCGCGGCGGTTTTCTCTCTGGTCCAGGAAGAAACCCGTCTTCTGCCCATCGATGACGTCCACGAGGAACGCGCGCTCGTCCTGTTCGATCTCGATGGGACCATCGATCTGCCCCTTGTGCACTCGCTTCTCCAGCGGCAGGCCCTCGCGCCGCCGCATCGGGGCATCGTTCCGCAGGACAATGGCCCGCGGCTCGTAGATCTCATCAAGGATCTCGCAGATCTCATCGAGCCTCCGCTCGATCCCTGCCGTCATCGACTGCACGACGAGCACCTCGCCGTACCGGTCAACGATAAGCCCAGGCAGCAGGTCGGACTCGCCGTAGACGGCCCTGTACGACGTCTCGCCGGGCCATCTCCTCTCCCGATACGACCGGGCGTCGATGATGCGCCGAACAAGGAAGTCCCGCGTCATGTCCTCGTCGCGACGCGAAAAGAGCCGAACGAAGATGAGGGATTGCGGACTCGCGAGACCCGTTCCGAGACGACGCCCTTTCGCATCGACGACGGCCACAACATCACCCGGCTCGACGGGGCCGTCCGTCGTCCCGACCTCGTTGCTGAAGACCCAGAGATGCCCGGATCGAATCCTGCGGTGCTCTCCCTGCTTGAGTCGGACCGTCGCCATCGCGTTCTGCAAGTCGCTTCCCCCCGCAACTCCACCAGACAGATCCCGCCGCGGAGACCGGCGGGAACGGTTCATGCACATTCATGAGATCGACAGCTCGACCGATACCACTGCCGCCCGCTCGAATCAACGGAGAAGCGGGCGGGAAGATAGTGAATGTTAGTCAATCAACTGAGAACCCGCATCGGAGGACCCCCTATGACGAAAACTGCGATCGCACTGACCGCTGTCCTTCTCCTGCCGTGCCTCGGCGCCGCGCGGGTTCCGATGAGCGAGCCGCTCCCGGCGGGAGAGCCACTGACGTTCTCACTCGACTCCACCACCCGCGATCCCGGTGATCTCTGGGATGTGGGAACGGAAGAATACTACTGGGTCGTCAACAGCTGGCTTGCTGGGGAAGAGACCTACGACGTGTACGCGGACCCCGCGGGCTGCCCGGAGTGCCAGGGCGGCTGGAAGCCGGTGAGCGTGACCTTCTACCTGTTTTGGGAGAGTGCATTCGCAGGCTCACTGAGCGTCAGCGTCGGCATCCGTGAGGCGGCGTCTACCTCGCGTGATTGCCAGGAGCCGGGAGCGAGCATCTGTATGTCCGACCCCATGCCTGTCGGTCCCGTGGCAACGCCGGGTCTCTGGGCGATCACGCTTCCCCTCCCCGACGACGCGCCACTCGCAACGGAGCCGTTCTTTGCCACAGTACTCTTCCACGAAACGCGCGATCAGCTCCCCGCTCTCGTCACCGACCGCGGGCCGTGCGCAGGCTGCCGCAGTTGGAACGATTGGGGAGAAGGACCCCAGGAACTCTGTTCGCACGGCTTCCCAGGCACGCTGAGCATCTTCACGACGCTGGAGTGCCAGGGCGCCACGCCCGTCGAGACGCGGAGCTGGACCGCGATCAAGTGTATGTACCGGACGCAGGCGAGGCAGTAGCGAGTCCGGCGGACTCGCTTCGGAGCGCTCGCAGAAGAGGGCAGGCCGCCAGAGCACGGCCTGCCCTCACAACATCTGGTGCCGGTCGCCCTGCCCTGGCGCGGGCTACTGATGCAGCACGAAGTTCAGGCGGTTCTCCCCCACAACGACGACGGCCACACGGGCCGCAACCGACAGCCCCGGCGCCTCGACCACGAACTCCTGATCGAGATGGTTGATGCCGTCCTCGAGAACGACCTCGACGCCGTTCGAGTGAACGGAGTACTCCTCCGGCATCTCCATCACGAGCTGACGCACGTCGAAATCACTCTCTCCGAACATCGCCGCGACCTGGTGACCGGTGATGTGGATGTGTGTGCCACCGGAGAATTCGACCTTCAGAACAGATATGTGGACCTCCCTGTGGGAGTCGATCGTGCTCGTCGTCTTGGGGTCATGGCTGATACTGACGGCAGCGAGGAGATTCGTAGTGAAGACGAGGCGTTTCCCGCTCCCCCTCATCAACCGCTCGAACTCCCTCTCGGGACCGGTCTTTGCCTCCCCAATGAAGTCCTCGCGCTCCCTCATGCGCTCCTTGAGGTGGTACTTCTCCAGGACCCCGAGAACGCGGGGCGGCCCTCCTCCACCGGCCTCTACCAGCAGCGAGTATGGATCGATGCATCCGTCATCGCATTCGGCCTGCCAGCCGGGTCGGATGCTGTCGAGCAGCATGCAGACCGCGGCGCCGGAGTACCTCAGGCGATTGCGCCGATACCAGCTGAGCCTTGTGGGCGCCACGAAGCACCCCTGAAGGCCCCCGGGAGCCCCCACCGAGTCCCCGAGCAGGCGCTGAGCAACGCCTCCCAGGTGCTCCGAGGCATGCTCGCGGCACCTCTCGGCGATGTAGAGCGGCATACCCTCGGTGAACTCGATGCGGCGCTCGAAGTCCGTGAAGCGACCCAGGGTGTAGCTCTGTCGGAACGATCTGACCGCCACGAAGTCCTTCACGCGACGGGCGAGGGAGTCGTCCGCGGCGGCCATCGCGGCGGCGAGGGCGTCGCACTCGATGTCGACCAGCGCAAGGCTCTGGCCGTTGATCGGATATCCGATCGCCGGCTCCGGCAGTTCGCACAAGGCCCTGCATGCCTTCAGCAGATGGACGTGGAAGGCCTTCTCGAACACCTTCGGCAGAACTTCTCCACGGAACTCGTCGACATGCATGAAAGCGGTCGGCACGTCCGAAACGCGGCGGGCTCCGAGATCGATCGCAGCATCATTCAGGTCACCTGTATAGACAGGAACCGTGACGGGGAGCACTCCTGCGCAGCGATCGAATCCGGCAGGAGGCTGCGGGTGGCGAACCAGGTAGCACGTGCTGTCGGGAATGTAGATCGCGAAGGGGGTTTGGGAGATCCTCCAACCCGGCCACACCGCATCGCTCAGGGTGTCGAGGCCCTGCGCGGCATCGAGCAGCTCGAGCGCCTCCAGCTCCGTCTCGCTCGGATCCCCCGCCGACGGTGCGGCGAACGAGAAGACCGCCGTCGCAACTAGCGACAAGATGAGAGAGGCGCGCGTGCGGGTCGGCATCATCACTCCCGCGGTCCCCGACTCCGAAGGGGACCATACCTTATTCTAGAGCAGCACGTCGGACCTGGCAAGGAGGGGTTTGGTGAGCGACGAGCCGGTGGGCGCCCGATAGGCAGGGCGACAAAGCACGACCCGTGACATCACCCCACCGGGAGCTACATCACGCGGTCGGCACCGTCCTCGTCGGCCGCGGCGGGCCCTCGTAGGTCGCCGATGACCGGCGCACCTCGCGCGGCAGAGGGCCCGCCACTGGCCTGCTTGGGGATGTCCGATTCCTCACGCTGTTCGTCGGCGTCGGCACCCGCCGCCGTCATCTTGACGACGACCATGGTCAAGTCGTCCGACTGAGATGCCCCCGCCGTGAAGTCCTTCACACTGGTGTAGACACGCTCCTCGATCTCGCGCGCCGTCATGTGCCGGCATTCGTGCAGAAGTGCCTCCAGACGCTCTTCCCCGAACATCTCCTCGCTCGGGTTGCGCGCCTCGGTGATTCCGTCCGTGTAGAGAACGAGATCGTCCCCGGGCGCCATCGTCAGCCGCCCCTCCTCGTAGGTCGACCCCGCAACGGCACCGATGATCAGGCCGCCGCGGTCGAGGAAGTCCTTCCCCCCGTCGCGCCGCAGCACGTAGGGAGGGTTGTGTCCGGCGTTGACGTACGTCAGCTGTCCGGTTCTCGTATTGAGAATGCAGTAACAGAAGGTAATGAAGACGCTTGCCTCGGTGTAGCCGTGCACGAGCTTGTTCACGCGCTCGATCAGGGGACCGGCCGGTATGCCGCTCTCACTCAGGGCACGCACGGCCGCCTGCACGTTTGCCATTAGGATCGCAGCCGGGGTGCCCTTGCCGGCCACATCACCGATCGTGATCGCGAGTTTCCCATCGCCGATCTCGATAACATCGTAGCAGTCGCCGCCCACGTGTCGGGCCGGGACCGAGAACGCGAAGATGTCGAGGCCTTCGATTCGGGGAAACGTCTTCGGAAGCAGCTCCGTCTGGATGTCCCTGGCAACGCTCATCTCGTGCTCGAGGCGCCCGCGCGCCGAGGCCTCACGTTCGATCTGCGCTCTCATTTGCTCGTACGTATACGTTATGAGCCCCACGATCAGTGCCAGCGCCCCGTTGATGCAGACGACCATGAGCGCGTAGCGCATCTGGTAGTAGACGGCCAGCGGGTAGAACAGGATCGCGAGAGCGCTCCCGAACACGCCTCCCGCGATCAGTGTCACCACCGCCATCGGGATCCGGACATAGGCGGGGAAGCCACTGTACCTGGGAAGCACGAACCGCACGGCGAGCATCGCCGCGAACCCCACCACGTTCGCGAACACGATGCTGACGGGCACGAGCGCCCCGGCCGACAGCGCCGATCCCGCGATCCATCGGATCGCAAGGCCGATGACGAGACCGGCGAACGTGTTCGACAGCGCCCAGGAACCGACTGTCCTTGCATCGAGCGGCCGGGCATTCGAGTGAGCGAGTGCGCCGCGCGTGGCGTCGCCCATCCGTTAAGCCTCCGTCTCAACTCCAGGAAACCCGTTAGGCAGCGCGTCCGTAGCCGCCGGCTGCGGCTCGAATGCGCGATCGAGTCTCGTCTCCCTGCGCTGCAGGAGCGCTCCGAACCCAAAGAAGATGATCAGGATGCCGATCAGCGTCCCCGCAACCGGAATCGCCGTCACAGCGTACACGATCACCAAACCGAGCAACATCGCCGGAATCGGCGAGACATCGGGCTTGTTCTCCCGACGCAGGATCAGATTCCCCAACCAGATCGCCACGTAGAACTTCGCGATGTAGACGCAGACGAGGTAGCCCAGTGTGACGAGCATTGCGACGGGCCACGTCACGATCAGGACCAGGGTGATGAGCGCCACGACGGGCGCGCAGATGAAAGCGATGAACCCGATTCCGAGGCTCTTGAACGGCTTGCGCCGGATCGTCTCTGCGGTCCGCCGAGCGTGGTCCTTGGTCAGAGCCACCAGAATCGTACCGGTGATGATCGCCGCGATGAACTGGATGATCCAGAGCACAGTTTTGAACACACCGGGAATCTTGAAGTCCTTGGCCTCGTGCTTCTCGGGCGGCTTGAAGGTCACGCTTCCCGCGACGCTCCCGGGGCGGAACTCGATCTCCGAGGGGCCCTGGTAAGTGAGGTTGCCGCCGATCTTGGCGGTCTCGCCCATCTCGATCCCACCATCGGTCGTCACATCGACATCGCCGGCGATGTGCCCGTTCATTGTGAGCATCCCCGTCGCGATGCGAGCGTCCCCCAGCACCTCGCCGTTCATCGTGACCACACCCGCGGCAGCGAGCAGGTCACCCTCGATGAGTGCACCCTCCCGTACCTTGATGTCGGCACCGGCGCCGAGAACATCTCCGCGGACAACGCCGTCGATCGTGAGGTTCTGACACCCGACGCGAAGGTCGTCCTTGATCTCACCGGTGATGACGATGTCCTGAGCGAACATGTTGACGTCCTGGATCACGACGCCGCTCAAATCAGCGGCCTGGACCCAGGCATAGATGTCGCCGTCCAGGGTCCCGTCGATATCGAGCGATTGCGCCCACAGGTAGAGGTCATCGCTCACCACATCGCCCGACGGAATGTAGTATTCGCTCGTCTGAACGACGGAGATGTTGCCCCCGGCGATCGAGATGACCTTGTCCGGAGATCCTCCGACGCCGCTTGTGACGGCCTTGCCGACGGCTCCCCCGACGGCGGTTCCGACAGGATCCGCGCTCGCCACGATCATCGGATGAGCCGCGGAGGCGGTGCCGACGGCGAGCATCAGCAGGGCCACGATCAATAGACTTGCTGCTCTCATGATCCCCCCCTTACGGCTTCGGCCGCGGGAGACGGGGTCTCACCCGGAAACCCTGTCCCTCTCTTCGCGTCCTCGCACGCATGACTTCTTACATTGTCTCATGGTGCGATTTTACGGCCGGTCCCGGGGAACCCACCACAAGAGGCCCGTGAGGCGGTCCACGAGCTCCTGAAGCGCACTGACGGGGGGGCCAAACGCACTCCATGCTGTAGCCCCGGAGGCCGGTGCGGCCGCGGGAATTCCACTCCCGTCGTGCGGAAGACGATCTACCAGGGCAGAATACGTCTGAGGTCGTTGACCCTCGATCGCGAGAGGACGAGTTCCGTCCGAGCCTCGTCGTCGACCGTCACGCGGTACTTGCCGCTGAACCAGGGCGCGATCTCGAGTACGTGCGAGAGATTGACGATGGTCGAGCGGTGGATCCGGAAGAAGCCGTGCTGGTTGAGCCGTCTCTCAAGTTCCGTCATCGTCAGGTTGACGAGATACTTCTCGCACACCGTGTGTGCGAACACAAGCTCCTCGGATGCCTCGATCCAAACAACATCATCGAGATTGAGAAGGACGATCTTCCGCCCTTTCGCGCCGGGCAGCCTCTCGACGCCCCGCGATCGGACGAGCTCCGCCAGCTGATCGATGCGGGTCGACAGCCCCACCTGGCTGTCGAGGATCGACCGGGCCCGCCCGATGGCGCCCTGAAGACGCTCCATCTCGATCGGCTTAAGAAGATAGTCGATGGAGTTCACCTCGAAGGCACGGATGGCATACTCGTTGTACGCCGTGGCAAAGATGATCAGCGGTACTTCGTCGAGCGCTTCAACGACGCCGAAGCCGTCAAGGCCCGGCATCTGGATGTCGAGGATCACGACATCGGGAGAGAGCTCCCGAATCCGCTCGACCGCCTCGATTCCGTTCCCGGCCTCACCGACGCACTCCACGCTCTCGAGTCCGGACAGTAGATCTCGTATCCTCGCGCGCGCGAGTTCCTCGTCGTCGACGATCAGAATCCGCATCTGCCGGCTCACGCTGCTTCCCCCTTCTTAACGGTCCCGACGGGGATCACCAGCTCCACGCGTGTCCCGCCGGTCGGAGACCGTTTCACCGACAGCCAGTCCCCCTTACCGAACCTGGTGTTCAGCCGATCCAGAACGTTTCGCAGGCCGAACCCTTTCGACATCTCGTCCTCCAGCCGCCCCGGGTCGATTCCCTCCCCGTCATCGTCAACGACGATTCGAAGGACGCCGCCGTCGACCCGCGCGTCGAGCCGTACGGTCCCGCCGTCGACCCGCGGGGAAATCCCATGTCGAACGGCGTTTTCAACCACGGGCTGAAGCAGAAGCGGCGGAACCAGAACGCTCCTTGCCGAGTCGCTGATCGACTGTTCTACCACGAGTCGCTTCCCGAAGCGCGCCCGCTCGATATCGAGATAGGCGTCGACGAGTTCGAGTTCCCGCCCGAAGGGGACGGCCTCTCGCTCAGATGAAAGCAGCGTACGCCGAAAGACGCTGGCCAACCGCTCGAGCGTCTTCTGGGCGGCGTCCGGGTCGCTGGAGATGAGCGCGGAGATCGAGTTCAACGCGTTGAAAAGGAAGTGGGGGTTGATCTGCGCCTTCAACGCCTTGAGCTCCGACTTGCTCGCCAGCTCCCGCAGCCGTTCCTCTTTGAGTCTGGTCGTCGCCAGCGCCCGGTAGCTCTCCTCGATTTCCTTCCGGAGCTGCTCGTAGCGATAGACGATCAGACCAACGACAACGGCGATGATACTGGCGACGCTCACCAGAAGCAGAACGAGCCGGCCCTGATAGAAGACCATGAGCGGGTTGAAGAAGATGACGAGCGCCGTACCGAACGCACCGCCGGCCAGCAGCGTGATCACGGCCAGCGGGATCTGAATTGCCCGCGGCAACGCGCCGTATCGGGGAAGCACGAAGAGCGCCGACAGGATCGCCGCGAACCCGATGGCGTTCGCGAAGAGGATGCCCATCGACACGAATCGCAGGATGACGCCGGGCTCTCCGGAAAAGAGCGCGACGGCGAGCCCGACAACCGATCCGATGATCGTGTTCGCGACGGCCCAACCGAGAAAGACGCGGGCGGTCACCCTTCCGTCGGCGCGCCGGAAGCGCTCGGCGCGCTCTGCGTCGCGCACCTCCGCGTCTACCATGCGCTTCCCAGCCACGTACTACCCTCCGATCATCGCGTGCAAGAGAGCGTGCTCGAGGTCGTGGACCCGCCACGCCTCACAGGTGTAGCCGTTCGATATGATCGAGAAGGCCAAGCGCTCACCCCGGACCGTCCGTGCGATCCCGGAGATCGCGCTGACTCCATCCAGGAGCCCCGTCTTCCCACGGACGGAGCCACGGAGCCCGGCCGCACCCATCCGATCCTCCAATGTGCCGTCCGTGCCACTCACACTCAGTGACGCAGCGAATTCGAACGATGTTTCGAAGCCGCCGAGCGCGTCCTCGATGACGGCAACGATTCCTCTGGGTGAGAGGCGGTTCTCACGGGAGAAACCGGAACCGTCGACGACGCGAAAGGCCCCTTCCTCCAGGCCTCTCTCCCGGAGGAAGTCCTCCACGACCGCCACGCCGCCGGATGTCGTCCCCGATCTGTCGTGAAGAACGGCGTCCATGGCCTTGATGAGCTGCTCGGCCACGAAGTTGTTGCTGTACTTGTTCAGGTCTCGGACGATCAGCGACAGAGGCTTCGATTCATGTTCGAAGAGAATCGTGCGCCGGTCCGGGCACGTCCCGGCTCGAACGACTCCCCCGATCTCGACGCCGGAGCGGCGGAGGTACTCCTCGAGAGCGCCGCCGAAATACACCAGTGGATCACCAACGTTCCGGTAGACGATCCTCTCCGGCGACGTCGCGCGGATCCTGCCGGAGACTGTAATGATGTCCCCACCGCTCCCGACCTGCCGCCGGATCTCGACGCGGTCTTCTCCGCGACTTCGCGTCTCGAGATCGTTCCGGACCTCGATCGCGTCGACGGGCGGCGCCAGCCTGACCAGGGCGGGGTCGCCGGCCTTCGGCCCGGGACGAACGTGAACAGCGACCGCGTTGAAGTTGAGCGGAAGACCGCTCAGGCGGGCGTGGTACGCCCGATCACCGGAGCCCGCGCCCGGAACAGCGGCCCGCGCTGTGTCGAACGCCGAGGCATCGAGCACGACGTCGCCCACGATCGATTCGATTCCGAGCGCCTCGATGTGCTCGACGAGCTTCCAGAGTTCCTCGGAGACAAACGACGGATCGCCGGATCCCTTGATGTACAGATTGCCGTTCAGGGTCGCGGCCACGACCGGCGCATCGGTCGCTACCTCTGTAACGAATCGAAAACCGGGGCCCAGTATCGAGAGCGCCGCGGCTCCCGTGACGATCTTCATGTTGGACGCCGGGACGAAGAGGTCGTCCGCGTTTCTCTCGAAGAGCACCTCGCCCGTATCGAGCGACTTGACGAGCACGCCGATGCCGAGACCGCGGAGATGCGGTCTGGTCAGGAACGAGTCTACCACGTAGTCCAGGTTTGACAGCCGGGCGGAGGGTGGGGCGGCTTCGGCAC
>Ga0272444_10005038_pt1 | contig 11480 bp, 8 predicted proteins | sample SSMForm13_FD_201033 | JGI IMG/M metagenome (GOLD analysis project Ga0272444, IMG submission 201033) | Marine sediment archaeal communities from Little Sippewissett salt marsh, Falmouth, MA, United States - SSM-Form-13 | ecosystem: Environmental > Aquatic > Marine > Wetlands > Sediment ... | reverse complement strand
GTTGTTTACCATCGTGCTCTACCGGGTGATCTTCCACCCTCCGATCCCGGCCCGTCTCCTGCCGACACTGGCCATTCTGTTTGCGCCGCCCGCCATTGCATTCATCTCCTACACCAAGCTGGTTGGGCTGTCCGCCGCGGAGGGTGGACCGGACGCGTTTGACCGGATCCTGTACTACTTCTCTCTCTTCATGCTCGCGCTCGTCCTGCTCAAGAGTCGCGCCTTCGTTCGGCTCCGGTTCGCGCTCTCGTGGTGGGCAACCTCGTTCCCCTTAGCGGCGCACACGCTGGCGACGATTCTGATGCTGCATCTGACACACGACTCCCTCTACCGGTATCTGGCGATCGCAGAGTCCTGTGTGCTGACATGCCTGATCGTCGCGCTGCTCGTGCTTACGGTGCGCGCGATCCGAAAGGCGGAGATCTGTGTCGAGGAGTAGGCACATCGGTCGTGTGGCGTTGACGGTCGCGCGAATCTCGAACGGCGTTCCTAGGTGTCGCGGAGCCGTGGGTTGAACACGCGGTCAAGCGCGTATCCGAGAAGCGAGAACGCAATGCCGGTGAGGATCAGCAGGCAGGCCGGCTCGAGCACCCAGTAGTAGTGCCCCGCATACAGGCCATCGCGTCCCGCGCTCAACACCTTCCCCCACGTGAGAAGGTTCGGATCGGCAATCCCGAGAAGGCCGAGCGAGGCCTCGAGATACACAAATCTCGGGACCGCGAGGATGAACTGCGGAAGCAGGACCGGCGCAATCTGGGGAATCATGTACCGGAAAATGATCCGGCTGTTTCCTGCTCCGTACGCCCGCGCGGCCTCAATGTACGGTGCGTTCTTCACCTGCAGGAACATCGCGCGGTATGACTTGACTGCCGCCGTGAAGATGTTCAACAGCACGACGAACCCAAGGAGCACCCAAAGGTTCCGCGAGTAGTACATCGCGATCATCATGATGGTCGGCAGGAAAGGGATCATCATTCCGACTTCGGTGACCCGCTGCACGATGCCATCCACCCAGCCGCCCAGCCACGCTCCGACGGCAGCCAGGGTGAAACCGAGCAGCGTAGAACCGAGCGTCGCGAGCAAGCCAAATACGAGAGCAACCGGCGTTCCCCACTGCAAAGCCAGCGCCAGATCCCGTCGCTGGTCGTCGGTTCCGGCCAATCCGTACACCCGACCATACACAACAAGGCGGGCCTCAGTCGGAGCCAAGTCGGGCTCAAAGGTGACGATCTCAACGCGTATCGCGTACTGCCCCTGCAACGCTTCCTCGTCTTGCGGATCCTGCGCCAACGCTTCCCCCATCGATAGAGCCTGCGAGATCCAGAACCGGGAATCGTGTCGCGCCGCACTCGCTCGGTGAAGCGGAATCTCCGTCCCGTCCGGCTTGATCCATGTCAACGTCACCAGCGGAACCTTCTCGTTGTAGTCCATCGTGTAGAACAGCGTGATCTCACTGGGAAACGGGATGTACGTATAGTCGAACGTCAGCAGGATCGTCTCCCGCTGCATCGTTTCGCTCAGCGACTCCGTGATCCGCTCGGCCTCTTCCATCGACACGACCGTTGTCTCCGGTAGGTCCACTCGGCGGAATCGATTCGTCCAGGCAGGCTGCGCCAAGCGTGGGTTATCGCTCCAGGTCTCGGGGGGGCTGTCGTTCCACAGTGTGACGGCCTCGGAGAGCGGGACACGGATCACCACATGCGCGCTCATCCCGAGAAGCAGCAGGATGATGAGCAGGGAGATCCCAATCGTCGGGTAGCGGCGAACCGTTCTCAGGACGTGCCGCAGGGCCTGAATCATGAACGCCTCCCCGAGCCGAGCTTCACGCGCGGATCGACGAGGGCGTACGCGACATCCAGAAGCAACACGCATGCCGCCAGGAAGTACGCAAACACGGCCACCGCCCCCGTCACCACGGCGGCTTCCTGCATTCGAATGGCGTCCAGCAGCGTCGAGCCGAGGCCGGGCCACGCGAACACATACTCGGTGAGAATCGCTCCTTCCCACGCGACAATCATCGTGAAGGCGAAGTTCGTGAGAATCGGCGGCAGCGTCGGGCGCAGAAGGTACCGCCGCTGAACACGGGAGCGACGCAGCCCCTTTGCTTTCGCCAGCTCTACGTAGTCTTCCTTGGAGTAGATCAGGAAAAACGCGCGATTGGTGTACAGCGCGAACGCCACGGATCCGAACATCCAGGCGATGACCGGCAGGACCATGTGCTTCAGAACACTCACCGAGTAGCCAAGAGCGGATCCGGGAGGCGGGGTGTCAACATAGCCGCCGTACGGAAGCACCCCGGCAATCGACGCAAACAGGATGATCAGGAAGATCCCGTACAGCCACGGCGGGGCGGTGAAAGCCGGAATGAGGAGAGTCACCGCCCGATCGAGAAAGCTCCCGTAGCGCCCGGCCAGTACCAGAGAGAGCGCAAGGCTTACGAGAAACGTGAGAAGGTTGGCCGCAGCGAACAGCATTGCGGTCGCTGGAAGCCCGTGCAACAAGATGTCTCGCACGTCGTGCGACCCGATGACCGGCGTGGTCATGACCCGCGCCTCACCGAGCGAGAGGGAGAGCGCATCGGCCAGGTATCGAAAACTGCGAAGGAAGAACGGCCGGTCCAGATCCGCCTCTGCGTAGGCAACGGCCAGCGCCTCGCTCAGGATCTGCTGCCGGTCCTCGAGTGGAAGCGCCGTGTATTCGGTGTTCCCCATGAAGCTCATCGTGACCGATGTCTTCACGGTTTCCCGGCGCAACTCGTCGGCGGAGCCACCGAGGTTCGCGGCCCAGATGGCCACGTACACTCCGACGACGACAGTCAGAAGCACGACGGCTGTTCGCTTCAGCATGTAGCGAAGGATCCGCACCGCCGTTTGCCAACGCTCGCTCGTCTGCGCCACTGGTGTAGGGGGGTTCACACGTCGTGCCGGTTCGCCCTGGTCAGCCACAATGGAGCAAGTGTATCCAGCCCGCTGCCATGTTTCCGTTCTTGACGCCGCCTCTTGAACGCCCAATCCAGCGTGTCTAGATGTCGCGAAGCCGGGGGTTGAACACGCGGTCGAGCGCGTAGCCAAGCATCGAGAACGCCACGCCTGTCAGAATGAGCAAGAATGTCGGCTCCAACACCCAGTAGTAGTGTCCAGCGAACAGGCCGTTCCGTCCTTCGGCGAGGATCTTCCCCCACGTGAGAAGCCTCGGGTCGGAGATTCCCAGAAGGGCGAGCGAAGCCTCCAAGTACACGAAACGCGGAATCCCTAGGATGAACTGCGGCAGCAGCACCGGTGCAATCTGGGGCATCATGTACCGGAAGATGATCCGTCGGTTGCTGGCCCCGTAGGCGTGCGCCGCTTCGATATACGGGGACATTCGAACCTGCAGGAACATCGCGCGATACGACTTGATCGCACCCGTGAACAGGTTGAGCCCGATGACGAACCCCATCACCACCCAGATGTTCGTCGAGTAGAACTTCCCGACCATCATGATCGTCGGTAGGAACGGGATCATCATCCCCACTTCGGTAACCCGCTGGACCGCCGAGTCGACGGCTCCACCGAACCACGAACCGATCGCCGCGAGCACGAAGCCGACGATCGTCGTCCCAATCGTCGCGAGAACGCCGTACATCAAGGCAATCGGCGCCCCCCAGAGCAGCGCGAGCCACAGGTCCCGGCGCTGATCGTCCGTGCCGGCGATTCCATGCACCCGGCCGTACACCACCAATCGTCCGTCCATCGAGAACCCTTCCTCTTCGAAGGTCACAACCTCGATGCGCAACGTGTACGTGCCCGGGAATGCAACGTTCTCCGCTCCTGCCCCGAACAGGCTTCCCAGATCGAACATGTCGGACAGGTACATTCGGCCGACGCCCCGTTGCGGAGTGTCTCGATACAGCTGGATCTCGCTGCCGTCCGGCCTGATCCACGTGAGCGTAACCAGCGGGCGCTTCGCAGCATACTCAAACGTATAGTAGAACACGATCTCACTTGGATACACGGAGTAGTCGTACTCGAAAGCCAGCGGGGTGACCCGCCGCTCCATCGTCTCGCTCAGCGCTTCCCTGCTTGCCTCGACATCGGCCATGCGAACGACCATCGTCTTCGGTAGGTCCTCCCGTCGGAACCAGTTCGTCCACGCCGGCTGCGCGGTCTTCGGGTTGTCGCCCCATACCTCTGTCCCCGAGCTCCATCGCTCGGTGGCCTCGGACAGCGGCATGTGGACAATTGCATAGATGCCCATTCCCAGCAGAAGGAGGATGATGAACAGGGAGACCCCGATGGTCGGGTATCGACGAACCCCGGCAAGCATCTTCCGTAGTCGCGCCGTCATCGCTTGCGCCCGCCTCCGATCCGCACGCGCGGATCAACCAGGGCGTACACAACATCCAGCGCGATCACGCTGATCCCGAGGAGAAGCGCGAAGACCGTCACCGTTCCGATGACGACGGGAACCTGATTTCGGTACACCGCCTCGTACAAAAGCGATCCGATCCCCGGCCAGCCAAACACGGTCTCAACCAGAATTGCCCCCTGCCAGGAGGCAATCAGGGTGAGCGTGAACTGCGTGATGATTGCGGGAAGAACCGGACGCAGCAAGTAACGGCGCTGGATTCTTCCCACCCGCAGTCCCTTCGCTCGCGCCAGCTCGACGTAGTCCTCCTTCGAATGAATCAGGAAGAACGCGCGGTTGGCGTACAGCGTCATCGGCAGGGTTGCGAGCACCCACGCCATGACTGGCAGAATCATGTGCTTGAGCACGCTCAACAAGTACGCGAACGTCCCGTCGGGCGGCGGCGCATCGACGACTCCTCCGTACGGAAGAATCCGAAGGACCGACGCGAAGAGGACGATGAGAACCACTCCGTGAAGCCACGGCGGGGCCGCGAAAACCGGAATGAGCAGCGTCGACAGGCGATCGATCAGGTTCCCGTACCGCCGGGTGAGGAACAAGGATCCAAACAGTGAAAGCAGAAGCGAAAGCAACGTGGCCGTACAGAACAGCAACACCGTCCGCGGCAAAGGCTCCAGGATGATGTCGCGGACCTCCGTGGATCCCGTCATCCCGGCTCGCATGGGAACGCCGAGCGCCCCGCCCACTCGCGTGTCTCCGAAAGACAGCGACAGCGCCTCAGCCAGATACTGGAAACTCCGATGGACGAACGACCGATCGAACCCGTGGGCGGCGTATGCCGCCTCGACGGTCGCATCGACGAGTTCTCGGAACTCCTCGGCCGACAGGTCCGAATACGCCGGCCCACGGAGCCCGAGGAGGACCATCTCGCTGATCGCGTCCTTGTGCCACTGGTCGGCGACCCCCCCCAGGTTCGAGATCCAGATAGCCAAGTAGACACCGACGACCACCGTAATCCCGACCGCGATGCTACGGATCAGAACGTAGCGAAGGAATCCGATAAGCGCCCGTCTTGTCTCGCGCCCACGCTGGCTACGGGAGAGCACTGAGGAGGATCTGCTCGGCCGTCTGCTCATGGTTGTACGCAGTATGCCACAGAAGCGTCTCATCAGCGTCCCCTCGGAAGATCGGCGGGGAGCGTAGGGCCGGCGCAGAGGCTAGATGTCGCGCAGCCGGGGGTTGAATACGCGGTCGAGCGCGTATCCCAGCATCGAGAACGATACTCCCATCACAACCAGGAGAAACGCCGGTTCGAGTACCCAGTAGAAGAAGCCCATGTACAGACCGTTTCGCCCGTCCGCCAGGACGTTCCCCCACGTGATCAGGTTCGCAGGCCCGACGCCCAACAGCGCCAGAGACGCCTCGAGAAACACGAACCGCGGAACGCCAAGGACGAACTGCGGCAGCAGCACCGGAGCCACGTGTGGAATCATATAGCGGGAGATGATCCGCCCGTTCCCTGCCCCGTAGGCGCGCGCCGCCTCGATGTACGGTGCGCTCTTCACCTGCAGGAACATCGCGCGATACGACTTCACTGCTCCGGTGAAGACGTTCAATCCGATGATGAAGCCAAGGAGCACCCACAGGTTGCGGGAGTAGAACATCCCGACCATCATGATCGTCGGCAGGAACGGAATCATCATCCCCACTTCGGTGACCCGCTGGATCGTCGCGTCGATCCATCCCCCGAACCACGAGCCGATCGCCGCCAGAATGAAGCCGATGATCGTCGTGCCGATCGTCGCGAGAATCCCGAACATCAGCGCAACCGGCGTTCCCCACAGGAGCGCAATCATCAGGTCTCGTCGATTCCCGTCCGTGCCCGCCAATCCGTACACGCCGCCGTACACGACAAGCCGTCCGTCGATCCACAGTCCTTCCGACTCGAACGTTAGAATGCTGATCCGCAGCGCATACGGTCCATCCAGCGCCACGCCGTTCGCGTCCACGGCAAACAGCTCTTCCAGATCGATGTCGTCGGAGATCATCAGCCGCGAGCTTCCTCGACGCGGTGAATTGCGCCACAACTCCAACTCGCTCCCGTCAGGACGAACCCACGTGATCGTCATCTGCGGCCGCTTGGTGCCGTAGCTGAACTGGTAGAAGAACGTGACCTCGCTCGGCAGCGTCGTGAAGTCGTAGTCGTACGTCAGAAGCAACGTCTCTCGCGACGTCGTGGCCGTCACCGGTTCGGTCGTCTGCTCGACGTCCCCCGTATACACGATGATCGTCTCAGGCAGATCTGCCTTGCGAAACAGGTTGGTCCATGCCGGAGGCACACACCACGGCGTGTCGACCCACGCGTCGGGGTTCTCGTACCACAGGTCCAGCGCTTCGGACAGCGGGAGCCGGATCATCGTGTAGATGCTGACCCCCACAAGTAGACAGATGACGAAGAGGGAGATCCCGATCGTCGGGTATCTACGCACCGTCGGCAGGAAACGCTTGGGTTGCGCTCTCACTCGCGCCCTCCCGACCCGCCGAGCCGCACCCGCGGGTCGACCAGCGCGTACACGATGTCAAGCAACAACACGCTGATCCCGAGCAGGTACGCAAACACCGTGACCGCACCGATCGTCACCGAGATCTCAAACCCTCGGATCGCCGTCAACAGCACCGCGCCCACGCCCGGCCACGCAAACACGAACTCCGTCAGCACCGCGCCTTGCCATGCGACGATCATCGTGAACGTGAAGTTCGTGAGCACCGGAGGAAGAACCGGCCGCAGGATGTACCGGCTCTCGATCCTTCGCGGCCGAAGGCCCTTCGCCTTCGCCAGTTCCACGTAGTCCTCCCGCGCGTTGATCATGAAGAACGCGCGGTTCGTGTACAACGACAGCGGAAGCGTTCCCAGCACCCATGCCGCAACCGGAAGGACCATGTGTTTCATGAAGCTCAGCACGTACGCCAGCGTCCCGTCCGGCGGCGGAACGTCGACCACCCCGCCGTACGGCATCACCCGAGCAATCGATGCGAAGATCACCACCAGGAACACGCCGTGAAACCACGGCGGAGCCGACAGCGCCGGAATCAGAAGCGTTGTCAATCGATCCAGGACACTCCCGTACCGGCGAGACAGAAGCAGTGAGAGAAACAGGCTGACGAAGAACGTCACCAGGTTTGCGGTGGCAAACAGCACCAGCGTCATCGGCAGGCTCTCCAGGATGATGTCCTTCGCCTGTTTGGAGCCGAGACTCGTCTGCATGTTCCGCGCTTCGCCGAGCGACAACGAGAACGCATCGACGAAGTACCCGAGACTCCGCTGATAAAAGGGTTTGCCGAGGTCGTTGTACTCGTACGCGATCTGGCAGATTGCATCGAGGTACGCGATGCGCTCCTCGGTCGACAGAGAGTAGTAGTACTCGTTCCCCATGAGACCTTGGACGATCTTGTCGCGAATCGTGTCCTTGCGCATCTGATCCCCGTACCCACCCAGATTGGAGACCCAGATGGCGACGTAGATGCCTGCGGCGAGCGTGATCGCAATGATGACGACGCGGGTGGAGATGTAGCGGAAGAACGCCAGGACAGCGCGCCGTCGCTCGCCCCTGTTCTCCTTCTGCAGGATTCCAGGCTGTATGGACCCGTTTTGTTCACTCACGATTCCACACAGTATAGCTGGACAATCGCTTCGCGACCGGGTGGGAGGCTCGGCTGGCACGAAGCCCTGCAGGACGGGGAAGAAGAGACGTCAGCCGATCGGTTCGTCGAGCACGCGTCGCGTCACTCGATCGTAGACGACCATGAAGCTCGTCGCGTACAACGGTCCCACGAAAAGGAACCCGCCGAACAACAGGAACAGCTCGATGGCCCACTGCGGCAACGTAATCAGGTCGGGGTAGTACACCGATAGGTATGCCAGGGCCGTGTAGATGAGCGTGGGAATCGAGAGGAGGAAGGCGATGCCGAACAGCGTCCAGCGGTGACCCTTCGTCAGACGCGCACTCTCGTACAGCGACTCGATGGCTCCGAGCTGTCTCCCCGCCGGCAGACTCCGATCCACAAGCAGGATCGGTGAGAACGCGAACGTTATCGCCCACACGAGCCCGGGGATGACGAGCAGCAACAGCCCCGCGCCGACCGCTACGCTGACAAGCAGCGAGGCCCCAACCACCGGCCACACCCGCGCAAACCCATCTAGAAACTCGCCAAAGCGAACCGGCTCGTCACGAACGACCTTGAGTGCCAACAGGTATTGGCCCGCGTACAGCGGCGCAAGGACGATCGCCTCCAGAAGCGTTCGAACCAGCATGTACTCATCCGGGACAGCGACCAGGAGAAGACGCTGGATCGCGTAGATCACGAGCCACGCGCCGACCAGGAGCGGAAAGCGTCGAGCGAGTGCCGATACGCCTTCGCGAAGACAAGACCACGATTCCACTCGTCAGACACCTCACAGTCCCGGAGCGTCACCGCATGACCATACTCTTCCGTGCCCCGCTCCACAACCCGAAGTCGGACCGGTGGTCCAGAAAGCAACGGCCGGAAAGCGTGCGGCGACCCGCACACGCTGTGTCGGGCCGCTGTACGCACCATCGTGGAGGATGTCCGTCGGCGATCTACCAGACGACGTCGAATCCGATCGACCACGTCCAGTCCGACATCATCACGTCGATTTCGAAACCCGAAGAGAAGGTGACCTGCTCCGAGAGCTCCAGTTCGATGGTCGCTTCGAACCCGGCAATGTCGAGGAGAGCGTCGCTCGCATCGTCGAAGAACAGGGCGACGGCAAACGAGAACGCGCCACAGCAGCCGTCGTCCGTGGTCGAGATCTGGTATCCCTCCCAGTACTGGGTCCCTGCGAGGATGCTGGGTTTCGAACCGGACCCCCAGTAAGACACGCCCAAGAACTGGATGCCGTCGATGGAGCACGAAAGCTTGATCCCGTCGATCTTGATCGACTGCGACATCCACAGCGACGTGTTCGGTCCCGTACCACCGCCCCACGCCGCGGTGACATCGAAATAGAGGTCGAAGTCGCAACCGACTTCTCCGAAGTCGAAGTCCGGCGCTAAGACCAACGTCTTGGACTCCAGCTCAAACGTCAGCGACGCATCGAGGGACAACCACGGCAGCATCGACACCGTGAGATCGGACACGGAGATCTCGAGGCTGTCAAAGCCGGCGCAGTCGAACGCGATCTCGACCATCAGATCCGCGCAGCAGAACGGGAACTCCAAGTCGATCGAGATCCCTTGCCAATCGAAGTCGCACGCGGTAGTTGCGGGATCGCCAAACGAGATGGATCCATCGAACGCGAGAAGATTCGTCGAGCCGGAGAGGCTCAACTGCACCCCGAGCCCGTTGGCGTCCAACGTTGTCGTCGTTCCGAACGTCATCCCACCGATCGCAATTCCTACGGTCGTCACCCATGACTGGAACGTTCCCTCCGTTCCAAGGGACAGCGACGTATCGATGGAGTATGCGCCGAGCACCCCCGTCGCTGTGAACAACTGTGCGGACCAACCCGTGTCCGCAAACGTCGACACGGAACCGAACGCCCAACCGCCCACGGCGTACTGAGCGATCAACGTGTTGTAGAACGTTAGGGCGTCGGCAAACGTCGCCTCCTGCAGATCGAACTCCAACTCTGCCGACCATTGCCCCGTCAAGGTCTGGGCGCCCGCGGCGCCCGCCAGAAGCAGGATCATCCCCCAGAGTACCAGTACCTTTTTCACCGTCCCCATCCTCCTCAACAACTTGGATGCGCTTACGTCGTAAAGCCTGTTCCCATCGTAAGAGAAGGACTCCGACCAGTTCCGTGATCCAGATCACCCTGGACCGCGTTTTTTCGTGGACGTTGCCGGCATCGCGGCAGGACGCAGGTGTGTGATGCAGGTCACTCCACCAGCGAGAACGAACACAGGAACGGTTGATCCGTTGGCGAACTTCACACCGGTACGCGGATGACGGCCGGGAAACACACGGGTCACGACGCGTAGCGGTTCCCCGCACAGAGTCTGCGCTCGTCGTGCTCCCGCTACCTGGCGGTCCTGGCTACCAGATCACGTCGAATCCAACCGACCAGTACCGCAGAGCATCGCGTACGTTGATGTCCAGGCCCATGCTGAACGTGAACCTGTCCGTCAGGCCCAAGGACATGTTCGTCTCGATCGCCGCAACGTCGAACAGGTTCGCGGACTGCACATCGAAGAACACGGCGAGCTCAAACGCAAACAGCCCGCAACAGCCGTCGTCGCTCGTGGCGATCTGGATCGCTTCCCAGTACTCGGACCCCTCGAGAATGCTTGGCTTGTCGCCGGCCCCCCAGTACGAGATCCCGAGGAACTCCACGCCGCCGACGAGGCAGCTGAGGGAGATCCCATCGATCCGGATCTCGTTGATCGCCAAGGAGGCGAGCGGTCCCGTGCCCCCGGAGAAGACGTTCGTGATGTCGAAGTACAGGTCGAAGTCGCACGATACCTCGCCGAAGACGAAGCCGGGAGCCAACGTCAATGTCTTCGACTCCAACTCGTACGTCAGCGACGCATCGAGCGACAGCCAGGGCATGGTTTCGATCGCAAGGCCGATGACGCGGAACGTGGCCGCCTGGAATCCGCCGCACGCGAACTCGATCGAAGCCGTGACGTCGGCGCAGCAGAACGGGAATGTCACGACGATCGAGACATCCTGCCAGTCGAAGTCGCATGCCGCCGTCAAGGGGTCGCCGAAAGCCGCGTGCACGCCAAGGCCTACTCGGTCGGTAGCGCCCTGCAAGGAGAGAACCATCGTGAGGCTATCCTGATCGTCCAAGGAGATCGCGGCGCCGAATGTGACCCCGCCCAGCATGATACCGGCGTTGACGATCCACTCGTCGAACGTTCCCCCGGTCGTGAGGACCAGCGACGAACCGAATGAGTACGCACCGAGTGACCCGCTCGCGGAGAACTCCTGCGACGTCCAGCCGGTTCCGGCGAACTGCGTACCGGAAGCAAACGACCATCCACCCACACGATAATCGACCGCCAGAGTGTTGTAGAACGTCATCGTGTCCGAGAAGCTGCTCTGAGAGAGGTCGAAACGTACTTCGGCGGCCCACTCTCCTGACAGTGTCTGCGCAGCCGACACCACGC
>Ga0272444_10005036_pt1 | contig 11481 bp, 7 predicted proteins | sample SSMForm13_FD_201033 | JGI IMG/M metagenome (GOLD analysis project Ga0272444, IMG submission 201033) | Marine sediment archaeal communities from Little Sippewissett salt marsh, Falmouth, MA, United States - SSM-Form-13 | ecosystem: Environmental > Aquatic > Marine > Wetlands > Sediment ... | reverse complement strand
GACCCGGCCCAGCGACTGGGACTGCGGCGCCAATTGGCCTTTGTCCTGGACGCGGCAGGCAGGCTGGACGAGGCCGCGGCCCAACTGAGCATCGCCCTGGACGAGGCCGAGGCCCCAGGGAAGGATACCCCGGACACCGTGGACAGAAGCGTGCCGGACACGGCCCTGCAACTGGCAGCCCTGGAGACGGCCCGCAATCGTTACGGCGCGGCCCTGGCCGCCCTGGACCGGGGCGCCGAAACCGATCCCGACGACCTGGCCTTGCTGGCCACCAAGGCCACCGTGCTGGCCGAGGCCGGAGCCGCGGACAAGGCCATGGAAACCGCGGACCGGGCCATGACCCTGTATCCCGACGCTCCGGCCGCGCGGCTGGCGCGGGCCCAGGCGCGCCAGGCCGCCGACGATTTCGACGGGGCCGAGGACGACCTGGGCACGGTGCTCAAGCAGGCGCCGGGCCTGGCCGCCGCCTGGGGCACGCGCGGCCACATGCGCCTGCTCACCGGCCGCCTGGACGAGGCCGTGGACGACCTGCGCCGCGCGGCCGAGCTTTCGCCCCAGGCCCTGGCAGGCCTGGTGGAGGCCCGCGACTTCCCAGAGGACCCGGCCGTGCTGGAGCGCATGCAGGCCCTGGCCGACAACCCCCTCATGCACCGCGACCCCAGGGCGGCCATGCACTTCGCCCTGGCCAAGGTATTTGAAGCCCGGGGCGACCACGAGGCCGCCTTCGACGCCGCCGAGGCCGCCAATGCCCTGCTGCACACGGTCATCAAGCACGCCCCCGAGGCCATGGAAACCCTGGCCGGGGCCCTGGAGAGGACCTACACGCCGCAATCCACGGCCCGCATGGCCGGGCGGGGCTCGGACTCGCGCCGTCCGGTCTTCGTCCTGGGCATGCCCCGCTCGGGCACCACGCTGTGCGAACGCATCCTGGGCGCGCATCCCCTGGCCTTCGGCGCCGGCGAACTGGGCTACATCCCGTCGGTGACCCTGCTCATGCCCCGGGTCCTGGGCATACCCCGGCCCTATCCCCTGTGCATGGGCCGTTTCGAGCCCTGGCTGGCCGGACACGGCGCGGCCTACTACCTGCGCAAGATCGAGGCCCTGGCCCCGGAGGGAGCCCGGCGGGTGGTGGACAAACTCCCCCACAACTTCCTGCACCTGGGGCTGATCCGCCTGCTCTTTCCCGAGGCCGCGATCATCCATGTGCGCCGGGACCCTCGAGACGTGGCCGTGTCCAATTTCTTCACCAATTTCCGCCACCGTCACGGCGGCATGTCCTACGCCTTTTCCCTGTCCGACATCGGGCGCATGCTCCTGGTCCACCATCGGCTCATGGACCACTGGCGTTGCCTGGGGCTGCCCTTTTTCGAACTGGACTACGAGGACCTGGTGGCCGCGCCCGAGGCCGGGGCCCGGCGGCTGCTGGACATGGCAGGCCTGTCCTGGGACGAATCGGTCATGGCCTTCCACAAGGACCGCCACCCCGTGCGCACGGCCTCGGTCTGGCAGGTGCGCCAGCCCGTGTACGCCACCTCGGCCCGGCGCTGGGAAAGCTACGCCGACCGGCTGGGGCCGCTCATGGAGGTCATCGAGGGCAAGCTGCCCGGCATCTGACCATTGTTATTCGGGCTTGGAGAGCAGGGTCTTGACGTCGCCGGGAAAGGAGAACTCGGCGTTGCGCCCCATGGAGGCCAGGCACCAACCCTTGTAGCGCCGCTTCCTGGAGGCGCGCACGGCATAGGCCGGGAAATGCAGGGTGTGTTCCGAGGCCGTCAGGAGCGGGCCCACGTTCTTGAGCGAACACTCGCGGCCGCGCTGGCTGTCGTAGTCGAAATCCTCGCGCTCGGGGACCCTGAAGCCGTGGATGGACAGGAAGGCGGCCTGGAAGCTCCCGGCCACGAAGCCCACCTCCTCGAAAAACCGGCGCTCGGCCCCGCCCCCGGCGGCGGACAGCAGGAACAGGACATCGCGGCCGAACAGGTAGGGCTTGTCCGCGGCCAGCAGATCCAGGAACCGGCCCGGCGCGGCGTTGTGCATGTACACGTTCTTCAGCCCCTCGGCGGCGTTCTCCAACTCGAAGCATTTCTCCGAACTGGGTTCGCAGGCCAGGCATTCCTTGTGCGGATGCCGCCGCGCCAGGGCGACCACGGTCTCGGGCGCGCCGGCCCCGGCCCCGACCACGTATTCGCAGCCCTCCAGGACGCAATCCAAAACCCGGGCCAGGTTCCTGTCGGCCAGGAATCCTCCCGAAATGGACGGCCCCTTGCGCCCGAAAAGCCAACGCAGCAAACCCATACGCCTCCCTCAACGGCCGGACCGGAATCCGGCGGCGTCATCGTGTCCGGACGACACCGCGCCCGCGTACCCGCATCGGTGATATGTGCATGGTTTAGGCCCGGCTGGCAAGCCCGGCCATACGGCCTCAATCTCCGCAAACGTCCTGGGACGGGGGCGGATCGTCTCCTGTCAGCACCCCCCTGGCCACCAGGCCGGGCACCTCGGCGGCGGGCACGGGCCGGGAAAACAGGTAGCCCTGGCCGTACTCGCTGCCCAGGGCGCGCAGGATATCCCTGTGGCGAATGGTCTCAACGCCCTCGGAAATGGTTTCCAGGCCCAGGCTGTGGGCCAGCCCCACGATGGCCCTTACGATCTCGTGATCCTCCTGGGAGGTGTGGATGTTGCGCACGAAGGACAGGTCCACCTTGAGGAAATCCAGGGGCAGGCGTTGCAGATAGCTCATGGAGGAATACCCCGTGCCGAAGTCGTCCACGGACAGGCGCACGCCCATGTGCTTGAGGCGGCCGAGGGCCTCGATGGCCCGGTTGGGGTCGTCCATGATGACCGTTTCCGTGATTTCCAATTTCAGGCACCCGGGCGGCAGTCCGGCGGCGTCCAGGACCTGGGACACCATGCCGGGCAGGCCCGGCATGGAAAACTGCCTGGGGGAGAGGTTCACGGACATGACCAGGGATTCGGCCTCGGGCATGTCGGCCCGCCAGCCGGCCAGGTCGCGGCAGGCCCGCTCCAGGACCATGCGGCCCAGGGGCAGGATGAGGCCGGTCTCTTCGGCCAGGGGTATGAACTCCAGGGGCGCGATCACGCCGCGTTCCGGGTGCAGCCAGCGCACCAGGGCCTCGAACCCGGTCAGGCGGCCGTCGGACAGGCGCACGATGGGCTGGTATTTGACGAAAAACTCGCCCTTGTCCACGGCCTGGCGCAGGTCGCCCTCCATGGTCATGATATGCACGGCCTGCTCCAGCATGCGCTGGTTGAAGACCTTGAGATTCCCGCCGCCCGCCTCCTTGGCACGGTGCATGGCGATGTTGGCGTCGCGCAGCAGGTCCTCGGGCCGGTCATCGGTGTCGGGAGAGAGCAGGATGCCGAAGCTGGCCCCGGTCTGGATGGTGCGGCCGGACACGGCAAAGGGCTCGGACATGACGTCGCGCAGGCGGCGCACGATGCGCACGGCCTCGGCCGGAGATTCCAGTTCCTCCAGCAGGAGCACGAACTCGTCGCCGCCGAAACGGGCCACGGTGTCCAGATCGCGCAATTCCTGGCCCAGCCGCCGGGCCACCTCGCGCAGCAGGTTGTCGCCGGCGGCGTGGCCCAGGGATTCGTTGACCACCTTGAAGCGGTCCAGGTTCATGAAGGCCACGGCGAAATGGTAGCCCTCGCGGCGCCGCGCCCGGCCCTGGGCCTGGCCGATGCGGTCCAGGCAAAGGCTGCGGTTGGCCAGGGACGTCAGCGGATCGTGCAAGGCCTGGTAGGCGAGCTGCTCCTCCATGTGCTTGCGGGAGGTGATGTCGCGCAGGGAGAAACGCAGCCCCAGGGGTTTGCCGCCGGAGCCGCTCGCATGGCGGGTGACCTGGGATATCCAGACCTCCTCCCCGTCCGCGCGTATCAGGCGGAAGTCCACGGACTCGCCGCCCTCGATCCCGGCCTCGGACATGGCGTTCATGTGCCTGCGCCAGTCCGTGAAGTCGTCGGGATGGATGATACCGTCCATGAACGCCGGATCGGAGATGAATTCCTCGGGCGGGTAACCCGTGATGCGCTCACTGGAAGGGCTGACGTAGACCATGCGACCCTCGGGCGAGAGCCAGCATTCCATGTCGTAGTTGTGGTCGGCGATGGTCCGGTAGCGCTCCTCGGACTGGCGCAGGGCCTCCTCGGCACGCATGCGCTCCATGACGTCCCGGGCCACCAGCAGGACGTAGGGCTGCTCCCCGAAGGAGGCCACCTTGACGGTCAGCTCCACGGGCACGATGCACATGCCGTTGCAGTTCAGCCCGGTGCTGAAGGTCCAGGGTCCGGGCTGGCCCGAGGCAAAGTTGCGGCGCAGTTCGTCGGCGGTGTCCTTGTGCAGCAGGTCGTCCAGGCTGCGGCCCACGAGATCGTCCTCGCAGCAGTGCTGGAGGATGGCGACGTTGCCGGCCACGTCCATGATGCCGCCGGTATCCACGTCGGCCAGGATGATCAGGTCGTTGACCTCTTCGAGCAGGGCCCGGAAACGTTCCAGCTCATCCAGGCGGCGGCGCAATTCCGGATAATGGGACTTGCGCATGGAGCGCTCGCCCAGGCCGATAAGCTGCCTGCGGATCTCGGGCGAGGAAGGCCCGCCGCTCTCCCGGGGCTCGTCCGGTTGGGCGTCTTGTTCAGGCATTGTTCCGTCTTGCGCCATGTGCCGCTCCGTCCGCCGGACAAGGCCGGCGGGTTTCTGGTTCTATTGAACATACGCTCAACATGCGCTCAAGGCAATGCCGACGGGCAAAAAACGAAAAGGCCCGCCCCCGTAGGGGCGGGCCGAGTCGGGACTGCCGGACCAAACCGGCGTCCGTGCGTTCAGGTCCTGTTGCGTTCTTGCCTCCTGCCGCGCCGGTGGTTCAGTTGCGGTTGGGCTGGATGTTGCCTGAATCCGCACCGGGCCGAAAAACGCGCTGCGAGGCCGTTGACGAAAAAACCCGCCTTCCCATGCAGGGTGCGGGTTTTTCCCTTGCCGTTTTGTCTATCCGGCAGAGCCCAGGCATTGCCTCGGCGGCTCCCGTTGTCGGCCCGCGGTGCCGAACCGGATGATCAAGAGACGTTACGCCTCTTCAGGATGGACTGAAAGTCTCTATGTCAAAGACCGGATCCATTGCCTACACCTTTGCTCGAAAAAAACCCGGAAGTCAAACAGGACGCGGCTTGCGGCCGTTTTTGGGCTCCTCAAATCGCCAGTTCTGCCGGGGTGTTCCGGCGGCATTTTCAGGGGCCTAACCAGGTGTTAAAAAAAATATCCAGGGATGGCGGGTTGTTGCGTCCAACGGAATACTTTTTTTTACGCCCCGGCAGGCGAGACGCAACAGCCCGGAATCATTGACCCCAGCCGCACGCCCCTCCGGGCCGGGGACCATGCCGGGGGTTGCGCCGGGGGACGGGCGCGGGTATGGGCTGGGGCCATGTCACGCCCTTCCCGCGCCGCCTTCAATGCCCACCCGCTCATACGCCGCCTCTCCGGCGAGGTCGTCTGGCTGCTGCTGGAAGAACGCGGCGTGCCGGATGCGGAAATCCAGGCCTTCATGGAACGCTGGGAAACACCCACGTTCTCGAGCCTGCGCGCCCTGGAGCGGCTCCTGGCCCCCGGCGCCCAAGGGGGGCTGCGCATCCTGATACGGGGCGCGGGCAACACGGCGGCCTGCCCGCGTTGCGCCGCACTGGACGGGCTGATCGTCCCGGCCGGGCATCCGTCCCTGGTCGCACTCTGCCCGCCCTACGCCGTAAACTGCCCGGCCAGGGCCGAATTTCTGGAGCCGGGTGATCCGACCCTGGAACGCGCCCTGGCCCCCCATGACCCCGGCCCGGCCTCGCCCCACGGCGAACTGCTCTGCCCGCAGCCCCCTCCCGGCGTGGACTGGCCCGCTACATAGCGCCGACGGGCTTGCCCGCCAACCCGCAATACCCCTTGTCCGTATCCCCGCGCTCGGAAGGGTGCTGAAAACGCCACATCATGCACTGGGAGCCCTGACAGAAACGGAACTTGCCGTCGGGCGAGGTCAAAAAGGGGCAATTCTTGAACTTGGCCTCGTTCTGGGGAAGCTGCATGGTCCGGTCCTCCTTGGATTCCAGGCGGTTTCTTCCTTCCTAGCAGAGGCCCCGCCCGGAGAAAAGACCCGGGCATTGGCGTGCGGGCCGGTTCGGGATATAGGACGAACACAGACCTGCAACCCGAGGAGCACCGCCCATGCCCCATGCCGCCGGCCCCCGCCGGTCACTGACCGTCGTCGCCCTGCTGACCCTTTGCCTGGCCCTGGCGACCGGCACGGCCCGCGCCGCCGACCGCGTCCAGGCCGAAGGCCTGTCCTCCATCGTGGCCGGGGACACGGGCGCGGCCAGGGCCAAGGCCCTGGACCAGGCCCTGCGCGCGGCCGTGGAGCAGCGGGTCGGGGTCATGCTCACCTCCCAGACCATGGTCGATAACTACGCCCTGGTCTCGGACAAGGTGCTCAGCCAATCCAAGGGATTCGTGCAGTCCTATGACGTGGTGGAGGAAGGCCCGGTCCAGGACGGCATGTACCGGGTCCTGGTCTCGGCCCTGGTGGAGAGCGGGCGGCTGACCTCCACACTGGAAAACCTGGGCCTGCTCCAGGCGCTCAAGGGCAAGCCCCGGGTGGCCATCCTCATGCGCGAGGAAAACGTGGGCCAGGCCCAGGACGTGACCAGCGTGGGCCAAGCCGAGACCACGCTCGCACAGGCCTTCATGGCCAAGGGATTCCGTGTGGTGGACCCGGCCCAGCTCAAGCGCGGCATGGCCGTGGACGCGGCCCTGGCAGCCGCCTCGGGCGACGACAAGGCCGCCGCGGCCATCGCTGCCCGGTTTGGCGCCCAGGTCCTGGTCACGGGCGCGGCCCACTCCTCGTCGGGCGGGGCCATCGCGGGATCGAGCATGCAAAGCGTTCAGGCCGTGGTCAGCGCCAGGGTGGTGGAGGCGGACACGGCCCGGGTCATCGCCTCGGGCAGCGCGAACGCGGCCAAGGCCCATATCCATCCGGTCACGGGCGGGGCCAGGGCCATCGACGCGGCCTCCAAAAAGCTGGCCGCCCAACTCATGGACGGCATCGTGGCGGCCTGGCAGCGGGACGTGTACGGGGCCTCGGCCCAGGTCACGCTGCTGATCACGGGCCTGGCGTCCTACCTGGAGCTGGACGAGGTCATGGTCTACCTGGAAAGCGGAGTGCAGGGCATCAAGGACGTGCAGGAACGCAGCTTCGGCGGCGGCGCCGCCGAACTGGGCCTGGACTTTGCCGGCAACGCCCGGACCCTGGCCCGCGACCTGGCCCGGCACGACTTCGGGGCCTTCCGCCTCAACCCCACCAGCGTCAGCGCCAACAAGGTCGCCTGCGAGATGCGGCGCAAATAGGGGCCGCGGCGAATCCCCCATGCCTGTGTAAACGGCGGTAAATGCGTGACACGCTCCGGACACGCTTTTGTCAACCAGTTGGAATCCATGCACTTCCCGTCTCGATCAAGGACGGCGTTGTTGACGAACCACCAACGGCGGCCTATTGTGCCCACATGACAGACCAGCATTCATCCGGCTCCCGGCCCGACGAGCCCGAAACCGAACGGCCAGACGCCGACTCACAGGAAGAAAAGCACTACCAGTCCGTGTTCGTGGCCCGGCAGCCCATCTTTGACGAGCGCAAGCGCTCGGTGGGACACGAACTGCTCTACCGCGACCGCCTGGACTCCTCCGGAGCCGACTTCACCGACAACACCCTGGCCACCCTGAAGGTGGTCTCCAACTCTTTCGTCATCTCCCCGGACAAGCAGCCCGACCTGCGCACGTTCATCAATTTCTCGGAAAGCTCCATCCTGGAAAACGTGCCCTACGCCCTGCCTGCCGAGACCACGGTGGTGGAGATCGACGAGCCCTCCAGCCCGGCGCGGGCCTACCTGGACGCCCTGGCCAAACTCAAGGAGGACGGCTACTCCCTGGCCCTGGACGGCTTCGAGGGCCGTTGTCTGGACGGTCCGCTCATGGGTCTGGCCGACTACATCAAGATCGACGTCCTGGGCAACAAGCCCGACGTGGTGGCCAAGCTGGCCGCCATGGTCCGCGGCAAGGGCCCGGCGCTTTTGGCCAAGCGCGTGGAGGGCGACTCCCAGTTCTCCATGGCCAAGGCCGTGGGGTTCAAGTATTTCCAGGGCTTCTTCTTCAAGAAACCCGTGGTCGTGCCGGGCCGCCGCCTGTCCTCCAACGAGACCACGCGCATGCGCCTGTTCCGCATGATCGAACGCGAGATGCCCGATTTCGGTGAACTGGCCGAGACCATCCAGGCCGACGTGTCCATCAGCTACCGCCTGCTGACCCTGCTCAACTCGGCGGCCTTCAGCTTCCCGCAGAAGATCCGCTCCATCAAGCAGGCCCTGGTCATCCTGGGCGGACGGCAGCTCAAGAACTGGCTGCGGCTGGTCATCCTCACGGACATGATGCCCACGTCCAAGACCTCGGAACTGCTGGTGCTCTCCACCCAGCGGGGCAAGTTCTTCGAACTGGCCGCCTCGGACGGCGCGGCCACGGGCCTGGACCCCGGAGCCCTGTTCCTGCTGGGCCTGTTCTCGCTGCTCGAGGCCATGCTGGACATGCCCATGCCCGCGCTGCTGGACCACCTGCCCCTGGACAAGGACCTCAAGGACGCCCTGTGCGGCGAGGACAACGAGGCCGCCCTGTGGCTGAGGATGGCCCACTGCTTCGAACACGCCGACTGGGAATGCCTGGCCTCGATCATCGGCCAACTGGGCCTGGACCCGGTCAAGGTGGCCGCGGCCTACCACGATTCCATGGACTGGACAGCCACCTACTTCGAGCAGGGGCTGTAGGCCCGGAAGCCCTGGCCCATGCCCGACCAGACCAGCAAGCCCCCTTCCCTGCGCGACATGGCCGTGTTGCTGGTGTCCGGAGATCCGGCCCGCATGGAACGCGCCCGCTCCTCGCTCCAAGGGGCCGTGGGCGAACTGTACGCCGCCGCCGCGGGCCAGGAAGGCATGTACGCATTCGCCCGGCACAGGCCGGACATGGTGGTCACGGCGGCCAATCTGCCCGGCATGTCGGGCACGGCCATGGTCCTGGCCATCCGGGACATCAACCCGGACACGGCCGTGGTCATGGCCGTGGACCCCTACCCCGAGGTCCTGGCCGCGGCCCTGGCCGTCAAGGCCGACGCCTACGTGCTGGCCGACGCCGGTCCCGAAGCCCTGCTCGCGGCCATGGAAAGCTGCGTGGCGGACATCGCCCGGCACAAGGAATTGGAGCAGCAGCGCGGCCTGACCGAACTGCTCCTGGGCGGGCTGCCCAACCCGGCCATGCTCCTGGACCGCGAGACCCGCCGGATCATCCTGGCCAACACCCGGGCCAAGCGCCTGGGCCTGGACGCGGGCACGGTCCTGACCGGCCCCATGCTGCCCGTGGAGTCCCTTGCCGGTCCCGACGGACCCGACGGGTCGGACCCCTTCGGCCCGCTGGCCACCTACCAACCCGTGCAGGTGGACGACGTGCAGGCCTTCGGCCGGACCTGGGACATCACCATCATCCCCGTGTCCCAGCACGCAGTGCTCCACTTCGCCGTGGACATCACCGACCGCAAGGAGGCCGAACGGGCGCTGATCGCCGTGACCATGGAAAAGGAGCAGTACCGGCGCAACCTGGAGGCCATCTTCCAGTCCATCCCCGACGCCATCCTGACCGTGGACACGAACCTCGAGATCATCGAGACCAACAAATCCCTGGAAGACATCTGCGGCCTGGGCTCGCGCATCAGCGTGGGCACGCGCCTGGACGGCATTCCCGAAACGGTCTCCTGCGGCTGCCTGGACATCCTGCGCTCCACCCTGGCCACCCGGCGGCCGGTCAAGGAGCGGCGCATGGAGTGCGCCGCGGGAAACGGCCAGGTGCTGGTGGCCAACAGCGCCCCTCTGGTGGACAGCGACGGCAATTTCACGGGCGCGGTGCTGGTCATGCGCGACATCACCCGCCTGGAGGAACTGGAAAAGACCCTGCGCGAACGCTCCACCTTCGGCAATATCGTGGGCAAATCCGAACCCATGCAGCGGGTCTACACCCTGCTGGAACACCTGGCCGACGCCGACGCCACGGTGCTCATCACGGGCGAGTCGGGCACGGGCAAGGAACTGGTGGCCGACGCCGTGCACTACGGGGGCAAGCGCGCCTCGGGCCCGCTGGTCAAGGTGAACTGCGCGGCCCTGTCCGAAAACCTGTTGGAGTCGGAGCTCTTCGGCCACGTGCGCGGGGCCTTCACCGGGGCCTCGGCGGACAAGGTGGGCCGCTTCCAGGCCGCCCAGGGCGGCACCGTGCTCCTGGACGAGATCGGCGACATCTCGCCGGGCATCCAGCTCAAGCTGCTGCGCTTTTTGGAAAGCCGCGAGTTCGAGCGGGTGGGCGACTCGCGCACGCTCAAGGCCGACGTGCGCGTGGTCGCGGCCACCAACGTGGACCTGATGGACAAGGTCCGCCAGGGCCTGTTCCGCGAAGATCTCTACTACCGGCTCAAGGTCATGGTCATCGGCCTGCCCGCCCTGCGCGAGCGGCGCGAGGACATCCCCCTGCTGGCGGAGCATTTCATGGCCCGGTTCGGCCAGTCCTCGGGCAAGCATTTCTCGGGCCTGTCCCCCGAGGTCATGGCCCTGTTCATGACCCACCCCTGGCCCGGCAACGTGCGCGAACTCAAGCACGCCCTGGAACACGCGGCCATCCTCTGCCCCGGCGGCGAGATGGGCATGGAGCACCTGCCCCGCGACCTGGTCTGTCCGCCCGAGACCCCGCCCTGGAGCCGCCGGTCCACTGACCCGGAACCGGCCACGCCCCAAAGCGCGCCCCCCGCCTCTGACCGCGAGGTCTTGCTGGGCGCCCTGGAACGCACGGGCTGGAACAAGGCCAAGGCCGCCCGCCAGCTGGGCATCGGCCGCTGCACCCTGTACCGGCGCCTGGAGCGCCTGGGCATCCCGGACCCCGACTAAGTGTATCGATGATACAGATGTGTATCGATACAAAAGTGTATCACTGATACACTTTCTCGCACCCCCGCCGCCGGGGGAATCCGTGTCAATGATAATAAAAGCCCCGTGGTCCCGATGGGTTCCGAAACAAATGCGCCCCGCCGGTCCCATTGGCACCGCTCTTGCTCATGGCACTCCAGATCAGCGTCAAGCCCGCCGCCACGGGCAAGGCCGCAGAAACCCAGGAGTGACATATGTTGCAGAGCATTACCAAGATCGTCCAGTCCATGGTTCTCGACGGCCAGATTCCGGTCAAGAAGCTGGCCGAGCGGGTCAACAAGCCATACGCCACCCTGCTGCGGGAACTGAACCCCTACGACAACGGGGCCAAGCTGGGCGTGGAAACCCTCGTGGACATCATGCGCGTGACCCAGAACACCGAGCCTCTGCGCCATATGGCCGACGAACTGGGCTACACCCTGGTGCCCA
>Ga0272444_10005035_pt1 | contig 11482 bp, 13 predicted proteins | sample SSMForm13_FD_201033 | JGI IMG/M metagenome (GOLD analysis project Ga0272444, IMG submission 201033) | Marine sediment archaeal communities from Little Sippewissett salt marsh, Falmouth, MA, United States - SSM-Form-13 | ecosystem: Environmental > Aquatic > Marine > Wetlands > Sediment ... | reverse complement strand
TTCAGGAGGTCAACTTTTCGTTCGAGGGACACACGATCGAGCGGACCAGAGGGGTCCGGGTGCTGTCCCCTGAAGAGCTCGACATGGGGGATGTGAGCATGGAGATCGTCTCTATGCGCATGGGCCGAAAGTATTCAAAGGCTAAAAAAATCCGAAAGGTGATCCAGTCCATTTTTCACATGGTCAACAAGGGCTACCACGTGGTGGCCGTCGGATGGATACAACCGGACGGAACCGTCAAGGGGGGAACCGGCTGGGGCGTTGAGCTGGCAAAGCTGTTCAACCGCCCGGTACACGTGTACGACCAGGACCGCAAGGGCTGGTTCGCCTGGCAAGAAAACAACTGGATCGCCGAAACCCCGGCAATCACCGACAACACCTTTGTCGGAACCGGAACGGTCAATCTCACCGACGATGGCCGCAATGCGATTCTCGGCCTTTTCGAGAGGTCCTTCGGACCTGCGTAATCCGCCCTTCCCTTCCCCATCGCGGCTGTTCTGCCGAAAGACCACTTGCATCCTTTCGGCAGATTCAGTGCATCAAAGGGGACTCACAGGGCCTTGAGTGTCAGGCATGCGTCTTCTGAACCTGCCCGATGAACCGGCCAAAGCCTTTGCTTCAGGCCTCCCTTTGTGGTGACGTGAAGGCCCGTCCTGTGATAAAGATATAAACACGGGCTCAGGCCCACACTTCTGACAGACACCCAGACGCTGGGACATAAGAGGGGGAATCATGTTCGAAGTCTCGGACCAGGCAATAGAAATGGTAAGGGAATTTCTGAAAGAAAGCGGGGAAAAAGGGCCTATCAGGATGATGTTCACCACCAGTGAGTGTGAACAGCCGGCCATGGGGATGGCATTGGATGCATCCCAGGAAGGAGACCAGGTCTTTGATATGGGAGGGATTTCATTTGTCGTGGATGGGCAAACTTGTGACATGTCGGCCCCGATTCACATCGACCTGGCAGACACGCCGGAGGGAACCCAGTTTTGGATTTCCTGCAGTCTGGCGGAAAATACCTGTCTCATCGCTGAAGCGCCTGACGCCTGCAAAGCCTATTGCATGACTTGCACGTGCCAGAACGACGACCCGTTGGTAGGCCTTTCATTGTGAAAAAAGCCCCAGTCAAAAGACCGGTGATGTGCTCGAGGAGTGACAAGGGGGACGTCCAGACTTAGGCCCTGCTGCGTTACGATCTTCTCCCCGCGCTGGACAGATTGACTCATAGGTTGTCGCCGAACATGCCGCTCTGCCTGAAGAACTGGTCGACAAGGGTGGTCTTGCCGTGATCCACGTGGGCGATGATCGCTATGTTTCTAATCAAATGCTGGTCCATAGCTCAACTCGCCCTTCTCAGCCGCCGGCTTTCTTTACTGTTGCGGTACTCTATGATCAGTCTCTTTCCCTTTCTTGTGGATCCCCTTTTTTTGTCTTTCGAATACCCGGCAGTCACGGCATTGCGCCTATTGCCGAAGGTTCGCTTCAACCCGTCCCTCCCGTACCCTTGAACCGGTGGGTGCCACCCGCCTTTCTTTTTCGCCGTCATATGCTGTAGTGAACGCCTGGGTTCAAGCCCGGGGACTACGTGCTCCGGCAAAGCTTCCCCTATGTAGCGTTCAATGCGGCAAAGCTCATTTGTTTCCTTGAAAGACGCAAAAGAGATGGCGATACCTGAGGCGCCGGCCCTGCCAGTGCGGCCTATGCGGTGGACGTAGTCTTCAGCAGATTTTGGCAGATCAAAATTAATGATGTGGCTGATGCCGGCCACGTCAATACCCCGGGCGGCAACATCCGTTGCAACCAGCAACCTGATTTTTCCCCGTCGCATGTTGCTCATGGTGCGATTTCGAGCACTTTGCTTCATGTCGCCGTGCAGTGCTGAGGCAGCATGGCCCTGGGCGTAAAGTTCCCGGGCCAGGCTATCAGCGTCCCTCTTGGTGGCTGAGAAGATGATGGCCCTGGTCATTGCGGGGTCAGAGATGAGGTGCTTGAGCATACGGCGCTTATGCTCAAGGTTATCAGCCACGTGCAGACGCTGTTCGATACATTCATGGGTGGTTTGCCTGGCTGCGATTTCAACACGCTCGGGGTGTTTCAGGATTCGCCGCGCCAGTCTGACAATGGTGTTGTTCAGTGTCGCCGCAAACAAAAGCGTCTGGCGTCCAGAAGGCGCACTGTCAACAATTCTTTCCACATCTTCGATAAATCCCATATCGAGCATGCGGTCGGCCTCGTCCAGCACCAACAGTTCCAGACATGAGAGATCGATCCGTCCCCGTTCAAGGTGATCCAGTAAACGCCCAGGTGTAGCAATGACGAGGTCGGGTGACTTCCTCAATGCCCTGAGCTGCTCGGGGTAAGGCATGCCACCGACAATACAAGTGCTCTTGACACGCAGGTATTTGCCGTACACGCGAACTGACTCCGTGATCTGCTCGGCTAACTCGCGGGTTGGCGTCAACACGAGCGCTCGCGGCCCGCGTTTTCGGCCCGGACAAGGAGCGCTCAGGCGCTGCAGACCAGGCAGCACAAAGGCTGCGGTCTTGCCGGTGCCGGTCTGGGCAGAGGCTATCAGATCCCGCCCGGCCAGGACCTTCGGGACAGACTGGGCCTGAATGGGCGTCGGAGCGGTATAACCGCATTCGTTAAGGGCTTTAAGGATAGGAAAAGCCAACTCCAAATTTCTAAAAGACATAAAATTCTCGCCTCCCTTGCCTGACAAAAAAACGTCACGTTTTGCAGAGGTCTCATCCACGCGGTAAGGCCGTTTCGAGACAGAAACGTGGTTAGGGGTTAGGGTGCAAGCCGCAGGGCAAACATATGTCCTGATTTTGATCTACGGCAGCAGCACTGATAACCCTAACGTTGCAACATTAGGGATAAGACTGGCAAAAACACATATCGTCGTCGCCAACCTTCGGTGCCACTGCAATGTCAGGGGATTGCGGATAGCAAATGGGGGTCAGTGATCGATGAAAACTCAATGGCAGGATGTTTCAGAAAGTCTATCCAGGAAAGTCCAGCCATGGCGTTAAGCAGTCAATTGCTATTATAAGACCTTTATAGAAGATGGCAACATGTTTTTTTGTAATGCTGAACCTTCGATGTATTCCAGCTCTATCAAGAGAATCTGGCGGTTCTTGTCTGAACAACACGTTGGGGGGCATTCTTTATCATACTAACTAGCCAACAACGTTATATAGTAAACCAAGTAGTCATGATACGCCCAAGGGTCCCCAATCTCTCCCATTTTCACTTACTATTGCCTTTGCCCGGCGTGGGGCGAGGCCGGTAGTGGAAAGGCAGTTGACTGCCTGCCGGCGTTTTCGATCAGTGTTCATTCGGTGGTTGGGTTTTCAGTATCTTCCAGAACCCCCTGGGAGATACGATTCCCATGGATTCAATCTTTGCCAGTCCGAGCACCTCCTTGTCACCGGTCACAAATAATTGCGCATTTCCGTTTAACGCAGTTGAGAGGACAAGGATGTCGTCCTTATCATTGATGTCGACATTCGTCAGCGTAGTATCTTCAGAGAAGATGGAATTTTGGGTCAACAGCGCTTCGAAATCGGATATTATTTCCTGTGGGATGCCGATCTTGGTGTGAAGAATATTTTTTAACTCAGCAATTAATGGGGCGGAAACAACAAGTTGGTGGGAAACCAAAATCTCCCTGAGAAGATCAGCACAGAGACCACGGGTTGCGACGGCGCTGACCAGCACATTGGTATCGAGAAACACCCTCATGATATCTGGGAAAAAACATCCTCGTCGGTCAAATATCCGCGAGCTTCGGCAAACGGCATGACCCGTTTCCTAATTTCCTCAAACTGTTCCAGACGAAGCTGACGTCTGAGAGCCTCTCGTGCAATCACGCTTCTGTTTTTCCCGGACCGCTCACTGGCTTTGGTCAGCAGGGCCTCCAGGTCCTTATCCAATCTTATTGTCAGGCTTGAAGTTTTCATGTATTACATTGTAAGACATATTTTGGGGGTCGTCAAGAATATTCTTTGATCCCAAGCTGGTATAATCTGCAGCAGGCTCCGAGACGGTCTTAGGGGCTGCCACGGCCCGCCCCGCCATGAACAAACACCATTCTAAGGAGCCGGCGAATGTCAGGCAATTTCCGCACGAACGCCCCCTAAGGTTTTCCCTTATTTGCTACAATTAATAATCCCTTGACCTGATTTCCTGACTCCTTCCTAATATCTGCTTTGGTTTCCTCCATTAATTGTAATCCATGACGCCTCAGGCAATCTTGAATATATGTCCGTGAGTGGGCATAGCGACCGCTGGGAAAGAGCCGGTAGTCCATGCTGTTGTCTTCCAGTCTTTCCACTGAAAATGCAAGGATCCCTCCGTAAACAAGATATGAAGATGCCGACCTGATGATCCGATCCAGATTCCCGAAGTATACAAAGACGTCAGAGCTATATATCAGATCAAATTTTTGGGAAAATTCCCAGTCTTGAAGTATGTCAAAGACCTTGAGCCGGGTGTAGATTTTCTTCTCTGCGGCCTTTTCGAGCATCTTTGACGATACGTCGACGCCTATCAGTCTTTTCGCAAATGGCCGATAGCGTTGAGAGCCCAGACCGGTGCCACAGCCAAGGTCCAGGACATTCATTTCTTCAGTCAGATATGGGGCCACAAGGTCAAACAGGAGTTGAGGGGTCTTGTATTCCAGGTCTTTAACCAGGATCCTTTCAAAAGTCCCGGCACACCGATCAAAGATCCTACGCACGTGTTCCGCCGGGGCGGCATCAAATGCTCCCGATCTCCCCAGGCTTTGGAGCATGAATCTTGCCGCCTCATCATCCGGCTTGGTCTCAAGCACCTTGTTGTAATGGTCCTCGGCTTCCTTGAATAGCCTGAGCTTTTGCAGAGAAACCCCGAGGTTGAAGTGGGCGGAGGCATAATCTGACCGTACCTCAATGGCCTTTCTGTATGACTTTGAAGCGTCTTGAATCATATTAAACTCGTCCTGTGCCACGCCAAGGTTGTTCCATGCCTCTGCCATGTCAGGAGCGAACGCCACTGCCTTCCGAAAACAGGACAGGGCTTCATCGCCGTCCCCAATTTCCCTATATGCGATACCCAAATTATTCCATGCTTGACCAAAATCAGGCTGCCTTTCCAATATGGCCCTGTAAATACTGATGGCACCCTTGTGATCGTTCTCTTGCTGCTTCAGTCTGGCCAGGTTATAGCATGCCGGAAAATAGGCAGGTCTAAGTTCGCATGCTTTCTCAAAGACCTCCCGGGCCTTATCCGGTTGGCTCTGGTCCAAGAATACCGTGCCAAGGGCATTGAGTACCGGTCCCCAATCAGGCTTTTTTCTCAATACTTCCAGATAGCCATTTTCCGCTTCCGCAAGCCTGCCTTCCCTGTGGGCCAAAGCAGCTTTCTGGAGAATGGGTTCGGAATCGTCTTTCGTGCCTTTCGATGGGATAAAATGTTTTTGTGAGAGGCGCGGGGTCACATCTTCATTTGTCATTTTTGGTCGAGGGCAGCGTTTTGAACGGTATTGTTCGGGCATGCCACGCCCGGTAAGATCGGATTGTCCCAATACGTTCTATCATGACCAATCGCTACTTATGTTAAGCGCAACATACCACATGGTTACCCATGAGACAATCAATGTGGACCGCTCCCTTGCTCCCTTCACCAAGCTGAAGCCAGCTTGGCATATTTTTAGCGACAAAACAGTTTTTTAGCATTAAAATAATTGTCCGAAAGGAGGTGCACCATGATGGCAACGCATTGTGAAGATATGGGAATCGTTTTCCAAAATGATGCCGAAGCGGTCTCCTTCGTTGCAGGATTGTTCGATATTTCAGAATTCAGACTCTTTGAGATTGCCTACGTGAATTGGTTTGGCAGTGAACCCACAAAAAAAGCCATGGACGGCTTCTTTGGCAGCTATCTCAAAACCGGGTTAGTACCGTTTTGGTTGCGGGCCGTGGTGCGAAGGATCATCTGTAAACACCGAAAAGGAAATCTAACTCCCAGTGAATTTGGCATTGATCAACCATGTGTAAGCCGTTTTGAAAGGAAACTCGGATGGATTTTGGTCGCCCTTTTCAGTTTTCTTGTCTTTGCCATTGTATGGTTTTCCGCAAAGTATCAGCCAGCTTGGTAGTTGTAATGCTTTGCTAAGACAGACGATCACTATTTGCCGGCCCTGTCACGGATTGGCTTAGAATATCCGAGAAGCCAAACAGGTACGGCGGCAATCTGCAGGATCGGTATCGGGCCTAAGAGTGCTCTCATCGCAGGTGTTCCTATGCTTCCCTGTAGATCTTAGCCCACAATCCAGACACTGCTAGGTGGGGTCGTTGCCAGAACGCACGCAGCCATCAAGGACGATTCCTTCCGCCTCCAGGTCTCTTTCAAGTCTGGCATTCATGTAAGGCTCTCCGTAGAAAATTCCAGCAATGCGCCATGATCGGCACTCAGGGTACTTTGTCAGGATAGTTGTTAAGCCGAAAAGGCGAATAGAAAAGATTTAAGATGCGACCCCGAGCACTTCCCCCAGAGGCTTTCTCCCGGCGAAGCGGTTTTTCTATTCAAGGGATACGAACAGGAAGCCGAATATATGGAAGACAAGACAAAGACAACCGGCAGAGACAGGGGATGGGTATGACAGAGCATAAAGTGGTTGTTCATTTTCGGGACGGCAAGATACTGAAAGGCCACACGTCTGATTTCATGCCAACCAAAAGCAGCTTTCACGTCACCACACTGGTAGATCACAAGGAGGTCGTCGAGGTGTCCACTGCTCTGCTCAAGGCGGTTTTCTTCGTCAAAACCTTTAAGGGAGATAAGAACCATCCGACTCACGAGATCTTCTCTATGGAAAACTTTACATTCGATGACGTCAGCCCAAAGATCAGCGTGCAGTTCCTTGACGGAGAAGTCATGTACGGCATGACGAATGGATATGAGCCGGACAGAACGGGCTTTTTCGTTTTCCCCGCCGACAAGCAGACGAATAACGAGAGAGTATTTGTCGTCAAGGAATCCACAACTTCCGTGACAGTGTGGAGATAGGCAAATACGCTGGCCACTGTGCCAATGTCCTCTTCTGACCCATATGCCAAGAAGCGAGCGGGGTGCAGCTTGGCGTTATGCTGTAACCCCTGGGTCTGGTTCATTGGAAGAGAGACATGGCGAAAGGAGAACCAATGAACATGGAGATGTTGGATAAGGCCAAGATACTAAAGCCTGCCGATGTGACCATCAAGACGCTGGACGGAAGTCTCGTAGAAGGGAAAGTAAATTTGGGTTACGAAAATAGAATGTCTGACCTCTTTACCAAAACAGACAACCCCTTCATTGTCGTATTCGATGCCACGCATCTGGGATCGCCCAAAAAGAAAGTGCTGGTGGTCAACAAGCAACACATCGTCTGGGCTGAACCACGAGACTAGGCAGAGGTACCACTGGGAGAAAAATCACAGGCCAAGGGCACGGCTGCTGCCCAAACCCCTCCTCTTCCGTTCTGAACCGCTCAACGGCCTTCCTGTTTGGAAAACAGCCCCTTTGTTCCAGGCCCCACCTAGTCTTGTGTCCCAGGAATAAGTTGAAGAAGTGCAAATCATACAGTGGCCGTCGTCCGACTAATGCAAAGTATTTCTGGGACACGACACTGGCAAGATCCCATGGGGGTGTTACGGAAATCGGACAACACAAATCTGGATCATCTCCAAGAGCGTTGGTAGGATCATAAGGGGTCTGGGGGTCAGGGGGTAGAGTGAGATGCTAAAGAAGTATAGAGAACTAGAAGTCTGGCAAAGGTCATATCAGCTATGTTCAGAAATCCATCAAATCGAGACCCTTGCATAACCTCGTCTGGCTCTGCGGTATGAGGTTTTTGACCCCTCGAATCCTTGAATCCTCGAGACCTGTGCATCACCTCATGGGCAGAAGAACTAGAAATTGAAATCATCGGCGTGTTCTGATATTTCTCCTCTCATTGGAAGCATCTGGGTGCTTGGTTTTCATCGTATCTTTCTTGCCACAAGGAGCTGACCATGAAAATTGAGGTCGAAAAACTGGAAGATGAACAACTGGAGCAGAAAGGGGTTTCGTCCTGGCCCATCTGGGAAAAGGAGATTTCCCGGTTCGACTGGCACTACGACAGCACGGAGGAGTGCTATCTGCTTGAAGGTGACGTCGTTGTAGAAACCGAGGACGGGGCGAAGGTCACCTTTGGCAGCGGCGATTTTGTCACGTTTCCCAAGGGGTTGTCCTGTGTCTGGGATATCAAGCAGCCTGTGAAGAAGCATTACAATTTCAGGTAGGATGCAAATCACGCCAAGCGGCAGGGTTGATCGTACCGTGATCGCCTGACGGCTTATGAACCTGCAAGAAGGCTGGTGCTTCCCGTCGTCACGCGCTTGCATGGCGCCCCAAGATCTGGCAAAGGGTATGAAAGAAAAGCCTGTGTCTCTTTCATTGAGCAACACCGGACGTTTCCCGAGGTCCGTCTGTCTCAGATTAACGTGCGTGTTCGCCTTGCTGCTCATGGAGACGTCCTGCGCCACGCCTAGGCAAGTAAAAACCACCGACGCCCCTGAGATTAAGGCTTCAGGCAAAACTTCGGATTATTCTGATTGCCAGGGGATAGAAAAACGGATCCGAGATGAATACGGGCGGTGGAAAGGGACGCGGCACAGATTGGGCGCCACGGGTCAAGGAGGGATCGATTGCTCTGGCTTTGTGCAGGCAGTTTACAGGAACGCTTTCAATATGGCGTTGCCTCGTACCACAAAGGAGCAGGTCAAACAAGGCATCCCCGTAAAGCGGCGTCAGCTTCAAGCAGGAGATCTCGTTTTCTTTAAACCACCGGGCTATCCCCGTCATGTAGGTATTTTTTTGAGAGGAAAGGCATTCGTCCATGCCTCCAAGAAAAAAGGCGTGATCATCTCTGAAATCGACCCACACTATTGGGGCAAATACTATTGGACGGCACGCCGCATCTTCCCAACATGTTGATAGAAAAATATGGGAGTCCGAACCGAGATCATCATTGAAGCAAGTGCCGCGGACATGGCCAGAAAGGGCGCGGACATATGGTGCCAAAACGCCCAGGAAAGCATTGGCCTGCGGGGCAAGTTTGCCCTGGCCATCTCGGGTGGGTCTACGCCCAGGCATCTGCACAGGTTGCTGGCCGAAGAGCCTCATCTTTCCCGCCTTCCGTGGGACAAGATGCATATCTTCTGGGTGGACGAACGCTGTCTGCCAATGACGCACCCAGACAGCAACTTCGGCACCGCTAAGAAAGACTTCCTGGATAGGGTTCCCGTGGTTCCAGAGCAAGTCCACCCCATGCCAGGATGGGACCCACCTGCACAAGGCGCCGTCAGGTACGAGAAAGAACTCAAGGCCTTCTTCCAGGGAAATGAAGACCCGGTGCCTTGCTTTGACTTGATATTTCTTGGTATCGGCCAAGACGGCCACACGGCGTCCCTGTTTCCCGGTGCCTCCTCCCTGGAGGAAAAGGAAAAATGGGTCGCCTGGGTGAAGGGCGGAAATCCCTGCGTCGACCGTCTCACCATGACCTTTCCGGTGTTAAATCTGGCCAGGCGAACGGTATTTCTCGCCTCGGGGAAGGATAAAGCCGAGGTGCTAAAGACCGTGTTGGAAAACACAAAGGCCCCATTGCCAGCCCAAAAAGTCCGGCCGTCCAAGGGATGCTTGACCTGGCTCGTTGACCGTGAAGCGGCGTTGCTGCTAAAGCCCGTCAACAGGCGGCTGTCCAAAAAGCGAGACGAGGTTATGCAATAAAGGTCTCAAAGGCTGTGACGAAATCTGCTTCACAATATCATCGCCAGACGAGCTACGATCGCCATGACATGAAGGGCCACGGACTGGATTGGCCCAATCAGCCCGATGTTTTTAAGCGCTACCCCGGCCTGAAAACCGTGCCCCTTCCCGAGGTGACGGCCTGGCCTCAAAAAAACCTCTCCTTCCTCATCTGCGAGCGTTCCCAGGCAGAGGGCCCCACAAACGTGACCTTTGAGAAACTTGCCCGGATCATACGCCTGACCCATTCGCTTACAGCCAAGGCACGTATGTCGGGAACAGAGTTTTACTATCGAAGTGTGGCCTCGGCTGGAGCCCTTTATCCTTTTGAGCTTTATGTGGCAGCGCACGGCATCGCGGGTCTCGATGATGGGCTCTACCATCAAAGCATCGGTCTTGAAGCGCTCACCGCCTTGCGGTCAGGAAACATGCTGCCAAACGTCTCTGATGCCCTGCCTGCCGGCAAGGATGGTTCTCCGGTGCTCGTTTTTTTTCTCACCTCGATTTTTTTCAGAAGTTCATGGAAATATCGAGATCGGGCTTATCGGTACCATCTTCTCGACACGGGACACCTCGCTGAAAATCTCTTGCTGGCCCTTAGAGCCCAGGACTTGCCCCCCACCCTCCATTATGATTTTGACGACGAAAAGGTGAACGGCCTTCTGGGCGTTGATCCCTGTCGCGAGGTCTGTCTCGCTGTGGTCTGCCTATGGGGAAAGAAAGCAAGTAGCCAAGAGGCGCCAGGGAGCCTGAAGGCCCCTGCCAAGACTCTGATGGATGCCAGCCAGGTGTCGGCCCGAGAAGTGGACTATGCACCGATCAGGGAGGTGCACACGGCATCGTCCGGGGTGGTGGCGCCAACCCAAGGTGTCCCGAAAATGCTTCACAACCTTGGACTGAAAACAGGACCGGGACAGGAAATATCCAGGCCCGACCCATGGCCCGAAGTGATGAACTACGCTGAGGCCGTCTTTAAGAGACGCTCCAGGCGAAATTTTGTTCAAACCGAGCTTTCCGTCACAAGGCTGGCGGCGCTGCTGAAACTGCTGTGTGGAACCGGACACGAGCCAGAAGATGCCCGCTTGTTTGAAAAGGAGGCGCTATGCGTGGGATTCTTGTCCGGAAATGTGCAAGATCTCAATCCCGGTCTTTACGTGCTGGACCTGGAGCAAGGAGCAATGGCGCTTTCGTCTCAGGGATTCATGATAGACAAGATGGCCCACGTTTGCCTGGATCAGGCGTGGCTGGCCAATAGTGCTTTACATTTTGTCTTCCTGACGAATCTAACACTTCTGGATGAGACCTGGGGACCCAGAGGATATCGGTATGCGATGCTGACAGCCGGTCGCCTTGGCCAGAGAATCTATCTGGGGGCGACGGCCATGGGGATCGGGTGCTGCGGCATCGGCGCCTTTTATGATGATGAAGCGGCACAGCTCTTGGGGCTGAATGAACAAACCAGGTTGTTGTATCTTGTGGCGGTTGGACCGCTGAAACGGTAGGGCGCTGTGGAGACCGTGAACCCCTATGACAAATCCCATGACACAGGGGCCGTCCAGGCGCTGGCGGATCGGATGTTCGAGCAACTGGCCCAGCATTTTCCGGTCTGCTCGGCGAGTGATGAGTTTCATTATTTCCCTCAGGCCCAGCCTGCGGAACACGACTGGTCAAA
>Ga0272444_10005034_pt1 | contig 11483 bp, 9 predicted proteins | sample SSMForm13_FD_201033 | JGI IMG/M metagenome (GOLD analysis project Ga0272444, IMG submission 201033) | Marine sediment archaeal communities from Little Sippewissett salt marsh, Falmouth, MA, United States - SSM-Form-13 | ecosystem: Environmental > Aquatic > Marine > Wetlands > Sediment ... | reverse complement strand
CACCCAGACTCGGCAGAGATCCTTATGTGTACCGATGGTGTCAAAGCATCGTTCGAATCGGGTCCCTGTTCTGAGATAATCTCCTGTGACGTCGTTGCCCTTAAGACGTTGTTCTCTTGTGTGTGAGAGCGAACCTATCATAAATGAACGAGAACCAGGTATCGGAGGAAAGCCATGGGATTGGAAGGAAAGAAGATCATTATACTGGTTGAAGAGATGTTTAATGACCATGAGTTCCTGTATCCCTATTACCGGCTCAAGGAGGCCGGGGCCGAGGTGGTCGTGGTGGGATCCGGCAGCGCCACACAATATACCGGCAAATCAGGGATACAGGTAAACGTGGATGCCCCTGCAGATCAGATTCAGTCCTCTGAAATTGACGGGGTCGTGATTCCGGGTGGGTACGCACCGGACCACATGAGGCGCTACCCTGCCATGGTCCAACTGGTCAAAGACCTGTTTAAGGCAAACAAAGTGGTCGCGGCCATCTGCCATGCCGGCTGGATGCTGGCGTCTGCAGAGATTCTGGAAGGGCGCACCGTGACCTCGTTTTTTGCCATCAAGGACGACCTGGTTCATGCAGGGGCCCACTGGGTGGATCAGGAGGTGGTCGTTGACGGAAAACTGATCACCAGCAGGACGCCTGATGATCTACCTGCCTTCATGAAGGCAGTTGTTCGGGAAATCGGGTGAGAAACCCGAAGCGCCGGGATGTGGGGATAGGCCCATGATATGATGCGAGTGGAAGAGATACTGGGTCAGGGGCGGTATGACTTTTCGGCAAAATACATGGCTTCATGCCGTCTGAACGACATGATCCATGAGAACGAAGCCGATGTCACATCTCGCACCATTGCCATCATTGAATCGCTGTATACAAATCCTGAGATTCTGGCCCAGAGCCAGGCCTATTTCTTATTTCGGGAGTTATCCCGGGGGTTATGCGCTGTTGCTGTACGCGGGAGGAACGACGCTCCTGAACATGACGCCCTTTCGGCGCTCATGAGCGTCCTCTCGAATATGAGGGGGTCCGCCCACAGGGCGGCTGCAGAGGCACTTGGGGCCCTCCCGTTTCGTGTGCAGGGGCCCGCCATTGACTTGGAGACCCCGCCCGAGATGCCGATGACTTCCCTCGAAGGGTTCTTGAAAGAGGTGGGCGTCGCTGTTCACGGGCCGTTTCAGTGGATGGGTAGAAGTCTTGTTGCACCGGTGAACGGAAATGGGAGACTTCTGGTGCTGAAGCTGGGCGATGCTGAAGCATCCACAGGCCTTTACGCCGAGGCCCGATGGATGGCCCACCTGGCGGAAGGGGGATCCGACGTCACCGTACCGTTTGATATCCCTCGCAGCATCCGGGTCCAGGGTTCTCCTGTTTTCCGGCTGCAGATGACCCGTGACATGTTGCCGGACGGACCCTTGCCTGACAGGGTTCGTTATGCCATCGGCTTTATGACGCACACGAATTACTTTCAATATCCAAACGGGGCCCGCCCGGAAAGACGACTCAAACCCGAAACGTTTCAGGAGGTCATGCTGAGGAATGCGTTCCTGTTTGGCCATCTCACTGCGCGAGGTATTGTCCATTCCGCTCCTATCCCTCTCTTTCATAATCGGGTTCAAAGCTTGAGGCGGGCAGACCGGGGGCTTTACGAGTGGCAGCGCGCCGGGCGACTGGACCGATGGCTCGGTTCCTGCCGATATCCCAATTTCGGCGTTTCAGGAATTCGGGATTTTGAGCATTTCATTTCATTTGATGGATGGAGCCGGCGGCTCTACCCTCACGTAGGGACCCAGTTGCTAAGCCTGCTTTTGGTGGCAGGCAGCTATTTTCGCAATCTGCGTCCGGATCTGGTAGGAAAGGATAAGACCGGTGAGCCCGTGGACGCGCGCCATCTGTTTGACAGAGAATTCCTGAGGGAATTGATCGCCGGCCTTTTTGATGCATATTATCACGGCTTCTGCGGATGCCGTTTTAAGGCCCGATTGCCGGTGAATCTCGACTGCCTCGCTGGACGAATGGTGGAAGAGATGGGGGTTGACCGGCACATGGAGGAGGTCCTGCGTATCACGGATCAGAGCGAGATGGGAGACGCGGAATTCCACTCTTTTCTGGAACAGAGGGGGTTTACAAAAGAGGCGGCCGAGCACACACCCAAGGGGGTGGCAGATATCTCACTGGAGACCGGGCCCCATCTCGGCGATTTTAATCAGAGGATATCCCTCCCGGAGATGATTGAAGCGGTGGAATCCATGACGTCCCTCTGCATCCTAGGGAGATACTGCCAGGTTGCCGGATTGGATCCCGCCCCATTCAGAGCCTGAAGCGTGTAGGGTTGGGGAGCGGGGGTCCGTCGGTCAGACGATTTCTATAAGGAGGACCCATGAAAAGCGTGTTCATCATCGTGTGTGTATGTATGTTTATCGTTACCGGGGGCTGGGCCAAGGAGCCTCCGGTCAGTGAAGATACCGAGGCATGCCTGGAATGCCATTACACGGTTTATCCGGGTATCCTCGAGGACTGGAAAAAAAGCCGCATGTCCAGGGTGACACCCAACGAGGCTTTAAAGAAGCCACCCATAGAGCGACGCATTTCAGTCGATAAGATCCCTGATTCTTTGGGAAAGACGGTGGTGGGATGCGCCGAATGTCATACCCTCAACGCAGCGAAACATACGGACAGCTTCGATCACAATGGATACCAAATCCATGTGGTGGTGAGTCCGGAGGATTGTGCAACCTGTCACCCGACGGAACGAAAGGAATACGACCAGAACCTGATGGCCCATGCGTATGGGAATCTGATGAACAATGCGGTCTATCAGTCTTTGACTGAGTCGGTCAACGATACGCCGGTCTTTTCCAAGGGGAACCTGGCTTACCACCGGGCCAACGGGAAAACAGACGCCGATTCCTGCCTTTTCTGTCACGGCACCCAGGTGAAGAAGACAGGCACCGTGAACAAGGAAACCGATTTCGGAGAGATGTCTTTTCCGATCCTTTCCGGATGGCCCAATCAAGGGGTGGGGCGGATCAATCCGGACGGATCCAAGGGGTGCTGTACCGCCTGTCATCCCCGACACCGGTTTGATATCGCCATGGCCAGAAAGCCCTACACCTGCTCGGAGTGCCACAAGGGGCCGGATGTGCCGGCCTATCCAGCCTATGCGGTCAGCAAACACGGCAATATCTTTGCCTCCCGAAGTGATACGGGATCGTGGAATTTTGAAGCGGTCCCCTGGACCGTGGGCAAGGACTTCAAGGCACCGACCTGCGCGGTCTGTCACGTAAGCCTCCTCATTTCAGATGACGGTGTCACCTTGGCCAAAAGGACCCACCGCATGAACGATCGTATCTACCAACGGCTATTCGGCTTGGTCTATGCCCATCCGCATCCCATTTCAGCCGATACCACGGTGATCCGGAACAGCGCCGGCCTTCCCCTCCCCACTGACCTCACCGGCGAACCGGCAACCACGTATCTCATCCATCGTGATGAACAGGAAAAGAGAAAGAAAACCCTGCAGCAGGTTTGCCTCGCCTGCCACAGTGCCGGATGGGTTCAGGGACATTTCGCCCGACTTGAAAATACCATCAGGACCACAAATGCCGCGACGCTCGCAGCCACTCGAATGCTTCTCTATGCCTGGGACAAGGGGATTGCCCATGGCCCGGCAGCGAAAGACAGCATTTTCAACGAAACCATTGAAAAGATGTGGGTGGAGCAGTGGCTCTTTTATGCCAATTCAACGCGGATTGCCTCAGCCATGGCAGGGGCCGACTATGGGGTTTTTGCGAACGGCCGCTGGTATCTCTCAAAGAATATTCAAAAGATGCAAGACTGGATAAAGCTTATGGAGACAAAATAGGGCTCAACGAGCTGATTCTCAGGCGATACTGAGCGATGTCAGTGCGATTCCGTTGTTGAGTATTGATTGTTACCTGCGGATTGAAAACGGACAATCGCCAATCCCTTCGCCGGCCCATGCATGGACCCAACATCACATTTGAACCGCGATTTATCACGAAGATACGGTTCACTGTTTCCAGGATTGCCTAACCGTCTAATATCTGTTATAGTTTGTAATGGGCGTTCGCTGCCGTGCGCCCAATCAATTTCATGGAGGACGAGGGCATGCCCATTTATGAATATGCGTGCCAAGACTGCCACAGGGAGTTTCAATCCCTCATCATGCAGGAGGCCGATGAAGAAGCGCTTGTCTGCCCCACCTGCGGGGGTCGCAAGTTCAACCGATTGATTTCCAGAGTGGCGTATCACGTGTCGGAAAAAGATCGACTTGCCAGCTACGATCCGAACGCCCGCCGCAGTGACAGTTTTTACAGAGACAGTCGAAATATCGGTCTTCAGGCCAAGAAGCGTGCTCAGGAGATGGGAGTGGATCTGGGAAGTGGCTTTGAAGCGAAACTGGAAAAATTGAGGACCGATCCCGGCTCGGTCTTGAAAGACAGCGAGTGAGGGATCCGCATGGCAATCGAAGGAGATGTTGTCTTGATCCACCGGCAGGAACAGCCGACTGTTTTTGCCCGCGTTGAGCATATTGAGCCTGACATTAAAACGGACTGGTACCATATCACCCTGCTCCTGCTCACCTTGCCTACCCAGGTCGTTACCTGGATACTCAGGGATTCGTATATCAATGGGGAGACGTTCACCATGGGCGGGGTGCCGATGCGACTGGAACCGGTTGAAAAAACGGCCGTCGAGGAAAAGGCCCCACCCCCCAGCGACTCAGGGAAGAAGGACTCGAGCAAACCGGGGACCGTCATCCCCTTCAAGAGGCCTTCATCATAAGCTGTGACATGAACGGTACAATGAACTGTCTCGGGTTCTACACCTACGGACAGTTTCACTGAATCGTGTTATGGATCGCGCGGACCCCGACATTTCAGGTCGCGCTTTTTACGTACATTTTACATCACCATCACAAAACAATAATCGAAGGGTGCCATACATCACCGTGATGGACGGTGATCCATGGCACCTTGCAGGTCATGAGGCATCATACCCATGAAGAAAACGCAAGTTATCATCATCCGTCTGGTACTCTCCGGCATATTTGCCTTTGTGGTTGCCCGCCTTTTTTTTGATGATATGTCGGTGACCAAGGTGCTCGGCTTAGGTCTGGCCCTGTTTGCTTTTGCTTACCTGTTCGAATACGTGAGGAACAGAAACAAGGAAGGAGGCAAGTAATGGCAGCCAATCAGTATGTCTATGCATTCAAGGAAGGTGACGGTCATAACAAGAAGCTCCTCGGAGGTAAAGGTGCCAATCTGTGTGAAATGACGCAGATCGGACTCCCTGTTCCCCCCGGGTTTGTGGTTACCACCGAGGCCTGCCTGGCCTATCTCGCCCAGAAAAAGGGAAAAGAAGGCCTTCAGTCGGAAGTGGCCGAAGAAATACGCGAGGCCATGGTACGATTAGAGAAGGAGACCGGAAAGGGATTCGGCGATTCAAAAAGCCCGCTGCTGGTCTCGGTCAGGTCCGGGGCAGCCATGTCCATGCCCGGCATGATGGACACCATTTTGAACCTCGGTCTCAATGACGAGACCGTGGGGGGGCTGATCCGCCTGACAAAGGATGAGCGATTTGTCTACGATCTCTACCGGAGGCTCATACAGCTTTTCGGATCGGTGGCCTTTGGCATCGATGATGAGGATTTCAATCGTATCTTTAATGAGGTGAAAAAGAAACAGGGGGTTAAGCAAGACGTCGAACTGAACGCCGAATCCCTTAAGGCGGCCTGCAGCGGATTTCTGGAGGTTTTCAAAAAGAAGAGCGGCACCCCGTTCCCGCAGGACCCCTATGTCCAGTTGAACCTGGCGGTGGAGTCGGTCTTCAAGTCATGGATGGGAAAACGGGCCGTGGATTACCGAAAGGAGTTCAAGATCACCAAGGAGATGGCCAACGGCACGGCCGTTAACATCTGTACCATGGTGTATGGGAACATGGGCAACGACAGCGCGACCGGCGTAGCCTTTACCAGAGATCCAGCCACCGGCGAAAATCGTTTTTTTGGAGAGTACATGATCAATGCCCAGGGTGAGGATGTGGTGGCCGGCATCCGTACGCCCAAGCCAATCCGCGAACTCAGAAGAGACATGCCTGACGTCTATCCGGAATTGGAGAAGCTGAGGCATACCCTGGAAAATCATTTCCGCGAGGTTCAGGACCTCGAATTCACCATTGAAAAGGGTACGCTTTATTGTCTCCAGACCCGAAATGCCAAGATGAACGCGTCTGCCTTTATCAAGACCTCTGTGGACATGGTGAATGAGGGGCTTATTTCAGAAGAACAGGCCCTTCTCCGGATACAGCCCGATATGCTGGAGCAGCTCCTTCATCCCCGTCTGGATCCCCATGCCAAGGTGGATGTCCTGGCACAGGGTCTCCCAGCCTCTCCGGGGGCCGCCTCAGGCAAGATGGTCTTTGATGCGGACCGGGCTGAAACCAAGGCGAAGCTGGGTGAAAAGGTGATCCTGGTAAGGGAGGAGACCAAGCCCGAGGACATTCATGGATTTTTTGCATCCCAGGGGATTCTTACCAGCAGAGGGGGCAAGACATCCCATGCGGCCGTGGTGGCGAGGAGCATGGGAAAACCGTGTGTCTCCGGGTGTGAGGCAATTGTGATCAATGATTTGAACCGGGAGGCGATCATCTCGGGTGTTGCGCTCCGGGAAGGCGATGTGATCACCATCGACGGAACCACCGGGAATGTCTACCAGGGCAAAGTCCCCACCATCGAGCCGGAATTTGTTGAGGATCTGCTGGTGCTGCTGGAATGGGCGGATGAGCTGAGCGATCTCAAAGTGATGGCCAATGCGGATACCCCGGAAGCCGTTTCAAAGGCCAAGAAATACGGCGCCGTGGGCATCGGCCTATGCAGGACCGAGCGGATGTTCAATCAGCCGGAACGGCTACCGGTGGTGCAGGAGATGATTCTGGCAGAGACCCTTCAGGAGAGAGAGGCGGCTCTGGAGCGTCTCCTGCCGTTTCAGAAGGAAGATTTCAAAGAGATTTTTCGGCTCATGGACGGCGATCCGGTGACCATACGCCTTCTGGACCCCCCCATCCATGAATTCCTTCCATCGGCCGAGGAACTCTCCGATGAGATTAATAAGCTCAGGGAGCTGAAACAGACCGTGGAGGGCATGACCTATCTTCCGGATACCCTGAAACTGCTCGATCCCGAGCTCCATAACCGCTATTCGGCCAACCTGGAGGCGATCATCAAGGGGTTGGAAGAACTCAAGGCCCGGCATCTTGCGGGACCCATGATTGAGTCCAAGGAGATCATGCTCAAGAAGGTGAAATCCCTTGCTGAAATCAATCCGATGCTGGGCCATCGGGGGGTTCGTTTAGGGATCACCTATCCTGAAATCTATGCCATGCAGATACGGGCCATCCTCGAAGCTGCGGCTGAGCATATTAAGGAAGGCGGCCGGGTTTCTCCGGAGATTATGATCCCCCAGGTGTGCACGCTGGAAGAGCTGAAGTGGGTTCACCGTTATGTGACGCAAATCAACGGCGATGTGGAGAAGAAGTACAAGACCAAGATCCCCTACAAATTCGGGACCATGGTGGAAGTGGTCCGGGCGTGCATGCGGGCCGGGCGGATTGCCGAACTGGCTGAATTCATATCCTTCGGTACCAATGACCTGACCCAGGCGACCTTTTCTTTTTCCAGGGAAGATGCCGAGAACAAATTCTTGCCCCTGTATGAAGAACGGGGGATCCTCCAGCATAATCCCTTTGATGTCCTGGACATCAAAGGCGTGGGCCGGCTCATGCGGATCACCATCGAGTGGGCACGCAAGACCCGGCCGGACCTGAAGGTCGGTATCTGCGGCGAGCAGGGGGGCCATCCGGACTCCATCCGGTTCTGCCACCATATCGATATGACCTATGTGTCCTGCTCCCCGCCCAGGGTCCCCATTGCCAGACTGGCTGCGGCCCATGCCAAGCTCAAGGAAAAGGCGTATGTACTGGATTGATGCTGGGGGCTGGTCGGAGCGTCGCGGAGGTCCCGCTGAAAGCGGACCGGAAGTTGGAAGATAGCGTTCATTGGGTTTGTTGAGTTACTTGGGTTTGTTCACTGGGTTACGCCGACCGCGACCTGATAATGATGAGCCGATGAGATCCTTCCTTTTGAGCTTTCAGCCTTGAGCGTTGAGCTTATTTTCGGATGCTGGGGGCTTGAAATTGGCAACTTGTCGAAGTCTCGTCTTTTGAGGGGAAACTGGGTGGGTCGCCACCGAGATCCGACTTTCCCACCTCCATCTCCTCGGGAGCGGTACGCACCCCACAAGATCATGATATGTTGCCGTCAAGGAGTCGTTATCCGGGTTCGAAGAGACAGACTTTAGTCCAGGCCGCGCGGTTGCAGAGATTTTTCTTCACATGACACAGGAGGAACGGATGCCCTATTTTCAAAGTCCAAAGGTGATATTCGGCAAGGGGGCCTTTAAGCGATGTGCACTGGAGTTGGAGGGTCAGGGCGACCGGGCGGCATTGATCACCGACCCGATCATGAAGTCGGAATGCACTGAATTGACCGAGGGTCTGAAAGCGGCGGGATATACGGTTTTCGTCTGGGATGAAGTGGAGGCCGATCCTACCTTGGATCTTGCCCTTGCGGCCAGCCGGTTTCTCCTGGACAGCACCCCTCAGTGGGTCATCGGGTTCGGAGGGGGGTCTGCCATCGATACGGCCAAGGCCGCCTGGGTGCTTTACGAGCGGCCCGATCTGGCCTCCGGTGACCTGACCCGATCGATCCTGCCAAAGACCCGGCTGAACCTTCGGCAAAAGGCGCGGTTTGTGGCGGTCCCCACAACAAGCGGCACAGGTGCCGATGTAACATGGGTGGCCGTACTGACGGATCGGACCCTGAATCGTAAGATCGTGTTTGCCCATAATGACATCGTCCCAGACCTCTCTGTTCTGGATACGGGTTTGACCCTGGGTATGCCGAGGGACGTGACCGCCAGCACCGGCCTCGACGTCATTGCACACGCCGTAGACGGGTATACCTCCAGACAGCAGAACGATTTCAGTGACGGTTTGTGCCTCCAGGCTGCGCATATGGCCATTGAATGGCTTCCCGTTGTCTGCCGTGACGGTTCCGACTTTCGAGCCAGGGAGAAGATGCAACATGCCGCCACCATTGCCGGACTCGGCTTCGGCAACAGTAACACCGCACTATCCCATGCGCTGGGTCATTCGGCAGGAGCGGTCTTCCATCTTTCCCATGGAAGGGCCATCGGGATCGCCTTGCCCTATTCCCTGTCCTACATCGCCACCCACCCGGCCATCGAAGGTACCCCGGATCCGGTCAAACGCTTGGCCGTCCTCGCAAGATTTGTGGGTATCGAAGCGCCTTCCCCCCAAGAAGCGGCGGAGACCTTCATCGAGCGGATCCGGTCGATCCAGAAGGAGATCGGAGAACCGCTAAGTCTGAAGGAGGCCGGTATCACCCAGGACCGGATGGAGAGGGAACTCGACACGCTGGTTCAGATAGCTGAAAAAGACCCCAACATGTATACTACCCCCTGTGAATGCAAAGGAGAAGCACTCCGCGCACTTTTTGAGGAGATGTGGCGTGGCTAATCGTGTCAATATCGAGTCACGCTTTTAGGGGAATGGTGGTTGACGTACCAAGCTGTGACATGCCTCCGTCAGGAGCTGGGGTAATCTGGCAGGAGTTTCACGACAATGAGCAGATTTCTGTTAATTGATATCGGCGCCGGGACCATGGATGTCCTCTATTATGATACAGAAGCAGATCTCCATTATAAGGCCGTGGTTAAATCCCCTGTTCGTCATATTGCGGAAAGCACGGCCAAGATCACCGGGGATCTTTTGGTGACCGGCGTGGAAATGGGTGGGGGACCTCTGTCTGATGTCCTGAAACAAAAGGCGCAAAACCATCATATTGTGATGTCGGCGTCTTCGGCTGCAACCATCCATCACAACCCGGACAGGGTCCGGGCCCTCGGTATTGAGATCGTTGACGACGCAGATATTCGGGGCCTGATGCATGTGGCGAGATACAATCTGTTAACTGTCGGCGACATTGAGTTGGAGAGAATCAGAAGTATTGTCAACGCGTTCGGGGTGCCATTCTCATTTGACATCGTGGGCGCCTGCGTCCAGGACCATGGAACGCCGCCCGACGGCATGTCTCATCTCGATTACCGGCATTCGATCTTCAAAGCGGCGCTGGATGCCGACCCCTTTCCCCATGCCTTGCTTTACCGAAGCGATGATGTTCCTCTCATGCTGAACCGGCTGAGGTCGGTTGCAGAGGGTCTCCAAGAGTTGCCTGCAGAGGAGATCTACGTTATGGACAGCGGCATGGCGGCTATTTTGGGGTCGTCCATGGACCCCCGTGCCAGGTCAAAACAAAAGGTGTTGGTCCTGGATGTGGCCACCTCCCATACCCTGGGGGCCGCCTTGGAGGGCGAGGAGATTGCCGGGTTCTTTGAGTATCATACGCGGGACATAACCGTGGACCGGCTGGATGATTTGCTGCGAAAACTGGCGGACGGCCAATTGGTGCACCCACAGATCCTGAAGCAAGGGGGTCATGGCGCCTACACCCGAAAGTCATTCGGGTTGGAGGCGGTAGAGGCGGTTATCTCAACCGGTCCAAAGCGCAGGTTAACAGCCGGCTCCAGGATGCCGATCACGCCGGGGGCCCCTCTCGGGGACAACATGATGACCGGCACGGTGGGGTTACTGGAGGCCATTCGAAGGCGTAACGGCCTGGAACCCATTTCCTATACATGACTCACCCCCTGGGATGTGGCCTGCCGGCGTCCTGCTTTTCTAAACGGCTTCCACCCGCATTTTCCATACTCTGTGGAACCGTTTTCCAATGGTTGCCAATCTCCACCATGCATCTCCTCACATATGATAGGTTTTCACGAGCGCCTGCTGTTTGGCGTCCTGTGCACGAACGGGGTACGCCCCCGCCGGGATCCCTGAACGGCATGTCAAAAATCCTGTTTCAGCAAGATGGGTTGGGGGTTGTGAGCCCCGGCTACCCGATTATGTTCCGATTATTTCGTTTAGGCCCTCTACAACGCTTGAAAGCTCTTTGATGCTCGCCTTTCCAAGTCGCTTACCGATTCTTTCAACGGAGAGCGTTCGGATTTGGCTGATTTTAACCCAGGAGCGTTTAGGTAATCCCTTTGATTTCAACTCCAAGGTGAGTGGGAAGCTTGCACGGGGAGTTTGACTCGTGAGAGCAACTGCAATAACTGTCCCAGATCGATCGTTGAATACATCATGGCTAAGAACAAGAACAGGGCGATTTCCGGCTTGCTCATGACCACGGGTAGGATTTAGATTGGCCCACCTAATGTCGCCCCTCAATATTCTGGCCATTCATTTATCTCCTCAGACATGCCCTCGTCGGCCAAGGCCTGTTCAAACTTCGGATCCAGTTTTGCGCACTGAACCGCAA
>Ga0272444_10005032_pt1 | contig 11492 bp, 7 predicted proteins | sample SSMForm13_FD_201033 | JGI IMG/M metagenome (GOLD analysis project Ga0272444, IMG submission 201033) | Marine sediment archaeal communities from Little Sippewissett salt marsh, Falmouth, MA, United States - SSM-Form-13 | ecosystem: Environmental > Aquatic > Marine > Wetlands > Sediment ... | reverse complement strand
GGTTGTAGATGACGTCCGCCGGCCCGTAGGACCCGCGGTTCCAGTTGCTGCTGCTGGAGTTGTCGATGACGGTGCTGGCGACCTGGGTAATCACCTGGTCGTTGGACCAGGCCAGCCCGTCGGCGCTGGTGGCGGTCCGGATATCGGCGATGCTGTAGAGGTGGCTTGCCTGCCAGTACCACATGCGGTACTCCGAGCCGACCTTCTCGACCACGGTGTGCCGCGGGCTGGTCAGGCCGGAGCAGGCGCCGGCGGTCGTCCAGTTGACGCCGTCGGCAGAGGTAACTTTCTCAACGCCGCCGCTGCTGGCGTAATCCGACCATAGGGTGTAGGTGCTGCCTTCCTTGAGAATGCTCGGGTAATAGGCTTTGCCGGGGCTGTAGACGGGGTTGGGCGTGTACTCGGTCCAGCCCGTGGTGGTCGTGGCTTGGGCAAGGCCGGCGATCGCGAGAACGGCGATAAGGGTTACAACGCATGTCGTGGATTTCATCAGGTTCTCCGTTATGGTTACAGGCTCGTTCGGGTTGCGGCTGTCGGGCGGCTCCGTTCCTTCCGGGCCGGGGCCGCCCGGCCGGATGTTGCTCACACCGCCGGTGACGGCGTGGGGGCTTTTAGCGTCTGGCGCCGCGCCGGCGCCTGAGCAGGGTCAACCCGCCGAGGGCCAGCAGACTGAGCGTGGCCGGTTCGGGGATGCAGTTGCCGCCGGGCGCCGGGCCGTCGAGCCAGGTGCTCGCGTCCACGTACGTGCTGACGGCGTCGCCGCTGCCGGAACCTTCGCCGCTCGGGCCGGAGGCGTCGCCCCACCAGTTGCACTTGCCGTTGACCTCGGTGGTCATCAGGTTGATGAGGCCGCGGTCGAGGACGGTGTCGTAAATGTTGTTCCAGTTGATGTTGACGTTCGAGAGGTCGGTGGTGTCGCGGTCGTGGATGACGATGCCGTAGGCGTAGTTGTCGATGATGTCGTTGCCGGTGATCGTGACGTCGAAGATGGTGGAGCCAAGGTGGATGCCGGTTGAAAAGATGCTGTCCTGCCAGTCCGGATGGGCTTCATACCCGGACTGGGTGATCGTGTTGCCCTCGATCAAGATGTCCTGCGGGGCGTTAACGCCGCTGTCGCTGGTGCAGACGGCCAAACCGCTGTACTTGGTGTTCGTAATGGTGTTGTCCGTGATGGTGGCGTGCTGGGGCGTGTTCAGCCACATGCCGTAGTAGCAGTCGGTGAACGTGTTGCCGGTGATTTCAACGTGGTTGGCATGTTGACTCTCCTCGATGCCCTTGGCCTTGTGGCTGGTGCCGGTGCTGTTGCCGTTGAAGATGCAGTTTTGAATGACCACTTTGTCGGTGGCCGTGCCGGAGGCACGCAGCTTGATGAGGTCGCTGTCGCCATCCAGATTGTCGCTGGGGTATAGGCCGAAGTTGCGGAACGTGAGGCCCGTGCTGAACGTCTCGCCGTTGTTGTCGCCCAGGAAAACGATCTGCTCGCTGACCCCGGAGTACGTGATGAAGGTGGTGGTGGGATCGGCCCCGGAGAGGACGACGCCCTTCATGACCTGGATGGCCTCGTCGTACGTCCCGGGATTGACGTTGATCGTGTCGCCGTCGACGACGTTGGTGTCGGCAAGAGCGGCGCCGATGGTGGTGAAATTGCCACCTCCTCCCTGGTCCACCGTCCAGGTTCCCGCCTGGGCCGCCGTGGCCACCGCCAGGCAGAATACGGTTGTCCAAATCGCTGTGTTCCTCATGGTACATCTCCTTGTGTTTGCCTCGGTGCGGCCCCTCCCGGCTGCCCGAAGGCTGTTTGAAATTTCATGTCCGTCGTCTATCCGTCCGCACTGCCGTGGGTCCCGCCGCGACCTCCGAGGCCGCGGGGCGGTACGTTCGGTTGCTGATCCGGTCCTACTTCCGCCGGCGCCTGCGGGCGAGCAGGGTGACGCCCCCGCCCAGGCCCAGCAGGGCGAGCGTGGCGGGTTCGGGGGTGAGGGTCAGGGTGCCCGTGGAGTAGTCCACGCCGTCAATGTCGTGGAAGTTGACGTCCACGGTGAGCGTGTTGACGTCCGAGAGGTCGATGGCGTCGAAGTCGGCGAGCGCGAGCGCGTAGTCGCCCTCGCCGGAGACCTCCACCGACCGGCTCTGCGTGGCCTCTGTTCGTGCGGCTCCTTTCTCTTCGCGCGACCCCTCTCGATTGCGTCCATTGCGGCGCCGAGCCTCTGAGGCCGTCTCCGGCCGGCGCCGACCAAACAAAAAGGCGACGGCCGGAGGTCCCTCCAGTCGTCGCCTGTGTTCGCAGACCGTATGTGCCCGCGACCCGGCTCTCCGGGTCGGTCGGGTTGACCGCCAGATACCATCCCCACGGCGGCGGTCCCGATACGTCTCCTTGCATCGAAAAAAAGGGACCGCCCTCTTCGGCGTCCCCGCACTGCATGGACTACACAGTTTGTACGGCTCTCTATCCAAGATGAGTATGCCGCGCTTTGTGGAAAAGTCAAATGACATGGGGGATTCTCTTGCGTAGCGTTAACCTCTTGGCCGGGGGCGGGTCCGGACCCCTTGGTGCGGACCCGCCCAGCCGGGACGATTGGCAACAGGCGTTACGCCCGCCGACGGCGACGCATCAACGAGAGGCCGCCGCCGAGGGCCAGCAGACCGAGCGTGGCCGGTTCGGGCACGTACTCCAGTTCGATGTTGCTCAGCGTGTAGTCGTAGTTCTCCACGCTGCCGCTCGTGTCGCCGCACATCAGGTACCAGGTGTCGGGTATCTGGGGGTCGCCCGTGCCGGCGTACGTCCAATCGGTGTTGCCCGAGATGCCGGGTACGGTTGCGGTGGTGAACGGCGATCCGAAGAGGAGGCTGCCGATGTCGGACATGAGGACCGGGTCGTTCGTGGCGGTGTCGGCGGACTTCCACAGGGCGGAATCCCAACTGCCAAACTTCGCCATTCGCACGCAGCCGGGGTACAGCCAGTCGAGCGTGCTGGTGTCGGTGCCGTACACGCGGACGCCAAGGGCCTCGAAGAACGTTTCGCCCATGCCGGTTGCGGAGATCATCTCGTCGTAGATCGGTCGGTCGAGTTGGGCTTGGCCGCTGAAGTAGGTCATGGCCACGAACGCGTAGTGGCTGCCGTCATCGGTGACCCAGAAGTTCGGGTACACGATCTGGCTGTCGTTCAATGTCGTGACGGAGTTGGTGAACCCGAAGTTGACGAAGTCGTCCACGGCCAGGCCGTTGACGGCCGAGGTTCCGATGGCCACTTTGCCGCCGCCCACCGCCGTAATGGTGAACGTTTCGGCCACGGCATCGGTACTGACACTGGTCGTGTACGTGCCGCTCGTGCCGTCGCGTATGACGTTGCCGGAGAAGTCGGGGTAGGTGGCGGTGTCGGCCCAGCCTGCGCCGGCGAGCATGACCACGGCGGCCATGACGAGTGCACTGCGGAGTATAGGATGTTGCATGATCGGTCTCCTGTGCCTCGCGGCCCTCCGGCCGCGGGGGCGTTCGTGTGACGGGTCAGTGACCACGTCTATCCATCCGCGTTTCTATGCCCCGTAAGCGCCGGCCGGGTCCGCGTTGGCGGAAGACCCCCCGCCGGCCGGCGGCAACGGCTTAAGAAACGTGTACCATTGGGTTCGACCGCTTCCTTTCCTCCTCCCCCTGGGGCTCGTCCGAACATAATGGGTGCGGCCTCCGCGTGGTGGGCCACCCCCGCCGCACCCACGAAAAAGGGCGACCTCCGGAGTGGTGGCCCTCCAGAAATCGCCCGTATCGCTGCTGCTTGGGTCTCTGGCCGGGGCTCACCGTCTGGCGAGCCTTCCGGTCGGGCCGCATCAGGTCCCCCCGCAACGCGGCCCTGTCGAGTCTCCTTGCTCTTGTGGGAAAAAGAACCGGGCCCGACCGCTCGGCCCTCCAAGCGGTCCGGCCCGTCTTTCCCCAAAGACGAAACACTATACCACAGAATTCCGAGAAGTCAAATCAATGCCGACAGATTGATACTTAAGCGTACGATACAAGGCTTTGCGGCATTTCGTTCCCCTCTTGGCGCCGGGCGGGTGGCACACGGATGCCCGCCCGGGCGCCCTTGCCAGGTACTACGGGTTGCTACATCTTCCGGCGTCTGAGTAGGGCCAGCCCGCCAAGGGCCAGCAGACTGAGCGTGGCCGGCTCGGGCGTAAGCGTCAGGCCATCGTCGCCGTTGAAGAACTGAAGGTTATCGTAGGTCAGCGTATACTCGCCAATGCCCGTGTAGCCGGTCGAAACCTCTTCCGCCTCGATGTGCAGCACGTCGCCTGCGGTCCACGTGGAAAAGACGTTGCCGCATTCAATCGAGAGCAGGCCCATTCCGTACCCCCATCCAAAAGTGCTCTGGTCCCCGGCCTCTGCCGGCCTGGCCAGCAACCAGGCATCGAACAACAGATCGCCGTCGGCGGGCGTTAGGCCATCGATGTTGTCGACGGCTACGTAGACAGAGTGTGGTGTGCCTTGAGCGCACGCCGGACTTGCAGCCAGGGCCAGAGCCGTGCACGCTAGGGCCAGGAGCCCACACATTGCGGTCAGTTTGCTTCTCATCATGCTTCTCCTCTCGTCTTTGCCTCGCGGCCCTCCAGCCGCTGGGGCGTTCGTGTGACGGGTCAGTGACCACGTCTATCCATCCGCGCCTTCATGCCCCGCGATCGCCGGTCGGGTCCGCGTTGGCGGCAAATCCCCCGCCGGCGGGCGGGAACAGCTCAGCGTACGTGTGCAACCTGGGTTGGTTCCTTCCTTTCCTCCTCTCCCCCCGGGACTCTTATGACGATTCAGGGTGCGGCCTGCGTGGTGGGCCACCCCGCCGCACCCACGAAAAAAGGGCGACCTCCGGAGGTTCCCTCCAGACATCGCCCGTTTGGGTACCACGTTATGCGCCGGGGCTCACCGTCTGGTGAGCCTGCCGGTCGGGCCGCGGGCATCTCCCGCAACGCAGCCCTTGCATTTCTCCCGATGCCCTGAGGCAAAGGAAGCGGACCAAGCGACTTGGCCCTCCAAGGCACTTGGTCCGTCCTACCCCGAAACAGCGTATTATACACCAAGAATGCAGAAAGTCAAACCATCGGACCCAATTATATACCAGGGAGTTGGTTCTTATCGTTGAAGTTGCGCGAGCGAGGCGCCTGCCTCGCAGGCGTGTCCCCTCCGGCTGCGCCCCCCGTTGTTCAGAACGCCCGTCTTACAGGCTCCACCCGTCGCGGTAGGGCGTGCGGACATACCGGTCGGCCTTCGGGCCGCCCGTGGCCTTGAGGTTGGCGGCGTCCCATTCGATACGGCCATCGACCCGCTTGGCCACGTTCCCCAGGACGCAGACCTCCGTGAGCGGTCCGGCGTAGCCGAAGTGAGCCCCTGCGGGCCGGCCGGCCTTCGAGGCCTCGGCCCACTCCATTTCGTGCGAGGTTCGTATGCGGGGCAGGGTGGCGGCTGGCGGGTTGAAGTCCTTCATCCGGGCCTCCGGAATCAGCCGCGGGCCGTTGCCGTACGTGCCGCACATCAGTTGGCCCTTCGACCCGTGAAAGATGACGCCGCCCTCGCGGTCGCCCATGACGCGGCCGTCCTCGAGTGCGGGCGGCCGCGGGGCCCGCACGCCCTCGTACCACGTCAGGCGGACGGGCGGCAGGGCGCCCCGCGCGGGGAACCGGTACGTTACGACCGCCGCCAGGGCGTGTTTTTCCTTCGTCTGGCCGCACGAGGTGGCCTCGACGCTCGTTGGTGCCCCGAGGTTCAGGGCCCAGAACACGGGGTCCAAGGTGTGGGCGCCGCGATCGCCCATCATGCCTGAGCCGAAATCGAGCCAGCACCTCCAGACCCGCGGATGGTAGGCGGCGTGGTACGGCCGCATGACCGCCGGGCCGATCCAGAGGTCCCAGTCCAGCGTGTCGGGCACGGGCGGGGTTTCCTTGGGCCGGACCGGCCCCTCCCACGAACTGCTCCAGGAGGCGTGGCCCCACGGGTAGTACGACAGGCTGCACCAGGCGTCGACCTCGCGGATTTCGCCGATGACGCCGGCCCGGATCCACTCGACGATGAGGCGGCACCCGTCTTTCGAGTGGCCTTGGATGCCCATCTGCGTGGTCACGCCGGTTTCGCGGGCGACCTCGGCCAGCCGCCGGGCCTCGCGCACGTCGTGCGTCAGCGGTTTCTGGCAGTAAACGTGTTTGCCGGCCCGCATGCAGGCCATGGAAATGACCGCGTGCGTGTGGTCGGGCGTGGCCACCACGACGCTGTCGATGCCCTTCTCCTGGTCGAGCATGCGGCGATAGTCGGTGTACGTCTTGGCCCTGGGATACCGCTTGAAGGTTCCTGCGGCGTAAGCGTGGTCGACGTCGCAGAGGGCGACGATATTCTGCGACTCGAGTTGCCTCAGGTCGCCGGCCCCCATGCCGCCCACGCCGATGCCGGCCACGTTCAACTTCTCGCTGGGCGGCGGCTGGTTCGACCCCGCTATGACGTGGCGGGCGACGACCGAGACGGCGGTCGCCCCGGCGGCCTGCTCGAGGAATCGGCGGCGGGTCGTGCGCATCTGCGTCATGTCTGGCTCCTTCCCGAGGGTTAAGACGGGCGCCCGCGCGCCCGGCATCCTTCCGTAAACGCCGTCAGCGGCCGAACTCCGCGAACGCCGAAAGTGCCGGCAGGGCGTTGCCGTCGGCGTCGAAGAGGGCACGGTCCTGGTAGCCCTTGGCGCGGCCGCCGGCGGCGATGACTTCCGGAGCCCACCACAGGACGCCGCGCCCGTGCCCGCCCGGCGTCCGGCGGACGATCTGGATCACACGCTCCAGCAGCGCGTTCTGTCCTTCGGGCGAGGCCGTGTAGCCGGCGTGCGGTTCGGCGAGCGTCGCCTCGCGGTTTTTCTCACGCCCGGGTTTGTACAGAGTGGCCGTCTCGACCAGGACGATATCCTTTCGGAATCGTTCGGCGGTGGCGTCGAGCGTGGCCGTGAGGTCGTCGAGCGTGCCGTGCCACCACGGGTAGTAGCTCAGGCCGATGAGGTCGTACGGCACCTGGAACTCGGCCAGGTAGTCGAAGAACCATCGGACGGCCCCGGGGCTGCCGCCCGCCTGGTGGTGGATCATTACCGCGATAGGCGGGCCCGCACCCTCTGCCTCGCGCACGCCGCGGACACCCGCCTTGACGAGTGTTGCCAGCCGCGGTCGCTCGGCGGGCGCCTTGCTCAGTTTGCCCGTGGGCCATAGCATGCCGTGGCCGATTTCGTTGCCCACCTGGACGATGTCCGGCCGGGCGCCCGCGTCGTCCATCGCGCGGACGACGTCGCGCGTGTACGCGCGGACGGCCTCGCACAGGGCGCCGGGGTCCAGGCCCTGCCAGGCCTTGGGCGTTACCTGGTGGCCGGGGTCGGCCCAGGTGTCGGAGTAATGGATGTCCAGGAGCAGGCGGAAGCCGGCCTCCTTGATGCGCCGGCCCAGGGCCTGGGTGTAGGCGAGGCTGTTGACGACGCCGCCCTTACCGGTGGGCGTGTGGAAGAGGCGCAGCCGCATCGTGTTGCACCCGTGGTCGCGGAAGATGGCGAGCGGGTCCTTCGGCTTGCCGTCAGCCTTCCACGTGCCGCCTTCTTCCTGGATGGCGCGGAGCAGGGAGACGTCGCCTCCCGTCAGGAAGTCCTTGGCGGCCGCTTTGGGCCCGTCGTAGTCGTAGCGGAACCAATCGATATCGATGTGCCCGGCCTCGCGGCGGTCGTTCCAGCAGAAGAAGCCGAGCCGGTCGCCCGTCCATCGGCCGAACTTCACCGTAAACGTGGGGCCGAACGCCGTGAACGTTGTGCCGTCTGTCGACCAGAGGAACCGGGCCTGGTTGCCCTCGTTGGTGGTGCGAATCCACAGAAGGTCCGACGCGAGCCGTGGCCCCGGTTTTGCCTTGCCGTTGTCGCTGAAGAAGAGGCGGCGGGCGCCGTCGGCCTCCACGTGTACGCCGAGCAGATGGTACACGCCGCCGAAACGAACGAACCCGGCCCGCTGGCCGGGCTCCATGCCCGCAAGGTCGAACGTGGCGGTCGCCTCGCCGGTGGTCGTGCCCATGAGTCGCTGGCTCAGGGTGTTGCAGGCGTTCCAGAATCCGCCCTTGCCGACGGGCACGGAGGCCTTCAGGCGGAGCCACCCCGGCCGCTCCGTGAGCGACCAGTGCGTGTCGCGCGGGTTGTGGTTCCACTCCCACTGATGGCCGAGCGACCGGCCGGCGAAGGCGTCGTCTGTTGGCGGGGCCGTCAGCGGGAAGCCGGAAATCGGTTTCTTGTGCCGGAGCACCGGTTCGCCGATGCCGTCACCGTCGGCGTCGCGGCCGATCTCGGGCCAGCCGTCGACCCATTTCACGGGCTGAAGCATCTGAGGCCGGCCCTGGAACGGCGTGGGGATGTTCTGAATCAGTTGATGCGTGTACCACCACGAACCGTCGGGCGCCTGCATCAGCGCGCCTTGGCTCGAGCTGCGGATCACGCCGTTGCCGCGCTCGTAGACGACCCGCGTTTCGTACGGGCCGTAAATGCTGTCGGTCTTGGAGCGCATGACCATCTGCTTGCGGTCGCCGGTGCTGGCATTCGGATCCTTGGGCCGGCGGGGGTCGGGCCGGAACCATTGGGCGAAAAAGATGTACCACCGGCCGTCGTGCCGATAAATCTTGGCGGCCTCGGCACCCGTGCCGTAGTGAATCGGCACCCCGTCGTCGAGGAGTTCGCGGCCGTCCGGGCTCATCTTGAACAGCCGCAGTTCATTCCCCTTGCCCTTGACGTTGCCGTAGTTGCCGATGAGGTACGCCTGGTGGGCCTCGTCGTCCCAGAAGACGGCCGGGTCGGTCCAGCGGGTCCGGGCGAGCATGAGGTGCGGCTGGGTCCAGGGACCGAGGATGTCCTCGGCGCTGGACATATAGAGGCCGTTCGTCGTGTCGATCTGGTAGCAGTACCACCGGCCGTCGTGGTACGCGAGGTCGCCGGCCCACACGCCGAAGCTGTAGCCGGCCATCTTCTCCCCGTCGTACTTCGGGTCCCACGATAGCCGGGGCCACACGTGGCCGAGCGTCGTCCAGTTGACCATGTCCTTCGATTCGAGGATGACCATGCCCGGGGCCATGTGCTGCTTGCTGCTGATCATGTAGTACGTGTCGCCGCGCTGCTCGACGTCCACGTCCGGGTAGTCGGCGTTCAGGATGGGGTTGCGGTACGTGCCGTCGCCCTGGTCGCCCCACGAGCCGATCTGCTGGGCAAGGGCAGTGGCGCCGACCGCCGCATTCAGGGCGGCCGCGACAACGAGGGCAACCGTGATTTTCCTGTGGGTCATTGGTGGGCTTTCTCCAGCGCGGACCGACTCACGGCGCGTCGCCTGCGCGCAGCCCGCCGGACTACCGGGCGTTCTCTTCCGTGATGCGGGGCCCGCTCACGAAATCGCGAATGCCCACCCGCGTGCCGCCGACCTGTTCGCGCGGCGGGCTGTATGCCTCATCGGCAGCTGCGCTAATCTCCGCCACGACCGCCGGATGTGCCGAGGCGACGTCCGTCTGCTCGGCCGGATCGCGCTCCAGGTCGTACAGCCTCCATGGCTCCTTGCCGACCTGAAAACCCTTGAACCGCCCCATGCGGACGGCCTGCGTCCGCTTCGGGCTGCCCCAATAGAGGTACGCGTGCTCCTTCTGGCCGGGCCGGCCCAGCAGCGTCGGCACGATGGAAAGGCCGTCCGTTTTCGGCGGCTCGGCGCCGGCGAGTTCCGCGAACGTCGGCATCATGTCCTGGAATCCGCCGACGTGGTCGCTCACGGTCCCGGGCTCGATGTGTCCCGGCCAGCGGGCGACGAGCGGCACGCGAATGCCGCCTTCGAGCAACGTGCCTTTGGTGCCGCTCAGCGGGCCGGCGCCGTTGAAGAAGTCGGCCAGCGGTTTCCACGGGCCGCCTTGGGGACCGTTATCGCTGGTGAAGAGGACGAGTGTTTCCTCCGCGATGCCCAGCTCGTCGATCAGCGACAGGACCTCGCCTACGTGCCGGTCGAGCCGGCTGATCATCCCCGCGTACACGGCGTAGGCGTCGTCGCTGCCGATGTAGCCCTTTCGCGGGTCATTGATCGTCTTGGCGGGGACCTTGCCGCGGTATGGCCGGACCGACTCTTCCGGAACGGCCAGTTCCACGTGCGGCACGATCGAGGGGATGTAGCAGAAGAACGGCTGCGACCGCGTCGCGGAAGATCGGATGAACGCCATCGCCTTGCCGTGCAGCACGTCTTCCACGTACTGCTCGCGCTTGCCGTCTTCGTTGCCGGGCAGCGGCATCTTCTTGTCGTTGTGCCAGATCCAATACGGATAGTAGAAGTGCGCGTGCACCTGGTGGTAGAAGCCATAGAAGGTGTCGAACCCTTTGCGGTTCGGATGCCCGGGCGTGCCCTGGATGCCGAGCCCCCACTTGCCGAACCCTCCCGTCGTGTAGCCGGCCCGGTGGAGCACCTCGGCGACGGTCGTCTCGTCGGCCCGGAGCGACGAACTCCCGCTGTTTGACCGCACGGGCGTGTGACCGTGATGCAGCCCCGTCATCAGCACGCTCCGCGACGGCGCGCACACCGTAAAACCTGCATAGAAGTCGGTAAACCGCATCCCCTCACGGGCCATCCGATCAATGTGCGGTGTGCGGATCTTCTCCTGGCCGTAACAGCCCAGGTGCCCGTATCCGAGGTCGTCGGCGGCGATGAGCACGATGTTCGGGCGACGGCGGGCAGGGCGGTCGGCGCCGGCGGCACAACCGCTGACGTGACCGGCGGCGAGGCACGCGCCTCCGCAGGCCGCGTACAAAAAGGTTCGGCGTTTCATGGGCGTCTCCCTGACAGCGCTTGCACTGGGACGGGCCTTCATCTGGTATAAGGTGTTTACCTTGGCAGGTCACTCCGGGATGATCCAGTCCTTCGGTGCCTTGAAGCCCTTCCGCCCGTCGCTGAACTCCGGGACGCCGTCGATCTTCCACGTGCGGAACGTCCGCAGCGCGTTCCAGAGGCGGTCAACGAGGTCCGGGTGCTTGCCGCTGATATCGGTCTGTTCGCGCGGATCCTCGGCCAGGTTGAACAGTTCCGCCTTGCTCGTCTCTCGGGCGTTCTCCGAGAGGATGCCCGGCCCTTGGACGACGAGTTTGTATGGCCGGTCGATCACCGAGAGGTGTTCGGTCGGCCCGCCCTGTTGGATGTAACTGAACCACGGCCGCTGCGGCGCCTCGGCCGTGCCGCGCATCACGTCCAGCACGTCGACGCCGTCGAGGGGGTTCGGGTCCGGTGCGTCGGCCAGTCCCGCGAGGCGCTTGACGGTGGGATGTACGTCGATGTACCCCATGAGGCCGTCGACGGTCTTGCCGCCGGCGATGCCGCCCGCAGGCCATCGGGCGGCGGCGCACACCCGAATACCGCCCTCGTACACGGTTGCCTTGCCTGCCCGGAGCGACCCGTTGTCGGAGAACTGCGTGACGCCGCCGTTGTCGGCGAAGAAGAGGACGAACGTGTTCTCCG
>Ga0272444_10005031_pt1 | contig 11493 bp, 7 predicted proteins | sample SSMForm13_FD_201033 | JGI IMG/M metagenome (GOLD analysis project Ga0272444, IMG submission 201033) | Marine sediment archaeal communities from Little Sippewissett salt marsh, Falmouth, MA, United States - SSM-Form-13 | ecosystem: Environmental > Aquatic > Marine > Wetlands > Sediment ... | reverse complement strand
CTGCGCCGATTGCGCCTTCCGTGTTTTCTCGGCGGAATCCCACACGCGCATTCTTGACGGGGAGTGCGATGACTGAGGCGCTGCTCTACGCCGACGGCGAAGCCGATCACGCTGCGCACGAACCGGCTCAGTCGTTTGCCGCGGTCGTTGAAAAAATCCGCGACGGCGCGACCGCGCTGTTGGAACCGACGCCGCGCAACATGTGGCGGTTGGGCCGCATCGCCCGCTTTGTCGCCTCGCTGACCGGTCGCCGCGCCGACCTGCCCGACTTTGTTCCGCAAGAACACGAAAATCTCTCCGCGCCTTTCGCCGAGTACCTGCACCAACTGCGCTCCCGCGCAAGCGAGTTGCCCTTGCGCATCGGCGAACCGTCGACCGAGTTGCACGAACTGTTGACGATTTTCGACGAGCACGTCACCCCGGCCACGCGCCCCAACTTGTTGCGCCTGCTTGGCGTAGTCACCGACGGCTGCTTTTACGGGCCGCATACCTTTCACCTCGATATTTCCAACCTGTGCAACACCAACTGCATTTTCTGCGGACTGCACTCGCCGTTGCTGATCGAACCGAAAAAACCGATGCGCGGCCGCCGCTTCACCGAAGGTTGGAAAACGCGGCAGGTCGATCTCGACATCTTCGACAAGCTGGTCGACGATCTGGCGGCGATCGGTACGCGCGAAGACATTTTGTTTTCCGGCGAGGGCGAGCCGCTGACGCATCCGCACATCGTCGAGATGATCCGCAAGGTTCGCGGCAAGGGTTTGGCGCTGACCGTGTTTTCCAACGGTCTGTTGATCGACGAAAAAACGGCCGACCTGTTCGTCGAGGTCGATCTCGACATTTTGTACTGGTCGCTCTCGGCGGCTTCGCCGGCGACCTTCGCCAAGTTGCAGCCGGCGCACAAGCCCGACGAATTCGCGCCGATGGTGCGACAATTCGCCGAACTGGTGAAAAAAAAGCGCGCGAAAAACAACAAGCCCTACATCATTCTGGCGCACGTGATCACCCGGCCTAACGCGCATGAGTGCGAAGCGGCGATGGATCTGGCGGTGGAAACCGGAGTCGATGCGGTGCGCTATCAGATCATGCACAGTTGCGGCACGAGCTTCGACGACTTGTTGATCACGCAGGAGCAATACGCGACAGTGGAAAAACAGATCGTTGCGGCGCGCCGCAAAGCCGAGCAGCACGGCATCGACATCGTCGCCAACATCGATTTTCAACTGGCTCGCGCCGGCGAAACCTTCGCGCTGCCCGCCGACGTATTGCCCTACCATTGGAGCAAAGATCTGTACGAGCAAAGCGGCTGCCTGGCTGGCTGGTTTTTCGGACGCAGCTTTACCGACGGCCGTCTCAGCTTCTGCTGCCACGACAAAATCGTCGGCTCGCTTTACCGCGGCCGTTTCCGCGACATCTGGTTCTCCGAGCGCTACCGCAAATTGCGTCAGGCTGCGAAAGCATTTAGTCTGGATGTGAATCCCGAGCTGGTCGACGAAAGCTGCGGCGGTCCCTTGCTCGGGCCGGATTGCGAATATTGCGGGAATTACGAATTCAACAACCAGGCACTGACCGATCTTGACCGTTACGACCTGCGCCGCCTGATGAAACGAGATGTGCCCTCATGGCCGTGATCCTCTTCGGCAACGGACCGGAATTGCACGACCGGCTGGTCGGTAAAGCGGGCGACTTCGCCGAGGTTGACGCCGTGTTGGGTGAAGTCGACGAAGTAATCGTGCCGGCGCGACGGAGCAACGCTTTTCACCTGGGTGCCACCGTCGTCTACGCCTGTCGTCGGCGCGGCGTCGATTACGAACTGGAAACCTTCGACCCGCACCCGGTCGAAACCATCGCGCAACGTTTCGCCGACCACCTGGTCTGGCTGCGCAACCTCGGACGGCGCTGCCGCGTGCGCATCGCCGTCGACGATCCGTTGCTGCTGCCGCTGCTGGAGCACATCGCCGAGCAAGCCGACGGCACCAACGAAACTGAACTGCTGCGCCTGCTCGGTATCGTTTGCGACACGCCGCTGGTCGGACCGCACTGGTTCGTTTTCGAGGTGATCAACAGTTGCAACGCGCGTTGCAGCTACTGCAACATTCACGCGCCCAACCGTAAGCCCGGACGCGACTTCCTCGACCAAAAACTTTCCTTCGAGCAATACACCGCCACCGTCAATTCGCTGGCGCGAATGGGCACCGACGGAGTCACCATCCTGGCCAACGGCGAGCCGACGTTGCATCCCGACTTCGCCCGCATGGTGCACTACGCCAAGAGCTGCGGTTTGCGCGTTAACTTTTTCACCAACGGCTTGTTGTTGGACGAAGACGTTGCGCGGGTGATCGTCGACAACCACGCCGACGAAATGTTTTGCACGATCAGCGCCGCCGACGCCGCCACCTACGCCGCCCTGCACGCCGACGCCGACGAGCGCGATTGGGAAAATCTGTTGGCTAATTTACGCCGCCTGTTCGCCCTTCGTGACCAAGCGGGAACCGGTCTGCCGACGGCCTGGATGGTCAACGTGATCTGCCATCCCAATGCCGGTCAACTTTTCGAAATGGCAGAGCTGGCCGTCGCCCTGGGCTTCAACGGCTTGCGACCGCAACTGTTGCGGGTCGACGAGTACAACAAGCACGTCGCGCTGAACAACGACGACCTGGCGCATTTGCAAAAAACGCTGCCTGAGTTGCAGAAGCATTGCGAAAAATTGAGAGTGAAACTGTGGGACGGTTATGTCTTTCAACTCAGCCGCGCCGGCGACGACCCGGCCGACTGGTCGGGAGACGAATTCGTCGATCGCGGTTGTTTCATCGGCTGGGGGCTGGGGCTGGCCAAGTCTGACGGCGACCTGTCGTTCTGCTGCACGGTCAAACCCGTGGCCAACCTGCGCGAAGGTCCTTTCGAAAAACTCTGGCGCGAAGGGCTTTACCAGCAGGCGCGCCTGGCGGCGAAGGATCTGCGTCACGCCGGCGATTTGAAAATGCGCGACGGCGAGCCTTTGTACACAGACTACTGCCACCACTGCGACAACCACGACATCAACCATCGCCTGCACGAAGGACTGACGCGTTACGATCTGTGGCGGTTCCTCGCGTGAAACGACGTTGGCCGGACCGGCTGATTTTTATTTTCGTAATCCTGCTGTCGTTGATCGTCGTCGGCGAACTTACCTTGCGCGGTGTCGGCGCCGCTTATCGTGAATGGTATCTGAAAATCGACAACCAATTCGTCGGCGATTCACCGGTAAAAATCGCCTGCTTCGGAAACTCCTTCACCTACGGAGCGGGTGCGCCGCCGAAAACCGATTACCCGCTGCAATTGGAGCAACTGCTGCAAAAGCAATACGGTTCCACGACCTGCCAAGTGCTCAACCTGGCCAAGCCCGGCTCCAACAGCTCGGAAATATTGATTGTAATGGACCGCGCCTTTGCCGATGGATTGCGCCCCGACTTCGTATTGATCGCCACCGGCAACAACAACTACTGGAACTGGCATCTGGCCACGTCGTTTCTGCCTGGCAGCGAACCGCTGCGGCAGGTGCACAGCGCGTTGCACGGCCTGCGGTTGTGGCGGTTCATGTCGGTGCTGCTGACCTCCGGGCCGACCGCCGCGGGAAAACTCTACCGTCAGAACAATCCCAAAGACGGCGCCGACCCGGCTTACCAACATCGCCTGGAGCACGATCGCGATTGGATCGTCGATTGGATCGTCGCCGACATGACCGCCATCGTCACGTTGTGCCGAAACCACGGCGCGCAACCGGTTTTGGTCACCTACCCGATCAGTTCAAACAATATTCGCACGGCCCACGAAAAAGCGGCAGCCAAGTTGCACCTGCCCGTGGCCGATTGCCATTTCTTCGGCGGCATGAGTGCAGCGGATACCGCAGGTCTTATCTCGCCGGATGGTTGGCATCCCAATCAACATGGCTATACACGTGTGGCGCGGATCGTCCGGGCGACTCTTACTCCGTTGATTGATGAAAAACTAGCGCGGTAGACCGGTAGCCGTAAAAAAGACTTCTTCCCAATCGCGGCCCATGCGACGATCGTTGAAGTGTTCAACGACCGCTTCGCGCGATGCCTGGCCCAGGTGCACGGCGAGTTCGGGATCATCGATCAGGCGCTGCAGACAAGCCGCCAACGCCGCGTCGTCGCCCGGCGGATAAAACAAACCGGTTTCGCCGTCGCGCAGGTAATCGGTGAGGCCGATAATCTCGCTGGCGATCACCGCCTTGCCCAGCGCCATGCACAACAGCAACGACAACTGCCCCAGGCTCTGCTCGCGTTCGGGCAGCGGCAGCACCACGATACGTGCCCGCTCCAGCGGTTCCTGCAACTGGGTGATCGGCAGGTAGGGATGCAGACTCACCCCCGGCGGCAGCGGTTCGTTTTCGCGCTCGTTCGGCGGCAGGTCATCGCGGCCGATGATCTGCAACGGCGGCGGATTCGTTAACCGGGCGTAGGCGCGCAGCAACGTCGCCCAATCGCGGAAGGCCGCGCCATGCTTGCCGAGAGCGACGATAACACCGTCGCGTCCGGCGTCGAAGGCCAGTTTCTTTTCGTAATCGCCGACGCCCAGCGGTACGAACTCCGCGCGGGGCAACAGCAACGGTAGCGCTTGTTCGTAATAAGATTTTTGCGCCTGCGACGCGTAGACGACGCGATCAATGCGCCTGGCCGCCCAGCGAATCAGCGACAGCTTGGCGCCGCCGCGGGCGCGCCCGAAGGATTCGACGTCGAAGACGATCAGCTTCGTTTTCATCCAGAAACAAAGGCGCAACAGCGCGGCGAAGGGCAAACCGCTTTGCGACGAAAAGGCGATCACCGCGTCGTAAAACGGCGCAAGAAACAACGCCGCCAGCGGTTGCAGCACGTAAAAACGCAGCCGGTTTTTTTCCAGCCGCGTCCACGGGCCCAGCGAAAACGTGCCGAAAAAGCGCACCTGCGGGCGACTCGCCCAATGCGCGAAAAAAGCGTAATCGGCCGCATCACGGTGAGTACGCGGCCAGTTGGCAAGAAATAAAATTTTAGGTTGCCGTTTCACCGGAAGGCTCCGCCTCTTCTTTTTTCACGATGTCGACCAGAATGATGCTCAGCGTAAAGGGTAGAATCGAAACGTAGGGTTCCTCCATAAAGTACTCGTGAAAATACCAATAGATCATCATCGCCACCAAATAAATCGAGGTGCCTAATGCGACCCACTTGATAAACGGATCCCGGCTCCGCTGCTGGGCAAAACGTAAATTCCAAAAGGCCGCCAACAGCAAAAAAATGAACGTCGGAATGGCCAGAATTCCCTGCTCGGCAAGCATGCGTCCGTACTCGTTATGCACCGGCACCGTTTCGGGCATGGTGCCCCGTTGCGCCACGTCCCACTGATACTGTCGCCAGGGAACGGGGTACTTCTGCATGAATTCCCACGATCGCATTTCGTAGGTGCCCACGCCAATGCCCAAAAACGGATTCTCCGTCCAGGCACCGAGCGCGTTCCAGAGAAAATACAGCCGGTCCATGTAGACTTCGTCGTCGCTATCGGTGAAGCGCTTCATCAACGCGTATTTAACGTCGCCGGGAATAGCGAAAGCGACCACGGCGGTAACGACCACGCCGAGCACGACCAACCCGGCGACGCTGGCGACCAGTGCTTGCCGGCGGCGCTCGAAGAAGTTGTACAAGGCCACGTAAATCAATCCGAGGGCGACGGCAATCCGTGTCAGGCTGACGACCAGGCCGACGACAAACGGCGTGATCAACAAAAGCCAGGTGCGCCGCGACAACAATTTGCCCGACAGAAATCCGGCGAAGACGAACGCCAGGGGCATCATAATGAACATCGCGTATCGCGGTCCGACCTGAAACGTGCCCGAAGCGCGCCGCACGCCGCCGACGGCGTAAGCGTCGATGATCGGCATGCCGAAGGTGTGAAAATAATAGGCGGGGAAAAATTTCACTGAGACGAACGTCTGCAACATGCCGAGAATCGACTGCGCGATGCCCCAGCCGATGATGATGATGATGACTAAGCGCAACTGCTCTTTGGTTTTGATGCTGACGGTCATCACAAACAGAATGCCCAACGACAACAGAAAATATTTCATTCCCAGGTAGGATCGCGTCACGTCGACGGAGTTGAACAGACTGAAAAAGCAGGTCAGCAGATACAAGCCGTACGCCAGGTAAACGTGGTTGTAACGCGGCGTCTTCCGTTCGAGCACCACCCGCGAAAGGTGATAAGCCACGGCGATCATCGTCAGCACGGTGATCACCCGCATGCTGCGACCAAGCAAGTTGATCCAATACAGCGGAATGATAAACACCAACACGTAAGTGAGGCGCACCGGTTGCCGCATCAACAACAAAACGGCGAACAGCACCACCACCGCGCCCACGGCGTAATACGGCGACTTTTCGACGAACAGGAAAATCAGCGCCACCGCCGCCATGAGGACGATGATCCCTTCCAGCAGGCCGCGCGGCACCGCGCTGACCGACTTGCTCACCGACTGCATTCCGCGGTCAAGCAGTCCCGGTTTCATGTCCTGGCGATCCAACCAACTCATCGCACCCGCCGTTCTCGGATTTCGCGCGGCGCCCAACCGCTGACCGGCTTGTCGTCGCGCACGGCCACCAGGATGCCCGCATCGCCCCAGCCGATCAAGTCAAGCAAACGCCGCCACCAGCCGCCACGACGCGAAACAAATGCGGAAGCGCAAACACCCGCCGTCTGATGGAATCCGGCGATACGCAGCAGCGATGCCAGATGACCGCGGGTGTAAAGGGCGCGCGCCCGTGGCTGATCGAGATACCTCCACGATGAACCGGCCAGGTGCGCAGGTGGAACATCAAGCCACGCCGTCAGCGCGATCAACACGCCATCGACCTCCAACGCTGCGCGCAGCGAGCTCAGCAGGTCAAGCGGATTACGGGTATGTGACAGCGCGCCGCGCAAATAGATTGCGTGATATGTCCGACCGTCGACCGGTGTTTCGTCCGGCGCGATTTGATCGACGCGCCAGCCAAGCTCCGTCATGCGCACAGCAAACTCGTTACCGCCACCGACGACCAGCAGACGCCGCCCCTCTCCCGGCCAGGCCAGCGCTTGCGCGGCAACACCGCCGAAACGGGCGCGCAGCCGCACCGGCAACAGCGCCACCACGCGCCGCCAGCCGATGTCCGGAGCACCGGGCTTTCCGGACACGACCCAGTTCAGCCAATCACGCCGCCGCCGTTGTTCTTTTTTGTCGCCGACAACAATAGCGAGGCGATACAACTCGTCGTCCGACAAGGCAACATCTTCGTCGATCTGCGGTTCTTGCCGCACCAATCCGCATGACAGACAACGAACGACTGTGAACGAACCCGGCGTCCGCCCCAATCGGTCGGAAACCTGCCAGAGTCCCTGTGCGCGTGCGTCGCCGCACAGCGGGCAAGGCACCGCGGTTGCCGGCACGTCGGTTTCCGGCTCGGCCTGCGTCAGTTCTTCGCGCGCCAGCAGTCGCCGGTCGAAAAACAGTTTGACGAACAAAATCACGCTTTCGCCGGCGCGCACGAGCAGCTTGGTCCAGATTGCGCCCAACACGCCCCACCAATGAATAAACGGCACCAGCATCGCGATGATCGCAATCGGTCGCAGCGTCGACGCCACGTAGTACGTGCGGTGAAAACGTTCCTGACTGATGTAAAAGGTTTCCAGGTAAATCAACACCACCGCCGCCAGCGCCGACCAGATCAACCAGCGCGTCGGTAAGACCGCCTCAGGGTATTTGGGGAACAGCCAACCCATGATCGGGCCGACCACGACCGTCGCCAACAGGCCGATCAACGCCAGCATGACGGCCATCGGCAACACGCGCAGGAAAAAGCGTCGTGCCACCGCCGCGCCGGAAACGCGCACTGCTCGGGGAAAGACCAGCTTGTTTAAAAAGACGCCTAGGGTGCGTAGCGGATCGGTCAGGCGCAGGGCCAATTCGTAACCGGCCATCACTTCAAGGCCGAGCATGCTGCCGACGATGAAGCGGTCGAGCTGGTAGCTGATGCCACCGATGACGCCGACCAGACTCAGGTTCCAACCGAAACTTTTAAAGTCGTCATCAACTTCATTGTTGGTCAACACGCGCCGGCGCATCACGACCAAAGCCAATGCGTTGCCCGTCGAACGCGCGGCAAAGTTGGCGGCGAGGATGGCGAAGAAGGGCAGACCGGCGACGATGGCGGTGATCGTTGCACCGGCGACCAGCGTCTGAATCATTGTGTGCAGGCCGAGGTAAACGCCGAACCGCTGTTTGCCGAACAGTACGCTGCGGTAGTCGTCCATCGCATAAACAAGGGGGAACAGCGCCGCCGCCACCATCGCGCCGCCGGCCACGCTCGGTCGATCCCAGGCGAACAAGACAACGGCGAACAGCGCCATCACCACGCCGGCGACCGCGCCGCCGCGCATCCGCATCTGCATGCCTGCGGCCAACGCGCCGTCGAAGCCGCGCGCCGCCGAACGTTGAATCGCCTGGCTGACACCGGGCAGCGCAATCAGCGTCAGCATGCCGGCCACTGCCAACACGTAACCGTACGCGCCGTACACTTCCTTCGGCACCAGGTTGGTAAAACACCAAGTGGTCGCCAGCGCAAGGGCCAGCGTCGTCGCTTGGTCGACCAACAGCAGCGACGCGCCCGAGAGATAATACTCGAGATCGAAATCGAAACGGTCGGCCAGCCGGCGGATCATGACAACGCCTCACGCAGCGTCCGTTCCAGCGCGTCGACCATGAAGCGCAGATGCAGCTTGTCGCGCACGTGCGTCGCGGCGTTTTCGCCCAACCGCGCACGCAACTCCGAATCGTCCTGCAGCCGCGCCATCGCACGCGCCAAGGCGGGCACGTCGCCCGGCGGTGTCAGCAGGCAGTTCTCACCGTCGACCAACCCGTAACCTTTCGCAATCGCTTCGGTGCGCGAAACGATTACCGCTTTGCCCGCGGCCATCGCCTGCAACAGGCTGATTGTCGCACCGCTGTAGGCGTTCTGTTCGACCGGCAGCACGACGAACGACGCAGCCAGCAGGTGATCGCGCAGCACGTCGACCGGTACCGGATCGGCGATCTCCACGTTGCGCGGCACGGCCTGCCCGCGAATCAGATCGGTGTTGGTGATCACATCGATCGTCGTCGACATTCCCGCCGCCGCCGCAAAAAAGGTAGGCCAGTCGCGGCGGTGATCCAACCCGAAGGCCAACGGGCGATTCGCCGGCTCGACTTCGCCGGTGAAAAATTCGCTCTCGACGCCGAAAGGCACGAACGAAATTTTTTCGCGCGGGACGCCGAACATCGTCGCCAATTGTTCGACCTCGGGTTGTGCGTAAACAACGATGTGCGCCGCGCGTTTCAGCAGTTTACGGTACAACGCGTAGACCAGGCCGAACGGCTGCCCGAAGGTTTCGGCCAAGCCGATCGAACAATAAACGACTGGCGTACGCGTCAGCCCCAACACCTGCAACAGCAACACCGGTAGGCCCGAGCTGTCGGCGGTGGCCAGCACGACATCGGCTTTGCGGATTGCGCCGCGCAAACGCCATGCTTGTTTTAAATGAAAGCCGACGCGTCGCCCGCCGCGGCTGATTGTGTTGTCGATTCCTTTCAGCAGGCGACCGCCGAAAAAATTCGCGAAGCCTTCGTCGCTCGCCGCTGATTCCCAACCGCGTTTACGCAGCTCGAGCAAACCGTAAAGCATTTCGTCGGGACACCTGCCCTGCTCCGCCGCGGCGATGCGTTCGGCCCGGGGTTTGTTGTACAGCATCATCACCCGCGGCATCGCCCCGCCTCCTGCAACAATTCGATCTCGCGCGTCAGCAAAGCAGACAGGTCGTAGCGCTCCTGCGCCGTCACCCGCGCCTGCTTGCCCAAGCGCCGCACCAACGCCGGGTCGTCGAGCAATCGCTGCACCGCCGCGCGGAAATCATCTTCGTTCGACTCAACCAGCAAACCGTCGACGCCGTCGGTCAGCACGTCGACGATGCCCGGCGCGCGCGTGCCCACGCAAGGCAGCCCGGCGGCCATCGCTTCGATCAACGCCTTCGGGTGACCTTCAATTATGCTCGGCAACACAAACAGGTCGGCCCGCTGCAATTGCGCCGGCAACTCCGTATGCGCGACCACGCCGGTCAACTCCAAATCCAGATTCAACTCGGCTGCCAGGCGTTGAACCGTCGCCGCCTGCTCGCCGCCGCCGACGCAAACCAGCCGCACCCGCTCGCGCAGCGGCGCCAGCGCCCGCACGGCCAACGGCAGATTTTTCTGCTCGGTCAGCCGCCCGATAAACAATGCCGTCGCTTTGTCTTGTTTTGTGCTCCGCCTGGCCGGCTTGAACGCAGACAGGTCAACACCATTGGGCAGCATGGCGATCTTATCGGCATCGCACAGCGTCGCTACATGCTCCCGCAACGACGGTGTGGTGACGATCACCTTGACGGCCAATCGCAAAGCGATTTTCTCCAACACGTCGAGCCAGCGTCCGTACATTTTGCGTCCCTTGATGCGCATGAAGTCGCCGTAGCGGTAACCGTAGGTGACGACGTATGGCGTGCCGTACAGCACGCAGGCGATCACCGCCGGCAAGGCCGCGCCCGCCTGCATCACGCGCAACAGCGTCAACTGTCGGAACACGCGGCGATACAGCAGCGGCATCAACGCAGCGTAGACCGGCCCTTTCCACGAGTGCTCGCCGGGCACGAAAACGGTATTGCCGTAAAATTGCTGGTCGTCTTTGCCGTAAGAAAACACGCTGACTTGATCGAAGGCCTCGTCGTAGCGACGGAGGTAATGGTCGACGAAGCGCTCGACCTGCCCTTCGCGACGCATCACCGCCAGCGAGTCGCCGGAGTTGAGCAGCACGCCCAGGTGCGTTTCCTCTTCGCTCGCGAGCACGGCGCGGTAAGCCGCTTCGGTTTGTTCGGCGCAGGCCGCCCAAGTGAAATGTTTTTCCGCGTGATGTTTACCCGCCGCGCCCAGTTTGCGGCGCAGGTCGGCGTCGTCGAGCAGCTCGGCAATCGCCGCGGCCATCGGTTCGGCGTTGTTCACCGTCGTCACCCGCCCGGTTTTCCCGTCGCGCACCAACTCCGGCAGGCTGCCGCGATCGCTGACGACGACCGGCACGCCGGCGATCATCGCCTCGGCCACGGCCAGGCCGAAGCCTTCCATCAAGCTCGGAAAGGCAAACACGTCCATCGCCTGCAGCGCCGCTTGTTTGTCTTGTTGAAAAACGCGCCCGGCAAAAACCACGCGTGAGTCGACGCCCAGCGTCCGCGCCTGCCCTTCGAGATTTGCGCGCTCTGGGCCGTCGCCGACGACCAGCAACTTTGTTTCGCGATTTTCTTGCGCGACCTGCGCGAAGGCGTCGAGCAACAACGACACATTTTTGCGCTTGTCGAGCCGACCGAGAAAACCGACCACCCGCGCATTGCCCAAGCCGAACTGCTTTTTCGCCGCCGCTTTACCTGGCGCCT
>Ga0272444_10005028_pt1 | contig 11495 bp, 8 predicted proteins | sample SSMForm13_FD_201033 | JGI IMG/M metagenome (GOLD analysis project Ga0272444, IMG submission 201033) | Marine sediment archaeal communities from Little Sippewissett salt marsh, Falmouth, MA, United States - SSM-Form-13 | ecosystem: Environmental > Aquatic > Marine > Wetlands > Sediment ... | reverse complement strand
AGATCAACTGGAGCGATGTCAGCGGCCTGTCCGATTATCGGCGCATCAGGGACTCTCTCCGGGATCCGGACAAGCCGGTCAGTTTTCTGATCGAGCGGAACGGACGGACCAGTTTTGTGCCCGTCAAACCGGACTAAATCCCTTAGATGTTTGCGGTTATAGATCTTTCGTCGAAGTGATGGAAGGAGTCTATTGATTATGGGTGTGCGCAGCCGCCGTCATCGAGATGCCAACAGATCCCTGGATGTCTATCTTCAGGAGATCGGGGAGACCCCGCTGTTGTCGGTCGAGGAGGAGATCAATCTGGCCCGGCGCATTCGCCAGGGGGATCGAAAGGCGCTCGATAAACTCACCCGGGCAAATCTGCGATTCGTGGTCAGCGTTGCCAAGCAGTATCAAAATCAGGGGCTTTCCCTTGCCGATCTGGTCAATGAGGGCAACATCGGTCTGATCAAGGCGGCCAAGCGTTTTGACGAGACCAGAGGCTATAAGTTCATCTCCTATGCGGTCTGGTGGATCCGGCAGGCCATCCTTCAAGCCCTGGCGGAACAGTCCCGCATCGTTCGTCTCCCGCTCAATCGTGTGGGAACGCTCCACAAGATCGGGAAAACCTCCAGTACACTGGAGCAGGAATTCGGCCGGGAACCCAGCACGGAGGAGATTGCCCGGGAGCTGGAGATGAATCTCGGCGAGGTCACCGACACCCTGAAGATCTCCAATAATCACCTCTCTCTGGATGCTCCCTTCGCCCACGGGGAGGATAATTCGCTGCTGGACGTGCTGGCCAACGAGCTGCAGCCGGCACCCGATGACGCTCTGCTGGACGAGTCTCTCAAGATCGAGGTGGCCAGAGCGCTGGAAACGCTGACCGTTCGGGAGGCCGAGGTGGTCAGCCTCTATTTCGGGATCAACCGGGATCGGCCTTACACCCTGGAGGAGATCGGCGGCCAGTTCGGTCTCACCCGGGAACGCGTTCGGCAGATCAAGGAAAAGGCCATCCGCCGTCTGCGCCATGCCTCACGCAGCAAGCGGCTGAGGGCCTACATCCAGTAAGCCCGCCCTTTGCGTGACCCTCCGAACAGATCAAGAATAAGGAAAAAACGCAACCTGTTGTGAAAAAACCCTTGACAAATACCACAGAAGGTATTATTCTTGGTCGTTTGGTTCCCTGTTTCGTTTCTACCGGAGAGATGCTCACATGGGGTTGATTTCGCGAAAATGCTATTCCCTTATCGTTGTTCCCGAGGATAGAGAACGGATGCGGCAGATCCGGATCTCCTCCGGTCAGATCCGGATGGTCATCTTCGGTCTGGTCTTTATCCTGCTGGCGACCTCCTTCTTTGCCTTCGGTTATCTGGGACGGTCACGGGATGCCGCAGCCATGGCTCAGCTGCAGGAGGAAAACGCCTATCTGTTGTCCCGGGTGGCCCGTCTGGACAGCAGCATCTGTCTTTTCCAGGATCAGATGGCCTCGCTGGTCGAGACCGAGAAAGATCTGCGAATCATGGCCGATCTGCCGCCCATTGCCGCCGATGTGAGAATGGTGGGTGTCGGTGGACGCAGCAGCATGGATAGGATTTTCTCGTCCGGCTATTCAGGGACGGATGAACGCGCACCGGATATGGCCCTGGCCGATATCGACCAGCTGCTGAGGCAAGCCAAGCTGGAGAAACAAAGCTTCCAGGAGGTGGAGACAGCGTTTCGGGACAACAGCGACCGGCTGAAGCATACCCCCACTATCTGGCCGGTCACCGGACACATCTCCAGAGGCTTCGGGAAACATACCGATCCTTTCACCGGGCAGTTTCGCAATCATGAGGGCCTCGATATCGTCAACCGGGTGGGAGCACCGGTGGTGGCCACCGCCGACGGGAAAGTGATCCAGCGGGGCTGGCAGGGGGGGTACGGCTGGATGGTGGTGATCGACCATGGCTACGGGTATCAGACGGCCTACGGTCATCTGGATTCGATCCTGGTTAAAAAATCGGAGCAGGTCGAGCGGGGTGAGACCATCGCCACGCTGGGCAACAGCGGACGATCGACCGGTCCCCACCTGCACTACGAGGTCCGCGTGAACAGCGCTCCGGTCAATCCCTACCGCTACATTCTTCCGGAGGTGATCGTGGACTGACGGTCTTTCGGACGCCCTCGAACGGCGACCTCCGGGAAGTATGACAAAGCAATTGGAACAGAAAACCGATGGCCCGCAGCCACCGGTCTTTTTTTGCCTGGGAGCCGTCCGCAGGCACAGGTTGCTTTTGGAATGACGCATAACCGCCGGCCCGGTTTGCTTCCGGCAGGGCTCAGGCCGGATCCACCGGGCCCTGATCCATCACATCCGCATCCTTGAACGACATGATCGTCTCCCGGCACCGCGAAAGAGACAACCGGCGGCCGGCCCTGTGGGCCTCCGTCTTTTTTACCGGCGGCATTCTCCTGGGAAGGATCACCGACCTGCCCCCTGGGTGGCTCGGGGCGGCGGCAGCTCTGTTATCGGTCTTCTCCATCCTGGCGGCCCGTCTGCGCTGTTCTCAGCTTCTTTCCTGCCTGTTGTTGGGCTGCGCCCTGTTCCTCGCCTCCTGTCTCCGCTACGAGATCCGGACAGGTCTGTTTCCCCGGCATCATCTGGTCCATCGATTGGCCGACCGGACGATGACCGCCCCGGGAACCCTCGTTGACGGCCGCATTCTCTCGGAACCTCAGCGTAAAGGGTCGGACGCCGCCTGCGTGATGCAGACCGCAGCCGTCGATACCGGAAGCGGTCCCCGGCCGTCGGCGGGCAACGTTCTGCTGCGCATCAGGGACTTTCGGGGCCGGCCCGGGCCGGGCGATCGGGTCTCCGTTCGCGGACGGCTGCGTCGTCCTCAGGAAGCACGGAATCCGGGCGAGTTCGACTACCGCAGGTATCTTCGGAGCCGGGATATCTGGGCCCTGCTGACCGTCGGTGACGGGGATATGAAGATCGTCCGGCGGGGTTCCAGGGGCTGGTTGAGCGGACTGGCCGGCCGGGCGAAGCGTTCGCTCAATACCACCATCGCCCGCACCCTGGAGGGTTCGCCCCAAGCGCTGCTCAGGGGCCTTCTCCTGGGCCAGCGGGGTGGGGTGCCCGAGGAGGTCACGACAGCGTTTTCGGACGCCGGGGTGATCCATGTGCTGGCCGTCTCAGGCCTCCATGTCGGGCTGATCATCGGCATTTTCTTCGCCCTTTTCTCCGGATTGAGATGTCCCCGCACGGCGGCCACCCTGTTGACCCTGGCCCTGGCCGCTTTCTATGCGCTGATGGTGGACCTGCGGCCCTCGGTCGTGCGGGCCACCATCATGGCGGCCGCCGTCATGGCGGGACGGCTCCTGGAACGTGACGCCGATCTTCTCAATACCATCCCCTTCGCCGGCCTGATCATCCTCATCTGGGAACCGCGGCTGCTCTTCGAGCTGGGTTTTCAGCTCTCTTTTACCGCCACGCTCTCGATCGTGTACCTTCAGGGGCGCCTGCTGTCACTATGCTTTCCCTTTCTCTCGACCGCCTCCCCCAGATGGCTGCGCTGGACCGCCTCCGGGCTGAGCGTCTCCCTGGCCGCCCAGCTGGGCACCCTTCCCATCGTGGCCTACCATTTTCAGAAGATACCGGTCATCTCCCTGGCGGCCAACCTGGTGGTGGTCCCTCTGGTGGGTATCGCCGTGGCCCTGGGATTCACCGCCGCTCTGCTGTTTCCCCTGAGCGCCGCGCTGGCCAGGCTGTATGCGGCCGCCAACTGGCTGGTGCTCACCGTTCTGATCCGTCTGGTCGGCTGGGCCGCCGGGCTCCCGATGGCCTGTTTTCGCGTGCCCCAGCCGGCCCCTCGCTGGATCCTGGTCTACTACCTGTTGCTTTTCCTGGGCGCAAATGTGAAGCGTTCCCGAACCGCCTTCCGGATCTTCATCCTGAGTTTGCTGATCCTGCTGAACCTGCTGGTCTGGAAGGGAGCTTTTGCCGAAGGCGGCCGGCTGAAGGTGATCTTCTTCGACGTCGGGCAGGGTGACGCCGCCCTGGTCTCCTTCCCGAACGGCCGACGCATGCTGGTCGACGGGGGGGAGCGGACCCTGCATCACGACTGCGGCGAGCGGATCCTGTGCCCGTATTTTGTGAGAAACGGGATCCGACATCTCGACGTGATCGTCATGACCCATGCGGACAACGATCACGTCGGCGGGTTGCCGTCCGTACTGGAGACGATATCGGCGGATCTGGTCCTCGATCCGGGGGCTCAGCATCATTCGGCCGTTTACCGGCGCTTTCTCTCCCTGACCCATCGTCCTCCGGTGCGCTACCGGCGGATCCGGGCCGGAGACCGTCTGCTGATCGATCAGCAGGTGATCATCCGGGTGCTGCATCCGACCGGGCGCTTCGTCCTCCCGAATGGGCAGGCGCCCGGCGGTTTGAACAATAGCTCGATCGTGCTCCGCCTGGATTATGACCGCATCGGCCTGCTGCTCACCGGGGATATCGAGGCTCAGGCCGAGGAAGCCCTGGTTGCCGCCCGACAGCTGGAGCCGGCCTCGTGCCTGAAGGTGCCCCATCACGGCTCGATCTCTTCCAGCACGATGCCTTTTCTGGAGGCTGTCCGGCCCCGCCTGGCCGTCTTCTCGGTGGGCCTGGATAACCGCTTCGGACATCCCCACGAGACGGTTCTGGAACGCTATCGCCGGTTGGACATCCCCGTGTTCCGCACCGACCGCGACGGAGCGGTTCTGTTGGAGACAGACGGGGAGGATCTCACGCTGCGCACCACCGTGGAGTCCCAACGATTTACATTCAGGATTTTCGAGGAATCGACCGAAGCCGTCGATTCCGCCGCAGGTTCCGGAGAACCGCCGGCAGCACTTTTTCCTTGACTTGCCCTTCATCTGGGATTATTAATTATAACAATAAGTTATCTTCACCCAAGGGAGGTATTGAGATCATGAGAAGAAACGCGTTTGGCCGTCTGGTCACGTTCCTGACCGTCCTGTGTTTGTTCCCCGTCCTGACCTCAGGAGACGAACAGCAGAATCCGGAAGCCATCGGACATTACAACGCCGGTGTGGAATATACCCAGAAAGGTGATTATCAGAGCGCGGTGGAGGAATATCTCAAATCCCTGGATCTGGATCCGGAGAATGTCCAGACGCTGTACGGTCTCGGTCTGGCCTATCGGCAGCTGGATGACCTGGAGCAGGCCATTGAGTACCTCAGCCGGGCGACCACCATCAATCCCCGGTACATCGATGCTTACTACGAGCTGGGGCTGGTCTACTGGAAGGCCAAGCAGTATCAGGAGGCCATCGATCAGTTTCTCACGGTGACCAATTTCGGGCCCGAGGGCGGCAGCAAATACCCCAAGGCATACTATTCTGTGGGCCGCATCTACCTCCTGCAGAAGGAGCTGGATCAGGCTCTGGAGTCGCTCCAGATGTCGGTGGCTTTCGACGATCAGTTCGCCGAGGCGCAATACTATCTCGGCGAGGTCTATCGCCAGAAGAAGGATCTCGAACCGGCCATCGAGGCCTATCACCTGGCGGCCGCTTTGGACAGCACCGACATGCAGACCTTCTATAAACTGGGCATCGTCTACAAGGACAATGGACAGTACCAGCCGGCCGTGGATGCTTTCCAGAAGGTGATCCAATCCGGAACACGGTTCGCCACCGACAGCCGCTACCGTCTGGGATCGGTCTATAATTCCATGGGCCGATATGAGCAGGCCATCGAGATCCTGGAGGAGTATCTGGATCTCAAATCCGGCGCCGCCAGTGCCCTGATGGCTCTGGGAGAGGCCTACGAGAATCTGGGCCAGTATGCTGAGGCCATAGAGGCTTACGAGCAGGCGGCCGAGGACAGCCGCTGGGCGCAGTACGCCAATTATAAGATCGAGCAGTTGCAGAAGTACATCGACGAATAGATCACCGGCCCGGAATTCGCCCTCTCGGTGTCCGGGAGTTACTGCTGATCAGAGAAGCCGCAGGAATGGACGCTCGATTTCTGCGGTTTTTCCATTGAATCCCAAACAAAGGGGGATCATTCGATGGCATCCAGCTGCACGTTCGCTGTCTCCGCTCGAGCATCGGCCGTTGCATGCTCCGCGGCAGGCTTCGGTGGTGCCCGGCGCTCCGCAGGGGGGATCCTCTGTCTGTCCCTGCTCTGTCTTCTGGCCTGCGCCCGGGCTCCCTCCTTCGATCTGGATGGCTCACCGGCCGGGGGGCCGCGTGAGGTCCTCCAGCGAATTCATCGGAACGCCCTGTTGATGAACAGCCTGAGGGCCGATGTCCGTCTGACATCCGAACACATGCCCCAGAGCCGGTTGGCCCGGGCCGATCTTCTGTTCGCTCGTCCGCACCGGTACCGGGTCCAGTTCAAGACCGTCTTCGGGAACACCATGGCTGTATTCATCGTTCGCCAGGGGCGCGCGGATCTCTATCTGCCCATGTCCAACCGCCTGTATCAGGGGGATCTGACGGCCCGGGGAATCCGGGAGCTGGTGGGCATTGAGTTATCGGCCGGCGATCTGCTGGAGACGCTGTCCGGTATCTTCCACCTGCCTTCCGATGCAGAGCTCCTGGACTATCAACGTGCGGGGAACGATCACCTGCTGATCTTCCCCTGGGGCCAGGGCCGCCGCGAGATCAGGGTGGCCTCGGATGGAGTCCGTATCCTCAGTGATCGATACCGCGATGCCTCCGGCCGGCCGGTCTTGGAAAAGGAGTTCCAGGGATACCGGATGATCGATGGAGTGGTGCTCCCGGAAGAGGTTCGAGCTTTCCTCCCGGAGCGCCAGGAGAAGTTGGAGGTTTATTTTTCCCATCAGGCGGTCGATACACCCTGGGAGGAGGAGGATTTCCATCTGGATCTTCCTGACGGTGTGGAGCGGCTTCCCTGGATCCGGGAATACCGTTGACATCACAGGCCATTTGTGTTACTTTGGGAAACGCCGGCGCCCCCGGAGCGGAGCCTGCCGGGGTTTCCAACGTCGGCGCATATCCGATCAGCTCTTATGAGGTTATTCGATGCATTCGTTCTGGCGCGTGCTCTCCTATATTCGTCCCTACTGGAAGCATCTTCTGGTGTCTATCCTGTGCACGGTGATGTTCACCGCGCTCAGCGGGGCCACGGTCTGGCTCCTGTCCCCCCTGATGCGGACGGTCTTTCTGGCCCAGGAGGCGGCCCCTGAGATCTCGGCTGACGACCAGGAGACGGACGCAACGGAGCTGACGATCACCGGCAAAAGCCTGAATCTGTCCCGACTCAAGGCGCAGATACGAACCTGGACCAGGACGCTGTTCACCGGGAAAGACCAGCTGGATTCCCTCAAACGGCTGTGTCTGGCGATCCTGGTGATCATCCTGCTGCGCAATCTATTCTCCTATTTTCAGGCCTATTTTATCACCTACCTCAAGGAAGGCGTTATCAGGGATGTCCGCAACGCCCTCTTTTCCCATCTGCAGTATCTCTCCCTGCACTATTTTCACGGAAAGCGCTCCGGGCAGCTGATCTCCCGGGTGATCAACGATACGGTGACGCTCAACGAGACGGTCAATGTCAGCTTCTCGGTCCTTATTCGGGACCCGCTGCTGGTCATTATCTATCTGTTCATCGTCATCCTGATCAACTGGCAGCTGACCCTGGTGATCATGGCCGTTCTGCCCCTGAGCCTCTATATCGTCACCCGTATCGGGCGGAAACTGCGCACCTACAGCACCCGTTCTCTGGAGAAATTGAGCAATATCACCTCGATCCTGCAGGAGACCTTCTCCGGCATTCGGGTGGTCAAGGCCTTCGGCATGGAGAAGGTCGAGATCGGAAAGTTCCGACAGGAGACCGACCGCTATTTCCGGACCATGCTCAAGCGCGTCCGGGTGCGCTCTCTGGCCGGACCGGTCAACGAGTTTCTGGGAACCGCCGCCGGTGTGTTGATTCTCTGGTACGGCGGCCGCCAGGTTCTGAGGGGGGATATCATGGGGCCGGAGGAGTTCATGACTTACATCATCGCCATCTTTCTCCTGATGCAGCCGATCAAGAGCCTCAGCAAGGTGCATAATCAGATTCAGGAGGGATTGGCCGCCGCGGACCGGGTTTTTCGTGTTCTGGATACGCCTCCCAGGATCCATCAGGCGGCCGATGCGCTCGAGGTCGGTGATTTTCGGGAAAGCATCCGCTACCGGGATGTGGTTTTTTCCTACGACGGCGGCGAGCCGGTCCTCAATCATATCGACCTGGAGATCCGCCGGGGCGAGGTGGTCGCCCTGGTGGGCGCCAGCGGGGTGGGCAAATCGACCATGGCGGACCTGCTGCCCAGGTTCTACGATCCCCAGGAGGGATCTGTGGAGCTGGATGGGGTCGACGTGAGAAAGATCTCCATCCCATCGCTGCGTCGCCTCTTCGGGGTGGTCACCCAGGAGACCATCTTATTCAATGAGAGCATCTTCAACAATATCGCTTACGGGGCACAGGGGGCCGGCCGGGATGAGATCGTGGAGGCCGCCAGGGCGGCCAATGCGCACGACTTCATCCTCGAGCTGCCCCGGGGATATGAGACCGAGATCGGGGATCGGGGCGCCAAGCTCTCCGGGGGACAGCGCCAGCGCATCGCCATCGCCCGGGCGCTGCTGAAGAATCCCAGGATTCTGATCCTCGACGAGGCCACCTCGGCGCTGGACAGCGAGGCAGAGGTCTATGTTCAGCAGGCCCTGGATCGTCTGATGGAAAATCGCACCGCCGTGGTCATCGCCCATCGTCTCTCCACCGTCCAGAATGCCGACCGAATCATCGTTCTGGACGGCGGGACAATTGCTCAGGAGGGCCGCCACGACGACCTCATTCAGCAGCAGGGTATCTATAGAAAGCTCTATGAGCTGCAGTTTCAGGAAAGGTCTGGCACGGCGGACGTATGAGAATGAAGTCCATCGAACGGAGAGGCAAACGCCTGGTGGTGTCCGTCCTCGGTTTCCTGCTGGGGGCGCCTTCTGTTTCTTCGAAACGAATCTCCCCGGACCGCCTGCGCCGCGTCCTGGTCGTCCGGCAGGATGAGAGACTGGGCAACGTACTGCTCATCACTCCGCTTCTGGAGGGATTGCGGCGGGCTCTGCCGGAGGCCCGTATCGTCGTATTGGTCAGCCGGCGGTTTGCCGATGTTCTGCGGTCCAATGGCGACATCGATTCTTTGAAGACCTTTGACAAAAAAGAACTGTTAAAAAACCCTCTCCGGCTGGTCGCTCTGATACGGTGGCTGCGGAGAGGATCGTTCGATCTGGCCGTCGATTGCGGCCCGATCGACGATCTTTCCCTGAACAATTCCCTGCTCACCTATCTCAGCGGTGCCCCCCTGCGGCTGGGACATCAGCGGGCCGACAGCCATCTGTTTCTCAATCTGCTGGTTCCGCCCCGGACCGGCGATCGGTCCGAGGCCGACCGGCATCTGGATCTGCTGCGGTACCTGTTCGAGAAGGTCAGCGCCGGACCGGTCAAGCTGACCCTGCAGCCCGAGGAACGGGTTCGGGCCCGGCAGCGCTGGCAGGCTCTCGGCTTCCCCGGCGGCCGGGTGGTGGCCATCCACGTGGGCGGCCGGGGCTCGAAACAGTGGGGTTGGGATAACTTTCTGTCTCTGGCCGAACGTCTGATATCCGAGGACGGCGTCAGGGTCATCCTCTACTGGGGACCCGATGAGAAGGATCTGGTCGGCCGGCTGAGGGATCGCCCCCGGCCCGGGCTGGTTCTGTCACCGCCACTGAGCGTGCGGGACCTGGCCGCCCAGCTGGAATTGTGCGCCGTCTTCGTCGGCAATGATACCGGACCGATGCATCTGGCGGTGGCCGTGGGCACGCCCACGGTGGCCGTCTTTTTAAAGGCGAATTACACCCGCTATGGTCCCCGGCAGGACACACACAGGATCATCTATCATCCCGATGGAAAGGTATCCCCGGACGATGTCCACCGGGCGGTGCGTGAGCTGCTCGCCGGGGCGCCGAAAGGGCCGTCTTCATGAGAGTTCTGTTCAGCGAGGATTTTCCGCCCAACGATGGCGGTCTGGCCACCTGGGCCTATCAGCTGGCCAGGCATATCCATTATCTGGCCGGGCCGGTGACCGTGATCACCCGGGGCGGATCGGCTGATCAGCGAGCCCATGATCGTCAGCTCGATCTTCCGGTGTGGCGCATGGCCGGTCACGACTGGCGGCGGTTCGGTTATCTCTATATGGCCTATTATCTGCTCAAATATCTGCTCGCCTCGGGGCGCCGGCCGGTCATCTACGCCACCCGCTGGAAGGAGGGGCTGGTCCCGGCGCTGCTGTCCCCGGTGCTGGGTCTCCAGGTCATCGTGGCCGCCCATGGAAACGATGTCATCAAAAAAAAGAGCGCCTATCGCCGCTGGCTGTTTCGTCACACCTACAACCGATCCCGGGCGGCCGTGGCCGTCAGCCGCTACACCGCGCAGGCGCTGATCGACTCCGGAGTGCAACCCTCCCGGGTGGTCTTCATTCCCAACGGGGTCGATACGGATCGTTTCCAGCCCCGGAAGCGGTCGGCCGGACTGATCGAGCGGTACGGACTGCAGGGCTGTAAGGTTCTCCTGACCCTGGCTCGTCTGGTGCCCAGAAAGGGCCAGGATCAGGTCATCGCCGCCCTTCCGGCGATCTCCCGGGAAGTTCCCCGGGTCGTCTATCTCATCGCCGGGAGGGGCCGGGATGAGAGCCGGCTGCGGGATCTGGCCCGGTCGCTGGGCGTTGAGGATCGGGTCATCTTCGCCGGATTCGTGGATCCGGAAGAGCTGGTGGACCATTATAATCTGGCCGATGTCTACCTCATGCCCAGCCGCGAGATCGCCGATACCGGCAGTGTGGAGGGGTTCGGGATCACCTTTCTGGAGGCCAATGCCTGCGGGATTCCCGTCATCGGCGGCCGCTCCGGCGGCATTCCCGATGCTATCGTCGATGGACAGACCGGACTGCTGGTCGATCCCCTGGATCAGGAGCAAATCGCCGAAGCCATCATCCGTCTGTTGACCGACGAGGGCCTTGCCCGCCGCCTGGGCGCTCAGGGCAGACGGAGGGTGCTCCGGGAGCTCCGCTGGCAGCAGATCGCTCAGCGTTTTTTGGCCCTGGAAAAGCGCCCGGCGGGTGGGACACTATGACGCGAAAGCCGCTGCGGATTCTGTTGATCAGCTCGATCAAGTACTGGGGAGGCGGGGAAGCCTGGATGCTCTCGGTGGCCCGGGGACTGACCGATCGGGGCCATGACGTGATCCTGGTCTGCCAGCCGAACAGTCGGCTGGCCGAACGGGCTCGAACGGCGGGACTGGATCCGGTCCTATTGCGGATGAGGGCCGATCTTGATCCCGTCGTGACATTCAAACTCTACTCTCTGCTTAAAAACCGGAAGATCCGGCTGGTCTGCGCCAACATGGACAAGGAGATCCGGCTGGCCGGTCCGGCCGCCCGGCTGGCCGGCGTGCCGCTGATCCGCAGACGGGGCAGCGACATGCCTTT
>Ga0272444_10005025_pt1 | contig 11499 bp, 6 predicted proteins | sample SSMForm13_FD_201033 | JGI IMG/M metagenome (GOLD analysis project Ga0272444, IMG submission 201033) | Marine sediment archaeal communities from Little Sippewissett salt marsh, Falmouth, MA, United States - SSM-Form-13 | ecosystem: Environmental > Aquatic > Marine > Wetlands > Sediment ... | reverse complement strand
CGCATGGTCATCAGCCATCCTATGGGAAAATCCTTCATTGATGCGTTGAAGGAAAAATCACCTTTTCCTCTAGATGACTTCCCGGAACAACGGGAAGCTGAGAGGCTGCTTAAGCCTTATGGATTTGAGATTCACAGGTTTGTTGACGAGGCTAAGCTCTATATTCTGGTCGCTACAAAGCGCCATGGAGCTCAACCACCACTTTGAACTGCGAACGCGAGCGCATGCCCCGCAGCTTGACTTCGACGAGCTCCATTCGGCCCGAGCCTTTCGGCAGTGAGCTCAAGGCCGATCTGCTCATGGCCGAGGGCAGTCGAGTCGCTACGGGGTTAGCGAGCGTATCTGAAAATGGCAAACGTCCTTACGGTCGAAGATTCCCTGTCCCGACGAGTCGGGACTGCAGGGATCTTCAATGACATGATGAGCCACTCTTTGTCCCCTTAGCTTCACTAATCTTTGCGAGTGTCATGAGTAGGGATGCGGGCGGTATAAACAGAAAACAACCGAGGCTCAGCAAGAGGCGGGCGATCATGGGGGGCTGTGTCCTACTCCTGGTGCTCACAGTGGTGGGATATTTCGGGGTGGTTCGGCCTGTCATCGTCTTGATGCCTGAGCAGTGGGGCTTTGATGTCAGAAACCAGGGAGGGATGGATGCGCTCATTTACAAGGTGGACGGCTTCTGGTATTGGGGCGGCCAGGTGGCACTATTGCACAATCTGCCTGCCATTTACCAACAGGTCGAGGCGACGGCAACCCCTGTCAGGTTGCAACTCCCTAGTATACCAGCACCTTCAAAGGAAATCGCACAAAAGGGCCCCTGCTATATGAAGTTGGCGCTTCGCTACGGGATACCGGGCATTCCCATATTCAGGTATACTTCGTCATGGTATTTTGAGTTTGATCCTCAACGTCAGACATGGGGACCAAGAGAGTCCATACCGCCCAAGTATAGATCCCTGGGAAACCTGGCCATGGGCAATGTGGGTAGGATTGAATTAACCTTTCACTAGTGACCTAGACGAGAAGCTGATGAACCGAGAAAGCGAGCGCATTCCGCAGCTTGACTTCGACGAGCTCCATTCGGCCCGAGCCTTTCGGCAGTGAGCTCAAGGCCGATCTGCTCATGGCCGAGGGCAGTCGAGCCGCTGCGGGGTTAGCGAGCATATCTGAAAATGGCAAATTTCCTTACGGTCGAAGATTCCCTGTCCCGACGAGTCGGGACAGCAGGGATCTTCAAGTTTGGTGTCTCATGCCCCGTTACGAATCTTACTAAATTGTCAGTTCGGACCGTGCCAAGGACAACCCATGCCAAACCCTAAAAAAACCACATTGTACTGGCCCAGGGGGCTGTATTTCTGGCGGGCAAGGGCCAAGTATGCCGAGGGCTACCTGCTTGAGGGCAAGCGCCATGGGAAATGGGTGTTCTGGTATGTGGCCGGGCAGAAACAATTGGAAGGAGAGTATATAGGGGGAAAAAAGACAGCCACCTGGACCAAGTGGGCAGAAAATGGGACAAGAATTAGCGAGGGGGAATTTCTTTACAACAAGATGCACGGCAGGTGGACAGACTGGCATGGAAACGGACAAAAGGCCCTTGAGAGTAAATGGGTCATGGGCAAAAAGGATAGCAGGTGGACGTACTGGGCGGTCAATGGGTCCTTGGAAAAAGCCGAAAACTACGACCACCGTTTTGAGGATGACAAAGGATATTCTATTCATACAGACCTTGAGATAAAGGAGATGATTCGGGAGATCCAAAGAGGGAATCTGGACAGAAATTGGGAAAAGCTCGTGGGCAAATTTGTTGCGAGTCTCATAAAGCCCTGGCACATCGCGTGTTGGGTACTGATATTTGTTCCCACGCTCAGCTTGACCAAGGGTAAGAGCCCCCAGCAAGATGTAGCCCTGGCAGGGATCTTGGCTTTGCTTGTTACGAGCCTTTTGGCATGGAGCCTTGATAGGAAGGGGCCAAAATAGGAAGCCTTGTGGTATTGATTTCTCGAAAAAGTAAGGAGCGAGTCTAACATGAACGAGAAGCAGGATTGTAAAGGGCCTGAAGAACCTTCCACCCAGATGATATTCAGGTACTTTCTCGTCATATTCCTCATTACTATTTTCTTTGTAGGCAAACTCCTGTGGCCCTTTGTCTCCATTTTGGTCCTTGCCTTCGTGTTGACAGGTATTTTTTATCCTATCTACAGCTTTTTTGTACAGAAAATGCGACCAGCCCTGTCTTCTCTGGTCACGTGTATGATCATATTCTTGGTCGTCTTTGTGCCGCTGGTGTTTTTGGTAGGGGTTCTCTCGAAGGAGGCTTACGGCCTATATGTCATGGGCACCAGCACTGCCATAAGCCAGGACCTTAGGGGGCTTTTCCAGAGCAGCCGGATTATGGAACACATCGAAAACGTTCTCGCAAACTTCGACATCAAGCTCGGCGCCGAGCATCTCAATAATGGCCTGTCTGAACTTGGCCGGTCTGTTGGTCTTTTCCTCTACGAGCAAGTGAGCGCTGCTGCCTCAAATGTGTTGCAGTTTGTCGTCAACTTTGCACTGATGCTCTTGGTCATCTTTTTCCTGTTCATCGATGGCAAAAGGCTCATCGCTTTCCTCGTGGAACTTTCCCCACTTCCTGACGATCAGGACAGAGAACTCATGGGTAAATTCCATGCCATGGCATCCGTGGTTCTCGTGGTGAACGGCATATCTGGGCTCATTCAAGGATTTCTCGGTGGGGTTGTTTTTGCTATTTTCAGTCTGCCTTCTCCCTTCCTTTGGGGCTTTATCATGGCCATTCTGGCTTTTTTCCCCATTGTGGGCATCGCCGTCGTATTTATCCCTGCCTCTGTTTATCTTTTCTTGAAGGGTAGGATAGCGGCAGGTATCTTCTTTATTATTTTCTATCTGGTTGTTTCCTCTGTCATAGAATATGTAGTCAAGCCGAAACTGGTGGGAAACAAGGTTAGAATGCACACGCTTTTGGTCTTTCTTTCCATTCTGGGAGGCTTGAAGGTTTTCGGGATTCTGGGAATCATTTACGGCCCCCTGGTTATCACTGCGTTTTTGACCCTCACCGATATCTATCGGGCAAGCTATGAGACCTACATAAGAGAGGTTTAGGGTTCGCGAAGAAATAATTTTACATTTTCAGGGGTCGAGTCGCGCCTCTGGCAAGGCGTGAGGAGGACGAATAGCAAGCTATTTAACCGACGAGCAACGCAGCCAGGCGGGATGGATCGGGATATCAAAATGTGAAGTTATTTTTGAGCGAGCCCCTAGTGCCTCGAGCCAAAAAAAGGTCAATGACCCCGCTTTTGGGCGGAGTCATTGACCGAGGCCAAGAGTTGCAGACCTATCCTCTTGCTGTCAAAACAGTCTTTGAAGCTAAGCTCGCGCCTGGTGTCTTTTCAGAGACTCGTTTCTCCTTACCTCCTGAGAGAGTAACCTGCCTCGCATCCGTAACAAACAACCCAGAACGAATCCGGCCAGCAGGAGTCCGGCCACGGTCCCCGTGGGTCCGAAGGCATTAACGAGGACGTAGTTAATGTGTACCAAGGGAGCAATGATGAGACGGACTGCAGGCCTACACGACGTGCACAGGTCAAAGGGCTCTGCATATGACCCGGTATCGCGTGTTGCCGTTTCAATGAAACATCCCCCACCTCCACTGCTGCTTCCTGAAGGAGAATCTGCAATCGTGGCAAGATCCACACTGGTCGCTGCGGCCAGGCCGCCCGGGTCGACGATGACGCCATTGGCCGTGCGGTCGCTGTCGCCATAGCCGCCATCCTTGAGTTCGAGGGTGATCGATGTGCCATCGTCATTGAAGGTCGTGTGTTGGGCGTAGTCTTGCCAGCCGCCGATGGTGTCATATTTGTAAAAGGTGCTGGCTCCTGAGATGTCTTCTGAGAAATAGATCCTCACTGTCGCCGTGGTGCCAACCTCATTGAGACGTATGCGATAAGAGAACAGCCCAAAGAGAAAATCAACGGGCGTGTCGTCCGATATGGTTTCCGGATCGATCGTTTCCAGGGCCTCAATGGCCTCTATGGAATCTGAGACCTTGCAAACACCGATATTGACAGACCCATCCGCTGATTGGATGCATTTGATGAGGTCCGGTTGTTCATTATCGGCAACGCCATCTCCATTAAGGTCCACGTCGTCACCGACTTCCTGAGCGTCGGCGACATCACCGGACGTGGTGAACTCAATCGTATCGGACCAGTCTGAGCCCTCCAAGTAGACATCGTAGAAGCGAACGCGCACATAGTATGTGGTGTCTGCGTCTAGCACCAGATGGGGCACAGTCAGCTGTGTGAGTTGCTCGCTGCTGGTGACATCAAGGATCGCAGAATCGAAATACGCCTGGCTGCTGATCTGCCATCGGCTCCGACTATGGGGGTCGCCGTCCGGGTCTGAGAAAGGTTCGGTGACCATAGGGGTTTGCCGCTCGCAGTTCATCTGGCCGTGGTATGGGGAGGTGATCACCGGTTGCCAGGGAGGAAGATTAGATTCTGGAATATCTACGATGGTCACGACCTTCTGGGCGGTCTCTGTGACACTGCCATGAGTGTAGCTGGCCGTGATGGTGACTTCCTGGTCGCTGGTTACCTGTAAGGTCGAAAGCACCCCTGTGCTGTTGATGGTGGCATAGGACGAGTCTTCGCTCCAACTGGCACTTTCAGTGACGATTTGGCTACTTTCATCAGTGAATGTGGCAGTGGCCGTGTAGCTGGCCGTGGTGCCTTCGGTCACCGAATCCGTGCCGGTAATGAAAAGGCTGTCAAGAACAGCGTCTGGGGGTATCCCTTGATAGGAGACTTCATTAGAATTAACACTCTCGTTGTCGGAGGTATCAAAAGCCCTGACTACAAAATAATGAGTGCTACCGTCATCAAGGCTGTAAATGGTGCAGGTTGTATCCGTACCTTCCCAGGCCGGATCATCGTAATTGTAATTTTGGCCTTGCAGTCGGTTGAAGACCCGATAGCCAGCAAGGTCTTCTTCGCTGTTCGCACCCCAGGACAATGTGACGTCAACCCCATAGCTGCGTTGGGGCGAACCAAGAAGAACAAAGGCAAACGTGAAAAGCGATAAGAACCAGAGAGGAGAAAACCGGGACCATGAAGTCCCCAATCGTTTTCTTATGTGCGCTGGCCACATGAAAGCACCTCCAGATCGGGTTTCGCCGCGCGAAACGCAGCTTCTCGGAGGTGCCGCATCCGCTCGGCAGCCCTGCTGCCCTATCCTTAAAATCTTGGACTTAGGCCAGTGGCTTTGCGTCCCACCCTTTCGAGTGGTATGCCTTTTTCGAACGTTTACTTAGTATATCCAAAGAACGAACACGTCTTTACCTGATAGCAACTTATATGCCACATGAAAAATCAGCAAGCCCAGCAATTACACGATTATCTTATTTTCCGTAAGATTAGATAATTATTGGGACTATTGAATGAATGGTCTGTTTTGGCCCTGACACTTGCCATGGGATTTCGCAGGGAGGATGTGGCCTAAGGTAGGTTTCATATTACACATCCGTAACTGAAACGGATGGGCTGTTGACCAAAAGAAAACTCCCTTCAGCGGAGAAAAGCTTTCGAAAAAAAGAAACCAGCAAGAAGACCAAAAGGAAGCCCTCTGAGGCCATGAAAATAATCACTTGTTTTTTCGCCACCGCGGATGGGTGATGCCAAGCCTTTTTATCTTGTAATTTAAGGCGCGAGGACTAATACCCAAGAGCTCTGCTGCATCCTTCTGGATCCAGAGGCTTTCCTCTAGCGCGTTTAGAACGGCTTCTTTTTCATGTGCTTGCAGGGGCTGTGTTGTAGACGGTTTGGATTCGGTTTTCGGTAAGCCAACAGGTTTCGGCAGCGACACATTTTCTTCCTTGATCATCTGGCCTTCTTCGAGGATGACGGCCCTTTCAATGGTGTTGGCAAGTTGGCGAATATTGCCGGGCCACGAATAGGATTTGAATATCTCAATAACTGCCGGGGAGAACCCGTCAATCTTTTTTCTCAAAGAGCGGCAGCTTTTATCAAGGAGATGGTTTGCAAGAGGTTCAATACACGCCCTTCGTTCCCGGAGTGGGGGCAAATGCACGGTTAGGACATTGATGCGATAGTAAAAATCTTCTCGGATCTTCCCACTAGCCACCTGTTCTTCCAGAATCCTGTTGGTGGCTGCAATGAGCCTCACATCCGAGACAATCGTTTGGTTGCCTCCCACGCGTTCAAAAGACTTCTCGTCTAGCACTCGCAACAATTTTGCCTGAAGGTCTAAACTCAGCTCGCCGATTTCATCCAAGAACACGGTCCCGCCGTTGGCCTGTTCAAATCTCCCCACACGGGTCTTGTTGGCACCTGTGAACGCCCCCCTTTGGTGCCCAAACAACTCGCTCTCCAGCAAGGTCTCCGGTATATTGGTACAATTGATTTTGACAAAAGGCTTCTTTCGTCTGTTGCTGTTAAAGTGGATGGTTCCAGAAAGAAAGCTCTTCCCTGTGCCAGTCTCTCCCGTGATCAAGATGGTGGCGTCTGTTTCAGAAAACTTTTCCAGAGTCTCGATGACGGCTCTCATGGCAGCACTGTGGCTGATAATGCGATCAAAGCTGTAGATGATATCTTGTTCGCGTCTGAGATAATCGATTTCATTTCTGAGGCTGCGGTCTTCCAGGGCCTGTTCGACCACCAACTTTATTCTTTCCGGTGAGTAGGGCTTTGAAACGAAATCAAAGGCCCCTTGCTTGACCGTTTTAACAACCAGTTCCGACTCTTCTGTCTCACTTGTTACGATGACCGGCGTGTTGGGAACCATTGACTTCAAGCGTTTTAGCAGGCCAAAGGCGTCTTCTTGCTTGAGCTGGAGGTCAAGGAGGATGACTTCGCTCTTTTGGCGTTGAAGCTTTGCAGAAATATCGTTGCCGTCGGGCCAATAGCCGACTTTGTACAGAGGGGAAAGGGCCCTTGAGAGCAAGTTTCTCCAATGCCGACTTTCTTCTATGGCAAGTATATTGGTCATCTAGGGTATATCAGGCTGGAAAACGCCGACCGGGCCCGTGATACACGATCACGTGGCTTCTCTCTGAGAGAGATAGCTTCATCTGAGCTTCAGAGTCATCGTAGCCTATATTAAAAAAACTATCACACGTCCATATTTCAGACAAGGATTTTCGGCGGTTGTATCTTTCCGGAGCGAAATCAGATGATCCACCACCTCGAAGTGATTGGTTTATGTGTCCGATTTTCTCGTGATCGTGAAAGGCATGGTGTGTGTAGGGGCCCAGGGCGGGGCTTACCCGAAGAGCCTGACATACAATTGTGTTGCTCCAGAGATGGCACAGAAGAGAAGGCAGATTCCGAAGACGCAGGAGAATGTCAACAACCCTAAAACTGCTAGTGCCCTTTTCATTACCCGTTCCTTGTCATGGGGTAGCCAAGGGAACTGCGTGCCTGGACAGCGGTCTGTTCATCAAAACCTGTAGTGTAGTCGATAAAAATATGCGTTTCAAATCCCCATCAGTTTGACATTTCGGTAGACCTGGACCGTCAGTATAGCAAACCAGTTTATCCAGCTGTAAATGACGGTCCCGTAATATCTGGACAGTGAGAAGCACAGCCTCTTGTCGAAGCCTTTCTTGACAAGGTGGCAGGAATTCTGCAAGGGATGGAAGTTGTGCTGAATGCTTGGCATTTTGCCTCTTCAACCCATGCGTTGACCTGTGGCCAACCTATCCAAGCAGCCCATAGAGAATCTGAGTGTCTGCTGCAACTTTAATGGACACGGCCGTAATTCCAAGGCCCACGCACATCAGCACAAGCACTGTTTTCTTGAGAAGATTCATTTCCCTTTTTCTGTCTGGATCCTCTCTGCGACACCGCTCCATGGCCGTGACAAATTTCCTGTCCAGTTTCTCCGTAAGCCACTCAAGGGCCATATCCACCCCTGCCACAAAGTTGGCCAGGCGAGCCCATTTTCCAAAGTCGGTGCCCATCTCATCCATTTGCTGATTGACATCGTGACTTATTGTGGTGCAGAGCTCGTATGCCATTTTTCGTCCCCCCTTGCATCAGGTTGTCATCAAGCTGGATAGGGCCTATGCAATTGGTATTTGCCAAGGAATCTCAGCAAGGCCCGTGCCACACTGTCTTGCTCCACGGTTCAACGGGTGTCATCTAAACTAACCCATTTAAATAAATAGAAATACCATGTGCCAGGCAATGGATGAAATAGGGAGGCTGTCTCTTACTAGAGTGGGCTCAATTACAATTCCGCAATTACCAAAAACGGATTTGTAAGGCCAATGACGCCTTACAAATACAGGGCCGGAGGGCCTCCTGGTGGTGGGTCAAGATATGTTGTTAAGCTGTTTCCCGTTAGATGTGTGTTTTTGGGAGGGTGGAGGCCCTTCCGGCCTTGGTCGCGTTATCGGCACCAGTGAGGCAAACCTTGAGGGCAGAGGTGAATAACAAAAACGACTAGGGCCCATCTGCGAGGGGGGCATCAAAGACTGCCTCCACGGACAGCCCTAAGGAAACACATTCCATATTGTTGGTATTTATTTTTACACTTTGTGGCAATTTTGAAGGATTTGTTTGCTTGGGCATTTTCGCAACCATTTGATTTTACTATTATTAAATTATCTCATCATCCTGGCGCAAAATTTGAAGTAAACAATGGGTTCGTTGATTTCACAGTGCTGCTGGTTTTGGCCCTGAGAGCTTGGTATAGACATTAGAATCAAGTTCCTACCGGAAAAAAACCGGCTTGGGCGGCGCTTTTTCAAGCCTATTCAGCAGGTGGGCATGCCAGAAAAACCCAACAAAGTGTCACTCAAGCCCCAACATAAGATCACCTGTTCCGCAGATAGTTTAAAGAAAATGGCGAAAAGCAAGCCGTGATCGCCTTCAAGCTAGCGTTAGCACCCTCGCCACTCTTTGGTGGTGGCACGGGATGAATTGTGGGGGTATCCAGCGCTAAATCAGACGGTGATTCAAAGTTTCAAGCTCAGGGAAGTAAAGGAGGAAATATGAAACGAAGAAGTCGGAGTTTTTGGGGAGTCAAAGGCAGTTTTATTTTGAAGACCTTCTGCGCTTCACTTCTTTGTGTGCTGGTCCTGACAGGGCAGGCCGAAGCGGCACCAACAGGGATAAGCGGCTACGTTAGATCGTTTGATGGGACACCGCTGAATGACGTCACGATCCAAGTTTTTGGAATTTCACCGGGAGCGACGGATTTTAAATACTGGTGGACGGGGGTTTGGGGAATCGGCGGTTATTATGAATTCAATGATCTGTTACCAGGAACCTACAAAGTCCTGGCAGACCCCTACGGGTCCCCGCATGAGGCCTATATGCCTACCTGGTACATGAACGAGCAGTTCATGTCTAATGCAGATATTGTCACCGTCACGGCCGACCAGGTCACTCCGAATATCGACATTAGCCTTCGACAGTATGGTTCCATTACCGGGCGCGTGACAGACGAAGCCACGGGCGACCCTATCGAAGGGATCAGTGTTAGTGCATTCAACACAGCAGGCAACCAATACGGAATTCTGAATCGAACAACCAATGCCAACGGCGAATACACGCTTTATATGCGGACAGGTTCTTACAGGGTCCACGTGAACACGGATGGGACCCCGTACAAAGACGAGTACTATGACAATGTAGAGGACCAGGGAAGTGCCACTCTGATCGATATTACCGAGGGAAACGATATTTCCGGGGGCGAATCGGTTTCTGATATCGACTTTGCCCTGGCACTTCACACTGGCGGCAGCATCAGTGGCCGCGTGCTGGATCCAGACGGAAATCCGGTTCCTTTTGCCGGCGTTAATGCGAACGCAATCGTATGGTGCAATGGCTGTAATGGAAGTGTTCAAGCGAATGCTCAAGGCTACTACACCATAGATAAGCTGCCGGCAACGGACTACCGGGTGCGGGCCTCTGTTGGCGGTTACCCTGACCAGCACTACTACAAGCAGGTGGGTGAGAATAACGCAACCCCGGTGACTGTAACCCTGGGCCAGGATACACCGAACATCGATTTCAAACTCCTTCGTGGCGGAAAAATCACCGGGCAGGTGAGGTATCCCAACAGCGATCCTGTTGAAGGCATGTATATGTCTGCTTCGGCGATAAACGGCGGTGGATGGGGCAATGCGTATACGGATTCCAATGGAATTTATGAGATCGACACGCTTCCGCCTGGCCACTACAGTGTTTATGCCAATCCTGTGGACGGCCAGAATGCGGCGGATAAAATATATATGCTGCAGTATTACAACAACCAAGAGAACGAAGAAGATGCAGATCCAGTGACCGTCGTGGATGAACAAACCACGTCCGGGATCGATTTTGATCTGGTTGTGGGCGGCACGATCAGCGGAACACTGAGAGATATTAACAACAATACCATAGCCAATCGACGGATTGATGCCTGGCCGGCAGACGGCAACTACTATGCATATACTGATGGCGATGGAGACTACACAATCCAGGGGCTTCCGTACGGGGATTATATCGCCGCACCGAGTTTGAATTGGCAGACTGAACAGGACTATCTGCGCGTTTATTGGAACCAGAAGGCCAGATACAACGCAGATATTATCACCCTTTCTGCTGGTAGCCCGGATGTAACGGGTATCAACTTTAAAATGGTTATCGGCGGTAAAATCACCGGACGTGTCACCGCAGGAGCAATTGGCCTTGAGGATGTCGATATCGCCGTACTTTCTTCCGACGGACGTTGGATAGAGGAGGAATCAACGGACAGCTCTGGCAACTATGAGGTGACAGGACTCCCGGGCGGCAGTTTTAAGGTCCTGGCGGACCCCTATGATTCTGACTACGCGTTTGCCTATTACAACAACACTTCAGATTGGGGGAGTGCCGGCAATGTTAACGTTACGCTCGGCAATACCATATCTGGCATCAATTTCAGCCTCACCACAGGGGGCAAGATCGCGGGTCGCGTGGTCCGGGAGGGAGATGGTCAGCCCATAGCGAATGTCCAGGTTGATGCGGACGACGCCAATTACGGGGAACGTGATGACGTTGGTTATGCCAACACTGACAGTGACGGCAACTACGAGATTCAGGGATTGCCCACAGGCGACTATAAGGTCAAGGTTCGCAGCTACGATGATAATGACTTTGTAGGCGAGTATTACAATGACCAGGCAGATTGGAGCAGCGCAGATGCGGTAAATGTCACTGCCGGCAGCACGACTACGGGGATTGATGTAAGCGTTGCCCTGACTGCTCCCACTCAGGCGCCTCGCATCATATCCCCGGTATACCAGACGGCTGCCTCGTTACCGGTTTTTGCATGGACGGCTGTCAGCAGCGGTACATCATACGATCTTTTGGTAAACGATCTAACAGATGCAACAACAGGCGTTATTGATGAATCAGGCATGACTGGTACGACCTTTACTCCTTCGTCGTCTTTGGCCCAAAACCACGAATATGAAGTGCAGGTCCGGGCTGT
>Ga0272444_10005023_pt1 | contig 11499 bp, 9 predicted proteins | sample SSMForm13_FD_201033 | JGI IMG/M metagenome (GOLD analysis project Ga0272444, IMG submission 201033) | Marine sediment archaeal communities from Little Sippewissett salt marsh, Falmouth, MA, United States - SSM-Form-13 | ecosystem: Environmental > Aquatic > Marine > Wetlands > Sediment ... | reverse complement strand
GCCTCCCATCCCGTCGGTGACGCCTGCGTGGCCCGTACATCTTGCGGAAATTCCTGAATGCGCGGGGAAGGAAACTGATGATGTCGCCGGCAATAAGCGCCTGCCTGCTAAGCCTGTCGGCGGCAAGGTCGCCCGCGTATCCATGCAGGAAAACCCCGACACAGGCGATATGGAACGGATCCCAGGCTACAGTCGGCTGGCCGGCGAGTCCGGCAAGAATTCCGGTAAGAACATCACCTGTACCCGCGCTCGCCATTCCGGGATTTCCGGTTTCGACATTCACCGCCACCGGGCACTGGGCTGTCTCCCTGGGAGTGACGACAAGGGTACGGGCACCTTTCAGGACTATTACCGAATCGGCAAGTTCCGCGTACACTTTCAGCCGCTCGATACGGTCGTCGGGAAGGTCGTGCGGCGACGTGATGGCGGCAAATTCACCGGGATGCGGCGTGAGTATGGGAGCGCGGTGACGTCCTGCGAGAATTTTCGGATCGTCGATAAACGCGTGAAGACCGTCTGCGTCGATCACAACTTGGTGGTCGGGAGTGTCGGGGAATGAGCGAACCGCTTCCCTCGCGAAAGCCATCACGTCATCGCTTCTCCCGAAACCCGGACCGATCGCGAGGACGTCGGCCCAGTCGTAGTACTTCTGCAGATCGGCAATTCCATCGGGCGAGAAACAACCAAGCGATTCATTCGCTCCAATCGGAGCGGTCATTATTTCGGGACCTGTTCGGGACGCAACAATCGGGTATTCAGTTTCGGGAACCGCCGATACGACCATCCCGCAGCCGGCCCGTAATGCGGCCCTGGAGACCAGCTCGGTAGCGCCTAGCATTCCACGGCTTCCCGCGACCGCGAGTATCCTGCCGAAATCTCCCTTATGAAGCGCGACTTCGTCCGGACGCCTGCGGTCGTCCGCGAAAAGACGTCCGACCCTCTCCATCTCGATTGTTTCCATTAGAGGAGTGGCAGGATCAACAGCCTCGGCAGGGAAACCGATATCGGCGACTATCACTTCGCCGCAATACTCCACTCCGGCACCGAGATAGAGTCCGGATTTCGGAAGGCCCATGGTAACCGTCGCGATTGCTGGTATTCCCGCGCCGAGATAGCTTCCATCGGTACCGTCGATCCCCGACGGCACATCGCACGCGACTGTTGGCCATCCGATTCCCTGCGCAGCAATGAGAAGGTCCGCGATCAATCCGCGAACTTCGCCCCGTACGCCTGTTCCGAGAAGAGCATCAACAAACGCGGCGCTGCCTGTAATTGGAGATTTTCCGAGTTCAGCAGCAAGTCCTTTCAACAAGCTGATTGCAGTCTTAAGGTCCTCCTGCTTATCGACTGTGATCACTTCGATTACCGGCGGAAGGGCTTCAAGATTGGTTTTGCAGTCGGGACTGAGGTCTTTAGCGCTCCTAGCGAGAATGACCTTCACCAGCCGACCGTTTTCTGAAAGATAACGCGCCGCGACAAGCCCGTCGCCACCGTTATTTCCCCTTCCCGCCAGGACAACCATGAGGTCGGCATCGGGAAGATTATCCAGAATCCACTCGGCGACCGCACGTCCGGCGTGCTCCATCAGCCGAAGGCCCTCGATGCCCATCTCGTCGATCGCCCGTGAATCGACCGAGCGCATCTCTTCCGGTATAAGGACTTTCATTCAGAGCTCCGTTACCTGCCCGGTTTCGCTGAACGAGCGGAAGAGGTCGATGGTCTGCTCCGCGAGACGTCTCGCCTCCGCCTCGTCCGGCGCTTCGGTCATCACGCGTATAACCGATTCGGTCCCGGACGGTCGCACCAGCAGGCGTCCCTTCAGCCCGTCCATCTCCTTTGAAAGCGCTTCTATCTGCGCGCGGACTTTCTTATCACTCAGCACCGATTCCTTGTCGGGTACCGAGATGTTCAACTGCACCTGCGGGAACCGTTCCATAGCACTGGCAAGCTCGCTAAGTCGGCTGTTGGTCTCGCGCATAAGCATAGCGACCATAATGGCGGTCAGTATTCCGTCGCCGGTCGTATGATGCTCAAGGAAAATCAGGTGCCCTGACTGCTCGCCGCCGATTTTCGCTCCACTTGACAGCATCTCTCTCAGCACATGCTTGTCGCCGACCGGCGCGCGAAGCAGTTTCCCCCCGGCATCTTCCAAGGCAACTTCGAGTCCTTTATTGCTCAGGACCGTCCCGACAATCGAATTTTTCGCGAGCTTTTTCTTTCCAAGAAGATAGATTCCCCACATCGCGAGAATCTGATCGCCGTCGACAATCTGCCCTTCTTCATCGATAAGAATCGCCCTGTCCGCGTCACCATCGAGCGCGATTCCGAAATCAGCCCTGGTACTGAGAACCATGTCGCGGCAAGCGCTGATGTTGGTCGCTCCGCACTGGACATTGATGCGAAGGCCGTCGGGAATGCAGTTCAGGGGGGTTACGTTGACGCCAAGAAGCCGAAAGACCGCAGGCGCGACAGCGGACGCGGCTCCGCAGGCGGCATCCACCACAGCGCTCAGTCCGCCGATACGGTCCTGGCAGACATCCGCGAGAAACCGGACATACTGATCGACCGAAGTACCTACATCGAGTCGCTTGCCCACCTTGTCGCCGGTAATACCCTTTCGCTTGAACGCGCCGGGTTCGAGAAGGGCTTCGAGGCGTTCCTCGATCCCATCCTCGACCTTCATGCCGCGGTTATCGAAAAATTTGATGCCGTTATCTTCGATGGGATTATGCGATGCCGAGATGACACACCCAAGCGGGAAGTTGAAATCCCGTGTGAGGAAAGCTACCACCGGAGTCGGGGCGATACCGAGGATGTGAACGTCGCAGCCCATCGACATAGCCCCGGCGGTGATAGCCGCTTCAAGCATGGGGCCGCTCAGACGGCTGTCGCGTCCGACCAGCAGGCGGTTCTCCCATTTTTTTTCACGATAGAGAGCTCCAACTGCTTCCCCAAGCCGAAAGGCGAACTCGGCCGTAAGATCTTTACCCGCTACACCCCGAATACCGTCAGTTCCGAATAATCGTGCCATTAATCAAGACTCCCATTGATACGATACGCATCAGCGGAAGCACATTATACCAGCTTAAACCGTCTTTGTTGGACAGGAAAGGGGTATTTATTCAACCCGACGGGGTTTCAGCGGTGTCATCCGGTTCATCTGTCGCCGATGGAGTTTCATCGTTCCGGTCTTCAACCGGCTCGGAGCTGCGCTCGGTGACGGTTACCGTTACAGTCGGCGGCGTGACACCATCATTCTGAACTCCGCTGGGGAGTCCGACCGATACACGCACCTGGTGCGTCCCGGGCTCAAGTCCGCCAAGGTTGATATCCGGCCTGATTAAATCGGCGGCTACCTGGGAAATGCGCTCCGCCCCTCCCCTGATACCAACGTCCACACGCTGCGGCGATACGGAGTAATCATAATTCGAATTTGCTCCGCGCAATTCGATGAGGAGATTTTCAAAGGTGAGTCGCGATTCTATCTGCTCGATAGCTACCTGCACTGTCGCGCGCGATACCGAGAGCGATACTCCCTCGCGCGGTGGAAGCAATGCGACCGACTGCTCGAAAGATGTCGTCTTTCCTGTCAGGTTGATTGGCGCGGTTCGAACGCTGACAACATCGGTCAGGAGTTCGGCAGGACCGGAAACCTCGACAAGGAAGGGGTCGGAGGACAACGAAGTAAGTGCATAATTAGCGGCAGGAGTGCCCTGGTAGTCGACCACGACCGGTACGGCCTTCAAAGCCTGGCTGGGCTGAAGACTGATGCCGATGTCCGCCTGCGCCGGAGTAAGAATAAGATTGCGGACTGTTGTACTGCTCTCGTCCACAGCATAAAACTCCACCGAAAGCTCGGTCGATCCGGTGAGAGAGGACAGGTTCAGGTAATAAACGACTTTCTCTACTCTCTCGAGGAGGGACGATGCGCCCTCGACAGTAATCCTGGTCGGCAGGCCGATGCGGGAGTCGATGAAGTAACCGGTAGGAAGGTGACCCTCGGATACTTCTTCCGGCACGAATTCCTGCCTTGCCATTTCATCAACGGTAATCTCGAAGTTGGGGGGATCGAACTGGATATCCACGCCGGTGAAACGCCTTTCAAGACGTGGCTGAACTACCCGCGATTCCCCCGGCTGGATATTACGAGCGTCGAGGATGACATCCGGCGTCGATGTCTGAAGTCTTTCGAGACGGCTTACGGGACCGGTGACATACGCAGTTACCGTGTGGTCGGGCGGTATGCGCGAGACGAGGGCGGTATTTTCTGACAGGCGGATACTGACATCGAACATCATCTGCCATTCTTCGATCGGATCGGTCGCGCGCGTGAATCCCCAGGCTGCGATGGCTATGAGAAAAGCGACAACCTTCAGACCGAAATTATGCCGAAGCATGGCGATCACTCGGCATCACCCCGGTCGGTTTGTGTTACCGTTGCCTTATCCTCGACCGCCTCGAGTTCGGATGTCTGATCAATCTCGTCGGTCTCTTCCGGTTTTTCCAGCTCGATTTCAGGAATCTCTTCATCGCTTTCATCAGTGACTATCTCAGGCTCCGAAGGTTTGTGCATTTCCTTATGACGCTGTCCGAACCTGAAGTATCTTTCGAGTCCCGAGAAGAAATGAGCCTGCTGGAGATCGCGCTCGGTATCGGGAACGATTATTCCTCGCACAACATGCCGCATTGTGTTGGGAGTAAGACGGAAAGCGGGTTTGCCACCATGGAACAGCGACAGGTGCCCCGTCTCCTCGCTCGCGACAAGGCTGATGGCATCGGAAACCTCGGTAATTCCCAGTGCCGCACGATGACGTGTGCCAAGGTGTGACGGGATGTCGCGGCTGTCGGAAAGCGGAAGGAAACTCCGCGCCGAGATAATCCTTCCGTTGCGGATAATCACCGCCCCGTCGTGGAGGGGATTTCCCTTGTGGAAAATGGCCTTGAGAAGGTCCTTGCGGACGGCTGCATCGATTCTCTCGCCGGTGTTTATATACTCGGTAAGGCTGATTTCCCTCTCGAGAACAATCAGCGCGCCGGTATGTTCCTCGCTCATCTCCTCGAGCGACTGGACAATGATGTCCAGAAGCGCTTCGATATCCTCGCGTTCGGGCGTTCCCGATGACGCAAGGAGAAACCCGCGTCGCCCGGCCCTTTCGAAGAAATTCCTCAACTCCGGCTGGAAGATTATGATCAGGGCGATGGCCAGGAGACCGGCAAGTCGCTCGAATACCCATATTGTCGCGGTCATGCCAAGGACAAAGGCGATAGCGAAGAGCACCGCGAAGTAAAAAATGCCCATGATGAGCTGGCTGGCCCTCGTGCGGCGGAATATCAGCAGCACCTGGTAGAGAAGGGTAGCCAGGACGATGATATCCAGGACATCGATGAGAGTTATCGTGCGGATGAAGCTCAAGCGTATCTCCGACCGAGCGATGCTAATTCAGTTTCATTATACTATCTATATGCCCAATCGCCGGGTGAACCCGTTAGAGGGTCGTGATTCCCGGGATACATCACAATTGTGCCCTGTGAACACCCGTACATAATCCGGAAAGATAGTTCAAATCGCATTGATATTGTACGCTGAATTTTTCCCCTGCTGTCTTGACTCTTACAGATGACCGTGTTAAGGTTTTTCTACCCTCCTCTTGAAAAAGGTCCCTACCCCAGGGACCTTACTTTTTTATACACCAATTTATCATGATATTGTCTTGCGGTCCCGGTACAGCCGGACATCCTTTATGAATCTGTTCCCCCGCGACAGGTTCAGGCCCCGACCATTGCGGTTTATCCCTGTGTCCGGTCATAGTAAGTGAGCCTGACCATCACGCCGTCAGGTGTGTTGCGCACATACACTTCCAGTTCTTCGTCCCCGCGGGTAAATATCTTCGCGACACCTTCCGAATAGCTGTCGTTCTCGCCCGCGAACTCCCAGCCTTCGAGAGAATTATAGAAGCCAAGAACATCCTCCGATGACGCCTCGCCGACCATTCCCAGCATATATCCGTTTTCCCCGGCCTCTTGACCGGTACGGATAGTAAGCCCGTTGAAGATGGGAATGTCATCGGGCCATTCCTCCGGGATCTCGGCACCGGAACCGTCATCGCTGGATCCTCCCGGTGTACCGGCAGGGGTTCCTTCATCGGTTGTCCCGGAACCGGACTCATCGCCCGTTTCATGTCCCGTCGAGTCGGGAATTGCGGTTCCACCCGGTTGTGTTTCTTCGATCCGCGGGGTTTCATCATCGGCGGATTGACCCGTTTCGTCGTTCGGAGCACACGACACCAGTAAAACGAAGATAATCAGTATTGAAGCAGGAAGCAACAGTCGCCAATTCATATGACTCCTCCTTCAGAGCCTTCGGCAGGATATGTCGTACAGATGTTGTTCAAGGATGTTTATTGGATTCTGTCGTAAAGAAGATCGATGGAAGTCTTTCCGTCCAGTTGAAAGACATTGACGGTGAGTGATTCGTCTCCCCGGGTAATTACAAAGATACTGCTCAGCCATTCGCCGACATTGTTACGCGTTTCATTTCCGCTGCGATCTCTCTCGGTTGCGACATTCCAGTCGGAAAGGCCCTGGTAGAATTCCTTTACCGCATCTATCCCGGAGTCGCCGGTTGCTCCTACTCTCAGACCGTTCTCATCCGATGCCCCGTAACGTACTATGAAACCCTCCATGATGGGAATGTAGTAAGGCCATCCCTCGGGGATCATTTCGAGGTCGGATGCCGCGCTCTCATCCGCAAGTCCGCCAATTGCAGGTGCAAGCTGCACCAAACCGCCGGCTGTAGTATCGGAACCGGTGTCCGGAGAGAACTCATCTTCGGTCGGCACGACACTTACTTCCGTAGCGTCGATATCTTCCTCCACCTCTTCCAGCTCTTCGGCAGGTTCTGCGTCCGATCGAGCATCATCGCCCTGGATATAACCAAGCGATCTCAGTTCCTCGCGGACTGCATCTGAATTCTCAACGTCCTGATCCTCAGGTACGCGAGGGGCTTCCGATGGAGCAGATTCGCCCCCGGCATGAAAAAACGAAGCGCCACGGTCCGAGCTGTATTCCCGCTGCACGCCACGACCGCCTCCACTGCATGCACTGAGGACAAGGCTTGTCGCGATTGCGAGGACTATGAAGATGTAATACCGCATTATCGGTCAGCCTCAATGGCCACACTTATGACCCGCAGGCCACCCATGCGCGTTCATTCCGCAAACTGGAATTTTCAAAACCGGTCGGAATCGAATGCCGCCGCAGGTCGCACGTCAGGATAGCCATTGTAGAATTTATGTCAAGCATTTATGGTTTAGTTTTTCGGCAGGGGAAGTAATAGTCAGTTCCCTTCGGGGAGAACGGCATAATACAGCCTGATAATAATCGGCTCGGGACCGACGGTTTCCAGCCAGTGTTCGCTGTTAGGCAGAGCACCGATAAATCCGGGTACAGCGCGCTCGGAGATAACACGAAGCCAGGCGTTCCTGCGCTCGGCTACTATAACAAGAGCTCCGGACTCTTTACCAGCCGCCGTGCGTTCCTCGTTCACCTGGAGACTTTCCCATCCGGCGAGCGATTCAAGGTGAAATGTCTGTGCACCGAGGGGAGTTGCGAGGTCGGATGGGACAACTGTCACGAGGTAGAGCCCTCCCACACCGAATTCGCCGCTGAAAGCAAGAAGCGCGTCGGGATGCATCGGTACATCCTCCGGCCAGCCGACCGGCATCAGTCCATAAGGATCCGAGGGCGATGCATCCATAGTGCGATATTGCTCAGTTTGCACCTGCACATCCGCGTTCCCAATGGCTGATGGCACCTCGGAAAGGCTGCCGGATTCTCCACGTTCCATTCCCTGGCGATCGGCCGCGATACCCTTCCCGCCGGCATTCATGCAGCCGGCAAGCGCAAGGGTAACTATCGCAAGACCCAGGGCCATTAACCTCACAGAATTATTACTATTTCTTAGTTCAAGCATGCCAAAGTCCGCCGGGAATCTATTCTCCTCGCCGGACCTCCTTATCCACTCTTTACGACCTTCCGCGGTCCTGCGCGGTTCATGGATTTTCATATGGATTTTCGCCATCGAATGCAGGAATTTCCAGCCCTGGGGCCTATAATAATAATCGACCGATATCCCGCACTATTCGGGGGTTGGAGCTGTTTGTTGTATAATGGATGAGGTTGATAAATCAATGGGGGGCTGAAAATTTTTATGGCTTTACTCGAGATACTACCTGATTCCGATCCGATAATGCGCAAGACCTCCCGCCGCGTTAAGCGTGTCGACAAGGGCCTGAGGCAGCTTGTCGAAGAGATGTACGAGACGATGGCCCACAACTGGGGGATTGGTCTTGCCGCTATACAGGTCGGAGTGAAGAAGCGGCTTTTCGTCTACGAAATCCCGAAGCGTGAGACTCGGGGGTACGAGACATGCCCTCCCAAGGGGATCGCTGACGAAGACGAGCAGGAGCCCAAAGAGACACCGAAGGATGAACAGGATCCGGAGGATGATGCCCCGAAGCTCGATCCGGGTTATACGGGCGAGTATACGGTCTGCATTAATCCGAAAATCATCAGCCGGGAAGGTTCCTTCATCGATGACGAGGGCTGCCTGTCACGCGAGGGATGGGTGGCGAAAGTGGAGAGAGCGTACGAGGTGACGTTCCAGGCGTACGATCTCGACATGAACCTGTTCGAGAAAACCGTAACCGGGCTGGAAGCAAGGTGCGTGCAGCACGAGATAGACCACATGGACGGAATTCTCTTCACCGACCGGGCGCAGGCGGGTACGCTGAGAGAGATATCGGAGGATGAAGAGGAGGAAACGGGAGAGGAGGAAACTGCGATCAAGGGCGAAGTGATTCTGCATAAGTCGGAAGTATCGGAGCACGAGGAGAGTACAGTTGGACGCGACTGAATACGAGACTCTTATACGGCTGTCGGTGACTATCCTGATCGGTATCCTCGCGCTGGTGGTAATATTGTTCCTGACAAGATGGATGATGATCAGGAGAGCGGGCGCGGAGGAGCTCGATGCAGACCAGCTAAAGCTTGAGATGGAGGCAATCGCGGAGCAGAAGAAAAAGGAAAGAGAGACGAATCCAGTTGCACAGCAAGAAACAGTGGAATCGGATGAGGGGTTAGAAGAAGAGAATGAATTTATAGAGGGACAGCCTCTTTAGATAACGGGAATAACCAGGATGTACCAATTGGCAGCAATAATACAGTCTCAACCGGGTGGAGCTCCCAGCGCGCTGGGTATTGTGAACACCCTCGGGATCGCGATCTTTATCGTGTTCATCGGACTCCTGCTGCTGATGAGCGCGCACTGGTATCGCATGAAGGACCAGATAGACAGAAAGCACAGGATCCAGAAACGCGGGATGTTCGGGACTGACGAAGGGCGAATCTCGCAGCTCCAGTACATGAGCCGCTCCGAATTAAAAGAGATGATTATTAAGGAGCGGGCGCAGGTCGAGACAGAGACCATGAAAAGACCCGAGCCCCGGCCGGTAAAAGAAGATTTCGAGAAGCTTACTCCAATTGGCTCCGCCGGCGCACCAACGTATCCGACAGAAGATGCTCATCCGGGACCGGTCGCGCAGACTGAAAGCGGCTACACCGCGCCTGTCGATCCGGCTGAGTATATAAGTCCACCAGCGCCACCGAATGAAGCGGATGTACTGGCCCGTATTCTGATGCATGGCGAGGCAAAGGCTGACGAGACAGAGGCGTCCGAACCAAAGGAGAAGAAAGACGGTAAGCCATCGCACCCTTACAGCGACCGGATAGAGAGAAGCATAAGCTCGAATGACAGCCTTGAGGAATTCCGCAGGAAGTCGCGGAGAATCTAAAGAAAAAAGAAGGACAAACTGAAAAGCCCCGGAGGAATCCGGGGCTTTCTGATTCTATATTTATGGTCTGAGTCAGTTGTCCGTTAAGGAATGGGGACAGTAATAATCTGTTCCGGAATAGCGGTAGCAACCGTCGTAGTTCCGTTCCAGGCTGTATGGACATCGAATCCGTCAACACTGAATGCCCCGCACTCCACCCTGTTTACCTGAAGGTTCGGGTAATCGATGCCGAGGAAGTTCGGCGAGATAAGAACAGGATGCGTTCCGCCCGGCAGGATAATGCCGTCTTCGGTGAGATCGACTGCATCGTTGTTCATGAAAATCTGCCAGTACACATCGTTGTCATCATCGGCAACCGTGGCGCGGATCATGCCGGGAGCCGGAGTATTGGTCCACTCCGCGGTAACAGTGATCGCGTCACCAAGGGGTCCGAAGTCAAGGTCCACCGCGGTGGTCTCAGGCAGCTCGCCGAGAACGATATCCGGTACCGTGGCGCCTGCGGGATCCCACGGCAGGAAGTGGCACTCATAGCCGCCGTCCCCATACTCAACCTCGACCGCGATAACGTGACGATCCACGATAAGCGGTGGGTCATACGCTTCTACTTCATATGTTCCGGAATCCGAGATAAGCTGAATCTCGACCGGCAGTCCGTACGGAATAAACTCTTCGTTATCTTCACGAATTCCGCCGGGTGTGATGGTAAGAATTCCGTGGCTGATCGATCCGATCGCGCCGTTGTCGGGGAAACTGTGGGTGACAGTGTAATTCCCCGGATCGTAGGTATTGGGAGCACCTTCCTGGCCCAGGTTCAGGATCCATCCTCCGCCTGTGCCCGGATCGATTCTGCCGACGTGGGAGTACGCATACCCGAGGAGAACATAATCTTCCATATCGGGAACCGTACCTGGTACCCAGCCGACAGCCTGCCTGTTTTCAAACAGGAAAGCGACGGCGCCGGCGGGCTGGTACGGATTCGCGTTTACAATAATGTTCGGGGCAACATACTGGCCGCCGTACGACATCTCCCAGTCCTGGTTGAAATGTGTGCTTGCGCCTTTAACCACCCATGGTGAGTGATTGTCGAACTCGAAAGAGTAACCCATGATAACCGTGGGCATCTGCTGATCGCTAAGACGCTCGATTCCGAAGGCAATGACATTTGCATTCGTCTCGACAAGCGTCTGCGTCTGGTAGTTCTCGACGGATACGGTGACTGTAATGGGGTAGATAAGATCGGTGAAAAGGATTCTCTCGTTGAACGCGAGCTCAACGGGATCCAGTCCGTCCTGCTGGACGACAATCTGTGCTCCGTCCAGCTCCGTTTCTTTCCATCTCTGGAATACACCGATAAGGGTGTAACCTTCGCCCTCCGCTACAATCGTTGCCCCGCCTCCGGCGTCCACCAGCGCTTCGTACGCATCGAGGAAGGGCACGATCTCTTCGTTATCAATTCCGTCGCCCTCCTCGTAACCGAAGTCCTGGACATCTGTAGGGTCCGGAGTAGTGGGATTGTTGCTGCATGCCGCTACAAGACCCAGACTTACTATCAGAATTACCCAGAACCACAAGCTTTTACTCACATTTTTCGTCATCAGACATTCCTCCCGCTTCGCGAGTGCTTCTCTAGCCATAACATTGAGCCTGA